>Ga0209474_10005407_pt1 | contig 10882 bp, 9 predicted proteins | sample GraSoiAngelo_145_FD_185902 | JGI IMG/M metagenome (GOLD analysis project Ga0209474, IMG submission 185902) | Grasslands soil microbial communities from the Angelo Coastal Reserve, California, USA - 14_1009_05_20cm (SPAdes) (version 2) | ecosystem: Environmental > Terrestrial > Soil > Grasslands ... | reverse complement strand
CCACCCTTATGACCTCGGCTTCCGTAAGCGCTGTGGCCGGTGCCAAAGCTATTGGTCGAACGGCAAAGGGTTCCAAATAGCCAACGTTTTCCTGGTTCCACATGCCATAGCCGCCGCCACCGCCGACGTAGCATCCGGTCCATGATGGAGCATAAGCCACCGGGGCTGGCCGTAGCGGCGCTTTGGCCGCCATGTCGGCTGCAAGTGCCGGGGCAGCGAACGCCGCAGCCGCGGAGAGAGCGAGCACTAATTTCTTCATGTCAATTCCTCATCATTAAAATTGAGCGTTCGAACCGGTTCGCGCGGCAGGGTGCAAATGCAGGGAATCTGAAAGCGTGACGCGACTATACGCAGTTCCGTTCGGAATGCTGTTGCCGGGCGGTCACACCCATCGGAAAACGTCCGTAGAAATACGGGTATGCACATGCCGCAAACGCCGGGCAGGGGCTTGGATGACGCTGGTGACGCTGACGGCTCACAAATTGCGTTCGGAGCGCTCAGGGACCCGCATGAAAAGGGCAATGGCCGGGCGCGCAGGCACAAAAAAGCCCCGGACGGTGCCGGGGCTTTTCGGTCGCTGGAAGAACTCGCGAAGGATCAGTACTTCGTAGAGATGGGGGTACCACCCCAGTTGAAGCGATAGACGAGTGAGGTAGTCACCGATTGAGAGAACGGTTTCACCGACTCGGCAAAGCCTAGAGGTGAACCGGTCGCGGTGTCGATTTGGACGATCCGCTTGCCCTGGAACTCCGAGAAACGGTATTCTGACTTCAAGTACAAGCCGGGAAGCAGCCCGAGCGCGTATTCGAAGCCACTGCCCAGGAAATAGCCGGTATATGTAGCGCCGGGGAGCGAACTCCCGAAGGGCAGCAATGTGGAAAAACGGTTGTAGTCGATCTGGTCGAAATGAGTCTGGGTGTACCCGCCGCTGAAGTAGCTCAGGAAGGAAGGTGTGACGAGATAGCCGATACGGCCGCCTACAGCCCAAGCCGAGTCCTGTTTCAAAGTTCCGACGGTGATGGTACCGGGAGCACCGAGATGATCGGCGCGGACGTTCTGGAAATTGTAGTCGCCAAAGGCGCCGATAACCCAGTTTCCAAGCGGGCCGGCGAATTGATAGTCGCAACCAGCCTGTGCTTGGCCGATCCAACCGCGGCCGCCGGTCGTGCCTTGAGCATTGATGAAAGCTCCGGTGACGGCATTAACCTGCGAGGTATCGGCGCTGTACATGCCGTAGCCGCCGCCACCTGCAACGTAACATCCGGTCCAGCTTGGGGCTGCCATCATCGGAGCGGGCGCCTTCGAATAAGCGCGCGGGCCCATGTCGGCTGCCACGGCCGATCCGGTGAATGCCGCCACGATGGCGAGAGCGAGTCCAAATTTTTTCATCTGCGATCCCTGTTTATTCAGCGGCCGGACCCAATCGCGCCTCAAAACGCAAATATGGAGAATCTCAACCTAAGGTGACCATAACAGGCGCCGCGGAAAAGGCTGTTACCTGCAAGCCACACCTTTGCAGAAAAGGTGAGTTAAGCAGTCAATAAGAGCTGGTTTTTGAGGTCGGCGCGCGGACTTGCATGCGCGGATCGTCCTCGGTCGCCTTGCCCCGGCATGGCGGTTTTGTCATCTCGTATGCCATGGGTGCTTCTCTTCCTCGTTATTGTCGCCGTCATTCCGGGACACGCGTTTTCGCGTGGACCCGGAAACTCGAGATTCCGGGTTCGTCGCTCCGCGACGCCCCGGAATGACGGTAGAGATTATTGGCGCGTCGTGACCCATGCAGGTCGTCATGCCCGGCCTTGTGCCGGACAAGCCCGGGCATGACGGAGAAGATGTCCCGGTGATCCACGTTCTGGCTTTGGCTCCGCTGGAAGGACGTGGATGGCCGGGAGATCGGCGCGAAGCAAAGCTTCGTCGCCTCGCCCGGCCACGACGGAGAAAGAACCCACCGCTACTTACAACGGCGTCATCACCGGGCGAGGCGACGAAGCTTTGCTCCGCGCTTATCCCCGGCCATGACGACCGAGTGGCTTTAGCGCTAACCAGCGGCGCCGGGCTAGACGTCCAGCAGATCCTCGCTGGCAAATTCCGCCTTGTCGGAAATGAAGGCGAAGCGCGCCTCCGCCTTGGTGCCCATCAGGCGCTCGACTGAATCGGCCGTACCCTCGCGGTCGTCGGCCAACAGCACGACGCGCAGCATGGAGCGCGTCGCGGGGTCCATGGTGGTTTCCTTGAGCTGCTTGGGCATCATTTCGCCCAGGCCCTTGAAGCGGCTGACGTCGACCTTGGCGTTGGCGTTGAAGTCGCTCTTCAAGAGCGCATCCTTGTGGGCGTCGTCGCGCGCATACACGGTCTTGCTGCCATGGGTGAGCTTGTAGAGCGGCGGGACGGCGAGATAGAGGTGCCCCTCGTCGATCAGCCGCGGCATCTGGCGGTAGAAGAACGTGATCAGGAGCGAAGCGATGTGCGCGCCATCGACGTCGGCATCCGTCATGATGATAATGCGGGCGTAGCGCAAGTCCTCTTCGCGGTAGTGGGCTCCCGTCCCGCAACCCATCGCCTGCACGAGATCGGCGAGCTGCGCGTTCGCCATCATCTTGTCCTTGGTCGCGGATGCGACGTTGAGGATTTTTCCGCGCAAAGGGAGAATGGCCTGGGTCTCCCGATCGCGCGCCTGCTTTGCGCTGCCGCCGGCGGAGTCGCCTTCGACGAGGAACAGTTCGGAGCCTTCGGCCGCGGTGTTGGTGCAGTCGGCGAGCTTGCCCGGCAGGCGCTGTTTCTTCACCGCGGTCTTGCGGGAGATTTCCTTTTCAGCGCGGCGCCGTAGCCGCTCGTCGGCGCGCTCGATCACGAAATCAAGCAGCTTGTTCGCCTGCATCGGATTGCCCGATAGCCAATGATCGAACGGGTCCTTGATCGCCTGCTCGACGATGCGCTGCGCCTCGACCGTCGCGAGGCGGTCCTTTGTCTGCCCCTGGAATTCCGGCTCACGCACGAACACGGAGAGCATCACGGCAGCGCCCACCATCACGTCTTCCGAAACGATATTGGCGGCGCGCTTGCCCTGGCCGACACGCTCGGCGTGATCCTTTAAGCCGCGCAGCAGCGCGCTGCGCATGCCGGATTCGTGCGTGCCGCCGTCTTGCGTCGGTACGGTGTTGCAATAGGAGGACAAGAAGCCGTCCGCGTCGATGGTCCAGGCAACCGCCCACTCGCAGGAGCCGTGCGCGCCAACGCGTCCGGACCTGCCGGAGAAGATATCGGGGTGCACAACGGTGTCGTTATGGATCGCGGCGGCGAGGAAATCCTTTAAGCCCCCTGGGAAATGAAAACTGTCCTCGGCCGGAACATCCTCCAGCCCCTTCAGTAGGGCGGGGTCGCAATGCCAGCGGATCTCGACGCCGCCGAACAGATAAGCCTTGGAGCGCGCCATCTTGAACAGGCGCTGCGGCTTGAATGAAGCTTTCGCGCCGAAAATTTCCGGGTCCGGCTTGAAGCGGATTTTGGTGCCGCGGCGATTGTTGATTTTGCCGAGGTCTTCAAGCTTGCCCTTGGGTTGACCGCGCTCGAACGCCATCCGATAGAGCTTCTGGCCGCGCGCGACCTCGACTTCGAGCCGCGCCGAAAGCGCGTTGACCACCGATACGCCGACGCCGTGCAGACCGCCGGAGGTCTCGTAAACTTTTGAATCGAATTTGCCGCCGGAATGCAGCGTGCACATGATGACTTCGAGCGCAGATTTTTTCGGGAATTTCGGATGCGGATCGACCGGCACGCCCCGCCCATTATCGGTGACCGTCAAAAATCCGTCGGCGCTCAATTCCACTTCGATAAATGAGGCATGTCCCGCCAACGCCTCGTCCATGGAGTTGTCGATGACCTCCGCAAACAGGTGATGCAGCGCCTTTTCATCGGTGCCGCCGATATACATGCCGGGCCGGCGACGCACCGGCTCGAGCCCTTCCAGCACCTCGATGTCCCGCGCGGTGTAGCCGGTTTCGGCGCTGGACCCGGCTGATGCCAGTTTGAGTGCGCGGCCTTTCGGTTCCGTGGCCCCGAACAGATCGTTGGCTGGTTTGTTTTTAGCAGGCGATTTCAATGGTTTCGGCATGTCTTTTCATATGTGGCGCGCCCTGGAGCGACGCGACGAATCGATTGAGCTGACTATGCCACGGATGGGCTTAAAAAAAGACCGCGGACGAGGGCGACGCGACGAGAGGACTCGGTTTCGAGGCTGAGGGGCATTCATCCAGGGCCATATGGTGACCAACTAGACCAGCCCAACATCAACCCAAGAAGACCACCGCAAGGTCAACCTAAGTACGAGACTGACCTTGCCTTCATCCATAGATTGCGAAACAATCTTCCGGCGGGTTGGGGAATCAGCGAATGCGTTTCTTGAGCATCGTGGCGCTGAGCGCCGCGCTGGCTGGCTGTGCGGGTCGTGCGCCCGCTCCTGTCGCCGTTGTCCAGCCGACCGACCGGTACATGGATTGCACCGCGATTTTAGCAGAGGTCAGTGGCAACAACGAACGAGTAAAACAACTCGCTGCCGACAAGGGGCTGAAGACAACCCAGAACGTCGCCGCGGGAGTCGCGGGTTTGTTCATCCCCGTGCTGTGGTTCGGCATGGATTTCCAGGGTACGGCCGATACCGAAATAGCCGCGCTGCAAAACCGTCAGCAATACCTGGCGATGATGGCTGATCAAAAACGCTGTGCGGCAGAACCTGAATCGCCGTCCCCGCCGGCGAGGACGAAGCGCGCTCTCAAACCCCAACAAGCCGGGCCGTCGGCTGATGCGGTACCCAAACAGTAGATAGAAACCGTTTAGGTCCTATCGCCAGAGTTTACGAGAGGTCGTGCAATGCCTTGCTTAAGGGAGGACCGATCCGAAACTCGGAAAAGCTGATCTTCAGGCCAGAGCGCTTTGGAGTACAGCACATCGGCCCCACGTGGTACGAATCCGCTTTCGGGAAGGGTGACAGCCGACTGAGATGCCATGTGAGCCCATCAGCCGACACTTGTAGCTTGAGCACGCCTTCCGTGACCGTCGCGCGCATCCGAAAATCAGCGGGATCATCTGCGTAGCGCCCGACAGCCCAATCCGACTTTCCCAGGGTCAAAACGCTACTTAGAAGAGCCATTCCGTCAGACATCTCGACGCCGGCTTTGACCCAATGCGCCTCATCTATTCGCACCATGATGCCGGCCTGATCGTACAGTTCTTCATATCGAGCCCGAACCCTAAGCTCGGCCGTAAAATCCCCCTCGGCTACGCAGCCGAAAAAGTGGCCGCTGTCTCGCGTGAAACCGTAATGCGTTTCTCGCCAGAAATCTGTTTCGCGATCAGTCGTGACCGTCAAAATACCAGTTTCAAGATGCCAATCTCCGGGTTCGTTGAGCCAAGTGCATTGCTCCAACATGATGTCTTCCCCGAGTTAACGCCGCAGCGTTCACGCCAGATTGCCCCAATGCGGCTCAGGCGGCCTGCACTGTAGCTCCTTGCATATCGTAACGCTCCGTCGCGGCCGTCCTTTGTCACTTGAAGTCACTGAAAGGGTTGGCTTACCTGTTCCCCGGGCATTGAAAACCGTGCAAAGAGTTTGCCTTGCTCGGGCAGGCTGACGGCTGGGGAAGGCTTTCCAAACATGGAAGATATTGCGCGCGCCCTGGCTGACTTCGTGCGCTACCATCAAGTTTGGGCCGCGCCCATCGTGCTCGTGCTCGCCTTCGGTGAATCGCTCGCCTTCATTTCGCTGCTGGTTCCGGCCTGGGGGGCGCTGGTGGCGATCGGGGCGCTGATCGGCGCAAGCGGCATCAGCTTCTGGCCGGTCTGGCTTGCCGGCGCTTTGGGGGCCTCGCTCGGAGACTGGGTCTCCTACTGGTTCGGTTTTCGGTACAAGGAGCAGGTCGCCCAGATGTGGCCGCTGTCGCGGTATCCAGATTTGATACCGCGCGGCGAGACCTTTGTCAGAAACTGGGGCGTGCCGAGCATTTTCATCGGGCGGTTTTTCGGTCCGCTGCGCGCCTCGGTGCCGCTTGCCGCCGGGATTTTCGAAATGCCGTATTGGCGTTTCCAGATCGCTAATTTTGTCTCGGCGCTTGTATGGTCGGCCGCGCTGCTGCTTTTCGGCGACGTGATCGGCCGGGTCATCGAATGGCTGTGGCGTGCCGTCTAAAGCCGCGGCCCCCCTGGCGCGGAATAAGCTGCAGGCGGGGGTGTTAGCCCCGTTAACTATACGGCGTGCCGGCGTCACGCCGATATCTTCGCACTGCCATCAAAAGATTGGTAAAAGCGGCCTGACGAACGCGAGAAACGGGCAAAAAGCCCGCAACAAAATCATCGTCGCACTGGGAGAAACATCATGGAACTGACACGACGTCACGCACTTGCCGGAGCCGCTGCACTCGCAACTTACCCGTTGCTGCCAAACGCGCCGGCGAGAGCGGCGGTGCCGCTCGCCGATAAGCAGGCGCCGAGCTACTATCGCTACAGGGTCGGCGATGCACAGGTGAACGCTATCTCTGACGGCGTGAATACGTTTCCGCTCGGCGACAGCCTCGTGCTCAACGCGAAAAAAGACGAAGTCAGCGCCGCGCTGGAAAAAGCGTTTCTGCCGAAAGACAAGGTGAGCATCCATTTCGCGCCGCTGGTGATCAATACCGGGGGCAAGCTGGTTGTGGTCGATACCGGCAACGGCCCGGGCGCGTTTGCCTCTAGCAAGGGCAATGTCGGGCAATTCCCCAGCAACATGGCGGCCGCCGGTCTGGACGCGAAAGCCGTCGATCTGGTGGTGATTTCGCATTTCCATGGCGACCACATCAATGGCTTGCTGACCGCGGACAACGTATTGGCGTTTCCGAATGCCGAAGTGCTGGTGCCTGCGAGCGAGTGGAAGTATTTCATGGACGATGGCGAGATGAGCCGTCAGACCAGCGAGCGCATGCAGGGCGTGTTCAAGAATGCCCGGCGCGTTTTCGAAGCTGGCTTGAAGAAGAAGGTCACGCCTTACGAATGGGACAAGGAACTCGCACCGGGCTTGCTTCCGGTCGCTTCTGTTGGCCACACGCCGGGGCACACATCCTTCGTGCTCTCCTCAGGCTCCGACAAGGTGTTCATCCAGTCGGACGTGACCAACCACCCGGCATTGTTCGTCACGCATCCCGACTGGCATCTGATGTTCGATCAGGATCCGGCGATGGCGGAGACCACCCGGCGCAAGGTTTACGACATGCTGGTCGCTGAAAAGATGCGCGTTCAGGGCTTCCACTATCCGTTCCCGGCGAACGGTTTTGTCGAGAAGGATGGCACGGGTTACCGCCTGGTGCCGGCGCCCTGGAGCCCGGTGATCTGAGTTTCCTCATTCCGGGGGCGGCGCCAAACGTCGACCCCGGAATCTCAGGATGAGCCATTGGGCACCTTGACGACAAACCGGCGCGGCCTTATAGCCGCGCCCATGATCAACGCTGTGACCACTGTCATCGCTCGCCGCCGCCCCTCAGCGGTATGGGCGGACGCCTGCGTCTGAGATCGTCGCCCCTGCCGCCGGATCCGGTCCGCGGCCTTTTCCTTATCTGCAGCGCGATCTGATCCGGCGGCTTCCACGTCAAGCCGGAGTTTGAGATGTATACGCCTCCCATGTTCAAGACCGATCGCGCCGCGAGCCTAGCGTTCGCGCAAGCGCGCGGGTTCGGCACGGTCTGCGGCTGGGACGGCTCAAGGCCGATTGCTTCCTCGCTGCCGTTTTACCTGACCTATGCCGATGACGGTACGCCACTCGCGGCGTTTCACCTCTCCCGCCACAATCCGCTGTTGGCGCTGGCGGACGGGGCATCGTCCTGGCTTATCGCCGTAAATGGCGCGGACGCCTACGTTTCACCGGACTGGTACGCATCGCCGGATCAGGTGCCGACCTGGCTTTACCAGGCCGTGCATTTCACTGGCACGGTCCGGAAAATGTCCGATCACGAGCTAGGCGATCATCTGGACGCGCTCAGCGCCAAATTTGAAGGCAGGCTTGTGCCGAAAACGCCGTGGACCTCGTCGAAGATGACGGCGGGACGTCTGGATGCGATGAAGAAAGCGATTGTCGGGTTGTTGATGTCCGTGGACGAGGTTGAAGGCAGCTTCAAGCTCAATCAGCACAAATCCGATGCCGACTATGCGGGCGTCGCCAACGCGCTGGCTCAGCAACCGCAAACGGCAGGGCGCGCTGTATCGGAGGAAATGCGAATGCTGCGCCCGCAACTGTTCGCGAGCCAGACCACGCAATTGAATGTCAACGCAATGGCAGAGGGAACGGTGCGATGAGCGCGAAAAAGAAGATCGGCATTCTCGGCGCGTCGGGCTACACCGGGGCCGATGCCGTGCGTCTGCTGGCGCGGCATCCGCACGCCGAGATCACGGCACTCACCGCCAACACCCATGCCGGCAAGACCATGGACGAGGTGTTTCCGCATTTGTTCATGGTGGAGCTGCCGCGGCTGAAGGAATGGGAGCAGGTCGACTGGACGAAGCTCGATGCGGTTTTCTGCGGGCTGCCGCATGGCACGACGCAGGAGATCATCGCGGCAGTGCTGGCCGCCAATCCCGCTATCAAGATCCTCGACATGTCGGCGGATTTCCGGCTCCGCGACATGAAGACCTACGCTCAATGGTACGGCCACGAACACCGCGCGCCGGCGCTTCAGGGCGAAGCCGTTTATGGTCTCACCGAATTTTATCGCAAGAAGATCGCCTCGGCACGGCTGGTTGCATGTCCCGGCTGCTATCCTACGGCTGCACTGCTGTCGCTGCTGCCGATTGCGAAGGCGAAGCTGATCGATGTGGACGACATCGTGATCGATGCCAAATCAGGGATCACCGGCGCGGGCCGTGGCCTGAAGCAGAACACGCAATTCAGCGAGTCGGGCGAGGGGCTTTCGCCCTATTCGGTTGGTACCCACCGGCACGCGCCGGAGATCGAGCAGGAGATCGGGATCGCCGCAGGATCGGCTGTCACTGTGAACTTTACCCCGCATCTCATCCCGATGAGCCGGGGAGAACTTTGCACGTCCTATGTGAAGCTAAGGGGCGGCAGCGCGGATGACCTGCGAGAGGCGCTGTCGGATGCCTACCGCAATGAACCATTCGTGCATGTGGCGAAAAAAGGCGTGTTGCCGCAGACCCAGAACGTGCGCGGATCGAACTATGTGCAGATCGGCGTGTTCGCCGACCGCATCAAAAATCGGGCGATCGTCATTTCGGTGCTCGATAATCTGGTGAAGGGCTCGGCGGGGCAGGCGATCCAGAACATGAACCTGATGCTCGGGTTTGCCGAGACCACCGGGCTGGAGCAGATCGCGTTGTTTCCGTAAGCGGCCGCGTCGAATTCCGTCGCTGCCGTCCGCGAACGTGGGTCGCCGTTGGAGCCTGTCATCTGGCGCGCATTCGCGCGACCCGGTGACAGTGAGCCTTCTCAAACGATCTTGAAAATCGCCAGCGCGAGTACGGCTTGGGCGAAAAAGCCCACTGTGAATGCCAGCGTGCGGAATACCGGCAGGCCCAGCGTGTAAACGATCAGATGCGCTACGCGGGACCAGAAATACACGGCGCAGGCGGCGACGGTCCAAGTGGTCGAGTAGTCGATCTCGGTAAGGATCAGCACCAATGGCGCAAAGATAATGAGGTTCTCGACCGCGTTGTCGTGCGCGAACATCATGCGCGTCGCCCACTCGGCATGCGGCTTGTCATTTCTCGAGGGATTTGCCATCGCCCCAGACAGGCCACGGACCTGCGCGCGATTGACCACATAAGGAATCCACAGCAATCCCGTCAAAATGACCGTCAACGTCAGCCAGAACAATTCGCGCGTCATTGCTTGCCCTCCATTCGAGTGTCGAATCGGGTCCCGGCGGGACGGCTGGTTATAACCTGATCGAACGCCGTTGCGCTACGCGCGGACGCGTACGTAGCTACCAGGGGCGTCCTCAATCGGGGGCAGCGCCTCGCTGCCGACTGCTCGCGGGGGCACTTTCTCAGCGTCGAGACTTTCGAGCCATTGGCGCCAATCGGTCCACCATGAACCCTTGTGCTCCTGCGCTCCCTTGAGCCAATCCGCCAGCGACACGCCTTTGACATTGTCATTGGTCCAGTACTGGTACTTGCCTGCCGCCGGCGGGTTGACCACGCCGGCGATGTGACCGGACCCGGACAGCACGAATTTCACAGGTCCGCCGAAAAATTGCGAGCCGTAGAGCACCGAGTCGGCAGGCGCGATATGATCCTCGCGCGTCGCCAGATTGTAGATCGGCACCTTCACCTTCGAGAGGTCGAGCAGCGTGTTGTCGAGCACCATGCTGCCGGTGGAGAGGCGGTTCTCCAGATAGCAGTTGCGCAGGTAATACGAATGGTTCGCGGCCGGCATTCGCGTCGCATCCGAATTCCAGTGCAGCAGGTCGAATGAGGAGGGCGGTTGTCCCTTCAGGTAATTGCTGACGACATACGACCAGATCAGGTCGTTCGAACGCAGCATGTTAAAGGCCATCGCCATCTTGCTGCCTTCGAGCACGCCTGAGGCCTGCATGTCGCGCTCGAGCGACGAGATCTGATCTTCATCGACAAAGACCAGTAGATCGCCCGCATGGGTGAAGTCGACCTGGGCGGCAAGGAATGTCGCCGACGTCACGCGCACGCGCCGTTTTTCCGCCAACCATGCCAGCGTCGAAGCCAGCAGGGTGCCGCCGACGCAGTAGCCCATGGTGTGCACTTTCATCTCGCCGGTGGCACGCTCGATGACGTCCATCGCGGCGAGGGGCCCTTCCTTCATGTAGTCTTCGAAGGTCTTGCTACCCAGGCTCTTGTCCGGGTTAACCCACGATATGACGAAAACCGTGACGCC
>Ga0209474_10005406_pt1 | contig 10883 bp, 10 predicted proteins | sample GraSoiAngelo_145_FD_185902 | JGI IMG/M metagenome (GOLD analysis project Ga0209474, IMG submission 185902) | Grasslands soil microbial communities from the Angelo Coastal Reserve, California, USA - 14_1009_05_20cm (SPAdes) (version 2) | ecosystem: Environmental > Terrestrial > Soil > Grasslands... | reverse complement strand
GATCCTGCGCTCTGAAATCTCTCGGAACGCAAAAGGTTCAGCGCCAGATCACAAACCGGTTGAAAATTTCCACTCAATCAGCCGGTGCAGATGAGCACCGATCACCGGGTGATTGAGGCGCTGGATTACTTCGTCGAGGAATCCGGTGACGATTAGGCGCTGGGCGGCTCTTGTTGGAATGCCGCGGCTGCGCAGGTAGAACAGTTCCTCCTCGTCGATCTGGCCGGAGGTGGCGCCGTGGGTGCAACGGACGTTGTCGGCGAGAATTTCGAGGCCGGGCATTGAGTTGGCTTCTGAGTCGTCACTCAACAGAAGGTTGCGAACCTTTTGATAGGCGTCAGTGAAATGAGCGTGCGGTTCCACGCGGATGAGCCCGCCGAAAATGGTGCGAGCGTGATCGTCGAGCGCGTTTTTGTAAAGGAGATCGCTCGCGGTGCGCGGCGAAATGTGATCCTGCAATGTGCGTGCATCAAATTCCTGCTGCTGCCTGGCAACCGCGACAGCGAGCAGGTCGCTGCGGCCGCCTTCGCCCATGAGACGGCTCAGACTCTCGAACCGCGAATATTTTGCGCCCACGTGCAAATTCAGGCTCATCGCTGAGGCATCGTGATCGACGACCGTGGAGTTCATTTGTAATGCGATGACGTTATTGGCCCATTCCTGGGCGCATACGTATGTCACCTTCGCCCCGGGCCCTGCGATGAGGTCGTTCACGCCACAGGCGAAGCCGGGCGCCGTTCGGCTGCACGAGCGGAAATGCTCGATCACTGTGACCTTCGCTAACTCGTCGGTCACGAGGAGCAGATGCGGGAACACCGACATGTTATCGTGGCGAAGCCAATGGAAGATCTCGATCGGCAGTTCGATTTCGAGTCCGCGCGGTACGAACAGGAATGTTCCCGACGAAACGAGCGCCTTGTGTAACGCGGCGAACTTGGCCGAGCCGAGCGTCGCTTCAGTGGACATGAAATATTTCCGGAAGAGGTCGGCGTGCTCCACCATGGCGCGCTCGAGCGTCTGAAAAATGACTCCGCGCCTCTTCAGATCTTCAGAAACGACGTCGCGCTCGACTAATTGATCGTTCGCGAAAATCATTCGACCCGCGACCTGATCGAGTCCGCGGGAATATTTCAGAATGTTCTTCCGGTCGTCTTCTGAAAGTGGTGGACTGATTCTAAACGGCGCCAGATCGAGAAGGGCGACGTTAGAGAATCGCCAGGCCTGATTTTTTCGAGTCGGGTTTGGTAACGACTCGAATTGTTGCCACGCCTCGCGCTGCTGATCGCGAAACCAATCCGGGAATTCGAGCGAATCGCTCGGGCCAGAGAGAATCGATGCGGCTTGTTCTTGATGTGTGACTAATGGCATGTGGATTTTTGTGACCGCAGGTCAGAGTAGTGCGAGCGTCCTCGCTTGCAGCCAATCAACACGCAAGCCAGAGGCTCGCGCCACCTTACCCGACCGAGCCTTCCATCTCCAGCTCGATCAGGCGCTTGAGCTCGACGCTGTATTCCATCGGGAATTGCCGCACGAGATCGTTGACGAAGCCGTTCACGCTCAAGCTCATCGCCTGCGCCTCGCTAAGACCGCGCTGCTGCATGTAGAAGATTTGCTCCGAACTCACCTGGCTCACACTCGCTTCGTGTTGAACTGAGTTGCCAGTGCCGCGCACAGTGATGGCGGGATAAGTGTCCGTGCGCGACGTCGCGTTGATGAGTAACGCGTCGCACTCGGTGTTGTTCTTGCAATTCTTTAGATGTTTCGGCACGTGCACCAACCCGCGATAAGTGGCGCGTCCTTTGCCTACCGAGATGGATTTGGAGACAATGTTACTGGTCGTTTCATCGGCAGCATGAATCATCTTTGCACCGGTGTCCTGATGCTGGCCGTCATTGGCAAGAGCGATCGATAAAACTTCGCCGCGTGCCTTGCGACCTTTCATGATCACGCCGGGATACTTCATCGTGAGCCGCGAACCGATGTTGCAATCGATCCATTTCACCTCGGCATTTTCGTGAGCGAGCCCGCGTTTGGTGACGAGGTTGAAAACGTTTGAAGCCCAATTCTGCACAGTGATGTATTGAATCTTCGCGCCCTTGAGCGCAACGAGTTCGACGACTGCGCTATGAAGAGTCGGCGTGTTAAACTTCGGCGCGGTGCAGCCCTCCATATACGTCACTTCCGAGCCCTCGTCGGCAATGATGAGAGTCCGCTCAAACTGGCCGAAGTTTTCCGCGTTAATGCGGAAGTATGCCTGTAGCGGATGCTTCACTTTCACGCCGGGTGGGACATAGATGAATGAGCCGCCACTGAACACCGCTGAATTCAGCGCGCTGAATTTGTTGTCGCCAACCGGAATGACTTTGCTGAACCAGGGCCGGAAAATTTCCGGATAATTCTTGAGCCCTTCTCGGGAACCGATAAAGATCACGCCCTGTTCGCCGACAGCTTTTTTGATGTTGGAGTACACCGCTTCGCTGTCGAACTGCGCTTCCACGCCCGCTAAAAATTTTCGTTCCTGTTCGGGAATGCCGAGCCGTTCGAACGTCCGCTTAATGTCTTCGGGAACGTCCTCCCAGCTCCGCTTCGGCTCGGTGCCGGGCGCGAGATAATAACGGATCTTGTCAAAGTCGATTGCTTCGAGTTCTTTGCTCGCCCAGTGGATCGGGAGCGGTTTCTCCCAGAATGTTCTTAGAGCGCGAAGACGAAATTCGCGCACCCAGTCCGGATCCTCCTTCACATCCGCGATGTAGTGAATCGTGCGCTCGCTCAAGCCCGCGCCCGCGTCGCGCACGTGAGCTTCCGGGTAAAAGAAATCGCCCTTACCGCGATCGATATTGATGGCTGTCGTTTCGCTTTTCATTTTGTTACCTCGTAAACGCCGATTCCGCGGCTCCCTCGCGCGCCCAATCGTAGCCTCTTTCTTCCAGCTCAAGCGCGAGCTCTTTTCGCCCGCTCCTGACAATTCGCCCTCCCACCATTACATGAACGTAGTCGGGAATGATGTAGTTCAGGAGCCGCTGATAGTGCGTAATTAACAATATCCCAAGATCGGGGCCGCGCAACGAATTGACTCCGTGGGCAACGGTCTTGAGCGCGTCGATGTCCAAGCCGCTATCGGTCTCGTCAAGCACGGCGTATTTCGGCTCGAGCATCGCCAGTTGCAGGATTTCCGCGCGCTTTTTTTCGCCGCCAGAGAAGCCCTCGTTAACTGAACGCGACGTAAATGAGCGATCCATCCCCAGCAATTCCATCTTTTCGTAAAGCTTGGCGTAATAATCAGTGGCCTCCAACTCTTCGCCTTCCGGCACACGCGCTTGCAACGCGGCCCGTAAAAAGTTGGCGATGCTCACGCCCGGAATCTCGCTCGGGTACTGGAACGCCAGAAACAAACCGCGCCGTGCGCGTTCGTCCGGCTCAAGTTCCAAGAGGTTTTCCCCGTCCATCAAGACCTTACCGCCGGTGACGTGGTAATCGGGATGCCCGGCCAAGACCTTGGCCAAAGTGCTTTTCCCGGAGCCGTTTGGGCCCATTAACGCGTGCACTTCGCCGCGGGGAACGCGCAAACTCAATCCGCGCACAATCTCCTGATCGCCGATGGCGACGCGCAGATTTTCTACTCTCAATTCCTTCATAAGCTCGAACCCCAAATATACGCCAGCTCGGGTGACTTTGCGAACGGGGCTGGGAATTTCTCTGTCTTCCCTGTAATTCGCTTTGCTTTGAGAATTTGGATTTATGGCGGCAGTTTTTTCCCGCCATTCCGATACAGCAACATCATCGGGAACACGGTCGCGTTGTTAAGCCGTCTTTTCGAAATCCTGTCGTCAAAAGAAGTTGCTGAGGAACGCCGCCGCTCTATCCGATATGCCGACGATCTTGTTCGTCGCCTGACGATAGAATTTGAAATTGAGCTCGGTCTCGGGTCGGTCATCGTTCCAGTTGGAAAAAGGTTTGAGCTCACTTCGTCCCAGGCGCCGCTTCGCGCTCGCAATGCGTCTGACGCTGATGCTCACACGCGGCGTTTGCCGGGCGATCTCTCGTTTTTTTGCGATCGCTTCGGCCGAGATGACGACCCCGTGCGCGATAAGACCCGGTCCGCCTTCGTTCTCGCTCGCGAAGACGAAGATCCGGTCGCCTTTCGCGATGTGCTTGCCACCATACATCGTTTTCTGCGCGTCGAGCGCGAACGTCGCCGCGCCTGGGTTGCTAACCTCGGCTTTGATCGCGAACGTCATAAACGTCTATCTGCGAATCTGATCGCCCAAAAACGTATGAGAAATACCGCATGCACGTCTTGCCAGGCCTCGTAACAACTTTGTAACCTTTTTCAAATATACTGCTTTGACTTTGCGAAAATTTGTTCAGAGTATTGCACTCAAAGCCAAGACCATTATGAAAAAAATCCTTCTTCTTACGGTGGCATTAGCCATATGCAGTGTATCAGCGGCGTCGGCAGCCAGGATTCGGGTTAGAGTCCAGAATTTCACATTCCAGCCAGCTACGATTAACGCCCATGTAGGCGACATAATCATCTGGCGGTTTGTCAATGGAATGCATACCACTACCTCGACGAGTGTCCCGGCCGGCGCGCAGACATGGAATGCGCCGATCGATTCGACCCATACGCAGTTTCGATATCGCTTACAGGTAGCGGGAACCTACCAATATCAATGCAACTTCCATTTTGCCCAGGGAATGGTGGGAACGATCAATGTAACCGCCGCATCACTTGGCAAGGCCCAGCCGGCGACCAACTAAGTCACTAGGCAGCGCACAGCGAGACGCGAAATGGGAGGCGAACCTGCATGTTTCCCTATGCTCTTGGTGTGCCTCGGCGCCAGGTTAAGTCCTAGGGGACGTCGCGGAGCTCGTAGGTTGCATAAGCTTCTGCTTGAGCCGTTAAGATGCGGCGGTTTCAGGCGGCCCCACTGGAGAGCTGGCAAGCGAGGCGCCTGCTCTACAAACAAAGCGCAATCGCGTTTTGGTTGCGGCGCAAAACAACGCTACGGAGCGCCTGGCGGTCGCGCCCTACCAAAAAATTCATGTTTTCCTGATTAATTGGATGGGGAACCGCGCGGCCGGTGGTGGCGCCCTACCAAAAACATTTTCCTGTTTTCCTGCTTTCCTGATTCGTTCGCGTGTCGGTTATTGCACGCTGACCAGTGTGCCGACTGGAATTTCGGAGAAGAATTTGCGGGCAGTGTCTTCCGGCAATCGGATGCAGCCGTGCGATGCCGGATAGTTCGGCACATATCCGGCGTGCATTCCAAAATCGAGACAACTCAGCCGCATGAAGTATGGCATCTCCACGTGGTAAATCGTGGAACGATGGTTGCGCTCCTTATTGGTAATCACAAATTCGCCGCGCTTGGTCGAATAACCTGTCCTGCCAGTGGAGCATCGGGCGTGGTACACCGGTATGCCGTCCTTGACGAGAGCGACCTGTTGCATCCCCAGAGAAATTTCGATTCGCAATTTGTCAGGTGTCGGCCCGCTGCCGAGAAGAATTTGCGTGGACCGCCAGTGGCCGGTCTCCGCAGCAACATCCAATGCCGACATTTTGTTGCGACTCGTTAGGCGCGTCCGGTTGGCTCGAGCATCGATGAGAGCGCGCAAGTAATCGACCTGGCCCAGGCCGGCGGCGAGCATCAGCATGGTTACATTGCGATCGTCTTCGATGTAACTGCGCATTCCGTTGGGCAGCATTGCCAGGAAGTCTTTGTCGCAATGGGACGGCAGAACCGTGTTTGGATCTGCTCCGCAATTCAACAGTGTGCTGAACAACGACGCGTTGCTGCCTGCGATCGCATACGCAAGAAACGGCACGTTCTTCCCGTCGGGTGTCGGTGGCGTCGCATGTTTGCTAAGGAGCCACTGAATTTCGTCCTTCTTTCCGGTTTGGAGCGCCCTGGACAAAGCGCGTCGCGTGCTGGCTGTCCAATCCCTTGCCGGCGGCAGACGCTGGAGCACGGTTTCGATGATCTCCGGATTTCCGCCGTCCAGAGCAAACGCCAGGAGATCTTGTCCGTCCGTGCATGGCTTTTCAGGGTGAAAATTAGTCGAGCGCGCAAGGAGTAACCGGAAGATTTCCGTATCTCCACGCATCGCCGCGGCCATCAGCGGCGTGAAACCGTTTTTGTCGGCAAGATCAACTGCCGCTCCGGCATTGACGAGCCGCCGCGCCGTTTTCCGATCCTGTTGGGCCGTTGCGATCAACAATGGCGTACGCCCTTGTGCGTCGCGTCCGTTTGGATCAACGCGCTCGATGAGATACAAATCGATGAGCGACTCGCGCTGAATGGTGACGGCTCGCACCAGTTCATCCGGCGAAATGGCGATGCGTGTGGAAGGTTCCGGCCCGATGGCGACTGCCCACAAGAGAATCAAAATTAGAGCTGCAATGCCGGCTCGTAAGACAAATCGCCTCTGGAACATGCGCATCTGGATGGTTGGGTGGCCAATTATACGCCTTACGTCAACGAATCTGGCATGAGTCCCATCCAACTGCGAATCCGTCTTCGGATGCGCCCGGGGCAGGCTCCCAATGGACTCCGAATGGCGAACCCGGATTGGACTCACCGGGTTGAACGTAGCATGTTGGGTACTGTCAAAATTCCAACCTATGCGCTTGTCCATTTTCGCCCTGTGCCTCGCGCTGAGTACTTCGTTTGCAGCGCAACCGGAGGCTGTGCCGAGTTCTACCGTTCCGGTAAATCCGTCTGCGGCTGAAGCAGGCAAGGACGTTGTCCATCAGTTGAATAACGCTTTCGCAAAAGTTTTCGACACCGTCGCGCCGGGCGTTGTAATCATCGAGACTTCCAAGAAAAGCGAAATCAGTGAGAGCTCGCCACTCGACGATCTATTTTTCCAAGGGCCGCCCGATGAGAACAATCCGCGACGAAATCCCGGCACCCCGCGGCCGGTCCAAACTGAAGGCTCGGGCTTCATCGTGCGCCCGGATGGCTACATCTTGACAAACGTGCACGTGATCGAGGATGCGGACAAAATCGACGTCAAATTGCGAGACGGCCGGGAGTTTCCGGCGCGAGTCGTAGGCGCCGACGAAAAGACCGACATTGCGGTGATCAAAATTGACGGGAAAGATTTGCCGGTCGTCCCGCTCGGTGATAGCGACGCGGTACGCGTGGGGCAATTTGCGTTCGCGATCGGCGCGCCGTACAAGCTCGATTACACCTTCACGTACGGTGTGATCAGCGGCAAGGGCCGCAGCAAGTTGCTTCAGACGGGTGGTTACTCGATCTCGGATTATTTGCAAACCGATGCGTCGATCAATCCCGGCAACAGCGGCGGGCCGCTGTGCGACATCGACGGGAAAGTGATCGGCATGAATACGCTGATCAACGGAATGAACCGCGGTCTCGGCTTTGCCATTCCGATCAACATGGCTAAAGACATCGGCAGCGAACTCATTGCCGGACGCAAGATCGTGCGGCCCTGGCTGGGCATTCGCATCGAAACCCTCGGGGATGACCCGACGATCCGCGATTTGTTTAAAGGCGCCGACAAAGGCGTTGTGGTTCGCACCATCGAAGCGGACGCGCCGGCATCCAGGAGCAACCTGCGGCCGTTCGACGTCATCACACAAATCGATGGGGCTCCGGTCACGTCCGATTCACAGTTGCAGCATGAAATCCTGAGAAAGAAAGTTGGTCAGAGCGTAGAGCTGACCGTTTGGCGCAAAGGTCAGCCCATAAAGGTGCCCGTCAAAACCGGTGAATTACCCGACGAGATCACGCGTGCATCAAATCGGCCGGTTCAGCCGAGCGAACCGAAGCCGCAGGATGTCGGCAAATTTGGATTGCAGGTACAGGAACTGACCAAGGATGTCGCAGAGCGTCTGCATTTATCGGCGCAGCAAGGCGTGATCGTTACCGACGTGGAAGACAATAGCATCGCTGCGGCCCAGGATATTCAGCGCGAAGACGTCATTACTGAGGTGGACGGCAAACCGGTCACGAATGTGCAATCGTTCCGGGACGCGCTGAACAAAGCCGATCCCAAACGCGGTGTGCTTCTTTACCTCGACCGCAAAGGCAGCAAAACTTTCGCCGTGCTCAAAGCGGGTGACTAGCTAACGTGTAGCGACCGCCCTGTGGGCCGTTTTCGGCGTAATAGCAAAAAGATGAACCCGGCCACAGGCCAGTGGCTACAACGCTTCCGAGGTCGCGTTAGGTTTTTCGGCTGCCGACGATCACCAGGACGATCCCACCGACGAGGCATATCCCGCCCAGCACGGGCGGTAACGGGATGGTCTTCTGCTTTTCCGCAGTGGCCTGAATAGGGCCCAGATCCAACACCTTTTCGCGCTTGGTGTAGGTGATCCCGCCATACACCAGAGCAAGAATGCCGATGACGATTAGAATGATGCCGATAATTCCGGCTGGCTTCATCGGGTCGAGGTTACAATGTGCGTCGGCCTGAAAGCAATTGGATGATCAGTACTACAATCGCGATCACGAGCAGGATGTGAATGAACCCGCCGAGCGTGTACGAACTGACCAAACCCAGAAGCCATAGCACCAGCAGAATAACAAATATAGTCCAGAGCATAAGATTGTTCCTTTCGTTAGGTCGTACGTATCTTCGCACGAGCCACTTCTGTTGCGCTTATCGGGATCCTAGATTTCTAACGCGTCTCCAGAGCGACACGCAAATTCCAGTCGTTCGCCTCGAGCAAACCGCGGGCAGACTCGTAATCGCGCTGAGTCAACTCGGCTATGATCCGCACGGCGCGATCGCGCAGTTTTGTGCTCGTAGTGTGCAGGTCGATCATGAGATTGCCGCGCACTTTACCGAGTCCAATCATTGCACCCGTGCTGATAATATTGAGCGCGACCTTCGTCGCTGTCCCGGCTTTCAATCTAGTCGATCCGGCCAGGATCTCCGGTCCAACCGCTACAGTAATGATGAGATCGAACCCTGTAGCCGGGATCGATGACCCTGGCTGGCCAGCATCACCGATGCCGGCTACAGATGGGTTGCACGTAAGCAAGATAACTCTTGCACCTAACGATTTGGCCCGGGCGAGCGCACCGCGCACAAAAGGTGTCCGGCCGCTGGCTGTGATTCCAATCACAACATCGGCAGGCTTCACACCGCGCTCAACCACGGCCAGTGCACCCGTGCTCTGTTCATCCTCTGCGCCTTCGACGCTGCGATGCAGCGCCGTGATCCCGCCCGCGATTACGCCCTGCACCAGATGAGTCGGCGCGCCAAACGTTGGCGGGATTTCGCTCGCGTCGAGAACACCGATGCGTCCGCTGCTCCCGGCTCCGATATAAAACAGGCGGCCACCGCTTCGCAGGGATTCGGTTACAATTTCAATCGCGCGAGCAAGATCTGCCGCGGCAGTGCGCAATGCGTCCTGAACGAATTTTTCTTCCTCGATAAACAGTTGAACCAACGTTTGTGGGTTCATCTTTTCGAGGCTCTCGGAGCGCGGGTTGCGTTGTTCGGTGAGCGTATTCACCAAAGCTTTCGGGATCGGGTCGATTTGCGACGGGTTCTGATGAAACGCTGTGTGCTCGCGCGCTTCTGCTGCGAGCCATGCTGCTCCCAACTCGGGCGCGCGCTCCGCAGCTGCTACGCGAGCGTCGGGAAGGTTTTTCTTGAGCCGTCGTCGGAACGCGTGCGTGTAAATTGAGTCACGGTAAAAGAGGCCGCCAATGAGCACCACCTTTGGCGCAAGCAGGTGCAGGCGGTCGGCGACTGCCTCTGTGTACTCGCAAAGAACGCGTGCGCCGTCTTCAATGATCTCGATCGTCCGCGCATCGCCGCCAGCTGCCGCTTCAAACACGACCGGTGCGAGCATGGCGATTTCCATTTTGTCCGCCGTCTGCACCCAACGAACCAGTTCATCAAAATTGTTTAGAGCAAGCGCATGCAGGATTTTCGCGGTGAACTCCAATTCGGGGCGATGCAAATCGTGTTCGCGCAAAATCAGGCGGAGCGCCTGGATACAAAGAAAATATCCGCCGCCTGCATCGCCCAAAATGTGGCCCCATCCGCCGGCTCTCTCGATGTGATCGCTGCGCCGCCCAGTCACCGACGATCCGCTGCCGGCGTTAACGACAATGCCGTCGCCGTGCTCGAGCGCTGCGGCCAAACCAGAAACACGGTCGCTGCCGGTGACGATTTTGGCATTGGGCCAGATATCGAGGCAAATTTCTCGGAGCGCGCACCGGTCTTCTTCTGTAGCGCAGCCGGCGAGGAAAACTCCTGCCCGGCTGATTTCCTTCGGCAGCTCGGCGAGAATCGCGCGCAGACGCTCGGGCGCGGTGAGCCGAAAATTCGACGCTGGCAATTTTCCCTGTTCGAGGGTGGTCCATTGCGACCCGGAGTCAACGTCCCCGGCTACAACTTCAACGAGCACCCAGGCGGTTTTCGTTCCACCGCCTTCGACGCCGAGAATGCGCTCGCTTGGTTTCACGATCCAGATTGTAGGGCAGGCGCACCGCCTGCCGCGAGTTTCTTTATGTCTGGGAGATGAAAAGGCAAGCGATGCGCTTGCCCAACAAACGCGCTATGAATTGCTGACACTTCGCACGCTCGTATCATGCAGCATGGCAACTGCGCAGAAGGAAGCCGCCAAAAAAATCGCTGAACTGCGAGAGGAAGTCCGCAAGCATGACCGGCTTTACTACGAGGACGTCGCGCCGGTCATTAGCGACCGCGAATACGACCGCCTCTACAAGGAACTTGCCGATCTGGAAACTCAATTTCCCGATCTTCTCACACCCGATTCGCCCACGCAGCGCGTCGGCGGAAAGCCGCTCGAGGCGTTTGCGCAAATCCGGCACCTCTCGCCGATGCTCAGCCTCGACAACACCTACTCCGAAGAAGAGGTGGCGAATTTTTAC
>Ga0209474_10005403_pt1 | contig 10884 bp, 9 predicted proteins | sample GraSoiAngelo_145_FD_185902 | JGI IMG/M metagenome (GOLD analysis project Ga0209474, IMG submission 185902) | Grasslands soil microbial communities from the Angelo Coastal Reserve, California, USA - 14_1009_05_20cm (SPAdes) (version 2) | ecosystem: Environmental > Terrestrial > Soil > Grasslands ... | reverse complement strand
GGACACCGGGCCTTCGTCATTTCGCGTAACCGCCTTCTTGACATCGAGTATCATGACATACCCAATCTCCGAGATTGATGGCCTGCCATCGTTCGCCGCCTCCAAGCTGAAATCACTGGGCATTCGAACGACGGAGGGTCTGCTTGAGGCAGCCCGGAACGTGAAAGGCCGCAAAACTCTTGCAACGAAAACCGGCATTAGCGAACAGCAGTTGCTGGAATGGGCCAACGTTTCGGACTACATGCGGATCCCCGGCATGGGCAAAGCCAAGATCGGACTGGTACGCGCCGCCGGCGTCACAACGGTTCGCGAACTTGCTCTTCGTAACCCGGGCCGTTTGGCGCAGAACATGAAAGAAGTGAATACACGGCGCAAACTCGTCCGTGTTCTGCCTTCGGAAAAGTCGGTCGAACTGTTGATCGCAAGCTTCAGCCGAAAATCACCTACTAAAGCCATCAAGGGCGCTCAGCTAAGCCCGGGCCAGCGCGCGCCGGCTGTCTTGACTCCCATGCGGGGACCGCGCAAAGCGACCGCATGATTGCGATCCCCTCCAGCACTGCTACGTCGGCCGCCTCGGTGGATCGTCCCGGACTGCGGGCGGTGTTGTCCAAGCCATATCCGGCCGTGATGGGCGTCCTAAATGTCACGCCGGATTCGTTTTCCGACGGCGCCCAGTTTATTGCGCCAGAGCGAGCGCTGGCGCAGGCTCGACGCATGATTGCCGAGGGCGCCGACATCATCGATATTGGCGCGGAATCAACCCGGCCCTATGGCGCGGCCGAGCCGGTCTCAGCCGATGAGGAATTGAAACGTTTGCAGCCGGTGCTGGCTGAGGTGGTTTCCCTCGGCATTCCCGTATCGATCGACAGCATGAAATCGGCCGTGGTTGCCTGGGCGCTCGATGCAGGTGCATCCATTGCCAACGACGTGTGGGGCCTGCAGCGCGATCCCGGCATGGCCACGCTGTTGGCGCCACGCCGTTGCGCGGTTATTCTCATGCACAATCGTGACCGGGTCGATGCCGATATCGATATCATGCAAGACATCGCCGCGTTCTTTACGAGATCGCTCGAGATTGCGGCGAGGGCCGGCATTCAACCCGATAAAATCGTGCTCGATCCCGGCATCGGCTTTGGCAAGACACCCGAGCAGAGCATGACAGCGCTGGCCCGGCTCGATGAACTCAGCAAATTCGGCCTGCCGCTATTGGTCGGTGCCTCGCGCAAGCGCTTCATCAGTTCGGTGTCGCCATCCGAGCCAAATGAACGTCTGGGCGGCTCGATCGCGGCACATTTGCTGGCGGCTCAAGGCGGCGCCCGGATCATCCGCACCCACGATGTGTCGGAAACCGTACAGGCGCTGCGCGTCGCGGCCGCAATCCGGGACAAGCGATGACCGATATCATCTTCATCACCGGGCTCGTCATACATGCGCGTCATGGGGTGATGGAACATGAGACAGAGGTTGGCCAGCGTTTCGTGATGGATCTAGAATTATCGACCGACCTGTCGGAGTCCTCACGCACCGATCGTCTCGCCGATACGGTGTCCTATTCCAATGTGGTCGGCACCGCGACCGCCGCATTCAAAAACGCCAACTACAAACTGCTGGAACGCGCGGCCGGCGCGGTTGCCGACGCGGTGCTGGCGGCGTTTCCGCGCGTCAGCGCGGTCAAGGTCAGGGTTCACAAGCCGCACGCGCCGATTGCCGCAATCTTCGAGGATGTCGGCGTCGTCCTGACCCGCACGCGGCAAGCACCTAAACATGGCTGACGTTCTCATCGCGCTTGGCGGCAATGTCGGTGACGTCCGCGCGACGTTTGAGAAGGCGATCGCCAGCATCTGCGGCATGGCGCAGGCAGCGCTACTGGCGCGTTCGTCCGACTACGCCACGCCACCGTGGGCCGATGAGCAGCAACCGCGCTTCATCAATGCCTGCATCGAAATCGAAACCAGCCTCGATCCCCACGCGCTTTTGTTTACCCTGCAGAAGGTTGAAAAGAAGTTCGGCCGAGATCGGGCCAGCGAAATACGCTGGGGGCCGCGCACCCTGGACCTCGACCTCATCGCCTATGACGACGTTTCGATTCAAAAACCGGAACTGACGCTGCCCCACCCTCGGCTGTTCGAGCGCGCCTTCGTGCTGGTGCCGCTCGCCGAGATTGCGCCGGAGCGTGTCATTGCGGGACGGAGCATCGCCGTCGCGCTCTCAAAGCTATCCACCGCTGGGATCGAGCGGTTACCCGCCCTGCCCTGACCAATGCGAGGCCAAACAACCGTTTGGCTTGGCCATGACTACATGGCAATTTCCGGCCAACAGCATAGAGGGTTCCGGAGCGGCCCAGCGATGACATCTGCAACAGAAGAGCTACGATTGGCGGCGGATTTCGCGCCTGCAACCTATGAGGACTGGCGCAAGCTGGTCGATGTCGCGCTAAAAGGCGCGCCGTTCGAAAAGCTGGTCGGCAAGACCTATGATGGCCTGACGATCGAGCCGATCTATCCGCGCGCGCGGGGCGCGACACCCGTCGCGGGGCGGCCGGCGGGCTGGCCTTGGCAGATCATGCAGCGGATCGATCATCCGGACGCAGCGCAGGCCAACACGCAGGCCGTGCATGACCTGGAGAACGGGGCCAGCGGGTTGACGCTGGTTTTCGCGGGCGCAAACGGCGCATATGGGTTTGGGTTGGAGCCGACGGCGGAAGCGGTCGAGAAGGCTCTCGAGGGCATCTTCGTCGACGCCGGCATATCGATCGAACTTGAACTCGGTCCGCAGTCGCGCATGGCCGCGATACATTTCGCGGAATATGTGAAGCGCAAAGGCCTTGATCCCGCGGCGTGCGAGATCCGGTTCGGTCTCGATCCGCTTGGCGCATGCGCGGTCTGGGGATCCAGTCCCTATAGCTGGCCCGAGATCGTGCCGGCGGTCACCGGCGCCATCAAAGGCCTGGCCGAAATCGGATTTAATGGGCCGTTCGCGGCTGCGGACGGTCGGGTGATGCATGACGCCGGCGGATCGGAAGTGCAGGAGTTGGCCTTCGTGCTGGCCGGCGGCGTCGCCTATCTGCGCGCGTTGGAGCAGGCGGGGGTTGATCTCGAGGATGCGCGCGGCATGGTTTATGCGCGGCTTTCCGCCGATGCCGATCAATTCCTGACCATGGCAAAGTTCCGCGCGCTGCGCTTGCTGTGGGCGCGGATCGAGCAAGCCTGCGGCCTCAGGCCGAAGCCGATCTACATCTCGGCGCAAACCGCATGGCGGATGCTGACCCAGCGCGACCCCTATGTGAACATGCTGCGCGCTACCATGGCGACATTCTCCGCCGGCCTCGGCGGCGCCAATGCCGTCACGGTGCTGCCGCATACGCTGGCGCTGGGGCTGCCTGATCCGTTCGCGCGCAGAGTGGCGCGCAACACCCAACTGGTGCTGCTGCAGGAGTCCAATCTCGCCAAAGTGTCCGACCCGGCGGCGGGCTCCGGCGGCATCGAAAGCCTGACCCGACAGCTCTGCGAGGCGGCGTGGGCGTTGTTTCAGGAAATCGAAAACGCCGGCGGCACATTCGCGGCGCTCGAACAGAACCTGATCCAGCGCAGGGTGGCGGCAACGCGGGCCTCGCGCGAACAGAACTTCGCCAGGCGCAAGGAAGTGCTCACCGGCGCCACCGAATTTCCAAACCTGCATGAATTCCAGGTTGCGGTTCTGGATGCAAAGCCGGTCGTGCTACCGCCTTATGGCGAAGCAAAATTCAATTTCGACGCGCTGGCCGCGATGCGGCTGGCTGAACCGTTCGAAGCCTTGCGCGACCGTTCAGATCGAATTCTTGAGAACAAAGGTACGCGGCCGAAAATATTTCTCGCCAATCTCGGCACGGCAGCCGATTTCACCGCGCGCGCGACCTTCGCCAAGAGCTTTTTTGAAACTGGCGGCATCGAGGCTCTCGACACCCACGGCTTTACCGATCCGGCTGCGGTCGGTGCAGCTTTCAGGGACTCCGGCGCGGCGCTGGCCTGTTTGTGTTCCCAGGACAAAATCTATGCCGAGCTGGCTGTCCCGGCCGCAAAGGCTCTTCAAGCCGCTGGAGCAAAGCATATCTATCTCGCAGGCCGTCCGGGCGAGCAGGAGGCTGCCCTGCGCGCCGCGGGCGTTGAGGATTTTTTCTTTGCCGGTGTGGATGTGCTGGCCATGCTGCAAGAGGTCTATCGGCTGATGGAGTGAGCATGGCTTCGACGACAAAGCCCGTTTTGACCGGCGGCTGCCAATGCGGCGCCATTCGCTTTGCGCTCTCGGCCGCGCCAACAAGGGTCAGCATCTGTCATTGCCGGATGTGTCAGAAGGCATCCGGCGCGCCGTTCGCGTCCTTTGCCGACATCGACCGCGCCGATTTCGCCTGGACCCGCGGGACGCCGGCCGCGTTCCGCTCCTCCTCGATTGCCGAGCGCGACTTCTGTGCCAACTGCGGCACGCCGCTCAGTTTCCGCCGTATCGACGGTCCCAAGATCGAGATCATGACCGGCGCGTTCGACCGGCCGGACCACGTCATTCCGACCCAGCAGTTCGGCACCGAATCCCGGCTCGGCTGGGTGGTGGGCATTGCCAATCTGCCGAGCCAGACCACGCTCCAGAATTACGGTCCCGACAAGGTCGAGAGCATCGTCAGCTACCAACACCCAGACCACGATGAGGGCTAGCGACCTCCGCGTGGCGCATGTGCTATGATGGGAACAATGAGCCGCATACCTGACTTTGCGAATATCGCCTTTGAAAAGGCCACCGGCCCGGAGCCCGCCGGCGCCGCCGAACCGTGGCTCACGCCCGAAGGCATCCCGGTAAAAACCGGCTACAGCGAAGCCGATCTGGAAGGCATCGACTTCCTCGAGACGTGGCCGGGCATCGCGCCTTACCTGCGCGGCCCCTATCCTACGATGTATGTCGACCAGCCCTGGACCATCCGGCAATACGCCGGCTTCTCCACGGCCGAGGATTCAAACGCGTTCTATCGCCGCAATCTTGCCGCCGGGCAAAAGGGTCTTTCGGTGGCGTTCGACCTGGCGACACACCGCGGCTACGATTCCGATCATCCGCGCGTGTCGGGCGACGTGGGCATGGCGGGCGTCGCGATCGATTCCATCTACGACATGCGCACGCTGTTTGCAGGAATTCCGCTCGACCAGATGAGCGTCTCGATGACCATGAACGGCGCGGTGCTGCCGATCCTCGCGCTGTTCGTGGCTGCCGCCGAGGAACAGGGCGTGCCGCCGGAAAAACTCTCAGGCACCATTCAGAACGATATCCTCAAAGAGTTCATGGTGCGCAACACCTACATCTATCCGCCCGCGCCATCGCTGCGGATCATCTCCGACATCTTTGGCTATACCTCGCAAAAGATGCCGAAGTACAACTCCATCTCGATCTCCGGCTATCACATGCAGGAGGCCGGAGCGACGCAGGACCTCGAACTCGCCTACACGCTGGCCGATGGCATCGAATACCTGCGCGCCGGACTTAACGCAGGACTGGACGTCGACCGCTTCGCCCCGCGGCTGTCTTTCTTCTGGGCCATCGGGATGAACTTCTTCATGGAAGTCGCAAAGATGCGCGCGGCCCGGCTGTTGTGGGCCAAGCTGCTGACGCAGTTCAACCCGAAAGATCCGCGCTCGCTGTCGCTGCGCACACATTGCCAGACGTCGGGCTGGTCGCTGACTGCGCAGGACGTCTACAATAACGTGATGCGCACCGCCATCGAGGCGATGGCGGCGACCCAGGGACATACCCAGTCGCTGCACACCAATGCGCTTGACGAGGCTTTGGCGCTGCCGACCGATTTCTCCGCGAGGATCGCGCGCAACACGCAACTGTTCCTGCAGCAGGAAAGCGGCACGAACCGCATCATCGATCCCTGGGGCGGCTCGTATTACCTCGAGCGGCTTACCCACGACCTCGCTTCCAAAGCCTGGGGCCATATCAAGGAGGTCGAGGCGCTTGGCGGCATGGCCAAGGCGATCGAGGCCGGCGTTCCCAAGCTGCGGATCGAGGAAGCCTCCGCCAAGACTCAAGCCCGGATCGATGCCGGCAAACAGGCGGTGATCGGCGTCAACAAATATCGTCCCGTCAACGAAGCCCCTATCGACGTGCTCAAGGTCGAGAATTCCACAGTGCGACGCTTGCAGATCGACAAGCTGGCGCGCCTGAAGAAAGAACGCAACCAGAAGGACGTCGACGACGCGCTGGCCGCACTTACTCGCAGCGCCGGCGAAGGCAATGGCAACCTGCTGGCGCTAGCGATCGACGCTGCGCGCGCCAAAGCAACAGTTGGCGAAATTTCCGACGCGCTGGAAAAAGTGTTCGGGCGGCACCGCGCTGAAATCAAATCCATCACCGGCATCTACAAGCGGGAGGCGTCCGCCATGTCCAACCGGGTCGAAAAGGTCCAGGCGCTGATCGACGCATTCGAGGACGCGGAAGGACGGCGGCCGCGCATTCTTGTCGCCAAGATCGGCCAGGACGGTCACGATCGCGGGCAGAAGGTGATCGCTTCCGCCTTCGCCGATGTTGGCTTTGACGTCGATATCGGGCCGTTGTTTGCCACTGCGGAGGAAGCGGCACGGCAGGCGGTCGAGAACGACGTGCATATACTAGGTGTGTCATCGCTCGCGGCAGCCCATCTTACGGCGGTACCGGAACTGAAAGCGGCTCTGAAAAAGCAGGGCCGCGACGACATCATGATCATCATCGGCGGGGTGGTGCCGCCACAGGATTACGATGCGCTGTACAAGGCTGGCGCCGAGGCGATCTTCCCGCCGGGGACAGTGATCGCCGATGCTGCCGAAGAGCTCATCCACAAGCTCAATGCACGGCTGGGCCACAGCGAGGCGGCGGAGTAACTCCGCGCGGCCTGATCTCCTCCCTCCTGAACGAGGGGCTTGAAGCGATCGAAGTCCTCGATGGTAAATCGGACATCGCAACCGCGCCGGCTCACTTCCGAAATTGACCCGCAGCGGAAAGCGGCCCACGCAATCAGGCCGTCCAAATCAATCATCACCGCGTGGGGGCACTGGCCGGCGGGGTCGCTGGCGCCGGGTTAACGACGCCATAGTGGTCAGCCAAGACGTTGCCGGGGTGGTTATAAGGCGCCGGACGCGACCGTTCTGGTAACATCGTGGCATGCCAAGCCTCCCATTCGCTTTTCAGCCGTTCGAATACGCTTTGCTCCCGGTCCTTGAGATTGGCCCGCTCACGGGGATCACTCACAACATCGAAGAGAAACTCGTTTCCCGCTATCCGCAGATATTTCCGGTCGCCGTCGCGGATGGCCCGCTGCGATCCCGCTTTGAAGCGCCAGCACAACTTCCGGGGATGCGCCGCCGTGCGGCCGGTCAAGACTTGTCCGAGGTCCTCCCCATCGGATGGATAAGCCGCGTCCGGCGCTGTGCCAGCGGCAGCCAGCAAGGTCGGCATCCAGTCCATCGTGATCATGACCTGTTCGGAAACCGCGCCAGGCGCGATCCGTCCGGGCCAGCGCACGATCGCGGGAATGCGAATGCCACCTTCGAGCAACTCCTGCTTCATGCCGGAGAACGGCCACACTTTAGAGAATCGTTCGCCGCCGTTGTCGCTGGTGAAGACGACAATGGTGTTGCTGGCGAGACCGCTCGCGTCGAGCGCCTGCAGCACGCGACCAATATTGGCGTCCAGACTTTGCACCATCGCGGCGTAGGTTTTTTGCGAACCGCCGTCACGGTCAAAAAGGCTCTTGATTCGCTTCGACTCTGCCTCGTCATCCGGCCCTTCCCATGGCCAATGTGGCGCTGTGAAATGCAGACTTAGCAGAAATGGCTCCTTCGACTTGGCGTAGCTTTCAACGCTCTGCACCGCTCGATCACCGAGCAGGTTTGTCATGTAGCCATGACGCTCAACCGGTACCTCCTGCTCATGCAGTTGATGTGCAAGTCCGGGGACGGGTAGCACATACGCCTGAGAGGCCTCCGCGCCGTGATTGAAATAATCCGCGCAGCAGCCGAGTATGCCGAAAAAGTGGTCGTAGCCACTTTTCAAAGGACTGAAATCCGGCAGGTAACCAAGATGCCATTTTCCGATCAGCGTGGTGCCATATCCCGCCTTCTTGAGCAGCGATGGCAGGGTGGGATGGCTTGGCGGCAGCCCGATGTCTTTGGGGGTTAAAGGACTAAGTGGCTCTTCGAGCCCAAGCGGCAGGCGAGCCTGATAGCGCCCCGTAATCAACGCCGTGCGCGTCGCAGAGCAGTCAGGCGAATTGGAGTACGCCTGCGTGAATTTCAATCCCTCGGTTGCCAGCCGATCTATGTTCGGCGTCGTATAGTCCCGCTGACCATAGCAGCCCACATCGGCATAGCCGAGGTCATCCGCCAGGATGAAGACGATGTTCGGCTTTGTCGATTGAGCCCAAGACGGGCGACCGCGGCCCATCCCCGCGAGCGCCAACGAACTCGCGGCAGTCGTTTGGACAAATCGACGACGAGAAATTGCCCTCTGCTCCACCGTGGGTGACCTCTCCCCTAAGTTGATAGCTGATTGGGATCAAACGTAACATTCTGCTCGCTTTCGGCATAGCTAATACGATACCAAGGCGAGCTGCGGGATGGTGGCCTGTTGGCACGTTTGAGACATACCGACCGGCTTTTAAGATGTCCGGTTATGATGGTAGAGCTGAAGTATTTGGCGTACGATCAAAATGACGCGGATGACCCGTAGCCGTCACTATGGCAGTTGCCGAAGAATCGAATCAGCCTGTTCCGCGATTTCGCGTACGATCTCAGCGGCAAACTGCGTCTTCGACACGAGACCGACGCTCTGTCCGGCCCACAGCGACATGGCGTCAATGTCGCCTTCGGAATCAGCACCAGGTGTGTAGGATTGATAGCGAACAATAGGGCCAACGGATTTCGATGTACCGATTACTTCCCCTTCTCCCGGCCGTTTACCGGACGCAGGACGACCCGTCGTTTCCCAAGTCTGAACTGTTTGATTTCTAAGCGTACGATGCGGCGCATTAGGCCAACGGATGTCGAACAGGTTGTCGAGATAGATTGTGTCTGCTTCATTGGCCTGCAGAATACGTTCGCGATAACGAGGGTGAATTGCGGCCTCGTTAGAGGCAAGAAATCGAGTACCAATCCAAGCGCCTGCCGCGCCGAGGGCTAAGGCCGCTGCAAGACCGCGTCCGTCCGCAATGCCTCCCGCAGCTACCACCGGGACAGGTGAAACGGCGTCAACTACGGCCGGCACCAACGGCATGGTCGCCACGCTCCCGCGGACATGGCCCCCAGCCTCCCATCCTTGCGCTACGATCACGTCAACACCAGCATCTACCGCGCGTCTCGCATCCGCGGCCGATCCAACGGTATGCATCACGATAGCGCCGCCCTCTTTTGCGCGCGACACCAAATGAGACGGGTCTCGCCAGAAGAAGGAAATGATCGGAACGCGCTCTTCGAGGCAAACCGCAAGACGTTCTTCCTGAGGAAAGTCGAGGACGAGATTCACCCCAAAGGGTCGAGACGTCAGTGTATGCATCTCACGAATCTGTCGCCGCATGGTGTCGGCGTCTGCGCGCCAAAGCACGAGCATGCCAAGTCCGCCTGCATTGCACACGGCGGCTGCGAGGGCCGGACCGACCGCACCCCCCATCGGTGCCTGAACAATCGGCAGTTCGATCCCCAATCGCGTACACAGAGCCGTCTTCATGCCGTGCACTCCAGCGGGCCTCGATAGGTTCCGCTCAAAACGCTGATGATGTCAATCCGAGTCGCCGGCGCAAGTCGGCGGCTTGCTTCGGTCGCTGCATGTCCGCTGATGAGGGCAAAGCGGAAAACATATGCTCGCATTGAGCTTTTCCGGTTTTGACCCCAACCGGCCATTGGACCGCAGCGCCCGCTCCCAATTGTTTGTCCGTTCTCACTCGCCGCCCCGCCACAAAGTGCTAGGCTCCTGATCTCGGTGAGGTGGTTCCTGCAGGGGGCATCAATGCGACGGCGCGAGTTCGTCACGCTTTTTGGCGGCACGGCGGCGACGTGGCCGCTGGCCGCGCGCGCAACAACCGGCACGACGGGTCTACAGGATCGGGTACCTCGCGATCGCGTTCCGGGAGCGAACGCCCTACGCCACTAATGCGTTCGAAGGAGGCTTGCGGAGCCTCGGCTACCGCGTTGGCGAGAATGTCGTCATCGAGTACCGCTTCGCCAACGCCGAGCTCGAACGGCTGCCCGCGCTTGCGGCAGACTTGGTCCGGCTCGGCGTCGATATCATCGTCATCGGCGGCACCAACCCGATTACAGTTGCGGCCATGAAGGCGACCACAACCATCCCAATCGTCATGGTCGTCGGTCTCGATCCGGTCAGCGCCGGTCTTGTCGCCAGTCTGGCGCGGCCCGGCGGTAACGTCACAGGGTTTGCCGTGGATGCGGGCGGCGAGATTTTGGCCAAGCGGTTTGAGATGCTGAAGGAAACGCTGCCGAACCTCTCCCGGGTGGGTATTCTGTTCAATCCGGACGTTGCGGCCACGCGGAGCCGGCTAACGTCAATGATGGAGATCGCCCCGGCGCTGGGGTTGACGACTATTCCCGTCGAAGCACGTGGGTTGGAAGCACTTGAAGAAGCGTTTGCGATATTGGTGCGGGAGCGCGCACAGGCGTTCGTGATGCAGGGAGATAGTTTGCTGTTCAACTATCGCAGCCAGATTGTAGAAATGGCTTTAAAAAATCGGCTCCCAGCCGCCTCTATCCAGAGAGAGTTGGCGCAGGCGGGTTTCCTTCTGACCTACGGGGCCGATATTGGAGATCTTTTTCGCCGGTCCGCTGGCTATATCGACAAGATCTTCAAGGGTGCGAAGCCTGCAGACCTGCCGGTCGAACA
>Ga0209474_10005401_pt1 | contig 10887 bp, 8 predicted proteins | sample GraSoiAngelo_145_FD_185902 | JGI IMG/M metagenome (GOLD analysis project Ga0209474, IMG submission 185902) | Grasslands soil microbial communities from the Angelo Coastal Reserve, California, USA - 14_1009_05_20cm (SPAdes) (version 2) | ecosystem: Environmental > Terrestrial > Soil > Grasslands ... | reverse complement strand
TCGAAAAGTGTAAATCGCTCAGTTTTGGACAGCTTTCTGTCCGATACGTCTGCTTATATGCCCCCACTCGTGGCCAGACGAGTAACGACATTGGCGGCGGCCGCCATCGCCGCGACGATCCTCGGAAGCCAGGCACACGGAGCAGGTTTGCGTCGCTCCGAGTCCTCGCTTCTGGCTGTGATGAACCAGGTGCGTTCAGCGCACGGGGTTCGTCCGCTTCGCCTCGACTACCGCCTCGAGCGGGCAGCGCGAGGCCACTCCAGCACGATGCTGCGGACGCAGTCGTTCGCTCACGGAGCGTTCTCTGCACGAATTCGCTCGCAGGGCGTGAAGGCCCCGTCCGTGGGCGAGAACCTCGCCTGGGGTGTCGGCTCGTTTTCGCGGGCACGGACGATCGTCGCGATGTGGATGGCGAGCCCCGAGCACCGGGCGAACCTGTTGCGCCCGGGCTACCGCACCGTCGGAGTCGGCGCCACCCGAGGCACGTTCCAGGGCTACGCCCATGCCCTCGTGGTGACCACCGACTTCGCCGGCCGCTAGCCCGACGCTACGACGGTTCGATCAGGTCGCGAAGCTCCGCGATCTTCTCGCGGCGCACGTCGTCGCGCTCGCCCTGGCCGACGCGGTGGATCAGCTCGCGCACGAGCGGCGCGAGCTCGACCGGGTTGAACGGCTTCGTGACGTAGTCGATCCCGCCGAGGTCGAGGCCGCGCGCCCGGTCGCGCACCTCGGCGCGGGCGGTGAGGAAGATGATCGGGATCGAGCGGGTGCGCTGGTCGTCGAGCAGGGCCTCGGCGACCTGCCAGCCGTCGAGGCCGGGCATCATCACGTCGAGCAGGATCACGTCGGGCTCCTCGCTGCGAGCCTTCTCGAGCCCGGTCGGGCCGTCGCCCGCGTCGATGACCTCCATCCCCTCAGCCTCGAGGTTGACCCGGCAGAGAAGCCGGATCGGGGCCTCGTCGTCGATGATCAGGACCCTCACCATGTCGTCACCCGGTTCGCTGCGCATACCCGCTTTCCACCTCGCTTACTCGCGCTCCAAGAGGACGGCGCGGCCGGCGAGCGGGAGGGTGAACACGAAGCTCGAGCCGCGCTCCTCGCGCGGCCGCACCCAGATCCGCCCTCGCATCGCCGCCAGGAGCTCCCTGGCGATGAACAGGCCGAGCCCCGTGCCGCCGCTCGAGAGGTCGCGGCTCTGCGAGGCCGCCCGGTAGAACTTGCGGAAGATCAGCTCCTGCTCGGACTCGGGCACACCGATCCCCTCGTCGTCCACCTGCACCTCGACCACGTCGTCGCGACGGCGCACCGAGACGGTGACCGTGCCGCCGCCGGGTGAGTACTTGACGGCGTTCTCGACCAGGTCAGTGACGATCTGGCGCAGCTTCTCGCGGTCGGCGTCCACCTGCAGCCGCTCGGGTGGGAGCTCGAGCACGAAGCGGTGGCCGCCGGTCGCCAGCGTGTGCTCGGCGGAGCGCACAACCTCGGTGACGAGCGCGCCGACGTCGGTCGGGGCGAGGTTGACCTGGAGGTCGCCGGAATCGAGCCTGGCGACCGAGAGCAGGCGGTCGACGATCGAGGTCAGCCGGCCGGCCTCCGACGCGATGTAGCCCAGGAACGTGGAGCGCTCCTCCTCGCCGAAGAGGACGTCGTCCCGGAGCAGCGTCTCGGCAAAGCCGTAGATCGAGGTCAGCGGCGAGCGGAGCTCGCGGGAGACGCTGGAGACGAACTCCGACTTCATCTGCTCGACGACTCGCTCGGCCGAGATGTCGCGGAAGGCGAAGATCCGGCCGGCCACGGCCCCGGCGGGGTCGCGCATGACCGCCTCGGTGAGCGAGAGCCAGATCTCCTCGCCGCCGCGACGGATCGGCAACAACCGCTCTCCGGCCGGCGATTCGCCGGGAGACTCGAGCTCCCGCTGCAGCACCTCGCCCGGTGGGTGCCCGAGGGCCTCGGCCTCCGGGACGCCCGTGATCGCCTCCGCGGCCGCGTTCCAGAGCACCACGTGCCCCTCGCGGTCGACGGCCACGATCCCGTCGGCGATGTTGGAGAGGATGGCGACGCTCCGCTCCTTCTCGAGCGCGACGCTCTGGTAGAGCTCGGCGCTGGAAAGGGCGGCCGAAGCGTTCCCGGCGAAGGCGCCGAGCGCCTCGATCTCCTCCTCACGCCACTGGCGCGGCGCCCGCGAGTAGACGGAGAGTACACCGTGGACCGTCCCTTGAGGGCCGACGAGCGGAACGCCGAGGTAGCCCGCGTAGCCCGCGCCCAGGACGGGATCAGCCTGGAGCAGGCGCTGGTCCTCGCGCGCGTCCGCCACCGCAACCGGGGCGCGGGACTGGACGGCGTCGCCGGCCAGGCGTGCCGTCGAGGGAAGCCGGCTCTCGAGGGCGACGCTGGCCGACTCGCCGCTGACCGCGCCGGCGACGAGCTCGTCTCCCTCGAGCAGGCGCAGTACGGCGGCGTCGGCCAGCAGCAGCTCGGGCGCCCGCTGCGCGACCTCGTCCAGCAGCGTGGCCGGGTCGAGCTCCGGGGCGAGCAGGCTGCTCGTCCGCGCGAGCTGCTGCGCGAGCGCGCGAGACCGCCGCTCGCCCTCGAAAAGGTCACTGCGCTCCAGCGCCCCTCGGGCAGCGCCGGTCAGGTTGCGAGCGAGCTCGAGGTCGTCGTCGGCGAAACGGTGCTCCTCGGGGAAGAAGACGAGCACGAGCGCGGCGTCGTCCTCGCGCGGCGTCTCGACCGGCGCGGCCAGCAACGACTGGTAGCCGGCCTCCTCAGCCACGCGCCGCCACTCGGCCCCGAAGCGGTCGTCGTCGGCCAGCGCCGACGAGACCAGCACGCGCCGGCGCCGCGCGGACGAGCGGAGCGGGTCGCCGGGATCGGACAGGCCGTCCTCGAGGAACCGGACGAGCGGGGCCGGCAGAGCGTGCAGCCCGGCCAGCCGCAGGTCGCCGTCGACCGGCATCAGCACCGCCGCGCTCGCGCCGCCGAGCGCCTCGGCCGCCGCCTGCGCGAGGGCGTCGAGCGTCTCCTCGAGCGAGATCGGCTGGCCGAGCGCCGAGGCGATCCGGTAGAAGCCCCGCTGGATGCGGGCCTGGCGGCTCCGCTCCTCGAAGCTCTCCGCGTTGCGCAGTGCGAGCGCGGCCAGGTTGGCGAAGGCGTCGAGCAGACTCGCCTCGCCGCTCGTGAGCCTCCGTTGCGGGTCGCGCGAGCCGACGCCGAGCACGCCCTTGACCTCGCCGGCCCAGCGCATCGGGGCGACCATCGCCCCGTGGAATCCCGCGTACGTCTCGTTCGGGACGGTTTCGAGGATCTCCGCGTAGTCCTCGACCAGCGCCGGACGGCCGCGTGCGATCGCCCGTCCGGCCAGGCCCTTGTCGATCGGGAACTCGTAGCCGACCAGGCTCGCCGGGAAACCGTGGACGGCTGCGCAGCGGAGCACGCCCCGCCCGGGATCCAGCAGGTAGCAGTCGACCGCCTCGGCGCGAAGCAGTGTCGCGACCTGGTCGACGAGGCGCTGGAGGACCGCGTTCAGCTCGAGCTCGCTCGTGACGACCTGTGCGGCCTTCAGCAGCGCGCCCTGCTCGCCGAGCCGGCGCTGGTTCTCCTCGAGCAGCCCGGCGACGTGAATCGCAAGGGCGATCTCATCGGCGACGGCCTCGGCGAGCGAGACGTCCGCGGGCGACCACAGCCCGGGCTCGGGACGGTGCAGGCCGAGGACGCCCAGCATCCGCTCGAACGCGACCACCGGCGTTGCCAGCGCGGCCCGCGTGCCGAGCTGCTCTAGCGCGTCGCGCCCCGCGGGCCGGCCCTCGTCGAGCTCCTCCGCGTCGAGGACGTCGGCCACGGCCACGGTCCGCCGCACTCGGGCGGCAAGGTTGGAGACCGGCAGGCGCTCGGCCAGCTCGTCGCCGATCGGCGAGAGCCCGTCCGCCCACCACTCGGCCCGCATCGGCAGCCGCTCTCCGGGCTCGCCGAGCCGGAGGAAGCAGCGCGACGCGCCGAGGGCCCGGCCCGTCTCGGTGACGGCCACGCGGGTAATGGTGTCGAGGTCGTGCGACGAGCGGATGCGCCGGGAGATCGCCGCGACTAGACGCTCGCGCGAGAGCGCGTCGTCGAGGGCGGCAGCCGACCGAGTGCGGTCGAGCGCGATTGCGGCCTCGCCGGCCACGGCTTGCATGAGCCGCAGCTCCTCGGGCGTGAAGGCCCGGCACTCTCCCGTCGACGCGGCGACGAGGACGGCGATCACGCGTTCGTCGACGGTCAGCGGGACGAAGGCGGCGCTCTTCGCGCCGGCGGCCCGGGCGAGCCGCTGGCTGACGAGGGCGGACGACTCGATGTCGTAGACCGCGACCGGGGCGGCCTCGAAATACGCGCTCGCGATTCCCGAAGGCTCGTCGCGGAGGCCGAGCCGCATGTCCGCCCACCAGCCGATGTCGCCGGTGGAGGAGCGCGCAACCAGCCCACGCGCTTCGCGTCCCTCGTCGTCGACCAGCGCCAGCGCCGCGAACTCGACGCCCATGAGCGCGACCACCTCGTCGAGGAGAGCGCGCCCGGCGGCCTCTGGCTCCTGGGTCCGCGCGAGCGAGCTGGCCAGGCCGGCGACCGTATCGAGCTCCCGGTCGCGCAGCGAGACGAGCTCCTCAGCCTCCCGCGCGCGAGCGGCGCCGAGAATCACGCTCCCGCGCTGGTCCCAGCGGGCAAGGAAGACGAGCGCCGGCACGAGCCCGATCACGCAGGCGGCGAAGGACCACCAGACGTGCCCGCCGAGTGGCTCCCGGTCGTGCAGTACGAGCGCGCCGAAGATCGCCGCCGGAATCGCGATCCCCGGGAAGACCGACGCGAGGGCGAGGTCGCTCGCCGTGACGCGGCTCCGCTCCCGCCAGAGCGTGGGCAACAGGGCCACGAAGACGAGCAGGTACGTGCCCGCCAGCAGCAGCAGCGGCAGAGCGTTGAAGTAGAGGGCCTTGTCCTGGGGTGTCACTGGGCGCTGCTGATGATAGGTCGCGCGCCGACCGGAGGGAGAAAGATTGGCCTACGAAGAGCGGGCCTTGCAAACCTGCTCCGTGCGGGTTGGAAAGATGGGCCGCTCGGCCTATTGGCTTGTTTGTGCGGGCCGGATACCTTCCACGTACTGGGCGATGCGAGTCGCGTGGCTCTCTACTGGCCTTGAGGCCCGCGGCGAGCAATGGGGAGAAGCCCGTCACCACCACCCCCCGAGTGACGGGCTTACTCCTCGCTACACCTTCGAGATCCGCAGCTCCGAGCCGTCGGCCTCGACCTTCTCGGCGAGGGTTTCTTCCTTGATCCAGTCCTCATGGGCCAGCAGGTCGGCGTCGGACTCTGGAAGCGTCAGTTCGATGCGGTCGGTGATCTCGAGACCGCGCTCTTTTCGCAGCGCATTGACGGAGTGGATCAGGTCACGCACGCGGCCTTCGAGCTCGAGCTCCGGATCGAGGGAGAGGTCGAGCGCGACGGTCAGCCCGTCCTCGCCGGCGACCGCCCAGCCTTCCTTGCCACGGCGCTCGACGAGCACCTCGTCGGGCCCGAGCTCGTAGCCGTTCACGCGGAACCGCCCGTCCCCGAGCTCCTCGAACTCACCCGCCTCGAGGGCAGCGCGCACCGCGCCGAGCTCCTTCCCGAGCTTCGGGCCGAGCACCGGCAGGTTCGGCTTCACGCGCAGCTCGCTCGCCTCGACCGGGCCGAACTCGACGTTCTTGACGCTCAGCTCCTCGGCGATCTCGCCGGCGTGCGACGACACGTCGTCGGCGCCCTGGACGACGACTCGGCGAAGCGGCTGCCGGAACTTGATCCCGGACTGCGCCCTGGCCTGGCGGCCGAGCTCGACCACGCGGCGTACCGCAGCGACGTCGGTGAGGAGGCTCTCGTCAGGCGGAGGGACATCGGGCCAACCGGCAAGGTGGACAGACCCGGGCGCCTCTTCTCCCGGTACCAGCACCCGCCAGAGGTGGTCGGTCAGGAACGGCATCACCGGCGCGATCACCCGTAGCGCCTGGGCCAGTCCCCACCAGAGCGTCTGTAGGGCCGCAGGCTCGCCGTCCCAGAAACGGCGGCGCGAGCGGCGGATGTACCAGTTCGAGAGGTCCTCGACGTACGCCTGGAACGACGCGGTTACTCCTGGCGTCCACCAGCGCTCGTAGTCCCGCTCGGCGTCGGAGACGAGCTGCGCCGTGCGCGCGACCAGCCAGCGGTCGAGCGGGTGCTTCGACGACGGCTCTCCGCCCCACTCCGGCCTCCAGCCCGCGATGTTGGCGTAGGTGATGAGGAAGCCAGCCGAGTTCCAGAGCGTGAGCAGGCGCCGCTTCACCTCCTCCGCTGGCCCGTAGCCGAAGCGGAGGTCCTGGCTCGGGTTCTGCATGCAGTAGACCCAGCGCATCGAGTCCGCGCCCATCCGCTCGAGCGCCTCGTTCAGCTCGATCGCGTTGCCCCACGACTTGTGCATCTCGCGACCGGTCTCGTCGAGGACGTTCTCGTAGGTGAGCACCTTGCGGTACGGCTGGCGGCCGTCCAGCGTGATCGCCATGAAGCACTGCGAATAGAACCAGAGCCGGATCTGGGCGCGGCCCTCGGTGACCCAGTCGGCCGGGAACCACTTCTCCCAGTAGGCGTGGTCGGGCAGGTCGGCCCCGGTCAGCCCGGCCGCCGCCCCGGTCGCGTTGCCGTGCTCGACCCACGTCGGGTTCTGCCAGCCGAGCGTCGAGAAGTGGACGATGCCCGCGTCGAGCCAGGCGTCGCCGACCTCGGGAATCCGCTCGACCTCGCCCTCGCACTCCTCACAGCGGACGACGACTCCGTCGATCCACGGGCGGTGCAGCTCCTCCAGCCGGTCGAGGCCGCGGACGGCGCGCTCCTCGAGCTCGGCGCGCGAGCCGATCACGTTCAGGTGCCCGCAGCCGCACGGGTAAAAGGGAAGCGGTAGGCCGAAGTAGCGGCGCCGGGAGATGTTCCAGTCGTCCATGTTGCGGAGCCAGTCGTCCATCCGCTTGCCGTACTGCGGCGGCGTCCACTCGACGGTCGCGTTGCCGTCGAGCATCGGCTGCCGGATCCCGTCGGCCGCGATGAACCAGTCGTCGACGACGCGGAAGACGAGCGGCGTGCGGCAGCGCCAGCAGACCGGGTAGCGGTGGACGATCGTTCCGCGCTCGGCGAGCAGCCCCCGCTCCTCGAGGGCCGCGACGACCGGCTCGACCACCTCGTCGGTCGAGAGCCCTTCCAAGGCGCCGTAGCCCGAGACGAACCGGCCGCCGTCGTCGATCGGCGTCAGCACCGGGAGCTCGTAGATCCGCCCGAGCTCGAAGTCCTCGGCGCCGGCACCCGGCGCGATGTGGACGATGCCGGTTCCTTCGTCGAGCGAGACCTCGTCCCACGGGATCACGCGATGGACGTTGCCCTCCTGCGCGGGCAGGTCGTCGAACGGCCCGTCGTACTCGAGGCCGAGGAGCTCCTCGCCGGAGGCCGTGCGAACGACCTCCGCGTCGGCGGCCCGCTCGGCGGCCCGCCACTCGCCGTCCGCGGTTAGCACGTACTCGGCCTCCGGGCTCACTGCCGCGGCGACGTTCGCGGGCAGCGTCCACGGCGTGGTCGTCCAGACGACGAGCGACTCCCCCTCCCGGCCCTTGAGCGGGAATCGCACGAAGAGGGACGGGTGCTCGAGCTCCGCGTAGTTCTCGTCGCCCGCCTGCTCGTGCTTGGAGAGCGACGTCCCGCAGCGTGGGCACCACTGCGTCGCGCGGTGACCCTTGTAGAGCCACTCGCGGCGATGGCACTCCTTCAGGAAGCGCCAGATGTACTCGATGTTCGTGTCCGAGAAGGTGAAGTAGTCGTTGCCCCAATCCATCCACTGGCCGAGGCGCTTGAACTGCGCGGTCTGGATCGCGGCGTACTCCGCGACGAAGTCGCGGCAGCGGCGGGCGAACTCGGCGAGGCCGAACTCCTCGATCTCGCGCTTCGAGTTGAGCCCGAGGGCCTTCTCGACCTGGACCTCGACATGCAGGCCCTGCGAGTCGAAGCCGTTCTGGTAGCGCTGGTCGAAGCCACGCAGCGCCTTGTAGCGCTGGAATACGTCCTTCAGCGTCCGGCCGATGCCGTGGTGGACGCCGGCCGGCGCGTTCGCGGTGATGGGCCCGTCCATGAAGCCGAAGCGCGGCCCGCCGGAGTTCTGTTCGCGCAGGCGCTCGAAGGTGCCCTCCTCTTCCCAGCGCTCGAGCAGGTCGCGTTCAAGACCCGGGTGGTCGGGTACCGTCGGCAAGGAGACGAAGACCTGCTCCATCGGGCGATCGTAGCGAGTGGGAACAATGGCCTCCGACCCCGCGTTTTCAATGTCCGAGACTCCAGGTAGAAAGGAAAAATCAGAAATGGATTCAGTCACCGAAGAGACCTTCGACACACAGGTGCTCGGCAGCGAGCAGCCCGTGCTCGTCGACTTCTGGGCCGAGTGGTGCGGCCCGTGCCATGCGATCGCGCCCGTGCTCGACCAGATCGCGGAGGAGCGCGACGATCTGAAGATCGTGAAGCTGAACATCGACGAGCAGCCCGCGGTCGCCCAGCGCTTCGGGGTGATGTCGATCCCGACGCTGATCCTGTTCAAGGACGGCGAGCCCGCAGCGGCAGCCGTCGGCGCCATGCCGAAGTCGATGCTCGAAGAGCGCCTCGGCCTCGCCGAAGCCGCCGCCTAGCCGAACGGCCAAAGGCGGAGGCGGACACCGAGGTGCCCGCCTCCTTGTCCTTGGCTTTAGCTAGCGGATGATCGTGTCGCAGTAGGTCGGTCCGGCGAAGACGCCGTCTTCCGGACACTTCGTCTTCTGCGCGAACTGGTTCGCCTTACCGAGGTTGTCGACCGTGTTCGGGTAGCTGACCCCGTAGTTGAGAGCCGCCCCGTCCCACGAGAACCACGGGTAGATGCAAAACGGACCGCCGTAACGCGTGCAGTCCGTCGGGCCGACGAACGAGTTCCCGAGCACCTCGGCCTTGCCGCCGGTGTCGGACACCGCCGCCCAGTTCTGCTGGTGTGAGCCGTCACCGAAGGTCGCATCGAAGATCCGGATCGGTTGGAATCCGGCCCAGTTGTCGTTGTTGAACGAGCCGCAGAACGTCTGGCCCGGAACGCAGAACTCGCCGGGATGGTCACCGTAGAGGTCCGAGTGGCCGATCTCCCAGACGAATGCCATCGGCGTGTCCCAGACGCCGCCCCAGTCGAGCGCGTTCCCGATCTGGTTGGTGTCGAACTCCGGCGTCAGCGGGCCATCCTTGGGACTGTTGAGCACGAGCACGCTCGACGTGGTCCCGCTGGTTTCGTCCCTGACCTGCTCCTGGTAGGCCGAGGTGGGCGACGGCGCCCAGATGTGGACGTCGACGACGTCGAGGGCGTGCATGACGAACGGGCCCTTTCCTGATGCGTCCGTGAGCATGCCGTTGAACGCGGCGGGCTCGATGATCTGGCCTCCCTGCTGCGCGATCGTCCAGACGGGCGAGCACGCCGTGTAGACGTTGGCCTGCTGCGTGACCGAGAAGCCGCCGTTGGACGAGCACTTCTTGGCGAAGGAGTCCGGGTAGAACTGCAGCTCGAGGAACCCCTCGCCGCCGATCTTGTTCGGGTTCGTGTCCTTGACCGTGCCCCCGAACCAGAAAGTCGGCCCGACGCTCGAGACCGGGAACGTCCCATCGGCCGGCAGCGCGACGCGCCACGTGATGTTGCGCGCCGAGCCGGGAGCGGACGAGACCGGGTCGAGCTCCGGCTCGTCGTGACCCGTGCAGCCCGCCGTGTAGTACTCGTACCAGTCCTCGCTCAGCCCGCCCACGACGTGCGAGAGGCACGCCGCAGTGCTCGCCCCGACGGTTCCCGAGCTGACGGTTGCCGAGCCTGTCCCCGTCCCGGCGGCGCCGACCGAGGCGCTGAGCCCCAGCACGACTGCGGAGACCGCCGCCAAGACGAACCAGGCCTTCACGCTCTTCATGGCTCCCCTCCCGTTGGCGATGTCTACCTGCCCTCCGGGAAAATATCGGGGCCTCGATCCCGAGGCAAGGCCAAGCTTAGGCTTCGGCGTCCTCTTTTTCGGGGTGCGGGATGGGCGCGACCGCTCGTCCCGCCGGCTCGTCGACCAGGCTGAGCACGCGCATGCCATGCACGAAGACGACCGCGCCGCCGAGCCAGCCGCCGATCGTGAGGAAGCCGAAGCCGGCCAGGGTCAGGATGAACGGGCCGGTCTCCACGGCGCCGTGTCGGTAGCCGGAGTGCCCGACGAGCGCCGCGATGAGGAAGAACACGGTCGCGGTCAGCATCGAGAGCATGTGCCACGTCGCCGTCTTCCACAGCGGTGAGCCCCACTCGATCGTCAGCCAGTCGGCGAAGCCGGTCAGCGCGGTGAACGCGGTGATGATCAGGCCCACGACGAGCGCCAGCCACCAGCCGTTCGCGGCTGCGACGTGCGCGACGCCGATCACGCTCGCGAATGCCATCGCCGTCGACGCCGTGTAGGCGCCGATTGTCGCGTCGGTGAGCGGCGGGTGGAGCGGGTGGCCTGGCAGGCCCTTCCAGAGATAGCTGATCCTCATCGTCTTGCGTACTAACGCAGACGACGGCGAATCGGTTTCTCCAGCTAGCTTTGCTCGGCCGCTTCGAGGAAGTCGACGAACGCCGCGTGCTTCGCCAGGTAAGCCTCGATCGTCTCGATGCCGGCCTCCAGCCAGCGCTCGAGCCAGCCCTCGTCGATCTCGTCCTCGATCCGGTACAGGTCGCCCTCGGCCATGGAGAAATCATCGGGACAGCGGCGGTCGTCGGCAATGGGCCGAACGGCCTAACTTCGCGGTCGGAGGCGCCTATACGCTCCCGCCCGTGCGGGCGCTGCTCCTGATCAACCCGCGTGCAGGGGACGGGGA
>Ga0209474_10005400_pt1 | contig 10887 bp, 3 predicted proteins | sample GraSoiAngelo_145_FD_185902 | JGI IMG/M metagenome (GOLD analysis project Ga0209474, IMG submission 185902) | Grasslands soil microbial communities from the Angelo Coastal Reserve, California, USA - 14_1009_05_20cm (SPAdes) (version 2) | ecosystem: Environmental > Terrestrial > Soil > Grasslands ... | reverse complement strand
TCGTGTCCTGAAACTCGATAGAGAGGAAGAAGGCTCCCGAGACGTTGATGCGCTTCACGTCGCGGCACTGCGCGTTCGCGCCGCACGACTCTATCTCGTTCGTCCAGAAGGCGAGGCCCGGCGCGTCGGGGTCGCGGTTGAGGAAGTCGGCGTAGTGCTGCGAGACAAAGAACTGCGAGGCATCGGTGGCGTTAGCCGTCGACGAGGTGACGAAGGTCGCCGACTGGTTGAAGACCGGAGTGGCGAACGTGCGGCTCGAAGGCGTGAACACGAGTCCGGTGCGCGTTGGTGTGACGGTGTGCGTGCCCGCCGTCGAGACAAAGTTGAAGACGAACCTGCCGTTGGCGTCCGTCGTCGCCACAGCGGTCTGCGTCCCCGAAAGCGTCACGGTCACGCCTGAGATAGGAGCACCGTTCGCGTCCACCGCGCGCCCCGTGATGCTCACCGAAGTGCGCGGCTCGTCGTCGTTGAGTATGCCGTTGCCGTCGCGGTCGAGCGCGAACAGCGCGCCCTCGCCCTTCGGCACGCCCATGAAGGTCATCTCCGCGCCCGTGCCGATGTCGTTAAGGAGCGTCGTCAGCGTGATGGGCGCTTCCGAAGCCGAGTCGGGCTGAAACGTGCCGTCGGCGAGCCGGAGGAAGCTGCGCGACGAGCCCGCGTAGATGCCGCGCACGACGAGGTCGCAGTTGCTCGCCGCGGCCTGGCTCGCGAGCAGATTGATGCGCGAGGTTGCGGCTGACTTGTTCGAGGCGTCAACCGTGACCATCAGGCCCACGGCGGGCGGCGTGCCCGTGTCGAGTTGGAGGATCATCGTCTCCATCGTGCGACGCCAGAGGTCGGCGGTCGCGGTGCTGCCCGCCGGGTCGCCCGCGCTAGTGAAGTCGAACTGCGGGGCCTTCATGAAGTTGAAGAGCGTGTCGAAAGTGCCGTCGTGCGCGAAGCCATAGCCCGCGAGCTTCTCGCCCGCCGTCCTGTCCATTCCGACCTTCTGGTACGCGCCGCGGAATTGCGGGACTTTGAAACCCTGCGTCTCCTGCAAGAGTTCTTTGGGGATGATCGCGTTGTTCGTCCCCGGCGCGAAGTTGTTCACGTTGTGACAGGAGCTACACGGGGCGACGTTGCGGTCGAGAGGTTCGTTGTTGAAGAAGCTCTGGTTGGCGGGCGGTCGCGTCTGCGACTCGTTCGGGTTCGGCGGGTAGGTGAGCGTCTGTACGAAAGCCTTGAAGGCCGCGACCTCCTGGTCCGTGAGCAGCCGCGGCCCGCCGAGGAGCGAGACGAAAGCGCCGTTGAAGTTTTCGAGTCCGGGACGGTCACCGCGCCAGTGCAGAGGCTCATTGCCGATGATGCCGCGCAAACTCTGCGTGGTCATCGGCCCTTTCATCGGATGGTCTGCCGCCGGGCCGGTGATGGTATTGACGTTGTCAATCGACCCCTGCGGGTTGCCCAGGTCCCAAGCCTGCCCGTCGCGGTGGCCGTTCAAGTGACAACTCGCGCACGAGACCGTCCCGTGCGCGGAGAACGACGCAGCGTCGTAGAGGAAGCCGCGACCGGTGCGCACCGACGCGGGTTCGATGTTGAAGCCGACTGCGACGACCGCCGTCTGCGCCTTCGACGCGGTGTCAACGATACTGATGGTCTGGTCGAAGCGGTTGAGTACATAGAGGCGACCGCGCGCGTCGTCAACCGCGAGTCCGGTCGGGCCGTTGCCGACGTTGATGCGCCCTTGCACCGCGCCCAGCGAATCGAGGAAGCCCACCTTCGCTGAACTCGTCGCCGCGACGTAGACCGTGCCGTCAGCGGCACGCTGGATGTCCGCGGGCATCGCGAGCGAGCGCGCACGCTCGGCGTCCGTGCCCGCCGTGTTGTTGAAGTCAACGTGCGCGTTCAGGTCTGAGACAGAGGCGAGCGTGGGCGTCGTCCCCGCGGGAGCGTTGAGGACGGAGACGCGGGTCGCCTGAAAGCGCCCGCGCACGTTCGGCTCGAAGCGCACTTGGTTGATGTCGTCGAGGTTGGTGACGAGGAGCCGCTGCGACGTTGGATCGAAGGCCATGTTGCCGATGTGCGTGCCCAGGCTTCGCACCTGCGCGCTCACCGACGGCGGCGTGCCCGAAGCGTTAATGACGAAGAGGTCTATGTCGGCCAGCGTGTACGGGGTGACCGAGTTCCAGGAGCGGTTCAACTCGTCAACCCAGTTGGAGCCGTTCCACTTGACGATGAGGCCGGTGTTAGGAGCGGCGGGCAGCGATGGGTTCATCGCGGGGTTCGGAGGTGGCATGCCGCCGTTCGCGGTCACATCCGACTGTGACACGATGGTCGTCTGGTTGCCCGACTCGAAGACCGAGACGAAGACGCGCGAGCCGTCATCGCTGCGAGAGAGCGCGCGCGGCTGCTTGCCGGAGATTTGAATCGTTTGCGCGTTGCCCTGCGTCGGGTTGGACGCGTCGGGGAAAACCTTGACCGCGCCGCTCGCGCCCGTGACCGTGCTCAAGCTGACGGACTGCGTCCCGCCACCCGAAACGCAAACGAATGCCTTCTCATTGCTGAGTCCTGCGAACAAGATATCGGTTGGCTCATCGCCGACATCGATCGTGCGAACTACATTTCCGGATGCGAGATCGACGATGCTCACTGAATCCGACAACCAGTTGGCGACCCAGGCTTCGCGATTGTTACGCACGGCGACGCTGACCGGCTCCAGGCCGACAGGAATCTCGGCGGTCAGAACCGGCGAGCCTAACACCAACTGGAAAATCGATAACGTCGCATTTGGCGTGTTGACCGCAAGCAAACGAGTGCCGTCCGGGGTCAGGGCCAACGGATGAATCTGTGGTCCCTCAAAATTTCGGAACGCGCCCGGCGAACCCTGGGCGGAAACAACCCGAGAGAGGTCTCTGCTCACTAGCCACACTGCGGCCAATGACAGGACTAGGAGAATGGTGATGCGCCAACGAATGGGACTGACCGGAAGCGAGGAAATCATCGGGACTCCTTCGGGATTTAGATTATTGCGTAATGGCTGCCTCGGTTCTGAGCCTCAGTTCGCTGCATGATACACCTGAAAGCAGATTCGTGAAACGACCAAATAGTACTGCCGAATAGTGAGCTGTTCAGGAGCAATGACGCCTACCCTGTTCCGGAGCAATGACGCCTACCTCTAAGGCGCAACCCGGATGCGTTCAAGCAGTTGCTTGAATTTCGGGTCGTCGCGTAGTGAAGCCAGCGTCGGGTCGCGCTCAAACCACGCCGTGTTCTCGTTGCCCAGAGCTATCGAGCGATTCAGCCACTCGAAAGCCTCATCAAGCTTGCCTTCCAATCCATAGACCGAGGTGACTGCGTACGCAATGTCCGGATCGACCGACGCCGTTCGCTTCACCACATCGTTCAACTCTCTCAAGGCGGCTTCGTGTTGGCCGAGGCTGCTCAAGCACATTGCATACGCCGGTCGCACGCCGTGCAGGTTGGGATTCTGCTCGAGCGCTTCGCGCAAGACGTTAGCCGCGGCTGCAACTTCTCCACGATAGAACATCACGAGCGCGCGGATGCTGCGCAGCAAAGGATTGTTCGGCTCGACCGAGGCGGCACGATCCATTTCGCGCATCGCGTCGTCGTATTTGCCCTGATACATGAAAATGAGCGCGCGGTTGTAACTGACCACGACGAACGCCGCCGGATCGAGATGCACGAGCCGATCGTAACTGCGCAGCGCGCGATCGTATTCGCCGTCTAACCGGTGCAGGGTGCCTTTGACAAAATATACGACTGCTTCGTTCGGAGCTTCGCGGCGCATGCGCGCAACCTCTTCGCGGGCCTTTTGTTTCTTACCGCGCCAGAGCAGCACGAAAACCATCAGCATGCGTGCCTCGGCGATATTCGGATCGTTTTGCAGAGCGCGATTGAAAGCAGCCTCTGCGTTTTCAAAGTCCTCAACTCCGCCGAGTCCCTTGAAGACGCGATTGACATAACAAGCGCCCAGGCCGTCATGCGCCAGAGCGAATTCTGAATCAAGTTCGATCGCGCGCGTAAAATGCTTGATCGCCGCATCGCAATCCTCAGCCGACACCGTGCGAAAGATGAATCGCGCGAACCGATCGCGGCCGCGCAGGTATTCGTCGTAAGCCTCAGCGTTAACCGTCTTCGGTTGGGCCAGAACCTTTTCCTCGTCGGGGCTCAATTCCAGACGCAGTCCATCGACGATGTGCTTGGTGATCTCGTCCTGAACCGCGATGATGTCTTCGGCAGAAGCATCAACGCGATCGCTCCAGATGATTTCCCCGCTCTTTGCATCCAGCAGTTGCGCGTTCACGCGAAAACGGCCGCCGACGGCGAGAAAGCCCGCAGATAAAACGGCATCGACGCTGAGTTCGCGCCCCACATCAGCCGGATCTATCGTTCGTCCCTGGTACTTCGACATTACCGACGATGGCCGCACCACCAGCGATCTAATCCGCGCCAGCTCAGTAATCACCGCGTCGGCCAGCGCAAATTCGTAGAAGCTTGCGGCCGTGTCGTTGGCGAGATTCTTGAACGGCAACACCGCCATACTTTTCTTTTCGCGATCGGCGATCGTGGTCGTCAATGATCTATCCTGCGCGTCAGTCAGCGGGCGAGATGTAAATTGCGGAGACATCGTCGGAGTATCGGCGCGAGCACCGCTCAACTTCTTCAACCAACGCATCGCCCGCCCTACCGGCGTGGTTCCCCCGAGGTGTTTCGGCGCCGCCGCCATGTCCATGGCCGCGCCGCTCGTGATGTCCATCAGCACCTTGCGCAAATCCTCGCGGAGATCGTCGATGCGTTGATAACGATCGCGCGGCTCTTTCTGCATTGCCTTATCGAGAATCTGTTGCAGCCGCGCGGGCGTCGCGCCTGGTCGCATCTCGGTCAGGGTCTTCGGCTGATCGTGAATCACCGCATGACGCACATCGATGGTCGACTTGCCGCGAAAGGGCCACGTGCCGGTAAGCATCTCGTACAACAACACGCCTGTGGAAAAGATATCCGCACGTGCATCGACTTTGTCTCCGCGCGCTTGTTCGGGCGCAGCGTATGTGGCCGTGCCATACGGCACGCCTACTTCGGTCAACTCAGTTTGATCGATGCCTGAAGTCGAGGCTTCCTTTTCATCGAGCAGTTTCGCCAATCCAAAATCGAGGATCTTCACCTGGCCACTGTCGGTCACCATCACGTTGCCCGATTTGATGTCGCGATGAATGATGCCGCGCGCATGTGCCGAGGCGAGCGCATCTGCGGTCTGAATCCCGATGCGCAGAGCGCTCTCCAACTCGAGCGGCCGGCCATTGCAAAGCTGGCGCACGTTCTTGCCCTCGACATACTGCATCGCGATGTAATGGACTCCGTTCACCTCGTCCATGTCGAAGACGGTGCAGATGTTCGGATGATCGAGCGCGGAAGCGAGCCTCGCTTCTCGCTCGAATCTTTTCAGGTTGCTTTCTTTGACCGTGAGTTCAGCCGGCAACACTTTGATGACGACCGTGCGGCCGAGCTTCTGATCGATGGCTTTGTATACCGTCCCTTGTCCGCCGGCGCCGAGCTTGTGAGTGATTTTGTAGTTACCGAAGAGCTGGCCAATCATCGCGGGCGTATTCTAGTGCGCAATCGGCATCGGGGAAAGCGGCGGCAGCCATTACTCAATGCGTCCCAAGTCGAAGCCGACATTCGAATCGAATGCTGGCCGTCTCAAGGCTGAAATGGTCAAGGCATTCATCTCTTCGATTGAGTATCGGAATCGGTTCGGCAACTGACCGCCTACAGTCCAAACGACCGTTCGGACTTCAAAGGTTTGAGAGCACGATCTGCTTCCCGCTCCGCATTTCTCTTGACACTTCTGGCGTCGTTTGATAAAAGCGGCGCAAGTTAAATTAAACTGACCACAGTCAAACTCGTTACGGCACGCCGGCTTTCTCCAAATTTCACCTGCCCAGGCTGCACGCCGTCACACAACCGTTAGGAGGAAACTAATGACAAGACACAAGTATTTAGGAATCGCAGTCGGGTTGTTCCTGTTCGCAGGACTGCAAGCGACAGTATTTGGTCAAAAGGCGGATGACAGCAAATTGGCAACCGTAAATGGAGGCGGATCATTTATCCGGTGGGACGTTGTCGCGCAAAATGCCGGCGGCACGCTGACGATTACCACGCCGGATAATCGTTCGTTTCGCCGCAGTTTCCGCGCCGGAGGTTCGCCGGAGATTTCCCTGAGCGAAAAACAACTCGAAGCTCTGCCGGACGGAGTTTACTCGTACGAGTTGCGCCTGGCTCCAGTGCTGACGCCCGGCCAAAAGGAGGCGCTGCTAAGGGCGCGCGGCAATGACGACGATTCAGAAGCCGAACGCGGCGCACGTCGCCGGCCAATCGTACCGACGATGACACAGTCTGGATCTTTTGCGATCGTCAATGGTTCGATCGTGGTAGCCGGCGCCGTCGAAAATCAGCGCGCCGGCAAGGCCAGCGCGCCACGCTTGGGAATTCCTGCGTCGGGCAATACCGTGAGCCGGCTTTTCAATCATCGGGTCGCGCTTGGGGCGATGCCTGATGTGGTTACGCCTGACGATGAGGACATTCAAGGCAGCTTGTGCGTCGGTCTCGATTGCGTGAACAACGAAAGCTTTGGCTTTGATACGATCAGACTGAAAGAGAACAACACTCGGATCAGCTTCAACGATACCAGCACCTCAGCGGGCTTTCCCACGAACGACTGGACTATTCGTGCAAATAGCTCAGCTAACGGCGGTGGAAATTTCCTGGCCTTCGTCGATCGAGGGGCGTCCGAGAATGGGGACGAGGTCGGCACGATCGTTTTTGAAGTCGACGCCGGCGCCTCGGCAAACGCGCTCAGGGTCAGCAGCAATAGCAAGGTTGGACTTAGAACCGCCACGCCCGTGCTCGACCTTCACATGAACACCAGTGACACGCCGGCCATGCGATTCGAGCAAAACAACAGCGGCGGCTTCACGGCGCAGACCTGGGACGTTGCAGGTAACGAGGCGAACTTCTTTGTCCGTGACGTGACGGGCGGCTCGCGCTTGCCGTTTCGCATTCGACCCGGCGCGCCGACGAGCTCGGTCGATATATCAGCGAGCGGTAACGTAGGTATTGGCACAGCGAGTCCCACGAGCAAGTTGAGCGTGGCCGGTACGATTACTTTCACCACAGATTCGTCTGCTAGTGGACCAAGTGTTTCCAACAGCGCCGACGGTCTGTTGCTGGTTGCAGGAACCACGCTGGGAGTCAGAATCAATAATCAAACCAATGCGGCGGAATTGATGCGCGTGACGAATGCCGGTAACGTCGGAATTGGTACTTCGGCGCCTACCCAACTCCTGTCAGTCAACGGAACTGCCGGCAAGCCGGGTGGCGGAACCTGGGACGTCTTTTCGGATGAGCGCTTGAAGAACATCAAAGGCCGGTATAATACCGGACTCAAGGCCTTAATGCAGTTGCAGCCCCTGCGCTACGAGTACAAGAGTGACAATGCTCTCGGCATTAAGTTGCAGGGCGAGCAGATCGGCTTTGGGGCACAAGCGGTCCAGAAAATTATTCCCGAAGCTGTGACCCAGGACAGCACCGGCTATCTGATGGTCAAGAGCGATCCGATTCTCTGGACAATGCTCAACGCAATTAAGGAGCAGCAAAAGGAGATCGCAGAACTTAAGACCGAGGTTCGTAAACTGCGGACAGCGAGACAGGTCCGAAGAAAATAGTTTTCGGAAACTGCTTCTAAACCAAGAGGCGCATGAGCTGCTCGCTCATGCGCCTCTTCATTTTCATGGTCATCGTGAAGTATTAGTTAACAAACCGTCGCAACTGCACGCTGATCGCAAATCCAATCGCGATGAACGTCGCCAGCACTGAAGAAAGTCCAGCGCTCATTAGCGGAAGCGGCACCCCGATAACCGGCAGCATTCCCAGAGCCATCCCCACATTAATGAAAATCTGAAAGATCAATCCGCCGACTATCGCCATGATCACCAACATGCCCGTGCGATCGCGCGAGCGACGGGCATCAGTGATCAATCGCGTTAACAAAAACGCGTACGACCCCAATAACAATAGGCATCCAACAAAACCGGTCGTCTCAGCCACTACCGCAAAAATGAAATCAGTGTGTGGCTCAGGCAGAAACTTCAGACTGCTCTGCGAATAATCGCCGCCATGGGTGCCGGTCAAACCGCCTTCCCCCACCGTCACCATCGATTGCCACGTGTGATAGCCGAAGCCACGTTTGTCCGCGTTCTCTGGATCGAGGATGACATTGATGCGTTCGAGCTTATAACCGTGCAGCAGACCTGTCTTCACGCCGACGGTATACGCGAGCGGCGCGCCCGCAATCATTCCGACCAGCACGGCGGCCACGATCCACATCCGCACTGATGACAGAAACAGAACGATCGCCAGCAGTGGAACGTAAGTGATTGCCTGCCCGACGTCCGGCTCAAGCATGATCAATCCCATCGGCAATGCAAGAATCACGGAGCCAACGATGAATTCCTTCCACGTCAGACCTCCAGTGCGATGCTTGCCAAAATATCGCGCCAGCATTAGCACCACGGGAATTTTCACAAATTCGGAAGGCTGAAATTGACCGGCGCCAGGCAGCTTGATCCAGCAGCGCTGGCCGTTGATCTTCATGCCGATGCCGGGAACTAGAACGATGATCAGGAGCATCAACCCAAAAACGTAGAGGAACGGTGCGAGCTCAACAAGCCGGCGATAATCGCTGAAGGCGATCGCGAGCATGAAGACGAACGCGATTCCCAAGCCGATCAGTTGTTTTTGCCAAAACGTTTCGGTCGGTTGCGCGTTATGAATTTCCCACGCGCCGAAACAGACGATCGCGATTGCGAACAGCGCGACCAGCCAATCGAAATCCCGGAGCGTACGTTTTCGCAGAATAGCAACCATAACCAGCCAGCAGAAAAAACTTCTATCGAATCTTCAGCGCAATGTTACTGCCCGCCGATGATTTCGGGTTTCGCGTCTTGGTGTAATAGACGTCGTAGATAGCGCGCACCGCAGGCGCTCCGAAACGCGATCCCAACCCCGCGTTTTCAATCAAAGCGACACAGGAAATCTCAGGTTTGTATGCCGGCGCGTACGACACAAACCATGAATGGTCCTTGTGCTCGCTTCCTTCTTTGCCGAGGCTGACGACCTGCGCGGTTCCCGTTTTGCCAGCGATATCGAAACCAACCAACTTGATGCCCGTCGCCGTGCCGGCTTCGTTGACGACCGACCACATGGCGTGCACGACTTCGTCGCTCTGATCGGTCGGAATGCCGAGGTTCTTAAGCCCCGGGTGTTCGAATGTGCGAGCAGATCGATCGGGAAAAATCGGTGCGCCTTTGATCGGGTCGAAACCGACCGCAGCGATTGCGTGAACTTCTTTCAGCAAATGCGGGACGTACATCTTGCCCTTCATTCCGATAGCTGAATGCGCGCGGAGCAAAGCGAGCGGTGTCAGCACATCCTCGCCTTGACCGAATGATGAGTACACCGTATCGATGTCTTTCCAGTCAGAATCTTTCGGATACAGCTTTGCTTTCAGTTCGCGTGAAGGCGTCGTGCTGATCACTTCATGTGGCAAGTCGATCCCGGTGCGCTTGTCGAGATCGAACATGTCGCACATCGATTGAATGCCCTCGAGCTTCATCTTCAAGCCCAGGCGATAAAAATAGCCGTCGCAGGATTTTTCGATGGCGGTGTGCACGTTCGGCGAGCCATGATTACCGCCCATGCAGCGCGTGAATTTGTTGCCGATTGTAATGCCACCGCCGCAGACGAGATTCGAGTCATCGATCGAAATCGCGCCCTGCTTTAAGCCGGCCGTGGCCATCAAGGGCTTCCAGGTCGAGCCGGGCGGATACTTTCCCTGGATTGCGCGGTTGATTAGCGGATGATCAGGATCGTTCAGCAGCTTCTGATATTCCGCGCGGCCTTCTTTCGTCGTGATGCGCTGCGAGAAGAGATTTGGATCGAATGTTGGCGCGGACGCCAACGCGAAAATTTCGCCGTTGTTCGGATCCATGGCGATGATTACGCCACGGCCCTGCGGCGACTTGCGCAGTTGATCTTCGGCAGCCTCCTGCAAATCGAGATCGATCGTCGTGACGATATCCTGGCCGGATTGCGGCTCAACGCGTTCGACTTCATTTTGAATGTGACCACGACTATCGACGATGACTTTGCGATAACCGTCGCGACCACGCAGGTACTCGTCGTAAACTTTTTCGAGGCCTTCCTGTCCGATTATGTCGCCTGGCCTATAGCCTTTGTCGCGATATTCCTCTTGCTTTAATTGTTCCGGACTGATCTCGCCGACGTAACCGAGCACGTGCGCGAGTTGTCCGTTCGCCGGATAACGTCGTTGCGGCGTCTGCTCGACGCGCAGCGCGGGAAACTCGAGCTGGTGCGCATCAACCCACACTATGTCGGCTTGCGTCGCGCCTTCTTTGATTAAGATTGATTCAAAGGCCGGCTGCGATTTCACTTCATCGAATTTTTCGCGGAGCAACTCTGGATCAAGATCCAAACCTTCCGCGAGCGGTTTGATGAGCGAATATCGATCAATACCCTTGGTGTCTTCGCGCGAGAGGATGACGCTGTAGATTGGACGCGAACTCACCAGCGCGATCGTGCCGGTGCAATCGAAAATGCCACCGCGCGGCGCCGGAATGGGAAGACGCCGAAATTGCTGGTTCTCGGCAATTTCGGCGTAGCGCTTGCCATCGATGATCTGGAGGAGGTAGAGCCGAACGCACAGCACTCCAAGGATTACCAGCACGAGCGCTTGGATCAGTCGCAGCCGCCCGCGCAAGTTTTGTGAATCATCAACGAATTTCATAACGTTAAGACGTACTTTGCTCTTTG
>Ga0209474_10005396_pt1 | contig 10889 bp, 9 predicted proteins | sample GraSoiAngelo_145_FD_185902 | JGI IMG/M metagenome (GOLD analysis project Ga0209474, IMG submission 185902) | Grasslands soil microbial communities from the Angelo Coastal Reserve, California, USA - 14_1009_05_20cm (SPAdes) (version 2) | ecosystem: Environmental > Terrestrial > Soil > Grasslands ... | reverse complement strand
AGTCGTGCTTGCATCCCGCGGTTATCCCGGGACGTTCACCACCGGATACCCGATCGAGGGCTTAGGTACGATCGAGCGCGACGTGGTTGTCTTCCATGCCGGCGCCACCGCTGATCCATCAGGGTATGTGACGGCGGGGGGCCGGGTGCTCACCCTGGTCGCGCTTGGCGATTCGATGGCGGAGGCCCGCGACCGGGCCTATCGGAACGTCGATCGCGTTCGCTTTCAGGGCATGACCTATCGTCGCGACCTGGCGCAGCGCGAGGTCGAGGCTCCCGCGCTGCGGTGAGCGACGGGCCCCTCGTCGGCATCGTGATGGGCAGTGAGTCGGATCGGCCGACCATGCAGCGCTGCTGCGAGGTGCTCGACGGCTACGGCGTTTCGTACGAGGTCGTGGTTCGTTCGGCGCACCGTGACCCTGAGGGTTGTCGTGAGTGGGCGACGCAGGCAGAGGGCCGTGGCGTCAAGGTGTTGATCGCCGCCGCGGGCGGTGCCGCGCACCTGCCTGGCGTGGTCGCGGCCTGGAGCGTGCTTCCGGTCATCGGCGTGCCGATGTCTGCCGGTGCGCTCGGCGGGCTCGACGCCCTGCTCTCCATGGCGCAGATGCCGGCCGGCATCCCGGTCGCCACCGTCGCGATCGGTGACGCGGGGGCGCGCAACGCCGGTCACCTGGCCGTGGGCATTCTCGCGCTTGCTGACGCGGGCGCTCGCGAAAAGCTGGTCAAGCGCCGGGAGGCCAACCGGCAGCCGAAGCAGTAGGGGCGCTGGAGCCTTCGACAAGTTCGCGGGTGTATGGTAAACCGACGACACCAAGGGGCTGCAATACCCACAGCAGACGACCAGTTGAGGAGAAACGTCCATGACCGATCAGCCTGCTTCACCAAGAACAACATCTACGAAGATTCGAATCGAGCGAGTTTACCCCGCGTCGGCCAATGAGGTGTGGGATCTCTGGAGTACCAAGGAAGGAATCGAGTCGTGGTGGGCACCCGACGGCTTCAGGGTCGAGGTCCGGACCCTTGAGCTCCGACCTGGTGGTGAACTGATCTACGCGATGACGGCGACGGCCCCAGAGCAGGTCGAGTTCATGAACGGCGCCGGGATGCCGCTAACGACAGAGTCGCGGAAGACCTTCACCGAGATCGTCCCGCCAAAGCGGATTGCTTACAAGTCCCTTGCCGACTTTATTCCCGGTGTTGCGCCATACGAATTTCTCACCGTCGTCGACTTGAATTCGACCGGTGACGGCGTGCGGGTGGTCATGACCGTCGACCCGATGCACGACGATGTGTGGACGCAGCGATTGGCAACGGGCCGCGAAAATGAGCTCGCCAACCTGGCGAAGGTGATCGATCGCAAACCATCAGGACGAAGAGGCCAGTAACACTCGCGTAGGTGGTAAGGGCCTTGATGAAGGCGTCGTGGGTCAAATCGGCGGCGGCACCGGCATCGTCCAACTGAGATAGGTGAATTCGGCGACCTAGAATAGCGGCGTGCCCAGGGTCTTGATCACTGAGACCGTGCTGCGCGACGCGCAGCAGAGTCTGGTGCAGGGCCGCCTCAAGCTGCAGCACGTACTGCCGATTGCCAAGAACCTCGACGACATCGGCTATCACGCGCTCGATGCCTGGGGTGGCTGGACCTTCGCGGCATCGGTGCGCGCCCTACAGGAGGATCCGTGGCAGCGGCTGCGCGCGCTGCGCGGCGCCATCGAGAAAACGCCACTGCAGATGTTGATCCGCGGTCAGACGCTGATCTCGCAGTCGCATCAGCCCGACGACGTGGTACGGGCTTTCATCGAGCAGGCGGTTGAAGACGGCATCCGTGTGATCCGCATGTTCGATCCGCTCAATGACCTGCGCAACCTCGAGGTCCCCATCGAGGCGGCCCACAAAGCGGGCGCCCGGGTGATCGGAGCGCTGGTCTACAGTCCGAGCCCGGTCGAGGACGAGCCCTGGCTGGTGCGGTCAGCGAACCGGTTGAAGGCGCTCGGCGCCGACTGGATCGGCATCGAAGATGTGGCGGGCATCCTGGCGCCGGTCACCGCCCGAACGCTGGTCAGCGCGCTGGTGAGCGGGACCAGGCTGCCCGTCAGCATCCATTCGCATTCGACCACGGCGCTCGCGCCCATCTCGTATTTCGCCGCCATCGAAGCTGGCGCGACCGGCGTGGACACGGCGCTCTCGGCGCTCGCCTGGGGCGCGTCGCAGCCGGCCACCGAGACGATGGTGGCAAGTCTGCACGACGGGCCATATGACACCGGCCTCGATCTCACGCTGATCAGCCAGGCCAGCCGGTACTTCGATGAGATCCATGATGAGTACCTCGAATTCCAGGATCCGATCGCTTTTCGAAACGACGTCTATGTCCTCGAACATCAGTTGCCTGCCCCGGTGCTGGCCGTGTTGATCCGCAATCTCCGCGAGCGCAAGGCGATCGATCGCTATGACCGGTTGATGCATGAGCTGGTTCAGGTTCGCCAGGAGATGGGGTATCCGCCGATGGCGGCGCCCATCAATCGGATCGCGGCCAACCAGGCGCTGGCCAACACCCTCAGCGACAAGCGCTATCAGCACATCGATCAGCCGTTTCGCGACTACGTCAAAGGCCTCTATGGGGCTCCGCCCGCGCCGATCGATGCGGAGGTGCGCAAGCGCGCGCTCGGCTCGTCGGAGGCGATCACCATGCGGCCGGCCGACCTGCTCCAACCCGGGCTGGAGCGGGCGCGACGGGAGATGCGCAAGCAGGGGCTGACGCCGAGCGGGGTCGACCAGGTGCTGACCTATATCTTGTTCCCGGAGGAGGCGCCCGGGATCCTGCGCCCATCGTCGGCCCGCCGGGTCGAGCCGGCCCCGGCCTCCGGCTCGAGCCAGCCGCCCGAGCCGGCACCGGCCCAAGCGCCCGCGGGAGCTGCTGCGCCGGATCCGCTCGCCTTGCCCGGGCCGGCCGCCCGTGAATTCACGGTCGAGGTCGACGGTGAGCCCTACCGCGTCAGGATTCTTGCCGATGGTGTGCCCGGCGCGCCTGCCGGTGCGCCTCGCGTCGCGGCTTCGGCGCAACCTGCTGCCAGGCCGGCCGGCGGCAACGGGGCCATCCAGGCGCCGATGCAAGGTATGGTCGTCAAGGTGAAGGTCGCGCCCGGCGACAAGGTTCGCCTCGGTGACGTGGTGGTCGTTCTGGAAGCCATGAAAATGCAGAACGACATCGTCGCCACGCTGGGGGGAACGGTCCGGGAGGTCTACGCCAAGGAGGGCGCCATCGTGGCGCCCAACGAAGTCCTGATGACGATTGGCTAGCGTCACCAGGGTCCTGGTCGCCAATCGCGGGGAGATCGCCCTTCGCGTGATGCGGACCTGCCGCGAGATGGGGATTTCGACGGTCGCCGTGTATGCGGAGCCGGACGCGCGCGCTCCCCATGCGTACTTCGCGGACGAACGCGTGGCCCTGACGGGTCCATCGCCACGGCAGGCCTATCTCGATATCGATCAGCTGCTCCGGGTCGCGCGGGACAAGGGTGCCGATGCCGTCCATCCCGGCTACGGATTTCTTTCCGAGAATCCCGGCTTCTCGGAGGCCTGCGCCGACAACGGCCTGACCTTTATCGGGCCGTCCGCGTCCAGCATGCGGGCCATGGGCGACAAAGTCGAGGCACGTCGTCGAATGACCGAGGCGGGTGTCCCCGTCGTGCCGGGGACCACTGCCCTGCGCGATGAACACGCGGCGGTCAGCGAGGCCGCGCGGATCGGGTACCCGGTGCTGGTCAAAGCCGCCGCTGGTGGGGGCGGAATCGGAATGCGGGTCGCCCAGCGGGCCGAGGAGCTCCCGGGGGCCTTTGAGGCCTGCCGTCGGGCGGCCCAGGCATCCTTTGCCAGCCCGGATGTCTATCTCGAGCGCTACCTTTCGCACCCTCGTCACATCGAGATGCAGGTGCTCGCCGATGGGCACGGCACGACGCTGGCGCTCGGTGAGCGAGAGTGTTCCATCCAACGGCGGCATCAGAAGCTCCTGGAGGAGACGCCGGCCGTCGGCCTGAGTGATGCGCGCCGGCGTGCCATGGCTGAGGCGGCGATCAAGGCCGCCGCCGCGGTCGGCTATCAGAACGCCGGGACCGTGGAGTTCATCGTGTCAGGTGAAGACTTTTACTTCCTCGAAATGAATACCCGGCTGCAGGTCGAACACCCGGTCACCGAGTCGGTGCTCGGCATCGACCTGGTGCGCGAGCAGATCCGGATCGCTCGTGGCGAGCGAATCCCGGCACCGGGCTATCCCGCGCCACGGGGCCACGCCATCGAATTCCGGATCAACGCCGAGGATCCCCTGCGCAACTTCATGCCCACGCCGCGTCGGATTCAGCGTTACGCGCCGCCGACCGGGCCGGGCGTTCGGGTCGATAGCGGCATCCGGCCGCACCAGGAGATCTCCCCGCATTTCGATTCGCTGCTGCTCAAGTTGATCGTCTGGGCGGATGATCGGGACGCCGCCATCGGCCGGGGGCGGCGAGCCTTACAGGAGCTGGTCCTCACGGGGCCGAAGACAACCGTCCCGCTGCATCGAGCCCTGCTCGAGGAGCCCGATTTCCTCAACGGCCGGATCTCGACGAGCTTCATTCAGGAACACCCCAGCTTGCTACAGAAAACGAAGGAGTTCGATGCCCAGGGGTCGCCGCTCGAGTCGCTCTATGGCGGCGGTGAGATTGCGGCGGCCATCGCGGCCGCGGTTATCGACTGATCACCAGCGGGGCGTCGTATTCCTGGGCAAGGGGCATTCCGTTGATGTCCGTGACCCCGGTGGTCACCACCAGCTGATAGGTGCCCTTCTGCAACCTGACGGTCACGGTTGCCAGGTGCTTGTCGGCATCGAAGGACACACGGGCGGCCACCAGCTGGCCGTTGGCATCCTTCACCTGGATGGTGGTACTGGTGACGCTGTCCGGTTTGAGGTCGGCGTCAAAACGGACTCGCACCTGCTGACCCGGTGGGGCCTGAAGGATTTGCACCGAGACGACCGTCGGACCGTGGCCCAGAGCCATGGTCTCCGAGGCCTTGACGCCATCGACCAGGTAACGCTGATCCTGCAGGACCAGGCTGAGCTGCTCTTCGAAGAAGCTTGTCTCAACTCCTGACTTCTTGATGAAGATGCGCACGCCCACCAGGAATTTGTTGGCGTTGGAGCCGGTCAGCTGAACGGTGACCGGATAGTAGCGGTCGAATTGCGTTCCCGCGGGACTGAACAGCGAGGAGGTACCCCCCTGGTAGGCCGCTCGGCCGGCGTTGTCCATTTCGTCCTGCGCGGTGCCGCTGTCACCGCGAATGCGTGCCTGCATGAACTTGTCGACTTCGGCCAGCGCCTGCTTTTCCGCGGCGTCGTTGGCGGACGGGGCCGATGTGGCAACCCAGAATGCGTTTCCGCCCGCCTCATCGCGACGGGTGAAGAGCACCAGGTCTCCGGCCGGTGACCACTGCGGGGCGCTGTATTCCCGCTGGGGACCAAACTGCGTGGGATTGCTGCCGTCCCGATTGATCAGCATCAAGACTGATGACATGCTGTTCCCTCCGGCGGGCCTGGCCGCGAACAGGAGCGAGGTCGCGTCGGGCGCCCAGTTCAGATCGGACCAGGTCTGTCCGTTGGCGCTGCTGGCAATCTTGGACGTCTTTCCGTCCGTCAGCACGTACAGATCCGTGCCATTCTCGCGCTGGATCGTAAAGGCGAGGTCCCCTTTGGCCGACCAGTTAAAGCCGGTAGCGCCGTCATGCAGGCGCTGGGTGGCGGCCGGCGTCAGGTCGAGCACGACGGAGCCCCCGGTTGACTGTACCGCCAGCAACTGCCCGTTCGGCGATGCCGCCAGGCTGCCATGGTCGACCTTGAGTGCCGGCGTCTCGAGTGGGGCATGCAGTCCCACGATGCGAAGGGTGCCCCCATCGACATAGGCCAGCCGGTCGGCGCCAATCCAGACCGCCGGTCGATCGGGGACGCCCTCAACCGTAGCCGCGGTCGAAATCAGGTTCCCCTGCAAGTCACGAACCTCGAGGTTGGCATGGCTGCCTTCCGCCTGGCGCCAGACGCTAAAGAGCCCACCCGTGGGAGCCGCCGCTGGGAAGTTGCCGCCCGGGGCGACCATCCGGATCGGCGTCCCCATCGTGCTCATCAACCAGACGTCGGTGCTCGCCGCTGGACCGGAGCCGCTCGCCGTCGCCGATGCGGTGGGCAGCGTTGAGGGCCCCGGTTGGCCGCCCGGGCGAGTGACCAGCAACTGGCCGGTGGGCGTCCACACCGCGCCCAGGATGTTGACCCTGGCTGAATCCCCCAGGCGGCTGTCGAACCCGTAGGTGACGCCCGCGCTCCGAAACGACGGCGGGACCACCGGCGGGACCGGGGCGCGGACCGTCGTGAAGTGCACCACGGCGGGCGTGGGGGCCACGGCGGGTTTCGGGGTATTGGGATTGGAGGCGTTGGGCGTGGGCACGGTCGCCTTGGGCTTGACCCTGACCGTATAGGTTGTGTTGGGAGCCAATGGATGGTCGGGGACGATGACCAGCTTTTGGCCGATCCACTGCTGGGTAAACGAGGTCGCCGGCTCGATCTGGACCTCCACCGCGGCTTGGTCAACGGGCCCACTGAAGGGGATCTCGATCGGCTCACCGGTCGCCACGTTGGTCTTGTTGTTGAGCTTGCTGACGTCCATGGCCACCAGCGATGAGGTGGCGGGCTGGTTCGCCAGGTAGACCTCGATGCCGAGCACGACGATGAAGCCGGCGGCCACCGCGGCCATCGCCGGCGCCAGCAGCCGGGGCGTGAAGGTAAATGGAAACCACGATCGCGCGGCTCGCGGAGTGAGGGTCTTCCGGGCCTCGGCCATCAGCTGGGCGCGCAGATGCAGGCGAAAGTTGGGGTCGAGCGGCGGAGTCGCGGGCCGCGACGCTTTGAGGAGGTCCACCACTTCCTGGTGGGCCGGATCGGTGAAGAGCTCGTCGAGTTCTTTGTCTTCCATCAAGGCGTCCCCAGCTCGAGTTCGGGAGGGAGCTCCCGGCGCAGCCGCTCGACGCCGCGATGGAGCAGCAGCTTGACCGCTCCGGAGCTCTTGCCCAGGATCTGGGCGATCTCCTCGATCTTCCGGTCTTCACCGAACTTCAGCACCATGGCGGCCCGCTGCTGCTTCGGCAGCTGGTCAATCGCGGACCAGACCCGGCGGCTGCGATCGCGCCGCACCACCTCGTCGACCACGGTCGGCTCGGTGCTGGGCAGGCTGGCGCCCTCCTCGAGCTCTACCTCTTTTCCGGCCGCCCCGCGATAGTGGTCGGCGACCGCGTTCAGCGTGATCTGGTAGAGCCACGACGAGAAGGGGTGGCCGGAGTAGGTGTACCGCTTGATGTTTTTCAGCGCTTTAAAGAACACCTCCGACGTCACATCCTCTGCCAGCGACTGGTCTCGAACTCGGGAATACGCAAAGCGATAGATCTGCGGGAAATAGCGGTCGTAAAGCGCCCCGAACGCGTCCGGGTCCAGCTTCGCCCGCTCGACAAGTTCCCGCTCTTCAAATCTTTCCGGCATCAAGGCACCCCACGGGGCGCCCGCTGCAGACTGAACGGGCCACGCCCCCTCTTGGTTACGTGCTCGGCCAATTTACCAGCAACTCCCCGTATAAGAAAAAGTCGCCCGTGGGACGGGAGGTTACGGTCTGCCGTACGGCCGGCGGCCCGCCGGTTTTGGAGGGGGAATCGCCAGTATAATCAGCCGGTCACCGACGGCCCGCCACCCAAAAGGAGACCTGCCGCCGTTTGATCCCCCGATACGCTCACCCGGAGATGAGCGAGATCTTCGCCCCAAAGCAGCGCTACGAACTGTGGCTGCGGATCGAACTCATCGTGACCGAGGGTTGGGCCGAGATCGGAGAGATCCCCAAAGCGGCGATCGAGCGCCTCCGGCAGGCGACTGTCGATCCCGATCACATCGCCCGGCTGGAGGAGCGGGTTGGGCATGATGTGGTGGCTTTCCTGGACTCTCTGGCCGAGTCGGTGGGAGACGACGCCCGTTACCTGCACCGGGGCCTGACTTCCTCCGACATCCTCGATACGGCGCTGGCGCTGCAGCTGGTCAGCGCCGCCGACATCCTGCTCAACGACCTCGATCGGGTTTCCTCCGTGATCCGGCGCCGTGCGATCGAGGAGCGCGGGACGCTGATGGCCGGCCGGACCCACGGCATCCATGCCGAGCCGCTGAGCTTCGGGTTTGTGCTCGCCGGCTGGCTGGACGAGCTGGACCGTGACCGCCAGCGGCTGGTCACCGCCCGGGAAGACATCCGAGTGGGCAAGCTGTCCGGCGCGGTGGGGACGCATGCCACGGTCGATCCCCGGGTCGAAGAAGCTGCCCTGGCAAAGCTGCGCCTCAAGGTCGCGCCCGTGACGACTCAGGTGATCCCGCGCGACCGGCACGCCGCCTACCTCTCGACGCTGGCTGTGCTTGCCGGCAGCCTTGAGAAATTCGCCACGGACATCCGGCATCTCCAGCGGAGTGAGGTCTCCGAGGTTCGTGAACCGTTCGGCGAGCAGCAGAAGGGCTCGTCCGCGATGCCGCACAAACGCAACCCGATCCTGAGTGAGCGGATCTGTGGCCTGGCCCGGGTGATGCGCGGCTACGCCCAGACCGCGCTGGAGAACCAGGCGCTCTGGCACGAGCGTGATATCAGCCATTCCTCGGCGGAACGAATCATCGTTCCCGATGCCTGCGTCCTGCTCGATTACATGCTCCGCCTGACGGCCGACATCCTGGAAGGATTGACCATCGACCGCGAACGGATGCGGGCCAATCTGTATCGCAGCGGCGGCGTGGTCTTCTCGCAGCGGGTGCTGCTGGCCCTTGTTCAGAAAGGGATGTCGCGCCAGGACGCCTATCGGGTCGTGCAGCGCGCGGCCTTGAGCGCGCTCGATGATGGGCAGGACTTCAAGACCATCGTCGGGCAAGCGCCGGAGGTGCGCGAGAGGCTCACCGCCGAAGAGCTCGCGGAGCTCTTCGACCCGGCCTTCTACCTGCGCCACCTCGATGTGACCTTCGAGCGGCTCGGGATTGAGCCGGCCCCCGCGGAGATCCAGCGCAGGTGACGGCGGTCACGACGACGGCCCTGCCCCTGCCGTTGCACTCCCGCGGCAAGGTCCGCGACACCTACCGGATGAGCGAGGGCGAGCTGTTGATGGTGGCGACCGACCGGATTTCCGCCTTCGACGTGGTGCTCCCAACCCCGATCCCACAAAAGGGACGGGTCCTGAATCAACTCTCGCTTGCCTGGTTCGCGCAGACGGCCGACCTGGTCCGCAATCACCTTTCCCCTGACCTGTCGGTCCCACCCCCGCTCCTCCGTGAGCTGCCGGACCTCGAGGAGCGGAGCATGCGGGTCGTTATGGCCGAGCCGATCCCGTTTGAGTGCGTGGTACGCGGCTACATCTCGGGGTCGGGCTGGAAGGACTACCAGCGCAGCGGATCGATCGCCGGAGCGCCGCTGCCCAGTGGATTGCGAGAGAGCGCCCGGCTGCCCGAACCGATCTTTACCCCGTCCACCAAGGCAGCTGCCGGCCATGATGAGAACATTTCGCGGGCTGAGCTCGCCAACAGGGCCGGCCAGGAGCTGGCCGAGACGCTCGAACGGCTCAGCCTTTCGCTCTACCAGTTTGGGACGGAGCGCGCGCTGACGTCGGGACTCATCCTGGCCGATACCAAGTTCGAGTTCGGGTTCCATGATGGTGAGGTCATCTTGATCGATGAGGTGTTGACGCCCGATTCATCGCGGTTCTGGGATGCCGAACAATACCGTCCCGGGGGACCACAGCCGTCATTCGACAAGCAGTACGTCCGCGATTACCTCGAGCAACTTGGCTGGAACAAGCAACCGCCGGCACCCTGGCTGCCTGATGACGTGGTTGAGGGAACGAGCAGCCGTTACCTCGAGGCACTGCGCCGCCTCGGGGCCGCCGGCCCACGGGAGCCACGCGAATTGCGAAGCGAGGGTTTGAGGCGTTATGTACCGAGCTGAAGTCTTCGTCACGCTGAAGGCGGTTGTCAACGATCCCGCGGGTCTCACGATCCGCGGGGGTCTGCACGCCCTCGGCTTCGAGTCGGTCAAAGATGTGCGGGCCGGCAAGTACCTCGTGATCACGGTGGACGAGCCGGACGAAGATCATGCCCGAGCTCGGGTCGAAGACATGGCTCACCAGCTTCTCGCCAATGCGGTCATCGAGGATTTCCGGGTCGAGCTCCGGCCCGAGCCCGCGTTGCAATCTCCCTCCCCCGCTCGCGGGGGAGGCCAGGGCGGGGGCGGTTCTTGAGGACGGGCATCGTTGTCTTCCCGGGCACCTGGAGTGACCGGGACTGTGCTCATGCGGTCGGCGAGATCCTGGGCGAGCCGGTCCGCTACGTCGATCATCGCGAGCGCGATTTGCATGATCTGGACCTGGTCATCCTGCCTGGCGGCTTTTCCTACGGCGACTATCTGCGCTGCGGCGCGCTAGCGCGCTTCACACCGGTGATGGAGGCCGTCAGCGACTTTGCGAATCGTGGCGGACTGGTGCTGGGAATCTGCAACGGCTTTCAAATCCTGCAGGAGGCACGACTGCTCCCGGGGGCGCTGCTCAGGAATTCATCCTGCGAGTTTCGATGTGAGTGGGTCCACCTGCGTGTTGAGCAGAGTGACTCGGCTTTTACGCTGGACTCTCGCCCGGGCCAGGTGCTCCGAATCCCGATTTCCCATGGCGAGGGGAACTTCTTCGCCGATGCACATACCCTCGAGTCGCTCGAACGAGACGGGAGGGTGGTGTTCCGCTACTGTGCACCGGACGGGCGGGTGACCGCCGCGGCGAATCCGAACGGCTCACTGCGCAACATCGCCGGAATCTCCAATCCGC
>Ga0209474_10005394_pt1 | contig 10892 bp, 10 predicted proteins | sample GraSoiAngelo_145_FD_185902 | JGI IMG/M metagenome (GOLD analysis project Ga0209474, IMG submission 185902) | Grasslands soil microbial communities from the Angelo Coastal Reserve, California, USA - 14_1009_05_20cm (SPAdes) (version 2) | ecosystem: Environmental > Terrestrial > Soil > Grasslands... | reverse complement strand
GACGATGACGCCCGGCCGCGTCACCCCCAGGAGCGGCAGCCCGTCTCGAGAGCCCGGCCGCAGCCCTGCCCAGTGCTCGACCGGGTGCGCGTCGGCAAGCTCCGGAACGAGCCGTGCCGCGACCTCGCGCAGGAACGCAAGGCCTTCGGCCGTCGTCCGCTTGTCGAAACCGGCGTGCTCGACGGTCGCCCCCACCAACGTACGGCTGGCGCGCGGCACCGTGTACCCGCCGGCGCCGAAGATGACGCTCGGTGGCGGTCGCGCATCGTACGCGATCATTTGCCCGCGGACCGGGACGAGCGCGTCGGAGGCGATCCCGGCGCCCTCGACCTGTGCGCTCCATGTCCCGGCGGCGATGACGACGCGCTCGGCGGTAATCGATCCGCGATCGCTCTCCACACCGGCTGCGGCGCCTTTCTCGAATGGGATGCGCAGCGCTCGCGCCCGCTGGATGCGCGCGCCGGCGCGCTCGAGCGAGGACCGCAACGCGCGCGTCAGCTTCCGGTTGTCGACGACGCCGTCATCCGGTTGCCAAAGCGCGAGGGTCGCGTCCGGATGGCTCCGCAGCTCCGTCGGCAATCCCGCGGCGGCCTGCCATCGATACTGGCGCCGCAGCTCGTCCGCCTCTCGCTCGGTGAAAGCGACGTGCAGCGCGCCGCAGCGCGAGTAGCCGATGTCGCCGAGCTCGGTGGCGAGCGCCGGGTACAGGGCCAGCGAGCGCCTGCACAGGTCGAGCATGGGCCCTGGTCCGTCCGCCTCGGACTGCGCGCCCAGGATTCCCGCCGCCGCCCAGCTCGCCTCGCTGCCCGGCTCGGAGCGCTCGACGACCGTGACGCGATGCCCCCGCTGCGATAGCCGAAACGCGGAGAGCAGCCCGATCACGCCGCCGCCCACGACAGCGACATTCATGACGTGTGTCTCCCACGAACGCCGCTCGACGGGAAGACGAGCCGTTGTCGCAGGTTCGAGGGTTGCGGCGGCGCCAAGCTCGTCGCATCCTGCGCCGCTCATGACGATTCGGATCGAGGTGCAGCGGGTCGGAAAGCGAGGCGAACCGCTGCCGCTGCCGTCGTATGCCACCGCGGACGCTGCGGGTCTCGATCTGCGCGCCGACGCGCCCGTCGCGCTTCGCCCCGGTGAGCGAGCGCTCGTTCCGACGGGCCTCGCGGTCGCGATCCCGCCTGGGCACGAAGGGCAGGTCCGGCCGCGCAGCGGGCTCGCCCTGCGACACGGCATCACGTGCCTCAACAGCCCGGGGACGATCGACAGTGACTATCGCGGCGAGGTGTGCGTCATCCTCGCCAATCTCGGCCAGGAGGAAGTCTCCCTCGCGCGCGGCGAGCGAATTGCGCAGCTCATCATCGCGCCCGTTTCGCGCGCGCAGCTCGTCGAAGTAACGGAGCTGCCGGGCACCGCGCGCGGCGGCGGCGGCTTCGGGCACACCGGGCGGTGACCGCCGTCACCGGCCGCGCTTGCCGCGACGCAAACTCTTGCGCCGGCGGACGCGGCGGCGGCGCAGCGCGTTCTTCTTCTCCTTGCTGCGGCTCTTGATGCTCTTCTTGTTGCGAGGCATGCAGTCTCCGGAGCAAGCGTCGCGCCTCTGTAACACGACGCGTATTGCGGGGGGACGCAATGCGAGCTGCTGTGGGGCTTGTAGGCGGCCGGGCGGTTCTGGTACACGCGTTCAGTGCGCCTGTGCGTCCTCTCCAGCGGGAGCGGCGGCAACACGGCCTGGATCGAGGCAGCTGGCGCGCGCGTATTGGTCGACGCGGGGCTGTGCTTCAAGGAGACGCGGCGGAGGTGCGCCGAGGCCGGCCTGAACTTGCGCGACGTCACCGACGTGCTGCTCACGCACGAGCACGCGGACCATTGCTTCGGCGCGGCCACCATTGCGCGCAAGGTCGGCGCGCGCGTCCATGCGACACAAGGCACCCTCCTCGCTCTGCGCGATCCGCCACCGCGCGAGCTCTGCTTCCCGCTGCCACAGGATGGATCGCTGCTCCTCGGGCGGGGACTTCGGGTAAGCGCCATTCCCATTCCCCACGACGCCGTCGAGCCGGTCGCGTACTCGTTCGAAGAGCGCGTCGAGGGAGGGCGTTGCATCCGCGCCGCCGTCGTCACCGATCTCGGTTCGTCGACGCGGACGCTTGCTCTCGCACTGCGCGATCTCGACGCTCTCGTGCTGGAGACGAACCACGACGCGCGACTTCTCCTCGAAGGCCCCTACCCTCCTTCCCTGAAGCGGCGCGTGCGCTCGGACCTCGGCCATCTGTCCAACGCGCAGGCTGCGCAGCTCATCGCGCAGGTGCTTCACCGCGGTCTGCGGCACCTCGTGCTCGCGCATCTGTCGGAACACAACAACACGCCCGCGCACGCCCGCCGCGAGGCAGAGGCGGTCCTGGAGCTGCATGGCAGCCGCGCCGCGCTGCATCTGGCTACGCAGGCGCGCGCTCTTCCACCCATCGAGCTCGCCGCGGGCGATGCGCGCGCGTTCGTGCGTCCGCGACAGCTCGCACTGTTCGCTACCTGATGCGGTTCGTCGTCATCGTCATCGCCATCGCGCTGCTGATCATTCTCCTGCGCCGCAAGATCTGAGCACCGGTTGCGAGGCGGGCGCACAGCCGGTACACCCGCCGCATGATTCCCCGCTACAGCCGGCCCGAGATGGTGCGCCTGTGGACGCCGGAGCACCGCTATCAGACGTGGCTCGAGGTCGAGCTGGCCGCCGCGCGCGCGATGGCGGACGCGGGCCTCGTGCCCCGCGAGGCGGTCGAGGAGTGCGCACGCAAAGCAGGGTCGTTCACCGCGCAGGACGCCGCGCGCATCGACGACATCGAGAAGACCACCCGTCACGACGTGATCGCCTTCCTCACTTTTCTGGAAGAGCGCATCGGGCCCGCGGCGCGCCACCTCCATTTCGGCATGACCAGCTCCGACGTGCTCGACACGTCGCTGGCGATCCTGCTCCGGGATGCCGCCGACCTGATCCTCGCCGGCATCGATCGTGCGCGCGACGCGGTGGTGAAGCGGGCGGTCGAGCACAAGCGGACGCCGATGATCGGGCGATCGCACGGCATCCATGCGGAGCCGACTACGTTCGGTTGGAAGCTGCTCGGGTGGGTGGAGGAGCTGTCGCGGTCGCGTACGCGCATGGAGAGGGCCCGCGCGGTGATCGCGCACGGAAAGATTTCCGGAGCGGTCGGCACGTTCGCGCATCTGTCGCCCGCCATCGAGGAAGCGGCGATGCGCTCCCTCGGGCTCGCTGCGGATCCCGTCACGACGCAGATCGTGCAGCGCGACCGCCACGCCGAGTACTTCGGGGCAATCGCGCTCGTCGGCGCCTCTCTGGAAAAGTTCGCCGTCGAGATCCGTCATCTGCAGCGCACCGAGGTGCGCGAGGCGGAGGAGCCGTTCGGGAAAGGGCAGAAGGGTTCCTCCGCGATGCCGCACAAGCGCAATCCCATCCTGAGCGAGAACCTGAGCGGCCTCGCGCGGCTGCTCCGCGGGTACGCGCTCAGCGCGATGGAAGACGTGGCGCTGTGGCACGAGCGGGACATCAGCCATTCCAGCGTGGAACGCGTCATCGGACCGGACGCGACCGTGACGCTCGACTTCATGCTGCATCGATTCGCGGGCTTGATCGAGGGTCTCCGTGTCTACCCCGAGCGGATGCGCGAGAACCTCGATGCGACGCGCGGCCTCGTCTTCTCGCAGCCCGTGCTGCTCAAGCTGATCGAGCGCGGAATGGACCGGCAGGCGGCGTACGTCGTCGTCCAGCGAAACGCGATGAAGGTCTGGGACGAGGGGCAGGACTTCAGGACGCTCCTCTCCCGCGATCCCGAGGTCCGCAAGCTACTTTCGCCCGACGATCTCGACGCGGCGTTCGACCTGGCGCACGAGTTGCGCCACGTCGACGAGATCTTCGACCGCGTTTTGAAGAGGCAGTGACGCCGTCGCTTGCCGCGCCAGTTCTGGGCCGGCGCCGGGGGACATTCGGTTCAGTGCGCGCCGGGCCGCCGCTCCTTCTCCGTCTTCTTCAGGACCGCCGCCTCGGTAACGCCGCGCTGCAGCCACCCCTTCACGCGCGCGAGATGATCTTCCTCCTCCTCGAGTGCGCGTTCGAATCGCGTCGCCATCTGCTCCTGTCCCAGCTCGCGAGCGAGCGAGATGAGCAGCTCCCATCCGGCGTTGTCGGCCAGCTCGGCGACGAGCAGCGCTTCGAGGGACTGGCGTAGATCGGTCCGTGGATCCGCAAGCACGTCGCGAACGCCCTTGGACAGGTTCGCCGCCACGTCGGCAGACGGGGACATCACCGTCGGATCGGCCCCGAGCTCCTTGGCGCACCCGAGAAGCAGACCGAAGTGCTCCAGCTCGTCGCGCTGGATCGAGGTGAAATCCGAAACGCTCGGGCTTCCCTCCCAGCCGGGTCCCGCCTCCGCCTTCCCGATCGCCAGCGCATACAGCCGCACTCCGGCTCTCTCGAACGCGAGCCGCTCGCCCAGCTTGTCGATGAAGACGCTCGCCTTGTCGCCTTTCAGCGCCTGCGCGATGGTCGTCGCCGCTCCCTTGATCGACGCAGGCGGCGGCATGGTTCCGATGGGGCCGCTCTCCTTCACGTACGCCGCGCGCACCGCGGCCTGTGCGCTCTCGTCGCCCGAGCTCGACGCACCGCCCTGCTCCGCGCCCGAGATTACCAACGGTCCGTCGATGGGCGACGTGGCGATGCCGGTGCGATTCGTTCCGATGTCGACGGCGCTCTTCATTGCAAGCTCCTCTCTCGTCCGCTGATCTCGAGGGCGCGCGGCGCGAGCTCGGTGCCCGGCCGCCAGACGTACCCTGCCGCGACGATGTCGCTCGGACTGCCGCTGCGGTTGAGCTGTTCGCGGTACGCGCGGCTGCGCTGCGGGTCCTGTGCCTTTGGAACGATGTCGCGCCCCGCCGCGCGGAGATCGACTTCGCGCTCGAGAGTCTCGCGCACGAACTTCCGATGCGACACGTAGTCGATCGGATCGGGCAACTGCGCGGGAAGGATTTCCGCCGCGTCGCGCTTCTCGCGGTCCTGCAACAACTCGCGGACGTACTTCAAATGTCCCAGCTCCTGCTGCAGCAACCGCTCCCAGATCTGCTTGATGCGCGGATGCGTTTCGGAGCCGTAGCAGCTCCAGTAATTGTAGACTTCGCACGCCTCGTGCAGCAGCCACTTCTCCAGCCAGCTCTCGTCGGTCGGGATGAGCGACTCGTACTGCGTCACGTGCTGCTCTTCGATCGACGCGATCTCCGCGTAGAGCTGCCGGGCGACGGGATCGCTGAAGAACGGCCCGACGTGCATGTAGTAGTCGTGCGTCTGGTGCTCGCCCGCGACCAGCGTGTACGCGTGCAACTTTGACAGCGGGTGCGCCTTCGATCGGTCATATGGACGCCGGAGGTCATCGAGCGGGTGGCGATGCTCCACCTGCGTGGGGCGGCCAGGACGGATGTCCGTGTAGCACTGGGTGATGTTGTTCGCGTCTCCGCCTTCGAGGCGGTCGTACAAGGCCGCATAGCGGTAGAGATGGTCGAAGTCCTCGAGCAATCCGAAGCGATGCACCTGCGCGAGATACGGATCGGGTTCCTTCTGCGCGATCTCCGCCGTGACCTCGATGGCGACCTGCTCGTAGCCGAGTGTCGTCTCGAGCGGCGACTGATCGGCGGGGTTGAGCCAGTTCACCAGGGTCTGCTGGTGTTGCTCCATCCGCCGCACGATCGCGAGCGGCTCCTGGAGGTGGCTGTTCATGCGCGCCATGGCGTGCAGGAAACGCAGCTGCTCGCTCTCGATGCCGTTCATCAGGATGACGCGCACGCGCGTGAAGGCATCGACGTCGAGCTTGCTGTACGGGCGGCCCACCAGGTCGCGCCAGGAAAACCCTTGCTTCTCGAGCGGAATCCCCTTCTCTTTCATCAGGTCGAGTGTCACGTGGACGGCTCCTCGCGCTCGGCGAGCGGGTGCCGGGCGTCGGACGTTGACGGCAGCGCACATGCTGCGGACTGCGCCGCGCGGCGGCAATCCACGGCTGCTCGCGGGTCAGACGGCCTCGCTGACGGAGCTCATGTGGAAGTCCTTCACGACCGCCGGCGGCAGCGCGAGACCGCCGGAGACCTCGCCTCCGAGGACGGCTTCCTCGCGCCCGAGAGCAACGACGTCGCGAAACAGGTCGAGCAGCGACTGGTTGAAACGGAAGTTCTTCACGGCGGCGGCAACGCGGCCGCCCTCGACCAGGAACGTCGCGTCCCGCGTCAAACCAGTAACGGCGATGCGTTGCGGATCGAGCGGCCGCACATACCAGATACGTGTCACCAGCAGACCGTTATCGGCCTTCGCGATCAGATCCTCGAGCGAGCTGCCGCCGCCCACGAGACGAAGCGTTCCGCCGTCCGCCGTAGGCTCGGTGTGCGTTTTGTTCGCCCAGTACCGCGTTCGGTGCAACTCCCGCAGCACGCCACCCGCGACGTAAGTCACGCGACGTGCCGCAAGCCCGCCTTCGGCCCACGGAGTACCGGGAACGATCGGATCCTGCGGATCCGATACGAGGGTCACCGCGGACGAAAAGAGCGCCTCCCCAATCCGCGAACCGCCAGAGGGAGCGGAGAAGGCACTGCGTCCCTCGTCGGCGGCACGCGCATCGAGCGACTGTCGGAACGCAGGAAAGAGCGCCGCGAGCGCGCCCGGCTCCAGAACGACGGTGTAGGCGCCCGGAGCGAGCTCGCGCGGCTCGCGCCAGGCGAGCGCCTTCTGCGCGGCGCGCGACGCGACCTTCTGCGGGTCCACATCCGAGAGACGAACGCCCGCGGCGCCCGCCCATCCGGACGCCGAGCCGTCGCGGCGACGCAGCGTCGCGGCAAGCTCTACCCGAGTCGCCCGGCGTTCGCCGGAGGATCCGGTCGAAGACAGGCGAGTCTCCTCGAGGCGGTCGTCGCGCATCAAGCCAGCTGCGACCAGCCCGCTCTGCACGGCCGCGTCGAGAACGGGCTTCACCATCTCGGCACGCTTGCGCGGCGTGATGGAAGCGACCGCCGGGTCGAACGCAGCCACCGGCACGTACTTCTGCGGCGCCGCTTCCGGCACGTACTCAGGGTCCTCCGGCGCGAGCCGCGCCCGCGCGACGACATCACCGGTGAGCCGCTCGATCCCCGCGCTGGACAGATCCTCCGTCGACCCGCTCGCGTGCCGCATGCCGATGGCGGCGGAGAGCGAGAGCGCGTTGCGCTCCACCTCGGCGCTCGTCGTGGGCCCATTATCGGCAAAGCGCACGTGACCTTCGCGGCGCGTGGAGAGGAGCGCGACTGCTTCGCGAGCACCTGCTGCACGTGCCGCCTGGAGCGCGCGACCACACCATTCCTTCGCCGTCACGACTGCACCGCTCCGGCGTCGATGACGCGCACTTTCTGGAACCGCGCCGGTGGACAGCCGTGCGAAACGGGGTTGACCTGGATCGGTTCACCCTTGCCGTCGTCGAACGCGCCGTAGAGGCGCCACTCGCGCGCGTCGCACACCGCGTCCATGCTGCTCCAGAACGCGGGAGTGTTGCTCTGGTACGCGACCTTGCGCAGCGGACGGGCCAGCTTCCCCTTCTCGATCTGCCAGAAGAAATCACCGCCGAACTGGAAGTTCTTGCGCTGGTGGTCGATCGAGTAGCTGCCGTCGCCGATTACGTAGATGCCGTCGTCCGTGCGGGCGATCAGCTCGCCTAGCGTGAGCGGCGCGTTGCCAGGCATGAGCGAAACGTTCGGCATGCGCTGGAACGGCACCGACGCCCACGAATCGGCATAGCTGCAGCCCGAAGATCGCGGTCCGCCGAAGCCGGGCAATCCGGTCTGGTCGCGCACGGTCTGGAACGCGACCAGCACGCCTTCGCGGATGAGATCGAACCGCTGCGTCACGACTCCGTCGTCGTCGTAGCCGCAAGTCGCGAGGCCGCCTGGTTCCACGCGGTCCGCGGTGACGTGCATGTTCGACTGACCATAACGGAGCTTGCCGAGCTGGTCGGCCGTCGCGAAGCTCGTTCCAGCGAAGTTCGCTTCGTATCCGAGGACGCGGTCCAGCTCGGTGGAGTGTCCGAGCGATTCGTGAATCGTGAGCCACAAATGGCTCGGGTCGAGCACCAGGTCGCGAGGCCCGGGCTGCACGCGATCGGCGCGCAACTTCTCGAGAGCGTCGCGCGCGATGCGCGGGGCTTGCTCGACGAAGCCGGCGCGTTCGACGTGCTCGAAGCCAGCGCCGCGCGGGGGCAGAAGCGTACGGCGCGTTTCGAAGCCGCGCTTCTCCTCCACCGCCGTGACGGTGTATCCCCCGCCGGTGCGCGTGATCATCTGCTCGATCGCGCTTCCTTCGGTCGAGAAGAACGCCTTCTCCTCGATCGCGAGACGGAAGAAACCGGTGACCGCACGCACCTGAGGCACCGCCGCTTTCGCCGCTTTCGCCGATTCCACCAGCAGAGCGACTTTCGCCGCGATCGGCACGCGCAGAGGGTCCTTCTCGACGGGTGTCTCCCAGGTGTCTTCGTGCGGCGCCTCCGGCGCGAGCTGCACGGGCCGCCGCTCGAGGATTGCGTTGGCGTCGGCGATCTGCACTGCCTTGCGCGCCAGCGCGCGCGCCGAATCCGCCGACACGATGGGGCTCGCCGCGAATCCCCACGCACCGCGCTTCAGCACACGGACGCCGATGCCGTAGCTGTCCGTGTCGGTGATCGACGTCAGGTGGTCGTCGCGAGTCGCGAGGTTTTGCCGGCGCTGACGCACGAGACGGACGTCGGCGTAGCTCGCTCCTGTTTCCTTCGCCGCCAGCAGCGCCGCATCGGCTACGTCGCGGGGCCTGGGCCGCTCCGGGATCCACGCGAACACCCGAGCCGCAGGTAGAAGGGCCGCTCCGGCGAGCAGCTCGCGTCTCGAGATCGTCATCGCGCCTCCTCGCCGCCTCCTATCGCGGCCTCACCGGCGCGGACCTTATGTCATGGATTTTGCCGTTGGTGCCGGTCCATCATGCCAGCGGTGTCGGAGGCAACATGACTCGCGTGTGCGTGTTCGCCGGGTCGAGCGCCGCAGTCGACACGAAATATCTGCAAGCGGCTGGGGCGATGGGCGACGCGATCGCGCGTCGCGGCTTCGGGATGGTCTACGGCGGCGGGGCAGTCGGGTTAATGGGGACCTGCGCTGACGCCGCGTTGGCAGCCGGCGGGCAAGTCGTCGGCGTGCTGCCGCGCGCGCTGGCGCGCAGCGAAGTGGCGCACCCGAACCTCACCGAGTTGCGCATCGTCGAGACGCTGCACGAGCGCAAGGCGGTCATGGCATCGCTGTCGGACGCCTTCGTCGCGCTGCCGGGCGGCTGCGGGACCTTGGACGAGCTGTTCGAGGCGATCACGTGGGGGCAGCTCGGCTTGCACGACAAGCCGATCGGCTTGTGCGACGTCGCGGGTTATTTCGCTTCTCTGCTGCGGTTCCTGGAGGATGCGACCACGGCAGGATTCATCGGTCGGACGACCCTGGAACTGCTCATCGTCCGCGAGCGGCCGGACGAGCTGCTCAGCGCGTTGTTCGTGTGAGCTCAGGCCGCGACGCTAGAAAGCTCTTCGAAAAGGGGCAGGCGCATCTCGATGCACGCTCCGCCGCCGTCGACGTTCGTCGCGCGGATCGTCCCCCCGTGTGCCTCGACGATTCGCCGCGCGAGGGCGAGCCCCAGGCCGAATCCGCTCTCGCGCGCTCGCGCCGTCGAGCCCCGGTAGAACGGATCGAAGATGCGTTCCAGCTCGCCCGCCGGAATCCCCGCGCCAGCGTCGGAGACGCCGAGCACGGCTTCGCCACCATCGCGACGCGCATCCACCTTGATTGGCGTATGCGGCCCGCCGCCGTACTTCCGCGCGTTGTCGAGCACGTTGTCGAGCGCGCGCGCCAGCAACGCCTCGTCCGCGAGCACCGTCAGCCCAGGCTGCACGTTCGTTTCGCTTGGGCGCTCGGGCTCCAACGCGAGGACGCGCTGCTTTCCTTTTTCCACCAAGCGCGCCGCGGAGACGGCGCCGCGCTGCAAGGGCGCTTGCGCAAGCTCGAGCCGGCTCGTCGTCAGCACGTCGGCAATGAGACGCTCGAGCTCGTCCAGCTCCTCTCCGACGACGGCGAGCCGGCGCCGGACATCCTCGTCCTGCGCCTGGATCAGCTCGAGGGCGACGTGGATGCGGGCGAGCGGCGTCCGCAGCTCGTGGGAGACGTTGGCGAGCAACTCCTTCTCTGCTTTGCGCGCCGCCTGGATGCGCGCGGCCATCTCGTCGAACGAGCGCGCCAGCCGGCCGACCTCGTCCTCGGATTGGACGCCGGAGCGGGCGGACAGATGGCCCTTTCCGAATGCTTCCGCTGCCGCCGTCAGCTGCTCGATGGGGCGCGTGATGGAACGCGACAACGGGTAGACGAGCGCGAGCGAGACGAGGAGCACGATGGTCAACCAGAGCAGCGTCAGATAAAAATCCTCAAAGGCGACTACCGTCAGCGGCAGCTTAGGCGCTGGCGGGCTTTAATCCCAGGTTTTGCGAAGCGGGGAGCGGGGGTTTTTCCAGTCAAATGGGCTGAAATATGAGGCTCATTCTGACACCTCGTTGTGTCTGCCATTTCAGTTCGCCACTTGCAACCGTGCGAGCAACCGAGCGGTTGACGTTGGGTGCAATGCGCCACCACGCGGCGTAAGGATGCTACGCTCGTCTAGTTAAGCAGCAATGGCGCGTTAGATAGCGACGCCGTGCGATTGGCCGCACTGATCAGCCGTCTACAACAGCGTCATCCTGTGGAGATAGTTCAGTTTGCGATCCTTGTGGGGAAACGCGCCTCCTCGCAGGGACGAGATACACCTCAATGTCGCATCTTAGGCCCTCAAC
>Ga0209474_10005393_pt1 | contig 10892 bp, 10 predicted proteins | sample GraSoiAngelo_145_FD_185902 | JGI IMG/M metagenome (GOLD analysis project Ga0209474, IMG submission 185902) | Grasslands soil microbial communities from the Angelo Coastal Reserve, California, USA - 14_1009_05_20cm (SPAdes) (version 2) | ecosystem: Environmental > Terrestrial > Soil > Grasslands... | reverse complement strand
CAACGCCGCCGGAAAGGTCATGCCGATCTCCGGATTCACCGGCACCTGGTTGATCCCATTCATCTGATATTCAATCGGCTCTTCAACCGTGATGATCTTGCGGTCTGGTTTATTAACGTAATTGAGGCAGGCGTAAAGCGTGGTCGTCTTGCCGGATCCGGTTGGGCCAGTAACAAGAAGAATCCCGTCTGGCAACTTGATCAGGCGCTCGAGGATTTCCTGATCATCGGAAAAAAATCCAAGCTCCGGCAAACCAAGCTTCAAGCTGGACTTATCAAGCAGGCGCATGACCACGCTCTCACCGTGGTTGGTAGGAATGGTCGAGACGCGAAGATCGATCGGTTTCCTTTTGATTTTTACCTGAATGCGACCGTCTTGCGGCAACCGCTTCTCTGCGATGCTCATCGAACCGGTCATGATCTTGAGCCGGCTGGTAATGGCCGATTGCAGGCGCTTGGGCGGCGCCTGCATTTCCTGCAATACACCGTCGATACGAAAGCGGACGCGGAATTTTTTATCGAGCGGCTCCAAATGAATATCGCTCGCCCCTGCGCGGTGCGCCTCGATCATCAACATCGACACGAGGCGAATAATTGGTGCGTCAGCTTCATCCATTCCCGTTGCTTCCGCGCCCTCGCCGATTTCCAGGCCGAGATCGACATCTTCTCCGATTTCTTTTTGCAGAACGTCCGCGGCTTCGTCAGCCGTGCCATAATATTTGATTAGCGCCTCGCGAATTTTCTTTGGGCTCGTGCAAACGAGTTCCAACTCACGCTGGAGCAGAAAATTGAGACTATCGATCGTATCGATGTCGAGTGGATTGCCTATCGCCACAACCAGTCCGGTTTCACCAAAACCGACCGGAATCACTTTGAAACGGCGCGCTTCTTCCCCTCGGATCTGGTTGATGACTTGCGGCGGAATCACGATGGAGGAGATGTCGATCCAATCCATGTGCGCCTGCGCCGCGAGCGTGCGCGAGACGTCCACGTCGGAAACGATTCCGCCTTCGATTAAAACGTCGACCACATTGCTTGCGCCGTTTAGGCGCAAGCGCGCGCTCTCAATCTGGGGGCGTGTCACCAGTCCCACGTCTTGCAGGATTCTGAGGAGGTAATCTTCGCTCTGTTGCACCTGCGGAAAGATGCCTGAGCGGACAATCTACTGCAAATCTTTGTAGCCGGAGAATACTCAGCGTCTTAACGCTGGTTCTGATTGTATTTTGTCCTTAGCAGGCCTCGGTGGTTTGCTTTGCGCAAATCCTAGTTATTGCTCAGAGCAACCGTCGACAAAGTTCTATTCCACCGTCACGCTCTTGGCAAGGTTGCGCGGTTTATCGATGTCACGGCCAAGCTCGACGGCAAGATGATAGGCGAGAAGCTGAAGCGGAATGACCGTGAGTATCGGCATGACGCAATCCGGTGCATCTGGCAGGGAGATAATTTCGTTGGCGATTTCTTTGAGTTGCTTCGCGCCATTTCCGCTTGTGAGTGAAATAATGGGGCCTTTACGAGCCTTGACTTGCTCGATGTTATTCAGATTTTTCGAGAAGACCGCATCGTCGGGCACGATAAAAACCGAGGGAAGATCCGGGCGGACCAACGCGATAATGCCGTGCTTGAGCTCGGCGCTGGGGTGGCCTTCGGCGAAAAGATAGGTGATCTCCTTCATTTTCAGGGCCCCTTCGAGCGCGATCGGAAAATTGAATTGTCGCCCAAAAAAAAGCACGCCGTTCACATCGGCGTATTTTTTAGCAATTGCTTTAATCTGATCGCTCAGTTTCAGAACTTCTTCGATCTGCTCGGGCAATGCTTCCAGTGCTTCAATGATCCGGCTTCCCTCGGCCGTGGAAAGATTTCGCATCCGGCCGAAAAGCAGACCGATGAGAGTGAGAATGACAAGTTGCGAAGTAAAAGATTTCGTGGCCGCGACGCCAATCTCGGGCCCGGCATGCATGTAAACGCCACCGTCGCTCTCGCGCGCGATCGTGCTCGCGACGTTGTTACAAATTCCCAGCGTCCGAAAACCTTTGCGCCGACTTTCGCGGAGTGCCCCGAGTGTATCTGCAGTTTCGCCGCTCTGGCTGATGGCAAAAACCAGAGTCTCCGGCGTCATCGGCGTGTTGGCGAAACTCACTCGCATATTCGACTTCGGTGGGAATATTCGCCAGCCGCTCGATTAGATATTCCCCTATCCTGCCGGCATGGAGAGCGGTGCCGCAACCAGTGAGAATAATGCGCCCGACATCGCGTAATTGGGCAGGCGTCATGTTCAAGCCGCCCAGCTTCGCAGTGCATTCTTCCACGCTAAGACGGCCGCGCATCGCATCGCGCACCGTGTCGGGCTGCTCAAAGATCTCCTTGAGCATGTAATGTCGAAAATCGCCTTTCTTAATGTCCTCGGCAGTGAATTCGACTTTGCTCACTGGATGATCGCCACTTTCTCCACCGAGCGAAGCGATCTCAAATTTGTCTCGCTCCACGCTGACCACATCAAAGTCGTTTAAGTAAACAGCGTCGCGGGTGTAAGCGACGATCGCGCTCACGTCACTGGCAAGAAAATTTTCGCCTTTGCCTACCCCGAGAACCAGCGGACTTCCTCGTCGCGCGCCGATCATGAAATCCGGGACATCCGCGTGAACAAGTGCGATGCCGTACGTTCCAATCACTTTTTGAAGCGCAGCGCGAACCGCACCAAGGAGGCGCGCTTTTTTCTGATAAACATCCACCGTGCTTGCGCACGATTCGTCGTAAAGTTTCCCAATTAGATGCGCGAGAACTTCGGTATCAGTTTCCGAGCGAAATTTGGTATCGCCGTTGCGGACCAGATCCTCTTTAAGCAATTGATAATTTTCGATCACCCCGTTATGCACGAGCGCGAGCTTGCCGCTGGCGTCAAAGTGCGGGTGCGCGTTTTCGTCGGTCACTTTGCCGTGCGTAGCCCAGCGTGTGTGACTGATACCAAAGCAGCCCGAAAGCGGTCGCTTTTTCGTCAATCTTGCAAGCGCCACGATGCGTCCGGCACATTTGCGCGTCTCCAGATTTCCTCCATCTACAACAGCGACGCCGGCGGAGTCATAGCCTCGATATTCGAGGCGGCGCAGACCTTCGAGTAAAATTTGCGCTGCTTCGGCGCGTCCAACGTAGCCAACAATCCCGCACATGCTTGGAGTGTAGCGGGGCCTGTCCTAAGCCGCAAGATTCGCACCGCGTGTGGATAGACGTGGCTTTACAAATGCTACCCGCGAATCACAGGAACGAACTCCCAGCGAAAAGCTCAGCGTCGCTGCGCCTGGACTACATACAACGGAATCCGGCTTTTGGTGTCGCCGTCGACCTTGAGCTCGAAATAATATTCTCCGGGAAGCTCAAGGTGAAAACCGAGGTGCTGCCAGATGTGAATGTGTGTCTGAGACTGATGACCGGGAATGCGGATCTCAAAATCCTGCCGTATCGGTTTGAGAACTGGCCGCATGTCAGGATCGCAGAAGTGCATCTCGAGCCAGTGGCGGCCCTCCTCGCCGACATCAAATCGCAGTTTGCATGCGACTGCACACAACGGATGATCACAGGGAAAAGATTGAGCGCCAATCGTGTCAAACGATCCTAGAATGTTCAGTTTCCCCGCAGCCACCGTGGCAGCATCGCAAAGTGTGAATATTTCAGTCTGCACGGTGAAAATACTGGGTTTACGGAGAGCAAGATCAGGCGCAGCTGGCGACAACGCGAGTGAAAAACAGCGGAAATGTGACCGTCCTCGCATGGCCTTTGTGGCCGACACGGGCCGCCTCGACAACTCGACGCAAAAAAGTTGCCGGAACGCGCAGACGCTAGGTTATTGACTGTTAGCAATGCAAGACCAGCCGCAGCGCGATTCACTTTCAAAGAATCAATCAGTAGCCACCGCTGCACTACCGCCAGGCACAATCCAGCGAACGCTTGCAATCATTATGGGTGGCGGCGCCGGCACGCGTTTGTTCCCATTAACGAAAGATCGTGCCAAACCCGCAGTGCCGCTCGGGGGGAAATATCGCATCGTCGACATTCCCATCAGCAATTGTCTGAACTCTGGACTGCGCTCGATCTATGTGCTCACGCAGTTTAACAGCATGTCGTTACATCGACATATTCAGGCGAGTTACAAGTTCGACAATTTCTCGCGTAGCTTTGTCGATATTATCGCTGCTCAACAAACGCCCTCCGGTTCACAATGGTACCAGGGAACCGCCGACGCGGTGCGGCAAAACATGCGCTACTTCCTCGAGCGCCCGTTCGATTATTACCTGATTTTAAGCGGCGACCAGCTATACCGCATGGATTTTCGCGCGCTGTTGCACCAGCATATCCGTTCAAGCGCGGACATCACGCTGGCCACCAAACCGGTCCATCGACATCAAGTTTCCGAGTTCGGCATCATGCAAAGCGGAGTCGATCGCAGGATTACTCGTTTCGTCGAAAAGCCGACCGACGAGACTGTGCCGGGCGAGATGAAGATGAGCCGGGAGCTACTCGACGCCATCGGTTCAAATGAAGAGGAGGAATTATTCCAGGCTTCGATGGGAATTTATGTCTTCAACCGGAAGGTGCTGATCGAATGCTTGGAGAACGATCTGGTGGATTTCGGGAAATATGTCATCCCACAATCGATCAAAGATCGACATGTAAGCGCGTTTATCTTCAAAGGTTACTGGGAGGACATTGGAACAATCCGGGCCTTCTATGAGGCGAATCTGGATCTGACCGATCTAGTGCCCGAATACAGTTTTTTCGACACCGAGGCGCCGATTTACACACATCCGCGCTTTTTGCCCGGCAGCAAAATCAATGGAGCCACGCTGCGGCAAGCAATTATTTCAGATGGATGCATTATCTCAGATGCGCACCTGGAACGTTGCGTGGTTGGGATACGCAGCATTATTCAAAGCGGCGCGACCGTCCGGAACAGCATCGTGATGGGCGCGGATTACTTCGAGCAAGATCGACATGGAGATTCAGGGCGACCGCCCATCGGGCGCAATTGCGTAATCGACCGCGCGATCATCGACAAGAATGCACGTATTGCCGACGGAGCAGTTATCACGCCCGAAGGAAAGCCGGAGAACTTGGACGCGGACCATTACTTCATCCGCGGCGGCATCGTGGTGATACCGAAAAATGCTGTTATTCCAGCGGGTCTTTGGATTTAGTTGCGTCCTTGTTGTAGCCGGATCGGTGACCCGGTTTGCCACGCTCGATCACCCAACTGACCCGGTCAGCGACCGTATCTACAGCAGGCCCCTTAATCAGTTATCGTCTGTCGGTCATACCGGCGAACTGCCCACCGGTCTCCCATTTTTCCTGTTTATTCCACGGGATTGTTGATTCGTGGTGATCGTCGGGATCATCGACCAGACGGACCTGCTCCTTCTGGCTCGCGCACGAGGCGATGGTTATCGCTAATGCACATAACAGGACGGAGCCGATGTTTCTTCGAAGCTTAGGAATTTGTGCCAGCATAGATTACAGTATCTCCAGGTTGCACTTGGACGCCGCGCGCCAAACTGCTGGTGATGATATCGCCGATAGCGGTGGCGGGTTCAACTGAAGAAATGCGAATTTTTCCAATCAGGGTGCCTTCCCGCAAAACAAGCATTTCAGAGTTCAGTTCGACGCCATGGCGAGCCCCAAGATTTAGAACGACAAAATTGTACGCTTGATTAACTGCAAGGATGGTACCGCGAACACCCGCTCTGCGGACACTAGTTTCCCGGCGTTTTTTCTCTTCCTGGACTTGGGTCGAGCGCTCCTGAGTGCTCTGAAGTTTTTCGGACAAGAAGGCTTTCTCTTTTTCGGCGCTGTCGAGTTGACGGCGGGCATCATCGAGTTGCGTCTTTAAGTCTCCCGTCTGGGCGCCAGCGGCGGGACTTTCCGCCGGCTTGGCCGCTGTTCCTGCTTCTTCGACACGCTTTTGCAACGAAGCAATCTCATTCTGGTTGGCATCCAATTTGGTTTGCAAATCGGCCTTTTCTTTCTGCAATTGCGCAAGTTCCGCTTCAGCCTTTGCCGCCTTGTTTTCTGCTTCCGCGACTTTGTCTTCTCCTCCCATTACAGTTGTTTCACTGGTTCCGGAACTTGGTTGTTGCCCAGTTACGCGTCGGTGCTGCGCCGCATCGCGCACCCGTGCTGCCTCGGCATTCGCTGCATTTGCACGCAGAGTTTTCACTTTGTGACTGTTGAGAAGCCCGAAGACTGCCGCCAGCACCAGGCATAGGATCGAAAGTCCGATCACGTTTTTTTGCGTGATAGCAAAACTGGCCGATTCCCGATGTATCATGAAGCGTGCTCTTGTACCAACGAATGATGCCGAAATGCAAATTCCAATTTCGGGTTCATGGCAGGATTTAGAATCATCGAAGTTTGAATTCAGATTGCGTTTCTCGACGTTTCAACCGATAAACACGCGCCATGGGTCAACAGCATCGGGTGCGAGCCAAGCGCAAGCGACGAAGAGCCTATCTGCAGCGCAAAAAGGTATCACTTCGCGCAACTCGCCGAGATCCAGTCAAGCCGCGGCCGAAAAAGCAATCCACCGCTGCCGAATAGCTCTGCCACGCTCGTTGGGGTGCGAAATTCAGTATGTTGAAGGTTGATGCAACGACTTCCAGCAATGCCGCAGAGCCCGCGTTATTTAATTGTCGATGGGCACAGCATCATTTTTGCCTGGCCAGAGTTGCGTACGCTGCACGAACGACGTGCCTCGGCTGCGCGCGAGGAATTAATCAAGCGGCTACGCAATTATCAGGATTGGACCGGTGTACGTGTGGTAATTGTTTTTGATGGGAAAGCCACGAACGTCAGCACGACCTCAGATCCAGGCGACGTACAAATCTTTTATTCGCGCAGTGGACAAACAGCCGATGCCATCATTGAGCGACTCGCGAACAAGTACGCAGAGCAGTTTGACCTGATGGTGGCGACCTCAGACACAATGGAGGCAGAGACAGTGCAGGCTTGCGGCGCGGCATGGATTTCTCCCGTCGCACTGGGTAACCTTCTTTCCCTGCATCGTTAAATGGCCAAAGCGGACTGAAGTAGGAGACTTACGGCAGAAGGAACGGCGGAATTCGATGCATTGCGCTAACAGGCGAAAAGGATAGCGTCGGGCCATGGCGGCAGATCACGGCGTGTTCACGTTGGGTCATTCCCCCGATCCAGATGATGCGTTCATGTTTTATGCGATCGCAGAAAACAAAATCGATCTTCGCGGTTATCGGTTCGAACATCGACTGGAAGATATTCAGACGCTGAATGAATGCGCGCTTCGGGGCGAGCTGCACATTTCTGCCATCTCCATTCACGCCTACGCATATGTGAGCAAGCGTTATGCGCTGCTCCCCTGCGGCGCGAGCATAGGGGATGGGTATGGGCCAATCGTCGTCCGAAAAGATCTAATGCCCAGCATTCAATCCGCCGATGGACATACTGGCCCTGTTGAACAACCAAAGCCGAATCAAGGTGCCGATCTTCGCGAGTCGTTGCGCAATTGTGTGATCGCTGTTCCCGGGCGTATGACCAGCGCACTTCTCGCGCTTCAGCTTTTTCTTGGGGAATTCGAGTTTGTTGTTGTGCCGTTTGATCAAATCTTCGATGCGGTAAAAAAGGGGCGTGCCGACGCTGGCCTAATCATTCACGAAGGTCAGCTTACCTATGCGCGATCGGGCTTTCAGAAAGTGATCGACCTCGGCGAATGGTGGAAGCGTGCAACAGGATTGCCGCTGCCGCTCGGCGGCAACGTCTTGCGCAAGGACATCCCGAAGGCGGTGCAACACGATCTGCTCGAGATTGTCCGCGAAAGCATCGAGTTCGGTCTGGCGCATCAGGACGAGGCAGTACACCATTCGCTTCCTTATGCGCGCGATATGGACGCGACGCTAGCCGGTAAATTCATTGGGATGTATGTGAACGAATTCACTCGCGATTACGGTGAGCTTGGACGCGCAGCTATCCGAAGATTCCTAGGCGAAGCGCGCGATAAAGGCTACATCGACGCTCCAATCGAAATTGAGTTTGTCGAATAAATCAGGGCTGTTTTTTTGGTTTCTGGATTTTCTCCGTCTGCTTCACGACGAATGATTTTACGCGGGCGAACTCCTTCTGGAATCCGTTCTTGAAATCGTGTGGCCCGTACTCGAAAAGCACAACAAAGCAGAAAGCCAGAACGATGAACAGGGCGAACCAAAAAATCCCGCGCAACAACGCCATGATTGACAGAGTAACTTGCTCGAGGGACACGGTCAACGCTGCCTCTCTACTGAGCAAGTTCCAGATTGAACTGGGATCGAAGCCGCGATCTTCGTCAACTCCTTGCACAGCTTCGGCTTGGCAGGCGACAGAGTGATTTGCCCTCTCCCGCTCTCTTATCTTTGCGGGCTTTCCGTCCACCGGCGCCGGTTCCGCGACTGCGTGTTTTTGCCGCCGCCAGGATCGGCAAAGTACGAATTGAACGGGAGACCGAAACTGCCATGCTTTTGGTGCCATGCGCGTGCCGCTGCTTGATCTTAACGAACAATATCGCACTCTAGCCGAGCCAATCCATGAGGCGATTCGTGCCGTCCTGGCAAGCCATCGTTTCATTCTCGGGCCGCAAGTGAAGGCGTTTGAGAAAGCGATCTGCGCCTATTGCAAGGCACCCCATGCGATCGGACTTTCATCCGGGACAGACGCTCTCCTGGCCGTTCTGATGGCGTTTGGAGTCGGGCCCGGCGATGCCGTCATCACGACGCCTTACACATTTTTTGCTACGGCTGGATGCATCGCGCGCACCGGCGCGAGACCACTTTTTGTGGATATCGATCCGATCACTTACAACATCTGCCCGTCCGCAATTCAGGAGTGCTTCGAAAAAAATTGCCAGCGCGATTCGAACGGTGAATGGAAAACCAGGAGCGGAGAGAGAGTCCGCGTCATTGTTCTGGTCCATTTGTTCGGTTTGTGCTGCGAGATGGACGCGATCCACGAGGTTTCGGAACACTACCGGCTCGACGTAATTGAAGATGCGGCGCAGGCAATTGGCGCGGAGTATCCGTTTGGCGAAAGAGCCGCGAAAGCAGGGACGATGGGCGAAGCGGGTTGCTTTAGCTTTTATCCCTCGAAAAACCTTGGGGCGGCTGGTGATGCGGGGATGATCATTTGCCGCGACGAAAAGCTGGCAAGGGAACTGCGCATTTTCAGAGAACACGGCATGGAACCCCGTTATTATCATCGCGTCATCGGCGGGAATTTTCGCCTGGACGAAATCCAGGCGGCAATTCTTGCGGTAAAACTTCCGTACTTGGAACGCTGGTCAGCGGCGCGGCGCGCCGCCGCGGATTTTTACCGCGCAGAATTGGCACGCGCCGGGTTGGCGGAAAAGATCACGTTGCCTGCCGAACCGTATCGTGGCCGCGGCTTAACGAATCACCATATTTATCACCAATACGTCATTCGCGCACCAATGCGCGATGATTTGCGCGAGCATCTTGCTAAACGCGAGATCGAGACGGCGATCTATTATCCGCTTGGCTTGCACGAGCAAAAATGTTTTGCCTATCTCGGTTACAAGAAGGGTGATTTCCCACAGGCCGAGCGCGCCGCGCGCGAGGCGCTTGCTCTACCAATTTATCCGGAGATTTCGCGCGAAGCGCAGCGACAGGTAATCGGGGCGCTTTCCGAATTCTTCAACTGAAGGCCAGCCGCTTTATTCGCGAAGCGCGAGCCGTCAAATTCGCAAAGGGCACAGATCGCGTCGCCTATCCGCGAAGGTGGACTCGCCACCTCGAACAACGCGACGGCAACAGGGAATACCGATGGCCAAACGACTTGCGAGCTGCACAGCGCGAGCCTATATCAACGCTCGCACGGACGGGTAGGTACCGAAGTGGCCAAACGGGGCAGACTGTAAATCTGCTGGCTTTACGCCTTCGCTGGTTCGAATCCAGCCCTGCCCAATTCCGTGCCGATCGGCTCCGCCGAATTTTAATGGCCTCTTCGCTGGCCACCTTCGCGGCGGCCGTAGCCCCCGCCCCCGCCATAGCCACCGCCGCCATAACCGCGCCCTCCGCCACCGGGCGGCCGTGCCTCTCGCGGACGGGCTTCGTTGACGGTCAACGCTCGACCTTCAACGGTTTGACCGTTGAATTTGGAAATGGCGTTTTGCGCGTCCTGCTCTGAGCCCATTGTGACAAAAGCAAAGCCACGCGACTTGCCGGTGAATCTATCTTGCATGAGAGTGACTTCTTGCACGGCGCCAGCCTGTGAGAAAAGCTCCTGCAGTTCGTTTTCCGTCGTGTTGAAGGAAAGATTGCCTACGTATAATTTGGTTCCCATTGAGTTTATTCTGGAAAACGCAGCCAGGTCACTGTTCCCGCTTATCGGATTTCAAATCGCCGCTGAATAAACTCAACTGACAATCCACCAACTGCCGAGCTTCCGTTTTTCCGTTTCGTCTGATTAGTAAAATGCTTCTTTTAAGAAAGCAATAAGAATCAGGGATCAATTTTTTCCTTCCCAAAGATGGTTAAATCCACTAGCGCGAATGGGAAAAAGTTCACTGCCCGCGTCGCGGTGGTGGCCGCAGGCGTGGTCAGCCCACTGGGATTCGGGTTGAGCGAAACGCTCGATTCGTTGCGCGAGGCACGCGATTGCGTCAACCGAGTAACGCGATTTTCGGTAGCGCAATGTCGATGCAAGACCGCAGGTCAAGTGCCCGCTGAGCGTCTGCTCGACGAGCAGCGTAACAGAGTCCGCGCTCGACGGTTGCATCGCGCGTCGCACATGATCATTTGCGCGCTAGGAGAAGCGCTGACGCAGGAGCCTCAGTTCAAACCTGAGTTGACGGTAATTGGAACAACGAGCGGTGGCATGTCTTACGGCGAA
>Ga0209474_10005392_pt1 | contig 10893 bp, 8 predicted proteins | sample GraSoiAngelo_145_FD_185902 | JGI IMG/M metagenome (GOLD analysis project Ga0209474, IMG submission 185902) | Grasslands soil microbial communities from the Angelo Coastal Reserve, California, USA - 14_1009_05_20cm (SPAdes) (version 2) | ecosystem: Environmental > Terrestrial > Soil > Grasslands ... | reverse complement strand
ATGCCCGGTTCTGCATTTTTCTCGAGCGCCGATTCGTTCGGCCAAATTCGGGGCGGCCACATCGATCTCGCTATTCTCGGCGCGTTCGAAGTGACCGACAGCGGCGACATCGCGAATTGGATGATTCCCGGAAAGATGATCAAAGGACCCGGCGGCGCGATGGATTTAGTCGCAGGCGTGAAGCGCGTTGTCGCAGTCCTAGAGCATACGTCGAAAGATGGCAGCCCGAAGATTTTGAAAAAATGCACGCTGCCGATCACCGGCCTCGGCGTCGTCAATCTCATCATTACCGACTTGTGCGTCTTCCAAGTGAAGGAGGGTGGCGGCCTCGTGCTCACCGAAATCCATTCCAACGCAACGGTGGACGACATTCGCGCAAAAACCGGCGCGCCGTTCGAAGTCGCGCTAAAGAAATAATTTACGTCGCGCGCTGGCGCGGGCAGATCAACACCAATACGGACCCAATTACAAAGCACGCGATCATCACCGCGAATCCGCCGGTGAATGAGCCAGTCTTCTGACTAATATCGCCGATAATTTTCGGTCCGAAGAATCCGCCGATGCTCGCGGTGCAATTAATGAAGCCCACCGCTGCGGCCGCGGCCGAAGCGCTCAGAAACGCCGAGGGCAACGCCCAAAACGCCGGCAAATAGGCGACCGTGCCAAATCCCACCAGAGTAAATAACGCGACAAGCAACGCGTTCGAATGCGGAAACGTGAGCCAGGCGATTAACGCGACTGCTGCACTGAGTTGTGGAGCGGCGAAATGCCAGCGGCGTTCGCGCGTACGATCCGAGCTCCAGCCCAGCGCCAACATTCCGACAAGTCCGCCAATAAACGGGATCGCGCCGATCCAACCGATTTGTGCAACATCAGTCCACCCGGTGAGTCGCTGCAGCATTGTTGGCATCCAAAACCAAAACGCGTAACCGCCGGTGTAGGTAAAAAACAGTCCCATAAAAAACAGTCCCACCGTCAGGATTAGCACCGGCGGATGGCGCAGTGCTTGCCAGATCGACATGTGTTCGACATGCGCTTTGGCCCGTCGTTCTTCTTCCAATTTGGAAACGAGCCAACCCCGTTCGTCCGATCGCAGCCATCCGACTTCCTTCGGCCGGTCCGGAAGGACGAAGAGCGTTGCAATTCCCAGAATGAGCGCCGGAAGTCCTTCCAACAAAAAGAGCCAGCGCCAACCGGTGAGATTCAGCCAATGAACGCCGAGAATTTTTCCGGCAATCGGACCTCCGACGATAAAACCGATCGGGATCGCGGACATGAATCGCGCAACGGCTGTGGCACGGTCCTCATAAATGAACCAATGCGAAAGATAAACGATCACGCCCGGAAAGAACCCCGCCTCTGCTGCGCCGAGCAGAAAGCGCGCGCCGTAAAGTTGGTGCGCACTGTGCACAAAACCGGTTAGGGTGGTCAGCGCGCCCCACGTGATAAGCGTTATCGCCAACAAGAGTCGTGCACTCCATCGCTCGACCAGCAAAGCGCCGGGGATCTGCAGCGCGAAATAGCCGATAAAGAAAATCCCGCTCGCTGTGCCAAAGACGGAATCGGTCAGGCCGAGGTCGCCTTTCATCCCGAGAGCGGCGTAAGCAATGTTGGTGCGGTCGAGATAATTCGCGACGTAGAGCAAAAACAGAAACGGAAGGAGCCGCCACGCAATCCGACTGCGCGCACTTTCCCCAACGTCCATTTCCGAAGCCATGCTTGCGGGCACGATAACGATGTTGGCAACGCCCACAATTTGATATAAGCGCCGCATGAAAGGTCGATATCTCACCCTCGCGCTTGAACTGGGCAAGCCCTTCGGCACAGCGGTGACATTGGACCAGGACAACCAATTTGATATAAGCGCCGCATGAAAGGTCGATATCTCACTCTCGCGCTTGAACTGGGCAAGCCCTTCGGCACAGCGGTGACATTGGACCAGGACAACAGCTTATCGCTCGAATGGTTGTAGGGCGGGCGCATCGCCTGCTGTCTTTGGATCGCCAACCGAGGCGGTTGCCCTACAATTCCACAAGACGCAAACGGACAGTGAGCAAGCGCAGGAAACGTTCGACTTCCGCAGGCTCTCCGAGCGAATAACGTGCGGCGGTGGGCTGCGATTCCTCGCACACGAGAATACCGATACCGCGTCGCTCAAGTGCACGGAAAGCGTCTTCATCCGTGACGTCATCTCCGATGTAAATCGAGCGGCTGTTCTCGCGGTCCAGCCCCAGTGCTTCCAACAGCCAGAGCACAGCTTTGCCCTTGTCCCACTCGATGTCCGGCAGCAGTTCATAAACCTTTTTGCCGTCGATCCTGCGCAACTCGCGATGTCGCGCAGCCGCTTCAGCTACGGCGCGCTTCACTCTTGGGATATCCTCTTCTTTCACATTTCGATAGTGCGCAGCAATGGAAAAACGTTTCCGCTCCACGAGCGCACCGCTAATTCCATCGAGACGTTTGTGTAACTCGTTCTCTACCGTGTCCAGCTTCGGCAAAAATTCAGTGGCCATCTGCCTGCGCAACCCATGCGGACCCGCGATATCAAATCCGTGACTGCCGGCGTAAACGATGTCATCGATACCTGCACGCTGGCGAACATCATCCAGGTCGCGGCCGCTGAGAATGGCGACCGGTGTTTGGGCAGCGAGCTCTTGCAGCGTCTGTCGCATCGAATCGGCAAGCCACGCGTCCTTTGGATGGCTGACGATCAGCGTAAGCGTGCCGTCGTAGTCAAGAAAAACGGCGACTCGACCGCTGGGACCAGCGATCTCCTGAACGTGTTCGAGTGCAGATGGAATCATATTCGATGTAAATGAAGCTTTGAAACCTCAAAATGGGAACGACATTGTCATTCTGAGCGAAGCGAAGAATCTCGGATTATTTCTTCCTCCAGCGCCAAGCAGACCAATCAGAGATGTTTCGCTTCGCTCAACATGACAGATTACGCAGCGTTGCTTCAACGCTTCAACGAAATCAGTTAGAAGGGTTATGCAATGAATCGCCTGATCGTCGTTTCCAATCGATTGCCGTTTGCGCTCGATTCAACTGGAGAAGATCTGTGGACGGTCACACCTGCTGTCGGTGGATTAGTCTCTGCGATTGAGCCGGTGCTGCGCGACCGCGGGGGAACTTGGATTGGCTGGCCGGGGATTGCGGGCAAAATTCCAGAGGAACCGTTTGCCCAGGCCACGCGCAACGCCGGTTACAAGATTGTTCCAGTGGCTCTGAGTGAAACCGAGCGCGACGAATTTTACTACGGCTATTCGAACGAAGTGATCTGGCCGTTGTTTCATGATCTGCAAAATTTCTGCAACTTCGATCCGGCATACTGGCAAGCTTATAAACAAGTGAACGTGCGTTTCGCGGATGCCATCGCGCGATCCGCGCGGCCCGATGATTTCATCTGGGTGCATGACTATCACTTGATGTACGTCGCCCAGGCTCTGCGCGAGCGAGGTGTGTCCCAAGACCTTTCGCGCTTGACGTTTTTCCTGCACATCCCGTTTCCGCCGTACGACATTTTTGCAAAGCTGCCGCAGCAACAGCGACTCCTGTGCGCGCTGCTCCAGTTCGATCTGCTGGGATTCCAGACCCGGCGCGACGTTCGCAATTTTCTCCAGTGCGTGCGACGCGTGATGTCGGACGCAAAAGTTGTTCCTCGCCGGGAGCTCCAATTGATCCGCTTTGAAAAACGCGAAATTCGCGTCGGGCATTTCCCGATCGGGATCGACTTCAACTCATTTGAAAATAGTGCGAGGTCCGATGCAGTCGAGCAGAGAGCGCAGCGCCTGCGCGTCACTTTTCCTGGGTGTCAATTGATTCTTGGTTCGGACCGGCTCGATTACAGCAAGGGAATTCCCGAACGACTACGCGCATTTCGCACCGCTCTGGAACTTCACTCGGAACTGCGAGGCCACGTTGTGCTGATCCAGATCGTTGTGCCTAGCCGGGTGGAAATTCCCAAATATCACGAGTTCAAGCAACGCATCGATCGGCTGGTTGGAGATATAAACGGCCGTTTCTCCACCAGCACGTGGTTGCCGGTGCAATATCATTTTCGCAGCCTCGATCGCGGCGATCTTCTCGCGCATTATCGCGGGTGCGACATCGCCTTCGTCACGCCGCTTAAGGATGGAATGAATCTCGTGGCCAAGGAATATTGCGCCTGCCGTATCGAGCAAGATGGCGTGTTGATCCTGAGCCAGTTCGCAGGCGCCGCCGAGCAACTCAAGCCTGATGCGTTACTGGTGAATCCCTACGATATCGAGCAAATGGCCGACGCGATTTTGAAGGCATTTCAAATGAGTCAGGCAGAGCGCAGCGCCCGCATGAAACGAATGCGGCGCGTCGTGCGCAAAGAGAACGTCTTTTTGTGGGTCAATTCGTTCCTCAAAGCGGGAGCGAAACTTGGCGCTCGGTCTGAACGACTCGTTCGCAGGCGGCAGGTTGGCGTTGCGCCTTAGGCCCAAACGCGTTCGGGGGAAACTACTGCATCCATACCCTCTTACTCGTCGAAACTTGGCGCTCGGGCTGAACGACTCGTTCGCAGGCGGCAGGTTGGCGTTGCGCCTTAGGCCCAAACGCGTTCGGGGAAACTACTGCATCCATACCCTCTTACTCGTACTCTTGTTCTTACTCATGCTCGGGTTTTCTAAGATCAGTGTTTGAGGAAGAGCATGAGCATGAAAAAGAGTAAGAATAGGAGTTGCCATGGCAATCATCGATAGCCTGAAAAAAATTTCGGACACGGTTTGGGAATTGCCCGCGAGTTACAGGGAAAACATGCGCGTGCCTGCGCGGATCATCGCGACGGAAAAGCTGGTACGCGAAATGGAGGAAACCGTTTATCAGCAGATCAGCAACGTCGCCATGTTGCCGGGCATTACGCGTTACGCGCTTTGCATGCCGGACGGCCACAGCGGTTACGGGTTCCCCATCGGCGGCGTCGCGGCGATGGACGTGCGCGAAGGTGGGGTCATCTCGCCCGGAGGCATCGGGTTCGACATTAACTGCGGCATGCGCCTCGTCACTACCAATCTAACACTGGACGATGTGCAGCCGCGTTTGAAAGAAATCGTCGATCTGCTGTTTCAACGCGTGCCTGCGGGCGTCGGCAGTCACGGATTTTTGAAATTGTCGCACAGCGATTTTCGCGACCTCGTCGAACAGGGCGCGCGCTGGTGCATCGAACACGATTTTGGCTGGGAGGAAGACCTCGAGCTCACTGAGGAGAACGGTTGCATCTCCGGCGCGGACGCAGTGAAGATCAGTGAACGCGCCGTGGAGCGCGGCTACAACCAGGTCGGCACACTCGGCAGCGGCAATCACTAGCGCGGACGCAGTGAAGATCAGTGAACGTGCCGTGGAGCGCGGCTACAACCAGGTCGGCACACTCGGCAGCGGCAATCACTATTTGGAAGTGCAGGTCGCGCGACCACAGGACGTGCGTGACAAGGAACTCGCGACAAAATTCGGAATCACCATTCCGAACCAGATCGTGGTGATGTTTCACTGCGGCAGCCGCGGCTTCGGTCACCAAGTCGCGACCGATTATCTACAGAAATTCCTGAAAGTGATGGAACCGAAATACGGCATCAAAATTTTGGACCGCGAACTGGCGTGCGCACCGTTCGAATCGCCGGAAGGCCGCGATTATTTCGCCGCGATGAAATGCGGATTGAACATGTCGTTCGCGAACCGGCAGGTGATCCTCCATCGGATTCGCGAAGTTTTTTCCGAAATTTTCGGCCGCAGCGCTAAAGATCTCGAGATGCACGTGGTCTACGACGTCTCGCATAACACCGCAAAGCTGGAACGGCACATGATCGACAGAAAAGAAAAGACTTTGCTCGTGCATCGCAAAGGCGCGACGCGCGCGTTTGGCCCGGGTCATGACGAACTGCCCGCGCGGTATCGCGAAACTGGCCAGCCGGTGATCATCGGTGGTTCGATGGAGACCGGATCGTATCTGCTCGTCGGCACGGCGTCGGGCGCAGAAACTTTCTTTAGCACCGCGCACGGCAGCGGCCGCACCATGAGCCGCACCAAGGCGCGCAAACAATGGCATGGCAAACAACTCCAGCGCGAGAAGTGATCGCAGCGACTGAGCTGGCGAGAATCAGCAAACCCGTGGCGCGATTTACGCCTATTGGGAATGTGAAAGGATGAGAAGCTCCAAATTCCAACATCCAAGCTCCAGAGAAAATCCAAGTGCCAAAGCTCCAAGCTCGATTCATGCGAATAGCATGGTTTGAGGCTTGGGTGTTGATGTTTGAGGTTTCATTGGACGTTGGAGCTTGGGGTTTGGAGCTTTTCTGCAACGCATGACTGCACGCACACCCATTACGTTGATCACTGGCCCCCTTGGCAGCGGCAAAACAACATTGCTTCGCCACATTCTCGCGACGCACCCGGCGAAGATTGCTATCGTGATGAACGAATTCGGCGAGATCGCCATCGATACAAAAGTCATCGAGGGCAAAAACGTGCGTATCGCCGAACTGGGCGGCGGCTGTGTTTGTTGCTCGTTGCTCGGCGAATTTGAAGCAGCGGTCAACGAGATCATCGAGAAAGTCGAGCCGGAGACGATCGTAGTCGAGACCACCGGCCTCGCCGAACCCGAAGCGCTGGTGTTCAACATTCAGGAAGCACTACCACAATGCCGGCTCGACGGCGTTGTATCGGTGATCGACGCAGATATGCTCGTTCGTTTCCCAGAACTCGGTCATACCACCCGACTGCAAATCGAAGGCGCGGACATTTTGCTTTTGAATAAGATTGACCTCATCGAACGAGCGCAGATCGAGCCGTTGGAAACGAAGCTGCGCGAAATCAATCCGACTGCGGCCATTATTCGCACCGAGCGCTGCCAAATCGATCCGGAACTGTTGTTCGGCATCGGCTGCGAAAAGAAAATCACGCGTCCGAAGCACCGGCATCAGCTCGAGTTCGAGTCGTTCGCGTTTAGTTCCGATAAAGCATTTTCTCGCGATTGCTTCGAATGCTTCGCCGACAGCCTGCCCGCGAGCGTGATTCGGGCAAAAGGCTTTGTTCGCTTCTCGGATAGCACGCAACTTTTCAATTTCGTCGCCGGCCGCTGGGACTTGGAGCCGTTCGAGGCAGGTCGGACGGAGCTGGTCTTTATTGGAAAAAACCTTGCAGCGGAAAAGGAGACAATCCTCTGCGCACTGAAAAAATGTGAAGTTTAGTCAACACGTCATTCCGAGTGTAGTCGAGGAATCCCGCGATGAACTCCAACGGTAACGCCACGGGATTCCTCCACTTCGCTTCGCTGCGGTCGGAATGACAACTTTACTCATGCCTTATCATTGAGCCGCGTGACATGCGACATATCGAACTCTCGAACGACAAGATCGACATGTTGCTATTCGATTTTTTGCAGGAGCTTATCTACTTCAAAGACGCCGAGCGCCTCCTGCTGCGCGTGCGCAACATCCAGATCGACGAGAAAGACGAGATATATTTTTTGAAAACCGAAGCCACCGGCGAGCCCTTGGACGCGGCGCGGCATCGTCAGCGCGCCGACGTGAAGGCGGTCACGCTCCACGATTTTTCTGTCGAAAAAGAGAATGGCGGATGGAAGGCGCAAGTGCTTCTCGATATTTGAATGGATCGGCTTTTCGAATTCGCGTGCGCCTAGCGCCAAAGGTGCCGCATTCACTGGCAGCCTGGGGCAGCGCCCAAGGACTCGATAGATCCAAAGAAACGTCAGCGCTGAAAGCGCGATTCACTTTCGCAACGAACTCGCCCCCAACGCCCAATTGAAACGCGCTTTCAGCGCTTAATTACACGGCGATTTCAGATTCTGGGGTGATACCGCAGGCTAAGATGAAACCGCACCGTTGGCGCTGAACACACATAAGGAGTAGCCGACACTACAACGTCACGTGCCTTACTTTGGTTCCAGCGCGACGAAGCCGCTCCGGCCCTGGCTCCAAACGCGTATCAGAATCTTTTCGTTAGGCTTTAGTTTCTTGCTGATGGCCACCAGGTCCTTCGCATTTCTGACAGGCTGCTTGTTCACTTCCTGGATCACGTCGCCTTCACGCAGCCCGGCTTTTGCGGCGGGCGACTCGGCGTCAATTTCCGCAATCACAGCGCCTTTGACATCCTTTGAAAGATTGAGCGCGGTGCGGATGTCCTCGGTTATGTCCGCGACCGCAACACCGCCGAACACCGTGGTCTTTTCAGGTTGAGCGCTTTCTTCAGGCGTCGTCTCGGCCCCCTCCTCCGCTTCACCCGCAGGCATTTCAGCAAGTTCGACATTGACGATTTTGCTCTGGCCTTCGCGATTAACCTCGATCTGTACCTTTGTGCCGGGGGCCATCGACCCAATCATCAAGCGCACCTCCCGCGCGTCACTGATCTTCTTCCCGTTCACGACTGTAATCACATCGCCGGTCTTCATCCCGGCTTTCTCCGAAGGGGTTTTGGCCGTGACCTCGCTAACAAGCGCGCCGGTTGGTTGCCCTTTAAGCTTCATCGCATCAGCCAACTCGGGCGTCAGCGTTTGCACGGACGCCCCGATGTAGCCGCGCACAACGCGACCTTTTTCGCGCAAGCTCTGCATCACGTCGCGGGCGAGATTCGCGGGGATGGCGAAGCCGATGCCCTGGTTGCCACCGCTTCGGCTGAAAATCGCCGTGTTGATGCCTAACAACCGCCCCTCAGTATCGACCAGCGCGCCACCAGAGTTGCCCATGTTTATGGCCGCGTCCGTCTGGATAAAATTTTCGTAATCAACGATGCCAATGCCGCCGCGCCCGACGGCGCTGATGATTCCCATGGTGACCGTTTGCCGCAGGCCAAATGGATTGCCGATCGCGAGCACAATGTCGCCAGCACGCGCTTTGTCGCTGTCGGCAAAAGTAATCGCCGGCAGAGTTTTCTCGTCGATTTTCAACAACGCCACGTCCGTGCCCGGATCGGTGCCGACTTTCTTGGCCTTGTATTTGCGGAGCTCCGTACCGAGCCCCACCATGATTTCGTCTGCGCCCGAAACGACGTGGTTAGCGGTGAGAATGTATCCATCCGGGCTGACGATCACGCCCGAGCCGAGCCCTTGCAGCGTCTGTTTACCTTGCCGCTGGGGAGATTGTCCACCGAAAAACTGCCGCAGCGTGTCGTCGTCAGAAAACGGAAACGCGCTCAGCCCGCGCGCCACCGTTTGAGTGGTAAACACGGTCACAACACTCGGCGCGACTTTCTCGACAATCGGCGCGAACGTCGTGATCACTCCCTGCTGCCTCTGCGCAGGTCCCTGCGCCGCGGCGAAGAACACGCCTATGTGCGCGAATAAAACGCTGACACCCAATGACACGCACGCCCGGCGAATTCCTCTTTGCATAAAATGTTCGTGATCTTTAAGAGAATCGCACGCTCAATGGCAACCGGCCTTCCTCGTGAGAATCTATCTCAACCGAAGCCGTACGCCCGCTGTTAAAACCTGCGGAACCACGAATAGGGAAAAACGTCTCCCGGGCAATCGGTCGGCCAGCGCGGTGGATTCATTTCTCGATGTGGCTTCACGGGAATGTCGCCTCTGCCCGTCCCGCCGCAGCGTTGTCGCAAGTAACGGATGAGCTCTTCGCAGGCCTCGAGTTGCGCGCGCGTTGGCTGGTCGCGATTAAAATCGCCGACTAGACAAATGCCGAGCGAAATGTTGTTCAGATAATCGCTGTGCACGTGGCCGCCGTTGATCTGACGCCGCCAACGATCGCCCACTTCGATCTGCCCGTTGCCCGTGGAAGTGCCGTTGCCAATCACAAAGTGGTACGCAAGACCATTTTGCATCCGGCGAACGTGCCGATGATAATAATCAAAAGCGCGCGCGTTTCCCTGCCGCGTACCGCTGAAGTGCCGTTGCCAATCACAAAGTGGTACGCAAGACCGTTCTGCATCCGGCGAACGTGCCGATGATAATAATCAAAAGCGCGCGCGTTTCCCTGCCGCGTGCCGCTGTTGTGCACGACAATGAATTGCCAGCGGCTCCGTTTCACTGGTGCGCGTCGGATCGTTTCGATGACTGATCGTGTGAGATAACGGTAGTTGGTTGGACGACTCCACGGCCAGAAACCGAATCTGCGCGGCGGCGGCGATGGCGGAGGCTCGAAGCCCTGGTCTTCCTCAATACCGGATTTTTCAATCACAACCTGATCGCGTTGCTCGGCCGGAACCGCGCGCGGAATTTTTTCACTCGCGAAGCCTTTCGGAGCTGGCGTTGGGCAAGCCGCTGGAGTCGGCACGGCTACCGCGCGCGATGGGGGCGGAGTCGGCTTTTCCGGGCCAACGGCGCGCTCTCCTGCGCTAGGCGTTGGCGTTTTTCTTGGCTTTGGCGTTGCCTCTTCTTTTTCTGCCAGCTTCGATTTCCCAGTTTTCCTGGTTTTGCGTGCGGTTTCTTTTCCACGCGATTTTTTCTTCGCTGATTTCGGTTTGGGCGTGGGCGTGTGATGCCGCTTTGATTTCGGCGAAGCTGTGGGTTCTGGCGTCTCGCGCGGCGTTGGATTTGATGTTTTCTCCCCTTCGCTCGCTAATTTTGCTTTTGGAATCGCGGTGGCCGTCTCGTCTGGCGTCGGAGACGCTCGATGCTTCTTCGTTGATTTACTCGTTGCTCTCTTTGCCCCTGGGCTTGGAGATTTTTTTGGTCTCGGAGTAGGTGTGGCGCGCGTCTCGCTTCGCGTAGTTTCGTCAGGGGAACTTCTTTGTTCGTCACTGACTTGCGCGCAAAGGAGACCTGCGGCGATTGCGCCAACGGCGAGTGCAGTCCAAATGCGAAAACGCACCACTGCGACGGAGAGTAACAGAGCGCGCGACGCGATCAAGCGAAGGAAATCCGAAGCATGAAACAAATCCGAACGATTAAATCTCGAG
>Ga0209474_10005391_pt1 | contig 10895 bp, 8 predicted proteins | sample GraSoiAngelo_145_FD_185902 | JGI IMG/M metagenome (GOLD analysis project Ga0209474, IMG submission 185902) | Grasslands soil microbial communities from the Angelo Coastal Reserve, California, USA - 14_1009_05_20cm (SPAdes) (version 2) | ecosystem: Environmental > Terrestrial > Soil > Grasslands ... | reverse complement strand
GCTCGCCCTTGGTGGGGTCTACGTTGACGAACTCGAACTCGACATCCAACTCGCGCAACGTCCAGAGGACGCGGATCGAACGGGTAGGAGGGAACCCATAGAGCTTCATGGCGTGGCTGTCTCCTTCGGCCCGGAGCGTAGACCAAGAAGCGGCGCATGGCCCGCCGTCGGTTCGAGAGGAGGTAGCTCGCGCGTGTGGTTCCGCGCCGGATTACGATGGTGTCCCCGAAAATACCGCGACGAGCTCGTTCGGGGACGAGTGGTGCGACTCGCCCGGACTCGATGAAGTGAAGCCGTCCGGGCGAGTCGGCTTAGGGTCAGTGCTCGAGAAGCTCGTCGAGCTTTTCGGGCTCGAGGACGACCGCGAACTCCTTTGCGCCGTGGGACTTCACCTGCTGCTGCCAGGCGGTAAGGCGGGTGCGGTAGGCGGCGGGGTTCGCGTTGTCGGCGTTCAGCTTCTTCACGTTCATTGCGAGGATGCGCATCCCGGCGAATTCGTCGGGGGCTAGCGAGCGGCGGACGCCCTTGGGCAGCTCCTCTTCCAGGTCGGTGAAGAGGACCATCGTGCGCTGTCCGGCGCCCGTTTCCTTCAGGTACTCGGCGCCGAGCATCATCGCGCCGCGGATGTCCGTGTACTTCGCGTGCTCACGCCGCTGGGCGAATTTGTCGAGCTGATCGGCGAAGGCGAGCTTCTGCGCGTTGGCCTTCGAAGGGCGCACGTCCAGCGTCATGCCGCCCTCGACGTTCCCCTTCTTGTAGCTCTCGCTGTCGATGCGGATGACGAAGAGGCTGTCGCCGGGTTGCAGCTTGGGGAGGACGCCGCGCTTGATGATGTTGACGACCTCGGGCTTCTGATCGGCGTAGGTGCCCGACACGTCGACCAGCGCGGCAATCGCCTGCGAGTAGTTTTTGCCACTTGAGCAGGAGAGCAGCAGCGGCAGCGCGAGGACGGCAAGCTTTCTCACGGCCGGCCCCCATGCTTCGCGGTCGCCGGCACGACGGGGCGAGAGCCGGTGGCGAGCCGCTCGATCTGCAGCGGGATGACGATGTAGATGTCGTACAGGTGGCGCAGTCCCTCGATGAGGTACCGCGAGCCGTGCGCGAGCAGCCGCGACACGGTGCCGACCAGAGCGAGTATCCCGGCCGTCGCGGTGAGCGCGATGTGACCGCCCGTGGCAATCAGCGTCTCGAGCGGGACGGCCACCATCGCCAGGATCCAGGGCAGGATGAAGCCCAGCACCGCCTGGCCGACCACCGGAATTCGCGACGTGGCCGTAGCGACGACCGTCTTTTCGGAAATGCCCGCAAGTGAGTGCTTCAGCGCAGAGGCCGATTCGACGATCTGCTCGCGCAAGATGGCCAGCGAGCACTCGATGCAGGCCAGCATCAACAAGCCGCCGAGCGAAACCGCCAAGATGATGCGGCGCCGCGACGAGGGCAGAAGGTCCAGCTTGGGGAAGAAGCTGGTGATGCCGAGCATCTCCATGGCGAAGATGCCCGCCGCCACTTCCATGAGCACGACGACGAGCGCGGCGACGGTCGAGACGGGCATGCCGCCGATCCGGTTTCCGGAGGGCACCAGCTCGGACATCGGAAGCGCGATCAGGTTGAAGTTCACGAACGCGCCACCGATCGCGACGCCGAGGACGAGCAGCGAGGCGACGAAGAGCTGCGTCGACTGCCAGCCCTGGGCGCGCACCGCCTTGTCGTCGCCTTTGCGGATCTGCTCGTACGTATCCATGTGCGCGTCGATGCGCCTGGTGGTCTCGAGCGCCGCGCCGACGGACTTGCCGGCGTGTTCCGCGTTCTTGCCGAGCTCCTTCCACATCGGCGCCATGCCGCTGAGGATCTTGTGCCGCTTGGCAGTGGCGTCGCGGTACTCCTGCAGCGCCTTCTTCTCGCCCGACTTGGCGGAGTTGTGGATCTCCTCGAGCACCTTCTTGATGACGTTGTCGCCGTTCGCCGGCATCTTCGCGACGGCGGCAGTCGCCTCGGCCCAGCCCGGAGGCGTGGGCGCCGCGTTGCCGCATTCCTTGTAGTCGGCGTCGAGGCGCGAAACGAGGTCGTCCATCTTGCGGTGCAACTCGGGATAGCGGCCCAGCTCGTTCGCGAAGCTGGTCTCCACGCGCCGGAACTCGCGAGCGACCTTCGCTTCCGCGTCGCCGCGACCGATCTCCAGGATCATCTCGCGGTCGCGTTTCGCGACGTTGACCGCAACCGACCGGCACCAGCGCGCGGTGATGCGGAAAGCGCCACCCAGCACCCGCCCGAGCGCGCGGAATGCCCGATGCACCGGCACTCGCGCCGCCCAGCAAAACAGCTGGCTGAACAGCCACAGCACCAGCAGCGAGGCGGCCGGTCGCGCCGGCCAGAGGTAGAGACTCTCCATGTCGAACTCCTTGGGAAGCGCGATCAGCAGCTGCGAGGCTAGGGTGAACAAGCAGCCGAGGCTAGATTCCGGCCGTGTGGGTCTGCGAGGCCCGGAGGTACGCTCGCCACATAGCAGCAGCGCCGCCGCTCGTCAGCGGCCCAGCACCCAGTCGATAAAGGTGCGCCACGACGGTGAAAGGCGAAACTGCGCGCCACGAAGCCTGCGGAGATTCCGTCCTTTCACCCACATGCGCATCTCGCGCAGAAGCTTTTCCGCGTCGCGCCTCTGCCCTTCCGCCGCGAGCAGCTTCGCCAGATCGAGCGTCGCGTCGAAGTGAAACGCGTCGAGAGCGAGCACCTGGCGCAACAAGGAAATCGCGAGCGACCTCTGCGTCTTTTTGGTGAGCTGCTCGCGCCCTTCGAGGAGGGACTGCACAGCGTCCGCCTTGCGCCCGCGCTTGACCTGCTCGTTGGCCACGCGCTCCCAGTACTCGACGTCCTCGGGAAAGTTCTTCGCCGCGACCTTCCAGATGGCGATTGCCTTGTCGGCGAATCCTGCCTTGAGGAACCCGGCGCCCGCCGCGTCGAAGCTGCGGCGCGCCTCCTGCCAGCGCTTGGTGCGCGCGAGCAGAGGCGCGATGCGCGCGTGCACCTGGTGGTCGTTCGCGTCCTGCGCCAGGATCTGCGAGTACCCGGCGATCGCTTTGCGGATTCGGCCGCGGCCGCGGGCCTTGTCCGCGGAGTCGAGGATCGCCGACCGATCGTAGGTCTTCTTGCGCCAGAACACTCGCGAGCAGTGTACAAGGAAACGATGCCCGTTTTGCAGCGCCTCGGAATCATTGGGGTGGGACTCATCGGCGGATCGCTGGCGCTCGCGCTGCGCCGGGCCCGTCCGACGCTGCGCATTCTCGGCATTGACGTCGATGCGCGTGCCCTCGAGCAGGCGACGGATAAAGGCGCAATCGACTCTTCCGCTCCGCCTGAACGGGCGCCCGTCGCCGAGTGCGACATGGTGGTCCTCGCGCAGCCAGCGCAGACACTGCTCGACAGCATCGTCCCCGTGGCGCAGCGCATGCGCCCGGGTGCGGTGCTGACGGATGTGTGCGGCTCCAAAGAGGCGATCTGCGCGCGAGCGGCCGGCCAGGAGCGCGTCGTCTTCATCGGCGCGCACCCGATGGCCGGGACGGAGTTTCGCGGGTTCGCCGCCGCAAGCCCGGCACTGTTCACCGGAGCCACGGTCGCGGTCTGCCCGCCCGTCGGCGCGCGAGACGACCGCGGCGCGCCGGTCAACCTGGTGCGCGAGATGTGGCTCGCCGCGGGTGCTGCGAAGCTGCTCGACATCGAGCCGTCCGACCACGACCGGGCGGTGACGTTCGCATCCCATTTGCCCTATCTCGCGGCGGCGATGGTCGTCGATTCGCTGTCGCGCGCGTCGGACCTCGTGCCGCTGGCGAGCGAGCTCGCCGCGGGCGGTTTCCGCGACACGACGCGACTCGCCGGCGACGGAACGGTCGGAGGGGCCGCGGCGCTGAATCGCCACGTGCCCGCCGCCGCGCGCGAGCTCGCCGAACAGCTTCGCCTGCTCGCGGACGAGTTGACGCAGACTCCGGAACAGGTGCTGGACCGGCTGGGCCGCCTGGCGGAAGCGAGACGGCGCATGCGGCTTCCGCCCGTCACGCCGTCGCGCTGATCCGTTCTGCGCCCGACGCTCACTCCGCCTGCAGCGCGATGACAGGGTCGACGCGCGCGGCGCGGCGGGCGGGAATCCAGCACGCGAAGAAGGCAGATCCAAGGAGCAACGCGACGACGCCGACGAAAGTCGCTGGATCGTGCGCACCGACGCCGAAGAGCAAGCTTGCAATGAGACGGCCGAGGACGAGCGCCGCCCCGATTCCGATGGCGACGCCAAGCGATGCGAGCCACAGCCCTTGTCCGACGACGAGGCGCATCACGCGTTCCACCCGCGCGCCGAGCGCCATGCGGACGCCGATCTCGCGCGTGCGCTGCGCGACCGAGAAGGCGAGCGTGGCGTACAGGCCGACGACGGTCAGGAAGAGCGCGCTCCCGGAAAAGATCGAGAGGAGCAGCGCGGAAAGTCGGCGCTGATCGAGCGTAGAGCGAACGCGTTCTTCCAGCGTCTGGATTCCACTGACGGGCTGGTCCGGGTCGAGCGAGGCGATCTCCGTCGCGATCGAAGGGGCGAGCGAGGCGAGCGGCAGATCGCTCCGAATCACCAGCGTCATGGCGACGCTCGGCGCCTGGGAGATGGGATAGTAGACCTCGGGTTCCGGCGCGCGGCCCAGCTCGAATTGGTGGACGTCCCCCACTACGCCGACGATCCGGATCCAATCCTGCGGACCGACCGGGGGAACGTTGTTCGAGAAACGCTTCCCGAGCACGTCCTCGCCAGGGAAAAAGCGGCGCGCGAAAGCCTCGTTCACGACGGCGACGCGCTCCGTCGCTTTCCCGGCTTGCTCCACGAGCGCGCTGCGGCGGCGGAGTGGAATGCCCATCGCTCGAAAGTAGTCTCCTGCGACGATCTGCTCCTCGGTGAGGAATTCGTCGGAAACAGCGGGCCGCCCTTCGAGCGCGATATCGGTGTTCACGTTGCTGCCGCTCATGGGCAGATTTCGGATCGCGCCAGCGGCGTGCACACCTGGAACCGCGGACAGGCGGCGCACCAGGTCCTGGTAGAACTCCGCAACGGCGCCTTCGGGGCGCGACAGCGAGAGCACCACTGCCCCGCTTGGTTCGAAGCCCGGGTCGACGCCACGAAGCCGATCGAAGCTGCGCAGCAACAGACCCGCTCCCGCAAGCAGCGTCGTGGCCAGCGCCACTTCGGCAACGACGAGCGCCGCGCGAAACCTCGCGTGCGATCCGACTGCTACGCCCGTGCGCAGCGCCGCGATGGCGTCGTGTCGCGAGACGAGCAGCGCCGGGATGAGCCCGGAGGCCATTCCCGTTGCCATCGAGAGCGCAAGCGCGAACGCCAAGACGGTGGTGTTCAGCGAGACCGCCGACCCTCGCGGGAGCGCCGCACCCGCAAGCCCCACCAGCGCGGGGACTCCCCAGTACGCAGCCGCGGTTCCGAGCGCGCCGCTCGAGACGGCCACCAACATCGTCTCGACGACGAGCTGCCGCACGATGAGCCCCCGCGAAGCGCCCAACGCGACCCGCACGGCAAGGTCTCGCTCCCGCGCGGCCGCGCGCGCGAGCTGCAGCGAGCCGACGTTGGCGCAGGCGATGAGGAGCACGAGAACGACGCCGCCCATGAGGATGAGAAGCGGCGTCTTGACGGGTCCGACGATCCGTTCCTGGAGCGAAGCCACTCGGCCGCGGTGATCCTTGTCGGTGTCCGGGTACTCGGCGCCGAGTCGCGAAAAGATCGCGTCCAGCTCCGCCTGCGCGCGCGAGACGCTGACTCCGGAGCGTAGCCGCGCGACGCCGCGCAGGTAGTGGTTCCCGCGCCTTTTGACGGCGTCGCGCAAACCCGGGAGCAGCGGCAGCTCGTCTGTCGAGGAGACCCACAGCTCGTGACTCACCGGATAAGCGGCTCGCGACGGAATCACTCCGATCACGGTGCGCGGCTCGCCGTTCAGCGTCACCGTGCGCCCGATCACCGTCGGATCCGCCCCGAAGACGCGGCGCCACAGGCGTTCCGACAATACGGCCTCGCCAGCGCTTCCCGGTCCATACACCCGGCCGAGGAGCGCCGGAGTGCGGAGAACGGCAAAGAAATTGGAGTCGGTTTCGGAACCGACCACCCGCTCGGGACGTTCGATCCCCGTCAGCCGGAACGCATTTCCGAGATACGCGGAGACGTTCTCGTACGAGCGCGCCTGCGCCTTGATGTCGCGGAAATCGGGCGCCGACAATGACGCTCCCTTCGTGTTCGGCTGATCCTCCCAGAGCGCGACAAGGCGGTCGGCGTTGGGCACCGGCAGCGTGCGCAGCAGCACCGCCTCGATGACGCTGAAGATGGCCGTGGTGCAGCCGATCCCGAGCGCGAGCGTCAGGATGGCGGCCGCTGCGTGACCAGGGTGCTTCCGCAGTCCACGGATCGCGAACCGTAGATCGGAGAGCATGCTCCGGAGTGGCACGAGCGGCGCGCCGGTTTCAGCGCGCTCTCAGGCCTTCTTGCGGCGCGCTTCGCGCTCGAGCAGCGCCGCCTTGCGGTCGCTGCCCCAGCGGTAACCACCCAGCGCGCCGTCGGTGCGCACCGCGCGGTGGCAAGGAATGAGCAGCGCGACCCGGTTGCTCGCGCACGCACGCGCGACGGCTCGAACGGCACGCGGCCGGCCGATCTCCGCGGCGATGGCGGCGTACGAACGCGTGCTTCCGTAAGGAATGTCCCGCAGCGCCTTCCACACGCGCCACTGGAACGCGGTCGCGGTGACGTCGATGGGCAGCTGCAGTGACGGGCTGCGCCCTTGCAGATGCTCGACGACCTTCGACGCGACTTCGCCAAGGCCGTCGGTCGCCCGCGTCACCTCGGCCCGCGGATACTCGCGCCGGAGCGCCTCCACCAGCCGAGCGTCATCGTCGCCGAGCGCCACCGAGCAGACGCCGCGCTCCGTCGTCGCCACGAGCAACCTGCCCAGCGGCGAATCGACGACGGCGAACCGGATGCGCATGCCGTCCCCGCCGCGGCGATAAGCGGATGGCGTCATCCCCAGCCGCTCGTCGGCGCTTTCGTACGCGCGGCTGCTCGAACCGAAGCCCGCCTCGTAGATCGCGCTGGTCACGTCGTTACTGCGCTTGAGGCTACGCTTGAACCGCTCGGTGCGGCGCGCGCTCGCATACGCCTTCGGCGTGACGCCGACGAGGCGCTGGAACGTGCGCTGCAGATGGAACGGGCTCAAGCCGGCGACGCGACCGAGCTCGCGCAACGTGATGCGCTCGTCCACGTGCGCGTCGAGGTAGCGGCGCGCACGCTCCACGCGCTGGGCCACCGCGTCGCCGTTTCCGCATCGTAAGCAGGCGCGATACCCCGCTGCTTCCGCGTCGTCGGGCGTGGCGAAGAACGATACGCGCTCCCGGCGCGGCCGGCGGGACGCGCACGATGGACGGCAGTAGACGCCCGTGGACGACACGGCGTACACGAAACTGCCGTCGCTGAGCCTGTCGCGGTTGACGACGGCAGCCCATGCCGTCTCGGGATCGGGCGTCTGCACTCGGGCCATGGCCGCTGCGATTGTCATGTGCTCCTCCGCGTTCGACAAGCGGCACCGTAGCGGCCGCGGACGGAGGCAGCTATCCGGTTCTTGCGGCCGAATTCGCGGTGACTTCCCCGCGCGCCGGAGCCTCTTTGTCGGTCGGGGCACGCTGCGCGGCCACGATGGCGACGCCGGCGAGGATCAGCGCGAGGGCGGCGACGGCAACAGCGGTCACGTGCTCAGCCGCGACCCAGGCGCCGAGGAGCACCGCTACCACCGGGCTGACGTACGCGTAGCTCGTCGCCAGGGCGGGACGGACTTTGGCCAACAGGAACGTGTACGCGCTGTACGCCACGATCGACCCGATGAGCACCAGATAGAGGAAGGAGCCCAGCGCTTGCGCATCGGGCACCGCGACCATGCGCTCACCGCGCACCAGCGCCGCGGCAAGCAGCACCGCTCCTCCCGTGAGCATCTCCGTCGCAGCGGCCATCGGCCCCGCCGGAATCGGAAGGCGCCTGCTCCACATCGAGCCCAGCGACCAGGTGATCGCGGAGAGCAACAGGACCACCGCACCAGCGGGCGACGCGCGCAGCTCGCCGCCGGATTGCAAGAGCGCCACGCCGGCCAGACCGATCGCGAGGCCGATCCACTCGCCTTTCGCCGGCCAGCGACCCCACAACCCGGCGAACAGCACCGACCACAGCGGCACCGACGCAATCGCCACTGCCGCCACGCCGGACGAGACCCACTGCTCCGCGATCACGACCAGCGCGTTCCCGGAGATGAGCAGCGTGCCTACCCGCAGAGCCGCGAACCATTGCACGCGCGTCGGCCGAGGAGCGCCTCGCATGCGCAGGAGCACGTAGAACAGCCCGCCGGCGCAGACGAAGCGCAGGCCCGACATCATCAGCGGCGGAAAACCTGGGAGCGCCAACCGGATGGCGAGATAGGTCGAGCCCCAGATGAAGTACAGCGCGAGAAGCGACGCGAGCACCCGGCCGCGCTCACTTCGTTCGTGCTGCAAGGCGGATGCGTTCACGCGCCCTAGGTAATGCCTGCGCGGCGACGCCGCACTCCGGATCTTGCGGACGAATCGACGTCGCGCGTTCGGCGTCTACTCCTCGATGGACTGCTGCGCTCGCGCGGCTTCGATGAGCAGGTCAACGAGGTTGTCCGCGAGCTGCTTCGAGCTGGGCAGCGCCTCGTAGTACGTCCGCCGCACCGCCGCCTCGCGCTTGGGATCGAGGACCGCGCGCCCGGTCTGCCGCTTCGAGTCGCCGATGACGCGCGCGACCTCGAGACGCCGCTTCACCAGCTCCGCCAGATCGTGGTCGATCGCGTCGACCCACGCGCGGAGCTGCGCCAGCGGCAACTGCGCGTTCGGCTCCAGGGCGAGAGCGCGAGCCAGCTCCGCGAAACGAGTCGGGACGAGCGCCTGCTCCGCGTCGCTCAGCGCGCGCGCGGGATCGTCGTGCACTTCGACGATGAGGCCGTCGGCGCCGGCGGACCATGCGGCGCGCGCCAGTCCCTCGACCAGATCGGCACGGCCCGCGGCGTGCGACGGGTCGGCGACGAGCGGCAAGTGCGTCAGCGGGCGAACGGCCAGCATGCCGCCGAGATCGAGCGTGTTGCGTGTCGACGTCTCGAACGTGCGGATGCCGCGCTCGCACAGCATCACGCGCGACTCGCCGCTGGCCATCACGTACTCGGCGGCGCCGAGCCACTCGTCAGTGGTCGCTCCCGCACCGCGCTTGAGGAGCACCGGACGGCCGGCGCGTCCTACCGCGCGCAGCAGATCGAAATTCTGCATGTTGCGCGCGCCGATCTGCAGCACGTCGGCCTTCTCGGCAACCTGCTGGACCTGATCGACCGCCATGACCTCGGTGACGATCGGGAGGTTGACCGCGCGCCCCGCCGCCGCGAGCCACTCGAGCGCCTCGTAACCATGGCCTTGGAAGGCGTAGGGGTTCGTGCGCGGCTTGAAGACGCCGCCGCGCAATGCCGTCGCGCCGCAGGCCGCGACTTCGCGCGCGATGCGCATCACCTGCTCGGCCGACTCGACGGAGCACGGTCCGGCGATCATTGCGCGATTTCCGCCGCCCACCTTGAAGGGGCCGACCTCGACCACGGTCGCCGACTTGCGCGCAGTGGCGTGTGGAAGCGACTTCACTGCCGGTGCGGTGCCCTCCTTCGGTTGCAGCCGCGCCGCGTGCGAGGCGGGCTGACCGAGGGAGACGACCTGCACGTCGCGAGCGGGCGCGAGCGCCTGCAGCCGCGCGGCGTCCGCACCCAGCACCCACATGCGCATCGGATGCTCGGTCGTGCCCGCGAGCGGCAGCAGCGTCGCCCCGGTGAGGACGTCGAGCCGCGTGGTCGCCGTCATCGAGCTCGTGCGCAGAAAAGCGAGCGGCACCCGCGCACGCGCGTGGTCCGCCTGGCGCAGGTGCACGAACCGCGTGCTGTTCTGGTCGCGGTCCGACATGTCCTCGACCAGCACGTCGAGGCCCGACGTCTCCGCGGCGTGCCGCGAGCAGACGGCAGCGTCCGTCGACGCGTCCGCAGCGATGATTTTCGCCGCGCCAGCCGTGTCGTAGCAGACGACTGGTTCGATCCCCATCGCGGCGAGCCGCTGCGTGCACTGCCGGAGCGCCGCCGGATGCGACCAGGCGCGCTTCACGTCGCCGATGGGCGTACCCTGCTTCGCCGCGAGCGCGAGCCGAACTGGAACGCTCGTCAGACCAGTCGCCACCAGGTCGAGGCCGTGCAGCACGGCGCCGGCGAGCGGCTCCAGCGCCTCGGTGATCCCGCCGACGATGGCGTTCTCGAGCGGGAACACCGCCTCGTCGATGACGCCTTGGCCGAGCGCGTCGAGGACCTTCTCGAAGCTCGCGAACGGCACCGGGACGCCGCCGTGCGCCGCCGCCGCGACTTCCCCGAACGCGCCCGGCTCGCCCTGGTAACCGACCTTCAACTCGGCCGGTGCGTCGGCGGCGGCATCCTGGGGCTCGCGGTCGGCGATCTCGCGCAGCACGGTTTGCTCCTCGAAAAAGCCCACAGTACCCCAACCGACGGTACCAAGCGCGTGTTTCCCCCGACGCTGCGAAAGCGGCGGCACGAGCGACAGTTTGGTAGGCTTGCATCGATGCCGAAGGCGCCGCCGGACGATAGCCCGCTCGCCGCACCGCTCTGGCAAAGCGGTTTGTCGGCCGATCCGATGCTGGGCGTGTTCCGGAAGCACTTCGCCGCCCTGCGTGCCGCGCACGCGGCGCAGCAGCACGAGGGAGTGCTCGTCGCCGCCATCGACCGCAGCGGCCTCTTCGACGCGCACGTCCACCTGCGCCTACCCCACAGCGGGATCGCACACCT
>Ga0209474_10005389_pt1 | contig 10895 bp, 9 predicted proteins | sample GraSoiAngelo_145_FD_185902 | JGI IMG/M metagenome (GOLD analysis project Ga0209474, IMG submission 185902) | Grasslands soil microbial communities from the Angelo Coastal Reserve, California, USA - 14_1009_05_20cm (SPAdes) (version 2) | ecosystem: Environmental > Terrestrial > Soil > Grasslands ... | reverse complement strand
CGCCACGGGGTGGCGCTGGTGGTGGGAGCACGCGCGTCAGGCGGCGATGCCGGTGGCGGTGCTCGGGATGTTTCAAGGCGCGACGCTCACGCGCTTCGTGCGCTCGGCCGTGATCGACGTGGTCCGGCTCGACTACGTCAACACGGCGCGGGCCAAAGGGCTGTCCGAGCGTGTCACGGTCGTGAAGCACGTGATCCGCAACGCGCTCATTCCCGTGGTCACGCTGCTCGCCCTGCAGATCCCCGGCATCTTCACGGGCGCCGTTATCACCGAACAGATCTTCCGTGTCCCGGGTATCGGCTCGCTGCTGATCAGCTCGATCCTCGCCAACGACACGCCGGTCATCATGGCGATCACGTTCGTGTTCTCGTGCCTGGTGGTGATCTTCAATCTGATCGCCGACCTGCTCTACGGCTGGCTCGACCCGCGGATCGCTTTCCGATGAGACCATGAGCGTCGCGACCGCGCCCGCCGGATCATTCCTCCGCTCGGCCACTCCGCGCCCGTCGCTGTGGCGCGAAGCGACGCGGCGCTTCCGCCGCCATCGCCTGGCGATGATCGGCTTCACGGTGCTGTTCGTCATGGTCGCCGGCGTGCTCGCGGGGCCGTTTGTGTATCGCGTTCCGATCGACGAGATCGACTTCAAGGCCAAACTCAAGGGCCCCTCGCGCGGGCATCCGCTCGGCACCGACGATCTCGGTCAGGACCTGCTGGCGCGCGTGCTGTACGGCGGCCGCATCTCGCTCGCGGTCGGTGTGGTGGCGATGCTGATCTCGATCACGATCGGCACCGGCGTCGGCGCCCTCGCGGGTCAACTCGGCGGCGCCGGCGACCACACGCTGATGCGGATCACCGACCTCTTCCTCTCGCTGCCCCAGCTGCCGTTGCTGCTGCTGGTCGTCTACCTGTTCCGCGACATGTTGAAGAAGATGCTCGGGCCCGAGGCTGGTGTCTTCATCCTCATCGTGGCGGTCATCGGCGGACTGCGCTGGATGCCGGTGGCGCGCCTCGTGCGCGCGCAGTTCCTCTCGCTGCGCGAGAAGGAGTTCGTGGAGGCGGCGCGCAGTCTCGGCGCCTCACCGCTGCGCCAGGTCGTCTGGCACATCCTGCCGAACGCCCTGGGCCCGGTCATCGTCGCCGGCTCGCTCGACGTCGCGGTCGCGATCATCGCCGAGTCGTCGCTGTCGTTCCTCGGTCTCGGATTCCCACCCGACATTCCGACCTGGGGCCGGATCCTGTTCGACGCCAAGGACAACCTCGACTTCGCGCCGCACTGGGCGCTCTTCCCCGGCACCGCGATCTTCCTCACGGTACTGTCCATCAACTACATCGGCGACGGATTACGCGACGCGCTCGATCCGCGGAAAGTGTTGGGAGGCAAGTGACGAATATCGATCTCTGCTTCACGTCGGCCACGAAACTCGCGGCGATGATCCGGCGCGGCGCCGTCTCGCCACTCGAGATGGTCCAGGCGGTGCTCGCGCGCCTGGAGCGCGTCAACCCGCGACTCAACGCCTACTGCACCGTCGCGGCCGAGCAGGCGCTGGAGGCGGCGCGCAAGGCGACGGCGGTGGCGCGGCGTCGCAGCGCGCGGCTCGGCCCGCTGCACGGCGTGCCGGTCTCAATCAAAGACCTCACACCGACGAAGGGCATCCGTACGACGTGGGGCAGCAAGATCTACGAGCATCACGTGCCGGACGAGGATGCGCTGGTCGTCACGCGCCTCAAGGCGGCGGGCGCCATCGTGCTGGGCAAGACGAACACACCGGAGTTCGGCGCGGGAGCCAACACGTTCAACGCGGTCTTCGGCGTCACGCGCAACCCGTGGAATCCCACGCTGACGCCGGGCGGCTCCACCGGCGGCGGCGCCGTCGCCCTGGCCACCGGGCTCGGCCCCCTCGCCCAGGGCACGGACCTCGGCGGCTCGCTGCGCCTGCCCGCGTCCTTCTGCGGCGTCGTCGGATTTCGCACCTCGCCCGGGCTCGTGCCCGTACATCCGGCGCCGCTCGCGTGGGATCCGTGGAGCGTCAACGGCCCGATGGCGCGCACGGTCGCCGACACGGCGCTCATGCTCTCGGTGATCACCGGGGCGGACGCGCGTGCGCCGATCTCGTACGCCGTGAACCCGCGCGCATTTCTCGATGCCGTCCGCCGGCCGAGCGTGCGCGGCCTGCGCGTGGCGTGGGGCGGCGACCTCGGCGTCACCGCCGTCGACGACGAGGTGCGCGCGATCACGCGCGCCGCCGCCGACGCGTTCCGCCGGCTGGGCGCCCGCGTGGAGGAGGCGCATCCCGATTTCAGCGGCCTGCGCGACATCGTCCTCACCAGCCGCGGCGCCTCGATGGTGGCGCGCCACGAAGACCGCTTGGCAAAGTGGCGCGACGCGATGCAGGAGAACCTCGTCAAGAACATCGAGCACGGCCTGGCACTGACGCCGTCGCAGATCGGCCGCGCCGAGCGGCTGCGCACCGAGCTCTGGGAGCGCGTGCGCGTCTTCCAGGAACGCTACGACCTGATCCTGACGCCGACGGCGGCGGTGCCGCCGTTTCCCGTCGAGTGGCGATCGGGGCCCAAGGAGATCAACGGCCAGCCGATGCCGACGTACATCGACTGGGCGATGCTGACCTACGCGTTCACGGTCGTCGGCCTGCCGGCAATCTCCGTGCCTGCCGGCTTCACGAAGTCCGGCCTCCCCGTCGGCCTGCAGATCGTCGGCCGCTGGCGCGACGAGGCCGGCGTCCTGCGCGCGGCCGCCGCCTTCGAGGGCACGCAGCCGTGGGCCGACCGCCGGCCGCCCGAAATCTAGTCGTACCGCTCGCGGTGGCGGAGCTCGACGAAGAGCCCGTGCGTCTGACGCGGATGCACCCACGCGATGTCCGGGCGCGGACTGTCGACCTCCACGCCGCTCGCGCGCAGCTTCGCCACCGAGCCGGCGACGTCGGCACACTCGAAGCCGACGAGATAAACGCCCTCGCCGCGCTTGGCGAGAAATCGTCCGACGGCCTTGTCCGGATCGGTGGGCTGCAGCAGCTCGATGTGGCCGATGCCCGTCGGCAGGATCGCGTTCTTGAAGCCGAAGCGCTCCGACGTGTCGCGCCGGTGCACGGAGAGGCCGAAGAGCTGCGTGAAGCGCGCCGCCGCCGCGTCCAGGTCGCGCACGACCACCGACAGCTCGACGATGTCGCCCAGCATGGCCATGGAATCCTCCTTGACGGGTGAAGTTCAGCGCGCGGCGTCGCGCAGGCGGCCGTCCACGGCCGGCGCGATCGTGCCGCGCGCGGTGATCGCCTCGAGCACGATGTCGGACAGCTGCGGGCCGCTCACCGCATCCACCAGCACGCGGCCCTCGCGCAGCGCGGTGACGCCATCGCCGCCGCGCGCGATCCAGTCCACCACGGCCGCCGTGTAGGTCTTCGCGGGGTCGAGCGGCGCGCCGCCGACCTCGACGCCGAGCACGCGGCGGCCCGCCGGCAGCCGCGGATCGTACGCCAGCCGCAGTCCCGAGACGTGCAGGAAACCGCCGCCCTCGCGCTCGAGCCGACTCAACCCCTGCTCGAGCGCCTCGCGCAGCCGCGCACCGGACACCGCGAGCTTCACGACGACGTTGGTGAACGGCAACAGGCCGAGCACCTCGCGCCGCGTGAGCGTACCGGCGGGGATGATCCGGTCCGTGCGCACGCCGCCGCCGTTGATCAGCGCGACGTCGGCGTCGAGCCGCGCACGCATCGCGTCGGCGATGAAGTCACCCAGGTTCGTCTCCCCGGTGCGCAGCGGCGCGCGGCGCGCCTCGAGCGGCACGGTCGTGCGGCCGATCTCGGTCGCGAGCTCTCGGCCGAGCCGCGTCTCGTAGTCGCGAACGACCGCGGCGACCTCCGGGTCCTCCGGCAACCGCGCGCTGATCTCGTGGAACGTCCACGAGCGCTCGACGAGCGCGCCGTCCGAGCGGAGCCAGACATCGACCTCGACCAGATAGCGCGCGTCGGAGCCGGCCTTGGTGATGAGCGCCTTGCCCTCCTCGGCCACGAGCGGCTCGTGCTCGTGACCGCCGAGAATCACGTCGACGTCGGCGGCGGTGGCGAGCGCGCGATCCGCGCGCATGTGCTGATGCGTCACGCCCACGACGAGCTGCGCCCCGCGACCACGCAGGTCGGCGGCGACCGCTCTGCCGGCCGTCTCGGGATCGGTGAAGTCGACGTCCGCGCCGCCGGCCGAGGTGGACGCCGTGTCCGCCGTCGTCAGACCGAACAGGCCGATGCGACGCCCGCCGCGCTCCAGCATCTGCTCACGCGCGGCGCCACCGAACGGTCGCACCCCGCCCCGCTCGAGGACATTGGCGCTGAGCCAGGTGAAGCGCGACTCCGACATCCGCTCGCGCAGGACGCGCGGCCCGAAGTCGAACTCGTGGTTGCCGAAGGTCGCGCCGTCGAGCCCGACGGCGTTGAGAACGGCGATCATCTGGGCGCCGCGGAGCACCGTGGACATCGGTGAGGGCGAGAGCATGTCGCCCGCGTGCGCGACGACGACGTTGGGATGCGCGGCGCGCAGGCGCTTCACCTGCGTGGCCAGTCGCGCCATGCCGCCGCGCCGACCGCCGTCGACCGGCTCGAGCACGTACGAGTCGTTGATCTGCAGCAACGTGATCTCGACGGCGGGGGCCGCCGCCGCCCGTGGGCGCGTGTCCGGCGCCGCGCAACCGGCCAGCGCGCAGACGACGAGCGTCCATCCAGCCAGCCGGTGAACAGCGCTCACGCTACGCGACGCGAGCGAGCCAGGGATGATCGCGACGCCGCGCCAGACGCTCGGCCAGGTAGCGGCCGGCGCGCTCGGCGTCGCCGGCGCGGAAGCACGCTTCGAAGAGCGTGTCGTGGAAGACGTCGCGCTGCGCGCGGCTGCCGCCGAGCTCGACGATCCGTGGCCGTAACGGCTCGATCTTCGCGACGGTCGTCGCGTAGTCGCCCTGCGCGAAGGCGTGCAGGCCTTCGATGAGCGGCGCCAGCACCTCGCCCATCATCCCCGTGGGATCTTTCGGCGCGCGCGCCCGCACCGCTTCGAGGTGTGCCTTCGCGGTCGCCCACTCGCCGCCGCCGGCGAGCGCCATCGCCACGTGCGCGGCGTGGAACAGCAGCCCCATGCGGTTCACGCGCTCGCGCGCGATCGCGGTGAACGGCGCCCAGCGCGCGCCCACGGGCTGGCCGACGAGCTCGAGGCGCCACAGCAGCGAGATCGAGTCGTGCAGCTCGCCGGCGATCGACGACGGCGCGCGCTCGAACGCCGCGCGGCCGATCCTCCCCGCGCGCGCGTACTCGCCGCGCGCGAAGTGCAGCAGCGCGAGGTGCCACAGCAGGTGGTTGCGGAACCAGTTCACCCCGCGGCACGGATGGATGGCGACCGGCAGCTGGGTGACGCCGACGTCGTACGACTCGGACTCGTAGAGCGCGTGCGCGAGCGCGTGCACCGACCACGGGTCGTTGGGCTCGAGGCGCAGCGCCGCCTCCGCGGCGCGGATGGCCTCCGCGCACTGACCACCTTCCTCCAGCGCGAAGGCGTGCAGGCCGAGCACGAAGGACGAGCCCGGATAGTGCGCCCGAAGCGAGTCGGTGAGCGCGAGCATCTCGGGAAACTTGCCGAGCCAGAAGTACACGTAGTACAGCCGCTGCAGCACCATCGCGTCGCGCGGCCAGCGCGTCAGGTGCTCGCGCATCAGCGTCTGGGCCGGCGCGACCTGTCCCGAGGTCCACGCCGTCAGCGCGGCCACGTGCGATCGCTCGCGCTCGGTCTGGCCCGCCACCGCCGCGCGCGCCGCCTCCGTCGCCGCCTTGGTCTCCGGAAATCGCTCTTCGAGGAACAGACAGACGGCGGCGCCGGCGTGCGCGAGCGCCAGCCCGGGATCGCGCTCGATCGCCGCGCGGAAGAGCGCCAGCGCATCGGCCTGCCACGCCTGCAGCGCGCGGACGGCGCGGTCGTAAAGAGCGAGCCCCTCGGGATCGGCGGTCGAGACAGGCAGGCCGTACGCGTCGGTCGGCATGCGGGTCATGCTAGCAGAGGCGCTCCTCGATCACCGACGACAGGAACTCGATCTCATGTTGGGGGCCCCGACATGGCCCCCAAACCCCCAACGCTCGGCAGCGCCCCGGCGGAGCCGTGGCGCTCCTCGATCACCGACGACAGGAACTCGATTGCACGGTGCTCGGCCCAGGGGCGCGGCCGCCAGGGCGGTCCGTCCCAGAACCCCACGTGGCCGCCGTGCGCGGTGAACTCGGCCACGATGCTGGGCGAGAGCTCCGAGGGGCTGGGCAGCGCGGCGGGCGGCACGAACGGATCGTCGAGTGCGCTGATCAGCAGCGTGGGCCGCCGCACGCGCGCGAGGTAGGGACGGCACGAGGCGCGGCGCCAGTAATCGCGCTCGTCGGCGAAGCCGTGCAGCGGCGCGGTCACGGCGCGATCGTAGGCGGCGAACGTCCGCGCACGCATGACGGCCGCGACGTCCACGAACTCGGGAAACGCGCGGGCCTTGTCGCGAACCTTCTCCTTGAACGAGCGCATGAAGGACGCGGTGTACGTCAGCTTCGCGATGCCACGGTCGAGCACGCGCGTGCAGCGCTCGAGGTCGTACGGCGTCGAGATGCCGACGGCGGCCGCGAGCTGCATCGGCGCGGCATCGCCGTGCTCACCGAGCCACTTGAGGAGCACGTTGCCGCCGAGCGAGACGCCGACGGCCCCGATGCGCACCAGCGGATCGCGCTCGATGAGCAGCCGAACGACCAGATCGAGATCGTCGGTATCGCCCGAATGATAGAAGCGCGGCAACCGGTTGGGCTCGCCGCTGCACGATCGAAAGTTCAGGGCGACGCCGCCCCAGCCGGCCGTGCGCGCCAGGTGCCGGAGGCCGCGCACGTAGTGCGAGTGGCACGAGCCCTCGAGGCCGTGCAGCACCAGCAGCAGCGGCGCTCCGGGCGCCACCGGCCCGTCGTGCCAGTCGAGGTCGACGAAGTCACCGTCGGGCGTGACGACCCGCTCGCGCCGGGACGGCGGCGCGTCCCGGCGCGTGAACGGGCCCCACACCGTCTGCGCGTGGCGGTTGCGCAACCACCACGCGGGGCGGAACCCTATTCCTGCCCGTTCAGCAGCAGCTTCACTATGGCCGGCACGATCTCGCGTGCGCGTCGGTCCAGCTCCGCATCGCTGAGATTGGCGATCGGATGTGGCATCGCCAGGAACTTGTAGGAGGTGAGCCCCCACTGCTCGGCCATCGCCCTGCCCGTCTTCTCGAACACGTCGGTCACGATCGAGGCCGAGGGGATGCCGTGATGCTCCAGCAGAATTCCGTCGAGCACACTGCCCGACGAGCAGGACCCTCAGTCGCCGATCCCGGCGACCATGACGTCTGCGGATGTCTTGATCGCCGCGATGATCTCCTCGTGCGCCGGCACGCTGGCGTTGTGCTTGCGGTACATCGTCCATTCCGCGATACCGTGCTCGGCCTTGAGGATCTGACCGATCCGCTGCAGCAGCTTGTCGGAGTTGAACTTCGTGTTCTCGATCAGCGCCACCCGCTTGCCCGCGAGCGAGCCCGGCCGCGGCGAGTACTCGATCGGCCGCGGCGACGCGGGCGTGGTGGGATCCAGGATCTCGATGCTCATCGCTTGATCTCCTTCGTAATGGCTGCGGAGGACTTCGCGCTCGACCAGCCCGGGATGAAGCACGAGAACGCGCCGGCGCGGCCGCCGGCGGCCACGACGAGGATGTCGTCGGGCGCGGCCACGAGCGGGCGCATCCTGCTCTCGTCGCCCGCCTCCGGTGCGCCCGCCATGCGCTGCGTCCGCTTGAGGTGCGCGTGCGCATTCTGCGTGTGCTCCCAGACGAACTGCCGGATCCGCTTCTTGTCCCAACCGTCGGCGGCGATCGTCTTCATGTGCTCGCCCGCGAGCACGAGACAGTAGTGCGGCTGCCCCATCACGTTGCCGGAGATGCGCATGCTGTCCGCCAGCGTGGTGAGGACGCCCTCGGCCGTGCTCGAGAGCTGGTTGTAGAACTGGTGCGGGCCCTCCGCCGCCATCACGGTGACCGTCGACTGCTCGGGCCGAAAGCCGCGCTCGACGTGCAGCGGCGCCCACGGGCTCTCCGCCTCGTTCTCGGCGATCACGTACGAGAGCTTGCCGGGATGGCCGACGGTGCCGCGGTCGAGCAGGCCGGGCATCGAGCCGCACACGTTGCGCATGACCAGGCGCACCGCGCGCCCGATCGTGAGATTCGCGCGCCAGCCGGGACCGAAGAGGTTGTCGCCCGCGTTGATGTCGAGCTCACGCGCGATCGGTCCGTTGACGATCATCAGCACGGCCGCGCCGGCGGTCGACGTGCCCGGGCCGTGATAACTCCAGCCCTCGTCGCCGATCCCCTCGACTGCGGCCACCACGACCGGCATGTACTCCGGCTTGCAGCCCGCCATCACCGCGTTGATCGCGACTTTCTCGGCCGTGACCGTCACGAACCGATCGCGGATATAGGCGAGCTTGGCATCCGGCGCGAGCCGGACCGCGTCCAGCATGGCGCGCACCGCCGACTCGGTGGGCGGGACGACCGGCAGTCCGTCGCTCCAGCCTCGGTCGAAGCAGAAGTCCACGGCGGCAGCCATGTCGTCGACCTTGAAACGCTTGGACGTGAGTGTGCCCGGCATGACGGCCCTCCTGGTGCCTGCCCAAACAGGCGAGGCCACGCTACCACCCGCCGCCGCGTCGCCGCAACCGCGCGCCTTGACCGGTGCGGCGCAGGTGTCGCATACTGCGCGGACTCTCGAACTCAGCCGCCACTGAAGAACGGAGACACGAGTGCGGTGTGCCCGGTGCCAGCACGACAACGCGCCCGGGGCCAAATTCTGCATGGAGTGTGGCGCGCGCCTGGGCTCGATCGCCGACGCGCCCCGAACCGAGTCGCCTGAGGCCTACACCCCCGCGCACCTCGCCAGCAAGATCCTGAGCGCGCGCGAAACGCTGGCCGGGGAGCGCAAGCAGGTCACCGTGCTGTTCGCAGATCTCAAGGGCTCGCTCGAGCTTCTCGCCGACCGCGATCCCGAGGACGCGCGCGCCCTGCTCGACGCGGTGCTGGAGCGGATGATGGAGGCGGTGCACCGGTACGAGGGCACGGTCAACCAGGTCATGGGCGACGGCATCATGGCCCTCTTCGGCGCGCCGGTCGCCCGCGAGGACCACGCGGTGCGCGCGTGCTACGCGGCGCTGCGCATGCACCGCGCCATCGCCCACGACGCGGACGACGTGCGTCGGCGGCTCGGCGTCGACGTGCAGATCCGCGTCGGCCTGAACTCGGGCGAGGTGGTCGTCCGCTCGATCGGCAGCGATCTCCGAATGGACTACAGCGCCGTCGGCCAGACGACCCACCTCGCGGCGCGGATGGAGCAGCTCACGCGTCCCGGCACCACGCTGATCACCGCGGCCACGCACCGCCTCGCGGCGCGCTTCATCGACGCCGCGCCGCAGGGGCCGATGCCGGTGAAGGGCCTGCGCGATCCCGTCGAGGTGTGGGAGCTCAAGCGGGCGACGCCGGTTACGTCGAGCCTCGGCGCCGTCGCCGGACGTGCGCAGACGGCGATGCTCGGCCGCGCCGCGGAGATGGCGACGCTGGCCCGGCTGCTGGCGCGCGCCCGCGAGGGCCGCGGGCAGCTCGTCACGCTGGTGGGCGAGCCGGGCGTCGGCAAGTCGCGTCTCGTCTGGGAACTCTCGCGCGGGGCCGCTGCCGACGGCTGGCAGATGCACGAGGCGGCGTGCGTCTCCTACGGCATGCTCACGCCCTATCTGCCCTTCCGAAATCTGCTGACGAGGTACTTCGACGTCGAGGACGGCGACGACGCGCGGCGCATCCGCGAAAAGGTGGCGACGCGGATGGTGGCGCTCGACACACGACTCGCCGGCGGCGTCTCGGCGATCCTGGCGCTCGGCAACGTCCCCAACGACGACGCCGAGTGGGACGCGCTCGCGCCCACCATGCGACGCCAGCGGATCCTCAAGGCCGTGCGCGAGCTGCTGCTGGCCGAAAGCCGTCGCGCGCCGTTGCTCCTCGTGGTCGAGAGTCTGGAGTGGGCGGACTCGGAGACGCACGCGCTCGTCGAAGATCTCGCCGCAGGGCTCGCCGAGGCGCGCATGCTCGTGGTCGTGACGGCGCGGCCCGAGCGCCGGCGCGACTGGTCGAGCACCGGTGATACGACGGAGATCCGGCTCGATCCGCTGGGCGCGGCCAGCGCCGCGGCGCTGGCCGACGCGATCCTCGGGCCCGCCGACGAGCTGGCGGCGCTCAAGCGACGGCTCGTCGCGCACACCGCGGGCAACGCGTTTTTCATGGAGGAGATCGTGCAGGCGCTCGTCGAGACGCACGCGCTCGCCGGTGAGCGCGGGCAGTATCGCCTCGGCAGACTCGTGGAGGGCCTGCAGATCCCCGATCGCGTGCAGGCCGTGCTGGCCGCGCGCATCGACCGACTGTCTGGCGAGAGCAAGGCGGTCTTGCAGGCCGGCGCGGCCATCGGCGTCGATGTGCCGGTGGCGCTGTTGCAGGCGGTGGCCAACGCCTCGTCCGAGGAGGTGCTGCACGCGCTCGCGGAGCTCGAGGCCGCCGACTTCGTGCGGCCGAGCGCGCTGGTGCCCGATCTCGCCTACTCGTTCAAGCACGCGATCACCCAGGAGGTCGCCTACGCCACGCTGCTGAAAGAGCAGCGCCGCGCGCTGCACGCGCGCATCGTCGCGGCGCTCGAGGCCAGCTATCCTGGCGAGCGCCGCGCCGAGCACGTCGAGCGGCTCGCCTACCATGCGCTGCGGGCGGAGGCCTGGCCCACCGCCGTCGGCTATCTGCGCGACGCGGGCGAACGCGCGGTGGCGCGCTCGGCCAATCGT
>Ga0209474_10005386_pt1 | contig 10904 bp, 11 predicted proteins | sample GraSoiAngelo_145_FD_185902 | JGI IMG/M metagenome (GOLD analysis project Ga0209474, IMG submission 185902) | Grasslands soil microbial communities from the Angelo Coastal Reserve, California, USA - 14_1009_05_20cm (SPAdes) (version 2) | ecosystem: Environmental > Terrestrial > Soil > Grasslands... | reverse complement strand
GCGATCGAAACGAAAGTCCCCCGCAGTAACACTCGTGCCCGTCAGCGTGACGGCAGCGACTACACTGAGCCAGCAAACACCCGCTGATTTTCCCGAAGTCCCAAACATCACATCAAGCGTGAGCCGGGGCGCCGACGCTTTTTTCTCCTGCGAAGACACCCAACCGGCGAAATTTCTGATATCGCCTTTCCAGCAGATCGGCAACTGGAACCTGAGAAATCTGCTGGAGCGCATGGCGCAGCGCTTTGCCAAGGCTCGCGGTAACGGAATCATAGTCCCGATGCGCACCGCCCTCCGGCTCCGGGACAATTTCGTCCACAACTTCGAGTTTCAACAAATCCTGCGCAGTCAGCTTGAGTGCCTCGGCGGCTTCGGCTGCATGCCGCCGATCTCTCCACAAAATCGCGGAACACGCTTCGGGACTGATCACTGAATAGTAAGCGTTCTCGAGAATCAACACGTGATCTGCGACGCCAATGCCCAGCGCGCCGCCGGATCCTCCCTCGCCGATGACGGCAGCGATGATTGGGGCGCGCAGGCGCATCATCTCACGAAGATTTACAGCAATTGCCTCTGAAATGTGGCGTTCCTCCGATCCGATCCCCGGAAAAGCCCCGGGCGTATCGATCAATGAGATCACCGGCATGCCAAATTTTTCAGCCAGCCGCATCAATCGCAGCGCTTTTCGGTAGCCCTCAGGATGCGCACAGCCAAAATTGCGCAGCACGTTCTCCTTCGTGTTACGCCCTTTTTGATGAGTGATGACGACGCAACGTTGGCTGCCAAGCGTGGCCAGACCACACGGCATGGCTCTATCATCCGCAAAGCGGCGATCGCCATGCAACTCGACCCAATTTGTAAAACACCGTTCAATGTAATCCAAAGCGAACGGCCGTTGCGTATGTCGCGCAATTTGGACACGCTGCCAGGCCGTCAGGTGGCCATAAATTTGGCGGCGCATTTCGCGAAGTTTTGTCTCCAGTTCTTGGATGGCCGAATCAAGATCGACATTGTGCTCGTCGGAGTGATCCTTTAGATCCTGCAATCGCCGTTGCAGTTCAAAGATCGGTCTTTCAAAATCGAGCGGTTGCCATTCCATGGTAGAATTTTTATCTCAGTCGATAATGGTGACAGCGGTCTTGTTGTTTACAAGGCTGCTTAGCTCCTCAACATCGGAGGCCGCCAGGCCGAGGCCCGCCGGCGGAGGCGGTTGCTCGAGATTGGGATGCGCCGCATCCGGCACCGAATACAGAGTGTAACCTGCGGCGCCCGCGAGTCGGATCCACCGGGTACTGCTGAGATACTCTTTGCTGCCGATGCCGACGCGTTTTCCGCCCTTCCAAGCCATCGTTTCGGCAACTTTTGCCGTGATTTTGGCCGGCTGTTTGGGCTGTAGTTTTGCTTCGCGCACGTAGTATTGCTTGAAAAAGGTGCCGTGATTGAGGAGCACAACCAGGTTCGCTTTCCGTTGGATAACAATCGAGAGATCGGGGTGCGAAATGAGCAGATGTTCGCCAATGTGCAGCATCGTGCCGCTCATATTGTTCATGCGCATGATCAGCTCAGGCGTCGTCTTGAGCTTCCGCGAAATCTTCGCCAGTACGTCACCGGATTTCACGACGTATTCGGTCTTCTCCGGAGAGGGATAACGCGACAGCAAAATATCAATGTTCACTTCCCCGAGCAAATCCCGCGCTTCGTCAAGATGCTTTCCGGAGGGATATTTTTGGATGAACGCGATGAGCGCATCGCGAGTTTCTGTTAGTTTTCCATCCTGTCGCAGCTGTGCCGCCGCTTGAAATTCCGGCAGACTGATGTCAGGCGCGGGTGGCGGAGTAACTTCGCCGCGCTGCTCCTTTTTCACTGCGATTTCTTCTTTGACAAAGGTGTTGTAACCGAACCAGGCGGCGCCGCCGAAGATGGCGAGTGCGAGCAGTAATACGAAGAGCCATTTCATGGCTGAGAACAAAAACGTCGAACGCCCAACGCCCAACGTCCAACGCTCAATTCAGAATCAACCGTTTGAGCGTTCAGCGTTAAGCGATGAGCGTTGGACGTTTTCTTCATCCGAGTTCGCTTCGCCGCAGCCGCCCTCGGATTTTTGCCAGGACACTAGCTCGTTTCCCCGCCGGGGAAAAACCGGTGCCAAAGCCGTCCGATGGTAGGCTCCTCGTGGTTGCTCCAGGTGAACTGGCAATCCTGGCAGTAAAATTCCTTGGGAATGATTTTCAGGGCACAAAGAACAATCACGAGCGCTGGAGTCATGAATTTTCGCGTCATCTGCGGGTACTCGATGTTTGAAGAACCGCATTGCGGACAGCGAATGAGAGCGGCGGAGATGTCCGGATCGGTTGCCTCCCATTCCTTCATAAGCTCCTGCGCCCTTTCGAAATCGCTGTCTTCCACCATCACTTTCGCATTCGCTTGCGGACGCGACATGAAACCGACCTGTTGCAGAGGCGCTTCATTGTGGGCATCGGCCTGTAGCCCCACATCCTGGAAACGTCGTTTCAGTTGCCGCGCTTTGGCCGGCTCATTAAACGTCGCAATAGTCACCATAACTTTCTCACGCGCGCGCTGCTGCGCACCGTGTGATCAAACATCAAATAATCGCCGAGCGCAAGACTTGGCGTGATGGCAGACAGGATTGTCTGCATCATCGAGGGAGGCGATCTCCAGATCGCCCCAGCGGCGGACTGGAGACCGCCACTCGTTGCAACCTTGCAGGCAGGATTGCCTGTGTCACGTTCCCGGAGGAAACCATTTGTAGAGCATCAAATAAACAAGCACCCCTGTGACCGAGACGTAGAGCCAGATCGGGATCGTCCAGCGTGCGATCCGCTTGTGCCGGTCCCATCGGCGCCGAAAAACCTGGATAAGCGTCAAGATCACCAGGGGCAAAGTCACGAAAGCAAGCAGAACGTGCGAAGCCAGTATCGGGAAGTAAACGACAGCGATCCAACCTGTGTATCCCGAAGATTTCTCGCCGACTTGGGCGTGATAGATGATGTAGCCAACCAAAAAACAAATCGACGACAACACAGCTACGATCATGCATGTCATATGACGCCGCCACGCGCCATGCCGGATGAAGTACCAGCCCATTGAAATGAAGATGGTACTCACCAGATTAAATGACGCGTTAAGAGCGGGCAGGTCAGAGATTGAAATCACGTTGAGGCGTTGAACCGTTAAAGCGTTAAGTTGGTCTATCGCTTCAACGCTGCAACGCTTCAACGAAAACTGATGCCCGCCGTTCTTCAGCCACCCCGGAGAGATTTCGGGACTTCCGTCCGCCGTCGAAAACGGGCATGGGGACGCCGAATCGCTTTGAGCGTGCTGCGTCTGGCGATCCTCGCCGTAATTTTTGGGATTATTGGTGGTGGTTATTATCTCGCCAAGAGGGGATTTGGCCGGGAATGGCGCTTACGGGTCGTGGAGGAACTACACAAACGCGGTGTAGAAGCTTACATAGGACGCCTGACGCTGGACCCCTTCCGCGGTCTGGTCGCAAAAAATGTAAGGATATTCGACTACAAAAATCGCGAAAACACGCTTGCCCTGATTAGCGAAGTCTCGCTCGATATCAATTACGCTGCGCTCATCCATCATCAGCCGTTTCTCAACGCGCTTGATGTGCGCGATGCGCAAATCACCCTTCCACTCAAGACGGCGAGTGGGAAAGCCGATAGAGCGCAACTCACCGACTTCCGCGCCCATGTTTATTTTCCGCCGGAACAAATTTATGTCAGTCAGGCCGAGGGAATCCTCTGTGGAATTCGGATTTCTGCGACCGGGCAATTAATCAAGCGCGAGAATTATCAGCCATCGCCTCCGATTTCACCCGAAGAATGGCAAAGACATTTGTTGATTGCGCAGCGCGTTTTGAATGAATTGCAAAAGTTCAAGTTCCCCGCCGCGGTTCCATCGTTGCAGTTGAAATTCAGCGGAGACATCGCGGAAATCGAAAAGGCGCGCGTGGAGGCGACGCTACACGGGGACCGATTACAACGCGGCAGCTACGAAATGAGAGATCTGTCCGCTGCTGCCGAATGGAATAATCAGCACTTGAACATTGCACATTGCGAATGGAGCGACCGCAACGGCAGTTTTGCCGGACGCGCTGATTGGAACTGGGAGACGAACACCGCCAATTTCGAAGCGCGCAGCAGCCTGAATTTGAAGGCGTTTCTTGACGCTTTTGGCTTGGGCGGACCGCTCGCCGGCATGGAATTTCACTCGCCGCCCTTGGTCGAGATTTCCGGCTCGGTCAATTTCGGACGGGATCGATTTCGGCCAAAAATCATCGGGCACGCTGCTTTTGGACGGTTTACGTACAAGAAGGCCGCCTTCTCTGATCTCACTGCCGATTTTTCCTGGGAGGGCGAGCGCACATTGGTTCGGGATTTGCGCGTGCGCCATCAGACGGGCCAGCTCAGGGCGGATCTCTTCGATGCGCCGTCCGACTTTCGCCTGAACATTGAGAGCACGATATCTCCAGAGGCAGCTCGTCCGTTTGTTTCCGTTGAGCTAAATGAATTTCTGCGGGAATGGCAGTGGCAACGTTCGCCTGCAATCCGGCTCGAAATCCGTGGCACAGATCGCAATCCAGAGAGTTGGCAAGGCGAGGGAACCGTTGTCTTGGGGCGCAGCCGGTTCCATGGGGTATGGATGAACAGCGCCAATACCAGAATTCATTTCGCCGATGGCGCGCTCACTTGCGATGACTTTCATGTGGCACGTGATGAGGGCATCGGTGCGGGCAGTTTCACCTACGATTTTAAAAAACATGAGGTGCGCGTCTCAAATATCAGAAGCTCGTTGAACCCGGCTGAGGCAATTTTCTGGATCGACCCAAAGGTTTCCAAGACTGTGGCGCCATACAAATTCCGGCGTCCGCCCAATGTCACCGCCAACGGCGTTTACCAATTTCGCGGCGGCAAAAACACGCGTCTGGAGATCAAGGTGGATGGCGCTAGTGGAATGGAATATGTCTTTCTTGGAAAAACGCTGCCGTTCGACCGCGTCGCCGGGCGGTTGCTCTTCACCAACGACCGCCTGCAAATCAGTGATCTTCGCGGCGCTCTTCTCGCCGGCGCCTTGCGTGGGAATGCCGACATATCGCTGGCGCGAAATGATCCCCGTTACCGGGCAAGGGTCTCGCTAAGCGAGATTAATTTTCCATTGCTGACCGATTTGTACTACAACTACAAGACCGCGCAGGGCGTGTTGAACGGCACCTATGATTTCACCGGTCTGGGCACTGATTGGCGCACGATGCGCGGCGATGGAAAAGTGGAAGTAAGCAATGGCAGTGTTTTCGCCATTCCAATTTTCGGGCCCCTCTCAGGAATTCTAAACGCCATCGTCCCAGGCAGCGGATACAGCATCGCCCGCACAGCGACCGCGGATTTCAAGGTCGAGAAGGGAATTATTCACACCGACGATTTCGAAGCCGCGGGCGCGCTCTTCAGCATGCTGGGTCATGGAGACATTCATTTTCTCGACGATAAGCTCGATTTCAGTTTGCGCTTGAACATGAAAGGCCCGGGCGTGTTACTCACGCCGATGTACAAACTTTTCGAATACGCAGGCACAGGAAGCTTGAAGAAGCCGGACTGGCACCCCAAGGTATTCTGACGTCTTGTCAGATCGAGCGAAGTCGAGACATCTCTGAATAGACGGCTTGCAGTTTTGGCAAAGGCATAGCGAGAGATTTCTCGACTCCGCTTCACTCCGCTCGAAATGACAAAAACAATTCTCGTGGGCGCGCACATGTCCATCCGCGGCGGAGTGAGCATGGCGATTGAGCGGGCGCGTTCAATCCGCTGCACCGCCATGCAAATATTCGTAAAGAACAACATGCAATGGTTTGCCCGGCCGCTGAGGTCAGAGGAAATCCGCGCTTTCCTTGATCATGTCCAGCGGGGTGAACTGTCGTCAATCTTTGGGCATGCCAATTACCTCATCAACCTGGCTGCGACGAATCCGCAGTTTCATGCAAATTCGATTCGCGCTCTCTCGGAGGAACTCACGCGTGCAGACCAGCTTGAGTTGCCGTTTCTAGTGTTGCATCCGGGTGCGCACCTCGGCGCAGGCGAAGAAGTGGGTTTGGAGAAAATCATCGATTCGATCGACGAGGTGTTTCGCAAAATTCCGCACGTGAAAACGAAAATCGCCCTCGAGACCACGGCCGGACAGGGTTCGTGCATCGGTCATCGGTTCGAGCATCTCGCTTTCATCATTGCCAATGTGCGTGAGCCAGAACGCGTCTGCGTTTGCCTCGATACCGCGCATCTTTTCGCCGCGGGGTACGACATCAGCAGCGAACATTCAACGCGAAAGACGTTGCGCGAATTCGATGGCATGATCGGCTTGGATCGTCTTGTTGCCATTCACCTCAACGATTCCAAAACCGCGCGCGGTTCGCGCGTTGATCGACATGAACACATCGGCAAGGGCCGGATTGGCTTGGATGCTTTCCGATTCATCATGCGGGACCGCCGTTTCCGTAAAATTCCGAAAGTGCTGGAAACACCAAAGGGAAAGGACCTCCGCGAAGACGTGATGAATCTAAAGACGTTGCATCGATTGGCGAAAACACGCTAACCCCCACTGTCATTCTGAGCGGAGCCCATTCGACTCGCTTCGCTCGCTCAGGGTGAACTCCGCGGAGTCGAAGAATCCCATGAAGTTATCTCAAAACCGGCGCAACGGGAACCCCTCGACTCCGCTCGGGATCGACGGGCAGTTAACTGATGAACCGGATTGTAAACGGGTAGCGATAGAACTGACCCTGACCGGCTTTAACCGATGCAATGATGACAAGCACCGTGTTCAATATCCAAAGCCCGATCAAGATCGGGATGCCTATAAGTACGATGCAAAGAATCGCGGCAACCGCGTCATAGATCAGCATCGAGATTTGGAAATTGAGCGATTCCTTTCCGTATGCGTCGATCTCAGGCGAGTCGCCGCGTTTCAAGAGCCAAACAATGAGCGGCCCGAGAATGTGACCAAGGAAATGAAAAAACAAGCCGAGTAATGCGCTAGCGTGGCAGAGGACGCACCACGTGCGGACATCGGATGAAGTGGATGGGCTTGGCGGGGATGGTTGATCCATGTTGTGACCTTTCGTTTGCTTAAGACAACGACTGCCTGCTTGCTATGAGAAGAGCAAGAAAAAAGATCAGATTACGCTGCTTTTACGCGTTCGATGTGTGCGCCGAGTTCGCTCAATTTTTCATCAAGACGCTCGTAGCCGCGGTCGATATGATAGACGCGACTCACTTCGGTAATGCCATCTGCTTTCAGTCCCGCAAGCACCAGCGCGGCGGACGCACGCAAGTCGCTTGCCATCACCGGCGCGCCAAAGAGACGATCGACGCCCTGAATCACCGCAGTCGCGCCTTCAAGATCGACATGTGCGCCCATCCGCTTTAACTCAGCAACGTGCATGTAGCGTTGCGGAAAAATGTTCTCTGTGATGACACTGATGCCGTCTGTCGTCGAGAGTAGCGCGCACATTTGCGCCTGCATGTCGGTGGGAAAACCTGGATACGGCTCGGTCGTTAGCTCCAGCGCACTGGCATCTCCGTTCGGCAAGATCGAAATCGCATCATCTTTGACGTCGATTGGAAGGCCGCATCGCGCCAGCGCGTCGGTGACCGCGCGAACATGCTCTGGATTTACGCGCTTGACGGTTACTTCCTTACCGGCAATTGCGCCCGCCACCAGAAATGTTCCCGCTTCGATCCGATCGGGAATGATGTCGTGCTCGACGCCGTGCAATTCTTCCACCCCTTCGATGATCAAACGGCGCGTGCCAGCGCCTTCTATCTTTGCGCCCATCTTGGTCAAAAAATTTGCGAGATCGACAACTTCCGGTTCCTGCGCTGCGCCTTCGATCACGGTTGTTCCCTCCGCCAGCACCGCCGCCATCATCACGTTATCGGTGCCGAGAACAGTGGGCCCAAATTTCCCGCGTAAGTTAATCACCGCGCCGCGCAATTTCGGGGCAAAAACTTTTATATTGCCGCCTTCCACGCGCACGGCGGCACCCAGCGCCTCGAATCCTTTCAGATGCAAATCGATTGGCCGATCGCCAATCACGCATCCGCCCGGCATCGATACGGTCGCTTCTTTACAACGGCCGAGCAGCGGCCCGAGCACGCAAACCGAAGCGCGCATTTTGCGCACGACATCGTAAGGCGCGACCGATTGCACGTTCTCGGCCGCCACCGTGACTGTTCCGCTGGCGCGTTCCACTTGTGCGCCGAGATGGATCAAAATTTGCAGCATGTAATGCGTGTCGCTTAGGTCGGGCACGCGATGAACGATGCACGGTTCGCGCGTGAGCAACGTCGCGGCCAGGACTGGCAGCGAAGAATTTTTCGAGCCGCTGACCTTAATCGAACCGGAAAGCGGATGGCCGCCGTGAATGAGAATTTTATCCATACCTCGCAAACAGGAAACGTGTCACACCTGAATAATCGGTTTTCGAACAAATGTCGCGGTAATTTTTTTCCGCCAAGATCGAAAGAAGCGCCTCGCCCTGGCCGATTCCGATCTCCAAAGCCAGCATTCCCCCGGGACGCAGGCGCGACGGCGCTTGCGCAACCAGTTCGCGTATCAATTCATCACCACGCGCCCTGGCGAAAACTGCGACTGCCGGATCGTGTAACACTTCGCGGGAAAGGGTGTGCCGGTCTTGTGTCGAGATGTAAGGAAGATTTGCGACAATGAAATCGAAAGCTCCCTCCACATTTTCAAGGAGATGGCTTTTCAGAAACCGGACTCGATCCGCCAGCGCCAGCCGCTCGGCATTTTCCCGAGCGAGCGATAAGGCCTCATCCGAAATATCAACCGCGAGAATTTTCGCAGTAGGAAACTTTGCAGCCAGGCTCAGTGCGATCACGCCGCTGCCCGTTCCCACATCCAGAATTTTGGACTTTGGATTGTGGATTTCGGATTTTAAGAACTCAACGAGTTCTTCAGTCTCCGGGCGCGGCACCATCGCGCGTTTGTCGCAGCGAAAAACGTGGCCGCAAAATTCGACCGTGCCGAGCAGATGCTGAAGCGGCTCACCTTCAGCGCGACGCTTCACCAGATCGCGGAGCGGCGCGAGTTCCGATTCCGTTAGCACACGTTCGAATTCCAAATAAAGCTCGATCCGTTTCCGCCCCAGCACATGCGCCAGCAGGTGTTCCGCATTCAGTCGCGGATTTTCAACATCATGTTTCTTGAAATACGCAGTCGTTGCTTGCAGCACTTCGAGCACACTCTTCGTTTTTGTCATGTCGAGCGGAGTCGAGACATCTCTAAAAGTTTCTGGTTCCGAAGCAGTGAAAGATTCCTTGATTCTGCTCGGAATGACAAAGGAAGAATTACGCGGCCAACGTTTCCTTCAACCGCTCGGCCATATCGGCGGCTTGCAGCGCGCTGATCAATTCTCCGAGATCGCCCTCGATCACGCCGTCCAAATTGTAAAGCGTCAGACCAATGCGATGGTCGGTCACGCGGTTTTGCGGAAAATTGTAGGTGCGAATTTTTTCTTCGCGCCCGCCGGTGCCGATCTGGCCGCGGCGTTGCGCGCTGTATTTCTCCGCTTCCTCGCGCTGCTTTCGCTCCAGCAGGCGCGCCCGCAAAATCGATAGCGCACGCTCCTTGTTCTTGATCTGGCTGCGCCCGTCCTGACAGCGCACGATCATGCCGGTGGGAATGTGCATGACCTGCACGGCCGAGTCAGTGGTGTTGACGCCTTGCCCGCCCGGACCACCCGCACGCGAAACTTCGATTCGCAAATCTTCCGGCTTCATTTCCACATCCACATCTTGCGCCTCGGCCAATACCGCCACGGTGGCTGTTGATGTATGAATGCGGCCCTGCGCCTCTGTTGCGGGCACACGTTGCACACGATGAACGCCGCTTTCGTAACGAAGTTTTCGAAAAACAGATTCGCCGGAAACTCGAAAGATCGCTTCCTTGAATCCGCCGAGCTCTGAAGGACTCGATTCGAGATCTTCGGTTTTCAGGCCGGCACCTTCCGCATAACGATGATACATGCGGTACAGATCGGCGGCGAAAATCGCCGCTTCGTTTCCGCCGGTTCCTGCGCGGATTTCCACGATGGCATCACGCTCTTCATTTTCATCGGGTGGCAGCAAGGCGATCTGAACATCGCGCTCAAGATCGCCGACTCGTTTTTCCAAATCCGGGATTTCGTCATCAGCCATCGCAGCGATCTCAACATCACGCGACATCGCCAGCTCGCGATTGTCATCCAATTGCTTGCGCCCCGTTTCGAGTTCGCCCCACTTTGCCAGCAGTTGCTTGATGTTCGCGTGCTCGCGCATGATCTCGCTCGCGCGTTGGCGATTGGAAAAAAGCGCCGGATCAGCGATCTCGCGCTCGAGTTGTTCGAGGCGCTCGCGTTTCAGTTTAATAAGGGAATTAAAGTCCATAATTGTAGCCGTGATCGCTGATCGCGGCTCCGGCCGGGGTCACCGACCCCGACTACAGAATCCAGCTAAGCTTTCTTCTCGGCTCGCGCGGCTTTGGTGCTGCCGTAGCGGCGAGCGAATTTCTCGACGCGCCCGGCGGTATCGATGAACTTTTGTTCGCCAGTGAAAAAGGGATGACAAGCGGCACAAATACCGATCTTAATATCGCGACGCGTGGAGCGGGTATGATATACCGTGCCACACGCACAGACCATGTCGGTCTCGTAATACTCTGGATGAATCCCTGTTTTCATCTTCTAAATGGAGCGCGGAATGTATCCGCGCGGGCGGCCTCCTGCAAGCGATGAAATCCGAAGACCCATTACTGGCAGCGTGGGACAAGATGCTGGCCCGAAAAGGCGACGCGCCTGCCGTCTTCGACACGCGCGGCAACGTAATTCG
>Ga0209474_10005383_pt1 | contig 10906 bp, 10 predicted proteins | sample GraSoiAngelo_145_FD_185902 | JGI IMG/M metagenome (GOLD analysis project Ga0209474, IMG submission 185902) | Grasslands soil microbial communities from the Angelo Coastal Reserve, California, USA - 14_1009_05_20cm (SPAdes) (version 2) | ecosystem: Environmental > Terrestrial > Soil > Grasslands... | reverse complement strand
CTCCACCGGATAGGCGCGGTCGCGGTTCGAGCACACCAGGTGCGCCCCGGCGAGGACGGCGCGCTGCGCCTCGGCGATCTTGGCGTACGTGAGATGAAGATCGAGCCCGATGACGACCGTGTCGGGTGGCGGTGGAAGCTCCAGCGATACGAGGTACCGCCGCATCGCGGCCGGATCCCGGCCGTCGGCGGCCGCGTCGGGCGGCGGTGCGTTTCCGGGGAGCTCCGAGGCCGCGCGGACGTGGATGCCGACTGCGCGGATCTCTTCGCGGAGCCCATCCGCGCCAACGACGAACACATCGTTCGGCCGCGGCTCGCGCCGCTCGAGGTAGTGCGCCGTCGCGTACGCGCTCGTGACGATCTGGTCGCGTTCCCCGCCGAGACCGAGATCGGCGAGGCGACGAAGGTAGTCATCGCGCGTGGCGGTGGAGTTGTTCGTCGCGAAGTACACGCCCCAGCCGGCTCGTCGCAGGCGGTCGAGCGACTCGCGCGCGTAGGGCAACACGTTCGCACCGCGATAGAGCACGCCGTCCATGTCGAAGATCGCGATCGGCACTGGCGCGAAAGTAGCGCTTAGCGCGGGCGCCCTTGCGTGTCGATCGCGGTGCCCGCGTCGGGCGGCGTCCCCCGGCGCACGCGCTTTCCGCCGCGGTCGCGGTATGTCCGCCACGCGCGGCCGGCGAGGTTCTCGCCGTGATGTTCCTCGACGTAGGCATCGATGCGCGCGAGGACGAGCGCGATGAGCGCCGCGAGGATCGCGCGCCAGAGCGCGAAGAAGATGAGCCGAAGGCATCCGACGAGGCAGCAGCCCACGGCTTAGGTGGGTACCCCGGTCTGGACGATGGGGAGCGTGTGCAACGCGCGAGGGACGAGCAAGACGGATGCCCTCGCGGGCCGGCCGATGTGCTCGTATGCCAGATCGAGCGCCTCCTCGACGTCGACCGCGGCGCGAAGCTTCGCCAGCCGCACGACCTCGGGCGCCTCGGATGCCGCGACGATCACGGCGCAGTGCTGCAGCGTCAGCGCGACCATGACCGCGCGCTGCTCACCGCCGGCGAAATGCTCGCGCGCTTCTTCGACGACGGCGGCCGGCGACGCGGCACGCTCGAGAGCCGCGAGAAAGCGCTGCTCCCCGGTCCCCTCGCCCGCTCCTTCTTCGAGGCGCGCCGCGATGATGATCGCGCCGCCCTCCCGGACCACCGGCGTCGGGGCAAAGCGCAGGTAGGTGGCCGCACGCGAGGCCTGATACAGGTTCACGTCCTTGGGATGGCCTACCCCGGCGATCACGATGTCGTACTGCTTCGCGATGGGACGTGTGTAGAGCGCGGCGGCCTTCGCGGCGAGCTCCGCGAACACCGCGTCGGGATCGCCCGCGGCGATCGCGACCACGCGCTCGCGATCATCGGTGACGACGTTGATGCAGAAGGCGAGCCCCGCACGCCGCGCCAGCTCGCGGACCGTGTCGTGGAACGGATTGCCTTCGACCTTCGCGAGCCGCACTCCCGGATCCTCGAGGAAGCGCATTCCGTGGGTTGCCGTGATCGTGGGCTCGCCTGCGCAGCCGATCGCGACCGTCTTGGGTCCGCCCGAGTACCCCGCGTACTGGTGCGGCTCGACGATCCCGGTCGCGACGACGAGCTCGGCCTCCTTGATGAGCTTCTGCGTGAAGCCTGGCACGCCGTAGGGCTCGATCGCGCCGAGGTCGGCCCATTTCGCGGGATCGCGACCGTCCGAGTCGACGACACGGACGCGGTCGACGGCGCCGCCGAGCTTCTCGCGCTTCTCGGCTTCGGTCGTCGCCCGGTGCAGGCCGATCGCGACGATGACCGTGATGCGCTCGTCGGGAATGCCACCACGATTGAGCTCATCGAGCAGGGGCGGCACGAGGACCGCGTCGGGTGAGGCGCGCGTGAGGTCGGTGACGCCGATGATCGCTCGAGCAGCGGGGCCGCGACGGATCGCCTCCGCGGCAAGATCGGCCAAACCCGCCGACCCGAGCGGCGACGCGAGCGCACGGCCTGTCGCCACCGTCAGATCTGCGACCGGCGTGGCGGACGCGGACTCGACGACGTCGACGTCGAACCATGGCTGGACCATGAACTCGAGCTCGCCGTCGCCGTAGGGGACCGAGAGGTAGCGAGGTCGTTCGGACACGGCTAGGAAGACTAGCCGCGCATGAGGTCAGACCCCGACGCCGAGCAAGCGGAGCACGACGAGGATGACGACGAGCACGAGGATCAGGTGCACCCCGTTGCCCGCCCATCCGCTTGTCGAGACCGCTGGACCCGTCGCGTAGAAGCGGCCACGACCGAAATATCCGAGGAGCCAGAGAATGAGCAACACGACGATGAGCAGCTCGATGAGTCCCATATGAGCGCCTCCTTCGCGGATTGGGTAAGCACGGCCGATGCCGTGCGCGCCACGCCCAAGAAGCTCGAGAAACATGCCGCGCTGGCCCGCTACCTGGGCGCGCTAGACGATCCCGATCTGGTCATCGCCGCGCGGCTGCTCGCAGGCGCTCCGTTCCCACGACGCGACGAGCGGGTCCTCTCAGTCGGCTGGAGCGCGCTCTCCGACGTCCTGCTCGAGCGCTCGGGCAAGTCCGGGAGCGATATGGCCGAGTCGTACCAGCGCTACGCCGATCTCGGCGACGTCGCAGCCGATCTCATCTCCGAGAGCCCGAGGACCGGAGAACCGCTGTCGCTCGCGGACGTTGCCGAGACGTTCGATCGCATCGCCGCGGCGCGCGGCGTCGCGCCCAAGCGGGAGCTGCTGCGCGCGCTCGTCGCCCGCGCGAACGCCGACGAGGCCCGCTATCTGGTGAAGATCGTCAGCGGGGAGACGCGCATCGGGCTGCGCGAGGGCTTGCTCGAGGACGCCATCGCGCGCGCCTTCGGGCGCGAACGTGAGGAGGTCGGCCGCGCGCACATGCTCACCGGCGACATCGGCGATACGGCGCTCCGCGCGCGGCACGGGACCCACGGCGAGCCCACGCTCGCGCACTTCTCGCCGATCGGCGTGATGCTCGCGACACCGGTGCTGCAGCTGGAGGAGGTCGGAAGACGCTTCCCGCCGCCCTACGTGGTGGAGGACAAGTACGACGGTATCCGGGCGCAGGTCCACAAGGCCGGCGATCGCGTCGAGCTCTACTCGCGGACGATGGATCGGATCACGCATCGCTATCCCGAGCTGGTCGGGCCGCTGCTCGGGGTGCCCGGGAGCTACGTCATCGACGGAGAGATCCTCGCGTTCTACGAGGGTCGCGCGGTGCCGTTCACCGACTTCCAGACGCGCCTGGGGCGCAAGAGCGTCGCCGACGAGCTCCGCACGAAAATGCCGGCGAGCCTCGTCGCATTCGATCTTCTCGAGCGCGATGGCCGAGGGCTCCTCGATCGGCCGCTCGCCGAGCGTAGCGACGCGCTGCGTGAGATCCCGTTTGCTCCGCCGGTCGTGTTCCCCGAGCACCGGCGGCTGGCCGAATCCGGGACCGACCTCGTCGCCGCACTCGAGCGCGAGTTCGCGGCGTCGCGCGAGCGGGGCAACGAAGGCTTGATGGTCAAGGACCCGCGGTCGCCGTACCGCCCCGGCCGTCGCGGCATGGAATGGCTCAAGGTGAAGCGGGCGCTGCGCACGATCGACGTCGTCGTGACCGGCGTCGAGTGGGGCCACGGCAAACGTCGTGGTGTGCTCTCGGACTACACCTTCGCGGTCCGCGACGGAGAGCGGCTCCTCAACATCGGCAAGGCCTACTCGGGGCTGACCGACAAGGAGATCGCGGAGATGACGAAGTACTTCCAGGAGCACACCGTCCGCGACTACGGTCGGTTCCGAACGGTCACGCCGGACACGGTCATCGAGGTCGCCTTCGACCAGATCCAGCCGAGCGATCGCCACGAGTCGGGATACGCGCTTCGCTTCCCGCGGATCGTGCGGCTCCGCCCTGACAAGCCGGTGAGCGAGATCGACACGCTCGACGAAGTGCGGCGGATCGCGGGCCGCTGAGCGTCACGGAGCCATGAGGGTAGGGCCTGGCCATACCCCAAACGCACGAGGCCTCGATAATCGCTGAGAGATGAGATGGCACCGCTGAGCGAGGCCGAGCAGCTCACGACGCTGCTCGAGCTCCAGCGCGACCTCGCTCTCGAGGCCAACGTCGACAAGGTCCTGTTGCGAATCACGCTCGCGGCGACGCACATGCTGGACGCGGACCGGGCGACGCTGTACGTCGTCGACCAGGCCAAGAACTTGATCTGGTCGCGCGTCCTCACGGAGGGCGGCGAGCGCGGTGAAAGCGTGGCCCAGATCCGGGAGATTCGCCTCCCGCTCGATGGCCGCGGCCTCGCGACGGAGGTCGCCCGGAACGGTCACCTCCTGCGGATCGACGACCCGTACGACGATCCACGGTTCGATCCGAGCGTGGATGCGCGCACCGGCTACCGCACGCGGTCGATCCTCGTCGTGCCGATCGATTCGCGCGACCGGCGCCGCCTCGGCGTGCTCCAGGCGGTGAACCACAAGGATGGCCCGTTCCACCCGGAGGAGGAGCGCTACGCCGTCGCGCTCGCGAGCTCCGCCGGCGTGGCGCTCGAGTACGTCCAGTTGTCGACCGAGCTCGCGGCAGAGCGGCTTCGCGTGGTCAAGGTCGCCGAGGAGGAGCGCCACCGCCTCGCGCGCGACCTCCACGACGGCGTCGCGCAGACGCTCGCGAACGCCGCGCTTGGGATCGAGCTCGCAGAACGCCGTGCCAAGCAGGACGTGTCGGGCGCCCTCTCGGATCTTGAGCAGCTTCGCGGTCGGCTCGTCGAGTCGCAAAAGGGTCTGCGCGACATCCTCTTTGCCCTGCGACCGGTCATGCTCGAAGACGGCGGACTCGCGCCCGCGGTCCGCGCACTGGTAGACCGGATCGACGGAACGAATGGCTCTAAGGTGATTGCGCGGCGGGTCGACGCGCCCGACCGGCTCGCGCCGGAGGTCGAGGCCGGGGCGTTCACGGTCATTCGCGAAGCCGCGAACAACGCCGTCAAGACCGGACGCGCGCCGCAGGTGGCGATCGACGTCTACGAGGAAGGCGGGCAGGTGATCGCGATGGTCGAGGACAACGGCAAGGGCTTCGATGTCGGCGCAACGCTCGCCGATTACGGCTCGCGCGGGAGCCTCGGCTTGCTCCAGATGCGAGAGTCCGCGCGGCTCATCGGGGCACAGCTTTCGCTCGACTCGAGCCCTGGTCAGGGGACGCGGGTCCGGCTGACCATCCCAGTCCAGTGAACGATCCGGAGTCGGAGGTCGAGCGTCGCCGCACTGCCGGCCGGCGGCGCGACGACGTTCCGCTGGCCTCGGCTGCGTTTGCCGAAGCGTTCGTCGCGCTGACCGACGGCATCATCCTCACCGACCCCGACGGCCGGATCGTCAGCGCGAATCCCGCGGCCTTCCGGATCCTCGGCGAGGACGCGCTCGTCGGCCAGGTCTTCGAAGAGCTGCTGCTGGTGACCGGCGCTACCAAGGTCCAGGACACAGAAGGGCACCTCGTTCGCCGGGCCTGGTTCCCGCGCGAAGAGCGCATGGGGGTGCTCGAGATCGTGACGACCGCTCTGCCGGCTAGCCGCGCGCTTCATACCGTGCGCGACGTCACGTCGCAGGCGGAGCTGCTCCGGCTCAAGGAAGAGTTCCTCATGGAGGTGGCTCATGAACTGCGCACGCCGATCGCTGCGCTGGTCGCCTCGGTCGATCTCGTCGTCGAGGACGCAATGACGATGCCGCGCGAGCAGCTCACCGTCCTCGCAGGCACGCTCCGCCGCAGCGGGCTTCGCCTCGAGCACCTCGTGGAGAACCTTCTCAACGCGGGAAGCATCGAGGCCGGCACGTTCCAGGTCCGCGCGGCGCCCGCGAGCCTTCGCCACTCGCTGTCGGAAGCGCTCGCCTTCGTCCAGCCAATGCTCGAGTCCAAAGGCCAGGAGCTCGCGACGGACCTCCCGCCGGACGCCGACCGGGTCATGGCCGACGAGCGCCGGACCACGCAGGTCTTCGCTAACCTCATCTCGAACGCCAGCAAGTACGCGCCGGAGGGCACGAAGGTCACTATCCGCGCCCAGACAGCCGATGGCTTCGTCCGCGTGACCGTCGCGGACGAGGGGCCGGGCATCCCGTTGGACGAGCAGAACCGCCTCTTCCAGCGCTTCTTCCGCTCGCGGACGGTCCGCGAGCAGGCTGGCGGACTTGGCCTCGGCCTTTCGATCTGCAGGGCGATCGTGCACGCCCAGGGCGGCAACATCGCGATCGAGAGTGGGCCTGGGCATGGAACATCCGTACACTTCACAGTCCCAAAGGCGCGGCAACTAGCGGAGGAGGCAGGAAGCTCTTGAAGCTGTTGGTCGTCGACGACGATCGCGACCTCGTCGAGCTCCTCGAATACGCGCTCCGCCGCGAGGGCTACGACGTCGCGCGGGCGTACGACGGCGAGAGCGCGGTGGAATCGGTCACGCGTGAGAAGCCGGACCTGGTGATCCTCGACATCAATCTTCCGAAGCTCGCGGGCTTCGTCGTGCTCGAGCGCATCCGCCACAACGACGAGCACGTCGCCGTGCTGCTTCTTTCCGCGCGTCAGGACGAGAGCGACATCTTGCGCGGGTTGCAGCTCGGCGCGGACGACTACATCACCAAACCGTTCCGGCCGAAGGAGCTCGTCGCGCGAGTGAAGGCGATCCTGCGGCGCTCGGTGCGAACGCGCGGGCGACCAGCACCCGCGATCTACAAGACCGGCGACCTCATCCTCGATGAGGCGACGCATCAGGTGAAGGCCGACGGCGTTCCCGTGCATCTCTCGCCTACCGAGTTCAAGCTGCTCCGTCACTTCATGGCCAATCCCGGGCGCGTGCTGACGCAAGAGGAGATCCTCGAAGGTGTCTGGGGCTACGACGCGGACGTCGGCGGGGATCTCGTGAAGCTGAACGTCAGCCGACTACGGCGAAAGCTTGGCGCCGACGGCAAGCCGCGCGACGTGATCCAGACCGTGCCCGGCGTCGGCTATCTGTTCCGCGGCGCGGACGGTGGCGTGATCCGCGAGGAGGCCCGGCCCCGCTAGCTAGCCGAGCTGCTCGGTCTTGCTTTCGACCGGGACCGCGAGCCGCCGGCGCGTCGCCTCGAGGTCCGCCGAGTTGCTGAACACGGGATAGACGGCGAAGCCGGTCGCCTTAGAGATCGCGTCGACCGCTGACGGGTTCGGCTGCGGCAGCGCCACGGTCAGGACCTGCCCGTCGCGTCCAACGACGAGCGCGTTGAACTCGGACGCAAGCCCGTTCGGGACGAGCTGCTGCAGCTCGCTCGTGGCAAGACGCGAAGGATCGGCAAGGTACGGCGCGGGCGGCAGGTTCATCGTGCGCGAGCGCATCGCGCCGCGCGGTCCGTCGCCGAGCGAATGCTCCCAGACGCGGATCCCGCCGCCGGACTGCTTCGCGCGGTACATCGCCGCGTCCGCAGCCTCGACCAGGCCATTCGCGTCGCCCGCCGGCCGCGGGAAGGTCGCTACGCCGATGGACAGTCCGAGATGCTCGTGCTCCGCGAGCAGCTCGACCGGCAGCGAGGCCAACTCGGTCTTCTCGAGGATCCGGCGCGCGACCCTCGTCGCCGCCTCGGTATCGGCATCGGGAAGGATGACCGCGAACTCGTCGCCACCGTATCGCGTCGGCACGTCGTAGAGGCGCACAGCCTGCTTCAGCGCCGACGCGACGGCCTTGAGGACGAGGTCCCCGACGCGATGACCGTAGTGGTCGTTGTAGTGCTTGAAGCGGTCGACGTCGATCATCAGCAGGGCGAGCAGATGCTCCGCGCGAAGTGCGCGATTGGTCTCCGCCTCGAGGCGCCGATCGAAATGCCGGCGGTTGAAGAGCCAGGTCAGCGGATCCGTCTCGGCGAGGCGCTGCAGGGCCTCGCCCTGCTCCTGTTGCACGAGGACCGCGCCGATGTGGCCGGCGAGGAGCTCGAGGGTCTCGAGGTCGGCCTGATCGAATGGACGACCGTCGATTCGCTCGGTGACGTTGAGCACACCGCGCGGCTCGTTGTCGACGACGATCGGCACGCTCACGAACGACTCGGACCGGTAGGAGCCCTCACCGGCCGTCACGATCGGCGCGCTCGCCGCGTCGCGGACCAGCAGAGATCGCATCGAGGACGCGACGAGCCCGGCGACACCGACTCCCGGCTTGATGCGCACCTGTCGCCGCACATCCTCGGCGAGCCCGACGGCGCGCGCGATCACGAAGTCGCTCGAGTTGTCCTCGCGCAACATGAGCGACGCGCGCTCACCGCGCACCAGCTCTGTGGCGACCTTGAAGATGGAGTCGAGCAGATCCTCTGCTCGTCTCTGTATGTCGTTGTCCACGTCCCCCACTCCTGCGTCCGCCGTTGCCGCCCCTGCATGCAAGCTGGCAGCTGCTTGCTCGCTTTATGGCCCTGCGGGAGCATGCTGCTGGACCAATGCTGCAACAAGCCGCCCGCGGTATCGACTGCCGGTCAAAGGCGTCGCATTCCGCTCCGACCTCGATGATGAGGTTAAGTTCTGTCGACTGCCAGCACCGGTCGCGTCGTCGGCTGCGCCGATCCCGCGATCGGCTCGAGTGTGATCGCGATGCCGTTGCCGGCGCCCAACGGTGAGGTGAGCACGAGCGTGAACACGCCACCGTCCTGGCTCGTGCCCGCGGGAACGGCGACCGGGCCGGGCTTGAGCACCCATGCTTCCCAGGCCTTGCCCGATGGGGGTGCCGGCAAGCGGACGACGAGATACGGCTGACCGCGCGCGGGAATCACGATCGCCGCGCGCGCGTCTGGATTTCCCTCCTGTGGCGCAAGCGCGACCACGCGCCCATCGGCGACACCGGCGAGCGCGTTCGCGTACGCGTCGGTCTGTTGACGCGACGTGCCGACGACCGCGAAGGCGATCAGGACGAGCACAGCGAGCACTGCGGGAACGAAGAGTGGAACGGGCCGCAGGAAAAACGCGCGGAGGCGCTCGGGCCAACCGACCCCGCCGACGACGCGCGCGCCGCGATGTCGCAGCACGATCCGCGTGCGCAGATCGCGCGGCGGATTCACGGTCGTTTCGAGCGCGTCCTCGAACGCGGCGAGCTCACGCGTGCACTGCTCGCACTTCGCGACGTGCGTCGTGATCGACTCCCGCTCGCTTTCTTCGAGCGCTCCGAGCGCGTAGGCCGGAAGGTCCTCGGTCGGATGGCGATCCATCGTCATCGCTCGTCCGCCAGTCGCTCGCGGAGCTTGTTCATGCCAAGTCGTACCCGGCTCTTCACCGTTCCGAGCGGCGTGTTCGTGCGGGCCGCGATCTCGCTCTGCGAGTAGCCGCCCCAGAACGCCAGCGCGAGCACCTCACGCTGCTCGGCGGGGAGCTCACCGACCGCCTTGCGAATCTTCTCGGCGCGAAGCGCGTCGATCACGCGCTCGTCGACCTTCGCGTCGGCGAGGAGCTCGGCCGCGCCGTCGATCGCCACCTCGCGCTCGACGCGCTTGCCGCGCGTGCGGCGCCAGTCGATCGCGGCGTTGCGGCAGATCGCAAGGAGCCACGTCCGGACCGACCCTCGTTCGCGCCGGTAGGAGCGCGCCTGGCGCCAGATCGAGTGAAACGCATCCTGCGTCACCTCTTCGGCCGCCTCGGGACCCGGGAGCATCCGATAGAGCATCCCGAAGGCGGTGCGGCCGTAGCGGTCATAGAGCTCGCCAAGTGCTTCGGCGTCGCCGCCCGCAATACGCTCCACCAGCCTCACATCGTCCGCCTTGTCGGGCAGTACGACACGCCGCTTCTCGTCGGATGACTCCACGGGTATCGGTGAGGGTACGACAGGGACTCAGATGATCACTGCCACTCCCGTGCGGCGATCTTCGCGAAGAGCCTCAGCGCATCGAGCCGCTTGGCGAGTACCGAGATCACCCCGTCCACCGTCTGCAGCGTCCCGCCCACGACGACGGCGGCATCGCCGTCCAGCACGCGCTTGTATCTTCGGTAGGTCGCGGGTCGGATGATGACGTTCGCCATTCCTGTCTCATCCTCGAGCGAGAGGAAGACGTGGCCCTTCGCCGTCTCAGGGTGTTGCTTCACCACGACCGCGCCCGCGACCGTCACGAACGTTCCGTGTCGCCGATTCGCGAGATCGCAGGTACGTAGAACTCCACGCCGCGCGAGATCCTCGCGGTAGAAGGTCATGATCTGCGCTCCGGTCGGGATGCCGGTGATGCGGTAATCGAGCGCGGTCCGTTCCTGTTCGTCGAGCGGCGGCAGGATCGGCGCCTCGGTCGTCGGAAGCGCGAGCGCGCGGCGGCTGAATGAAGGCGAGGTCCGGTGGGCGTCCCGCGCGCGCCAGAGAAGCGCGCGTCGTGGCTCGCCGAACGCGTCGAACGCTCCGACGAGCGCGAGGTTGCGCAGCGCCTCCTCTTTCAGCCCGGCCCGGGTCGCGAACTCGTCGAAGGATCGGTACGGGCCATGCGCCGCGCGCTCCTCGACGATCGCCTTGGCCTCGTCCTCACCGAGGCCCTTCACTTTTTCGAACCCGATCCGCACGTCGTGGACGCGGCAGGTGCGCTTTGCTGCGATGGTCTTCGACGAATCCGCGAATCTTCGCGGCACGTCGGGCGATTGTTCTTCGCAGGCCGCCTTCGCGAACGATCGATTGACGTCGACGGGGAGGATCGCCACGCCGTGGCGCTTGGCGTCCCCTGCGATGACCGCGGGCGAGTAGAAGCCCATGGGTTGGTTGTTGAGCAGCCCGACGTAGAACTCGGCCGGGTAATAGAGCTTGAGATGGGCGGTGTGATACGCGGTGAGCGCAAACGCCGCCGCGTGGCTTTTGCAGAACCCGAACTCGGCGAACCCGGCGACCTGATGGAAGATCTCGTTCGCGGTCTTTTGG
>Ga0209474_10005382_pt1 | contig 10907 bp, 10 predicted proteins | sample GraSoiAngelo_145_FD_185902 | JGI IMG/M metagenome (GOLD analysis project Ga0209474, IMG submission 185902) | Grasslands soil microbial communities from the Angelo Coastal Reserve, California, USA - 14_1009_05_20cm (SPAdes) (version 2) | ecosystem: Environmental > Terrestrial > Soil > Grasslands... | reverse complement strand
GAAATGACGTAATGATCTTCATCCTTCTCCGTCCGATAGAAGGCGCAAAATTTGCAGTAAACGTTACAGACGTTGGTATAATTAATATTCCGATCGACGATATAGGTCACGATTTCCGCTCCGCCACCACCGTAGCTTTTTGCTTTTGCCAGATGCCGTCGACGGTCCGCGAGGGCGCCAAGTTCATCGAGTGGCCGTCCATATAACTGAAGAGCCTCCTCCCGTGTAACGCGCCCTCCCATGAGCACCTTTTCCGTGATAGCGTCGCAGTTCAGGAAAACCATTGCCGGCCAATGTAGATGACGGCTGCCGATGTCGCACGTACATCCTGACGATGAAAGGCGCCGCCGTGCCTGATGTCGCCATCATTGGAGCCGGCGTCTCCGGTCTGACTTGCGGCGTTCTCCTGGCCGAGCGCGGCTATGGCGTTACGATTTTTGCCGAGGAGATCGGAGAACGGACGACCTCGGCCGCCGCTGCCGCGATTTGGTTTCCGTATGATGCCGAACCAGCGGACAAAATCATCCCGTGGTCGCTGGTCACCTATGAGCGATTGCGTCTGCTGGCGGAGCAACAGAATACCGGAGTCAACATGATCGAACTTCGGTCCCTTGCTCGCCGCGGTGAGATTCCAATTCCTGATTGGGCCAAATCTCTCGGTGCCCAGTTTGTCGTCTCCCCGGTTACCGTTGGGCTGTCCGATCGTGAGCAAAAAAGTGCGTCGCAGCCTGTGTTCAGCAGCGGTTTTACGATGAGCGTTCCTCTTACTGACACGACACGCTACCTAGACTATTTACGAGATCGGTTCTCCAACGCCCGCGGCACGATCAGGGAAGGCGTGCGTTTCGAGAGAATTGGAGAGGTCCCTCGGCCCTTTAAAGCGATCGTGAATTGCGCCGGCATTGGGGCCGGTGAATTAGTACCAGACCGCGAATTGGAATCGCATCGCGGCCAAGTCGCGATTGTTTCGAAATTGGACCTGCCATGGGCGGTTGTTTGCGACGATCCACCACTGATGTATGCAATTCCGCGCACACGGGATTGCGTCTTCGGCGGAACAAATTCCACCAGCTACAATCGGGAACCGATCCGTGCCGATACCGACAGGATTGTAGCTGAATGTAGCCGCACCTTGAATATCGAACCACCGCCGGTCATCGCTACCCGAGTTGGCCTGCGTCCTTTTCGCAAGTCCGGTGTTCGTCTGGAATTGGACAAACTGAGTGATGGCCGGCCCGTCGTTCACAATTACGGCCACGGCGGCTGTGGATTTACGGTCTCCTGGGGCTGCGCTGAAGATGTCCTGAAACTACTCTTATTCTCGCCGAATCCGCCTTAAGTGAGCGCGATCGCCTGAAACGAACTGACCACGTCATCCGGTCCTTTCTCGGTGAAAAAACTCTCGTAGAAACCGGGGCCGAGGTCCCAGTAATCTCCTTTGTAGTATTCGTCGCGGTAAAAGCGCCAAATTCCACTGACGACGATGAGTGAGCTGATGCGATCATTCCAGAAATCGCCGAGGTAGTGAAAACTAAGATTGGTTCGGGCATAAGCCCCTTTAAAACCAACGTGATCGTAAACGACAAGTTCTGGCATGCGATAATTGCCCTCGATCGGTTTAGCATGGACGCCGCCGGGCTCGGCGGCGCAAGTGTGATAGCTAAGCGGTCCCACCTTCCATTTGGTATCGATGACACAGCCGTTGTCGGGTGAAAGTTCGGTTTTCGGTACTTGTCTCATAAGGGGCGGTTTTTTGGGGATTTCAGCAAAGGGAAATTACGCTGTCGATTAGATTCGCGCCTCCCGATTGGTGGAGCGCAGGTGGATAGTTTTTTGTGAAAGATCATGGGTGGCGCGAATGAACCTCACGGTACGGCTTTTTGCTCGCATGAGAATGGAGTGGGTAGTGGCGGTCGGGCCGTGAGAGCGCACGCCCCGCAGCAGCGCGCTATCGCTGATGCCCGTCGCGCAGAAGACGATATTTTTCCCGTTGGCCAGATCATCGGCGGAAAAGACCCGCGGCAAATCTTTGGCATAACCCTCATCGATTAGTTTTTGTCGTTCCTTTTCATCCCGGGGCCACATTTTACATTGCATATCGCCGCCCAGGCATTTGATGCCAGCGGCGGCCAAGACCGCTTCGGGCGAACCGCCAATCCCCATATAAAGATCCACCCCGCTGTCTGGAATCGCCGGCGCCATGGCAGCCGCGATGTCACCGTCCCCGATCATTCGTAACGAGGCGCCGACCCCGCGAATCTGCTCGACTATTTCTTTGTGGCGGGGGCGATCGAGCATCATGACGACGACATCCTGCACCCGCTTATCCAGTGCCCGCGCGACAATGGCCAATGTTTCCGCGATCGGCGCCTCTAGATTTAAACTATCACCACGCCTCTGCATGTATTGGATAACACGCGGCCCGTACGACAGTTTTGTCATGTAAAAGGAGGGCACATCCCGCAAAGCCACTTTCACTCCCTCTTCCGGACTGGCGGCCGCAATGCAACTAATCGAATTTGGTGCGCCTTTCGAGATGTTCGTTGTGCCATCGATTGGATCGACCGCGATATCGAACGGTGGTGTGCCGGGGAGCCAAGTGCCGAGCTGCTCCCCTTTGAAAATGCCAGGTGCATTATCTTTGATCCCTTCGCCGATCACGACTTCGCCACAGATATTCATCAAATCGAACATTCCACGGATCGCGTCAGAGGCGGCGGCATCGGCCGCTTCCTTGTCCCCACGCCCGAGCCATTTTAATGAGTTGAGTGCCGCTGCTTCCGTGGCACGCAGGAAATCAAATTCGAGGATGCGCTCGATATCCTGATAATTCTGGCGCGGCAATCGGGGCATGAAATAGGTATTCTCCGCGCGCCGACGATAGCTGACAAGTGAGACAACTGCCCCAGCATCGGCGTGAGGGTCCTGGCAGTGAGCCTTCTGGAGAGACCAGTCGGCAACTATTACATATGATCGTGATCCATTTCGCTCCTGCTGTGCAACGACGGGCGAATTCGAAGAAAAATCTGGAAGCCGTAACCAAGTTCATCACCATAATAACGGTTTAAATCACTTGGCCGGTGATCAATCGTGAATTGTGCGCCAAGGCCAAAATCAAGACCGTTGCCGTGTGTCAAGTCACGGACGTATCCGAGCGAGGCTGCGAAGATCGGGAAAATCTTTTGCAAATCCGCCGCACCCAATACGAGCTCGTGCCCAGATTTTTCGACTCGCTCGAGGCGGGTGTAAAAGGTGTCGCGTCCATGTTGGAAGTCGGATTCGAGCAGGAAGGACTGTGTTTTGCCTTCCCCGGCAGTGTTGTTTTGGCCCCAGACGAACGTCGTCGCCCAGTTCGAGTCTGGGCCGAGCGGCACATTATACATAATTGAGGACGTCGTGCGGTGCCGGTTCGCATTCGGCTCAAGAGCCTCCGGGCTTTTCAGGTAACCATGCGAGAATTGCAATGCCAGATTGGATGTAGGATTCCAGGAAAAGCGTCCACTCGCCGAATCAAAGCGCGGCCGGTCGAAATCATAGCGGTTTTCGTCGGGCTCTCGGCCGGTGAAAACGCTTCCCTCAATTTTCAGCGTGCGCCAAACAACGCCGGCGGTAGCGACGCCGAAGGTTACGTGAGTGGAGTCCTGCCAATGATGACCAAGCGGTGCATCCGGGTCGTCCAGCGCTGAAATGCGGTGCATGAATGTGGGAGGACCAAGGGCCGGCTCACCTGGATAACCGAAATAGACAAAAGCGGACATGTCGTCCGTGAATTTTTGCGAATAGGAAAGGGACAATTCGCTGAACAAGTCATGAGGATGCTGGCGATCGTGCAGCGGCTGATTGTGCCAGGACTCACCTGATTGAAAAAGAAGCGGATACCCGCGGCCACCTTCGGTTAACGGATCAAGGCTCATCATCAAGCGCGCGCCGAGTTGCGCGTTATCTCCGAGGGGATGCGAATACATTGCCATGATCCAATTCGGCGCATCGATCCGATCATCGCCGCGACGCGTGCTCACGTTAGTGTAACGAGGGAGCGCCGCCCCGTGCAGCATGAGCATGTCTTCTCCGAATATGAACATGCGCCCATACATTGGCGAAGAGTCCGGCAACCAGCTCGTACCTGAGCCTTCGCGCGACATCGGATCAGCTAAATCCACAGATGATTTCATCATCGCGCTATGCTCGCGCTCGCGATGGACACTCTCTTGAGGAGCGGACTGAGTCCCCATTCCACTCAGATGATGAGCATCAATGCCGTGCGTTTCTTTTTTCCGCGGATCGCTCTTCGGCACCAACTCCATTCCGCATTTGGGGCATTTGCCGGGTTTGTCGGAGACCACGTCGGGATGCATAACGCAGGTGTATTTTGGAATTGGCGTGGCCGATGGCGATCCGCGTGGCCGGGGCGAAGTTTGCGGACAGGCGCTGTCGATCGCGTAGATCATCGCGATCATTCCCAGGAAGACGATCTTGGTTTTCAAATGTAAAGATAAGAGGTTGATTGGTTTCGAAGCAGGATTTGACGGCAACTGCGTTGGTTGCCGAGGGTCGATTGCCGCAGTGGCAACGGCTCCAGGCTGGTGAAAACACAGGCGCTACGCCTGCCACAACAGCCTATACCAAGATCGGCGGAGCGTGCGCGAGGATGCTCCGTTGCAAAACCAACTCCGCAAATGTTGCGCTAGCTGGCGGCCCAGTATCGAGCACAACACCGGCCGTAAAGTGCACGCTGGGGAAAATCAGTGATTGCTCATCGGAGAATTCGATTTGGCCGATGGCAAAGCAATTCTTCGCCACATGCGGGATCGCGAGGACGCGGGTAGCGGCCAGAGTCTTGCAACATGGAAGATTGGCAGAGTGCGAAGGCTTCGGCGGCTGTTTGTGCGCATGCATTGGACAGCCTTCGCTTTTTTCGCAAGTAAGCGGCCGCGACGCAGCGGTCAGCACGCAATGATTGGACAAGGCAAACCAGGCGCAGATCGCAATGGATGCGGCGCATGCGCGCAGGATTGAACTCCGGAAAGTCAAACTCACGCCGTGGATCATCTCGCGCAGAAACTGGGCACGCTCAAATTGTTTATGCGAGTGTTCGTGCGAATCTTCTGATGTGAAGCGGCTGATAATTTTTGTCTTAATGGCGTTAACCGCATCGATTGCTCGCGCGGAGTAAATCGAAATTACGAGCCCGGACCAAGCTTGCACTTTCGCCTATGGCGCCGTCTTTTCGCATCAGGTGGAACGCAATCCACTCACCAATCAGCTAATCGCGAATGTCACCTTCAGCAATTATCCGTACGCCGGTGATCGCCAGCCTCGTTGCGATGAGACTTTCGACTTTCGTTTTCCAGGTTTGCGGTTTGACGCCGCGCATCAGACATTTTTTGCGCGGACGGGGCACAACGAATGGATCCCCGTGGCGGAATGGCGGTCGAACATTCCCTATGGTGGGTAGGAGCTTGCGCCCGGCGCGAGAATTTTCCTCCTTAAACGCAGCGGTCACGTCACGGCGGTTCTCAGTGCCAGTAAGCCGGCGCGCGATGGCGCCCGGTGGGTGGAAAACGACAATAATCTGTCTCTGCAGAATCTGCTTGCAGGCTGTTCGCTGTTTTCTGCCGCTAGAGGCGTTCCCCTTCCGGACCATCGGTTAACGGCCCGACTGTTCCGGAACCCACGACATCTGGAGCAATGACATCGGCAATGCCCGCCGTTGGCGCAACCGCCGGCTTTTGCTTCTCGATTCGCGTCGCGAGCATACAGGCGGTAAAGAGCAATGTTGCAGCGAGGTAATATGGCGCGCCGGGCAGATGAAACGAATGTTTGGGATCGATGAACCAGGAATAGGTTCGCGAAAATAAGTAAGGGCCGATGATAAATGCAATCGAGCGCAAACTTTGGATCGCCCCCTGCAATTCACCTTGCTCCCGTTCGCTCACTCGGCGGGTCATCATCCCTTGTGCGGCCGGGAATGAGATATTCCACATCGAAATCACAGGGATTGAGGCAAGGTAAACCGCTCCGGTCCGGGCGACGCCGGCAATGACCATGCCAAGAGCACCAAAGAACTGGCCGATGTAAAGAGTGCGGCGCTCGCCGAGCCAGGCGACGATCCGTCCGGTCAAGCCGCCGGAAATCGCTGCCGTAAAGACGCCCACGACGGCGAGCGAAATACCGATAGTGGTTTGATTCCAAGCGTAACGATAAATGGCGTAAAGCGCCCAAATCGTGAATACCTCGTGCGAGAGGTAGGCCAGGAACTGGAGGGTCGCGAGTTTCCACAACTCGGCATGGGACCGCAGCAAGACAAGTGAACCGATCGGGTTCGCGCGGCGAAGTGTGAATTCTTTGCGCTGCTCGCGCGCCAGCGATTCCGGCACGAACAAAAAGCCGTAAAGCCAGTTGAGGAGACTAAAACCGGCAGCGATCCAAAAGGGCAGACGCGGGCTGATGTCCCCGAGTGGACCGCCAATCGCTGGCCCTAGGATAAAACCCAAACCAAATGCCACCCCGATCATTCCAAACGAACCCGCGCGCTTCTCTTTTGGAACAACGTCGGCGATGTAGGCCATTGCCGTTGGAATGCTGGAGGCGGTAATTCCGGAGATGATCCGGCCGAGGAAGAGCCAGCTCAGCGTCGGCGAAAGCGCCATGACGATGTAGTCCAGACCGAGGCCAAGATTCGAGAGCAAGATCACCGGTCGCCGGCCGAAGCGATCGGACACGACACCCAGAACCGGGGAAAAGAAGAACTGCATCGCGGCGAACACCGTGCCGAAGATGCCGTTCCAATCCGCTGCCACTTTCATGTTTCCGCCGAGAAAATCGAGAATCAGTTTGGGCAGCACCGGCGCGATCAACCCAAGGGCGAGCATGTCGAGCATGACGGTGACAAAAATAAAAACGACGGCAGCTCGACGTGTTTTCATTCTGCCATTTTTATGCCGGGAACTGGTTGCTGAAATTATTGCGCCTCGGCTCGCGCTTCGATCTGCGCAAGCGAGGGCTTCGCGCTTTCGATCCAGCTTCTTGTGGCAGCGAGTTCTTCCTCCTCGACCGGCGTTGCTCGCGGAACCGTATTATCGCTGCGGGCGATCGCGCCGGCAAAGCTGCGTGGACGTTTCCAATGTCGCCCGAACTTATAGAGTGCGTAATACATCGTCTTCGCTTCGGTCGCGCTCACACCGCTGCAACGCATGGCATTGTAAAACATGCGATCGCATTGTTCCCAGGAGCGCGTGTGCTGATCGTAGGAAACATCGTGGAGCACGGACGCATTCCGATATTTCCCCTCAAATGGACCACCCATAAGCGACCAAAGGGCCCGCGGAATCGAGGCCCCATCAACGTTCGATCCAGCCGGTGCGATCCAGACTTCACCATCCGGATCGGTGTAACGTAACTCGCTTAAAAGCGTCATGGTGCGGCCGTCATTTTCCCAACGTGCTTCCACCTGTCCGCTGTAATAGCCCCAGGGATGTCTCTGCCGCTGCGCTTGTTCCATCCAAACCGGACCAGTGCGATGCGAAGCGCAGCCGCACAGGACAAAGCCAAGAAAAATTATTGTCCGGGAAAACGTCATGGATGAGCATCAAGCTTCGACCAGCGGTCTCACGCGTGGTTTGGGATTGCGACTCTTGTCCGAACCGCTAGCTGATTCGCGCCGAAATTGTTTGACGTAAAACATCATGAAAACGCCTGCGACGATCAGAAGTGAGCCGATCCATTTTAGTAACCATCCTGGATCGCGTAAAATCTGTACCGTGCTTTGACTCAGATTTTCCGGGTTCCATGATGCCTGCGAAATCTTAAAAGTCAGTCCGCTCCATGTTCTCCACCAAGCGCTCGGAAAGCTAAATGGATGATTCATCCAGCATTGTCCGTTCGCGGTCTCCCCATCCGTGGTTGAGATGCGCAAACTACTCTTAAATCCGGCCGGGGCATCGCTGCCTTCATTTCGGGTCACCTCGAAATCCAGTAACTCGAGTCCGACTGGCAGCGGCACTGTTCGCCAGCCGTAAGCAATTGCGATCGGATTTGGTGAGGTGGGCACAGTGATTTGCCAACCGGCTGGCACCCATTGCTCGAAGGTTTCGCCGTCCTGCTCCACGCGCACGCGCACGCCGTCAGGTAATTGAGAAATGTCCTTTTCGGCTTTGACTGGCGTAAAATCCATCCACTGCTCGGCGTGAGGCAAAACCCGATCGACAACGAGCTGCCAATCCGCCCAGCCGGTAACGAGGGGCTTATTTAATTCGAGCCTTCCGAAGGAATCGCCCAGCCTGCGGGATCTTAGTTCGTAGGAGATAGTACCCTCAGCGGCGACATAAAGGGTGAGATGATTTTGCGCCGCGCTCGATTCATTCATGACCGGCGCGCCGCCTCCATTCGTTGACACATTCCGCTCGTTGCCGTGTGCAGTTGTGTCAATCGCAGGATCCGCGCGACCATGAATGGTGAGAACCACCGCCGGATTATTTGGGGTGTCGCTGAGTGAAATCGGCTTGCCATCCTGAAGGCGAAAATCGGCCCAATAGTTTTCGATTCGACCGCGAAACGGAGTTCCTTCGATCGCCAAATCTTTCCCCAGATTTTGAGCCACATCGATGGTCTCTGTTTTTCCAGCAATAGAAACTGTGAGTTGTCCTTTGTCGCCATTCTGAGGCCGGGACAGAGATAATTTCGCGCCTGTGCTGCCTCCTTTTGCCACGTGACCAATTTGTTGCCCTGGTGCTTTGGCAAAGGCGAAAATGGATTCCTCGAGCTCCGTCTCCGAACGCGAGCTTCTATTTCCGATTGCGCTCGATCCATTGGTCGCGGATGGATGCGCCTGGCCGCGTTTTAGTTCGATGCTGGCCAGCCCCATCCCAAAAGTTCCATGTTGTGGATCATCAGCGAGCAGCCAATTGTCCAGCTGTTGTCCCATCATCGCGGTATTGAGCGCCAAATGTACGGCCGGCGCTCCGCCATTCGGCAGTGGACGCGGATTCAATTTGGCGTCAATCGCGTCCGCGTAATCAATGACGCTCAGCTTGGCGCCACTGGCCAGCGTTCCGAAATCGCGCGGTTGCCGGGGACTCGGGCGACGATGAAGGAACTCCGCCCCAAATCCTTTCACGACGCCGTCGGAATCACGAACGCGCAGCTGATGTTCGTCGACCAGCAGACGATTTGTCGGCGGCTCTCCTTTGAAAAGGGTGATAGTGCCTTCAATTCCCCAAATACGCCCGATAAGAGAGCCGGTTAGGAGAGTGATAATGCCCAGATGGGTAATGAGGAAGGCGACGTGGTGTTTACGCCAGGGCCAGCGAGACAGAGCGGAAACGGCGAGATTCGCCCCGAGCAAAATCAGCCAAAGATTGAACCACGGCGCTCCATAAACGTAAGTCCGCGCTACTTTGGCGTCGAAGCTCGATTCGTAAATCGTGCCGGCAATGCTGGCGACGATCAGAACCGCGAGCAAAACGACAGCCAGCTTAAGCGAAGCGAAGAAACGGAAAATCGCGCCGCGCTGCCAGTCTAAGCGCGGTGAGGAAATTGCTGACATGGAGCGAACGACAATTTTCGCAGGAACGGCGCTAGGTTCAAGCTAGGCCGGGCGCTCTGGAATTATGTGGTTGATCGGAGGCTCGACCAACAGCGCTGCGGAAAATCAGGACCAGGTCCTTTACTCAGCTCGAAGCCCAGCCTCCGGAGCGAGACCAGATCAGCGATTCGTTTTCCGCAACGATTTCGCGGTTCTCACCGGACCAGCATCGATCGCACGCGTTCGCGGATTTCGCCGTGGCAAATCACGCGGACCGTCGCCTAGTTCATTTTCAGCGGCGCTCTTGCTTTTCGCGCTCCGCTCGCTTGGCCTTCTCGCGTCTGCCATTCAGCGCGTCCAGGATTTCCAGCGCCGCCGGATCGGTTTGGCGTAGCGCGAAACTTTTACTTTTTTTAGCCGATCGACGCCTCCCTTGACCGCTTCTGCGGAATCTTCCGCCTTCTCTTTCACCGATTTAAAGAGTGGCCATATGAACGGCAAGGAGAGTAAACTCCAAGCTGCATCGACCGCGGACTCTTTTACTTCCTCTTTCGCAGCACGCGAAGTGGAAGCGAACCGGATAGCCAGCCCAATTGCGATCCCAATCCCGAGCGCACCCAGCAATGTCGGAATCGGATTCTCACGTAAGAAAATTTCGGTGCGTGCCCGTGCCGCGCCCGCTTTCTCTCTGGCTTGCCCCCAGGCATCGCCTGCCATCTCCGAGACTCGGGCGCTGCCTTCGCGGAATTTCTCCTCGCCTACATCCGCAGAAGCACTTAGCGGAATGTCCTCACCAAATTCGTTTCCACTTGGATTAATCATAACAAAAGGAGTTCGAATTTCGCGCACAGTTTGCGCTGGCTTCGCGGCGTCCGCAGCGGTTTTTGATCTCAGGGTGCCAGTCGCTCGAGGCGCCAGGACTCACTTTCGCGGCTATAGCGGAAACGATCGTGCAGGCGATTAGGACGGCCCTGCCAGAACTCGAAACGGTCCGGCTTCACTCGATATCCGCCCCAGTAGGGCGGCAGCGGAATCTCCTGGCCGGCAAATCGTTCCGTTAATTCCGCCATTCGTGCATCCAGGACACGTCGAGCATCGATCACCTCGCTCTGATGCGAGACCCACGCTCCGAGCTGGCTGCCGACGGGCCGAGTATGGAAATAGCGAACAGATTCATCGCGGGAAAGCTTCTCGGCGATGCCATCGATACGAATTTGGCGTTCCAGCTCCTTCCAAAGAATAACCAAGCCGGCGCGCGGGTTCTCATCCAGATGTTGGCCTTTCTCGCTGTGATAATTCGTATAGAAAACAAACCCATCGTGGCTGTAACCCTTCAGCAAGACGACGCGGCCGGTGGGCTGCCCATCCGGCGACACCGTTGCCA
>Ga0209474_10005380_pt1 | contig 10908 bp, 8 predicted proteins | sample GraSoiAngelo_145_FD_185902 | JGI IMG/M metagenome (GOLD analysis project Ga0209474, IMG submission 185902) | Grasslands soil microbial communities from the Angelo Coastal Reserve, California, USA - 14_1009_05_20cm (SPAdes) (version 2) | ecosystem: Environmental > Terrestrial > Soil > Grasslands ... | reverse complement strand
GGTACCGACGCCAGACTGGCTGGAGGAGCTCGTCTCGCATGCGCTTCGCGATGGAGTGGGCGCGGTCGGCGCAAAGCTCCTCTATCCGGACGGGAAGGTACAGCACGCAGGCATCGTCACCGGGCTCTACGGGCTCGCAGGGCATGTCTTCCGCGGCCTCGATGGGAGCGCGCGCGGTCCTCACTGCCGCGCCCAGCTCGTCCGGACGGTCACCGCCATCACGGCTGCCTGCCTGGTCGTGCGGCGCGACCTCTGGGAACGGGTGGGCGGCCTCGACGCGGACAACCTTCCGGTCGCCTTCAACGACGTCGACTTCTGCCTGCGTCTGCGGGAAGCGGGCCTGCGCAATATCTTCACGCCGTATGCGCACCTTCTCCACCACGAATACGCGACGCGAGGTGCCGACGATACCGCGGAGAAGCGCCATCGCTTCGAGCGCGAGACGGCCTACATGCTGCGGCGCTGGCAGGGCAAGCTCGACGACCCCTACTACAATCCGAACCTCTCGCTGCGCTCCGACACGGCGCAGCTCGCATGGCCGCCGCGCGCCCCCCGGCCTTGGCGCATCAAGGCTTGAGCATCCGGTAGAGCCGTCGCGCCGCCTTGTAGGGGAGGGTGCCGCGAAGCTTGCGCAGGCCGCGCAGCGCCGTGTCGCGTTGACCGGCGTTGAATTGCGCCGCGGCCGCGCGCACCTCTACCCGCGACAGCCTGCGCTCGAGCTGCCGGCGCGCCTCCCTTTCTTCGCGCAGCGCAACGGCGAGGCGCACGACGAGCTCCCCGTCCGCGAGCCCGTTCGGCGCCACCTCATCTTCCATCGGCGCGGGCGGCGACCATCCCGGGGGACGCAGCCAGGTGCGAAAGGCCAGATCCAAGCCGTCCTTCGTGCCGGCCCGCCCTTTCCCCGAAGGCGAGGGTTCGTACCAGAACGCGAGCCCTTCGCTGGCAGGGGCCGAGGGCGCCTCGATGAGGACCGTGAGCTCGCGCTGCGAGTCGAGCGACAAAGGAGGTTCGATCTCGATCGCGAACCAGGAATTGTCGCAAGCCTCGCCTGTGTCCGCCGTCGCGTAGGCAAGTTGCTCGCCGGTCTTCGCCTCGAGGAGCCGGACCACCAGGTCGTGACTGTTGAGACGCTGGTGGGTGCCGACCAGCAGGTCGATCCGGTAGAGGTTTCCCGGCGGGCAGGTGAATGTCTGGCTGGCGGTGATCGCGCCTCGAATCGCCTCCGAGGCATGGCGGGTCGCGAGTTGTTCAGGACCGGCGACGGCATCGGGCGGCTCCGACGCCGTTTTCCCGATGCCGAGCCCCGACGCCTTGAGCGCCGCAAGGTCCCCGGCCAGGATGGGCGGTCCCGGCCGCAGCTTGCGCGAGGGGCGCAGGGCGTTCAGGGCGCGGAGGGTTTGCTCCAGGCGCCTCGCCGACGTCTCGGGTTGGTAGCGCGCGAGCGCGTCCGCGCGCGCCGTCCTGGCGAGGCGATCGCGTAACGCGCCGTCGTCGACCAGCGCCAGGAGCCGCGATTCCCATTGCTCGGGCGTCTCCGCCAGCATCCCGTTCTCTCCGTCGCGGATGGCATACCGGAATGGCTCGGTCGGCGAGGCGATGGTTGCGACACCCGCAACCGCAGCTTCGAACCACTTGAGCTCGCTCTTCGCGTGGCAGAAGCGCTCGTCCAGCTCGAGCGGCGCGAGGTTGACGTCCACGCCGGACAACAGCGCGGGCAGGTCCCGCCACGGCACCACGGGGCGCCGGTGGATTCTCTCCGAAAAGGGTCCCAGCGCCGGCGGAAGCTCCAGCGGACCGACGACCTCGAGGCGGACCGCCGGCCGTTTGACGAACACGTTCGCGATCGCGGAAGCGATGGCGCCGAAATCGAGCGAATGCGTCCGCGTGCCGCTGAAGTAACCGAGCCGCACGGTTCCGGCCGGACGCCTGGCGAGGCGCGCAATCTCGGAGATATCGATCAGCTCCTGAGAGAGCGCGTTCCGATGCACGAAGCTCGTCTTCCCCAGCGCGGCGGCGGTGCGAGCGAGCACATCGGTGCTGCCGACGAACGCGTCGCAAGCGTCGAAGACCCGGCGATAGGATCGCGCCGTTCCCGCCCAGTTCTTTCGCTCCTCGCGATCGAGAGTCCCGACGAACGGCGGCAGGCGCTCGGGCTCGAAGAGCAGGTCGTCGATGCCGAAGATGGGCAGCGCCAGCGAGCTGCGCGCGCGCGCCACCAGCCTATCGACGTATTCGTCGCCCGGGACGCGCTGGAAGAAGACCAGCTCGTGCTCTCCGGCGGCCTGCAGCGCATCCTGGTCGTGATGGAAGAGGACGGTGGCGGGAATTCCGAGGAGGCGCAGCTCTCCGAGCAGGTTGGAGACGCGGTAGCGAAAGGGCCCGTTTTCGACGCCCGTCACGATCAGCACGGAACGCGGCAGCGGGGTTCCTTGCGGATCCGTCATTTACGGCCTGCCCGGCGCCTCCTTTGCGGCACCCGTTCTCCCACACTTTTCGCTCGCGCGGCAACGTTGCGGCGCCAGTAACCGCGGGCTATGTGTTTCGCCCCTCGAACCGGAGACACATTGCTTTCGAAGCTCCGAACGCGCACGGCCGAGGTCCTCGCCTATGTCCGGCGCCGCGCGCGCATCGTGCACGACAGCCCGGCGCCGCGCTCCAAGGGGGCCTCCTACGCGGCCTGGCTCGCGGCGCACACACCCGGGCGCGCGGGTCTCGCCGTCCAGGAGGCGAAGAGCAGCTCGCTGCGCTGGCAACCGCTCATCGATCTGGTAATCCTGCGGCGACCGCTCGACGACGCCCCTTACGCGGCGACTCTCGAATCCCTCGCCCGGCAGACGTATCCGCACCACCGCGCTCGCGACGCAAGCCTGGAGACGCTGGGCGCGGTGGCCCTGCAAGGAAGCGGCGAGCTCATTGCGATCGTCGAGTCGGGCGACGAGCTGCCGCCGCATGCCCTCTTCACCGTCGCGAGCCGATCGCCGCCCGACGCAGATCTTTACTATACGGACGAAGATGTACTCGAAGGCGGCTATCGGGTTCGTCCGTATTTCAAGCCCGGCTGGTCGCCCGACGCGCTGCTCTCGCACGATTACACGGGCGGGCTCACGCTGCTGCGGCGGCATCTCCTCCGCGCCGTCGGTCCGTTCCGCGCGGTTCCCGGAGCCGCCGGGCACGATTTGCTTCTGCGCGTCCTGCCGCTGCTCCGCAAGGTGCACCACGTACCCGATATCCTCTTCCAGCGTCGCGCCGATGCGCCCCGGGCCGGCTTCTCCGAAGAGCGCCGGCAAGTGATCCGCGAATACGTGAATCGTGCCTGGGGGCCCGACTACCACGTCGCGCCCGACGGCGAGCCGGCAATCTTCTACCGGCCCGCCACGCCCGCGCGGGTGGCGGTCATCATTCCCATCCGCGACAAGGTCGAGCTCTTGCGCGCTTGTCTGGAAAGCTTTGCCCGCGCCCCCAATCACGCTTCCATCGAGCTCGTCGTGGTGGACAACGGCTCGGTGGAACCGGCGACCCTGGCATTCCTCGAGGAGGTCGCCGCTCGTCCATCGTCCCAGGTGCTCCGCTACCCGGGTCGGTTCAACTGGTCCGCGGTCAACAATTTCGCGGCGGCGCGCTCCACTGCAGACTACCTCTTGTTCCTGAACAACGACATCGAAGCCCTCCATCCCGGTTGGCTCGACGCGATGCTCGCGTTCGCGAGCCGTCCCGAGGTGGGCGTCACCGGTGCGCAGCTTCTCTATCCCGACGGGACCCTGCAGCACTATGGCGTGGTAATGGGGATGACGGGATATGCAGGTCATCTCCTCGCCGCTTGTCCGCGCTCCGAGCCGACCCTGTGCGGTCCGACCGACATGATCCGGAACTGCACCGCCGTGACCGGAGCCTGCATGTTGATGCGCCGGGCCGTCTACCAGGAGCTCGGCGGTTTCGACGAGCGCTTCATTCTCTGCGGCAGCGATGTGGCGATTTGCCTGCGCGCGATGGAGCGCGGGTACCGCAACGTGGTGACGCCGCACGCGCGGCTTACCCACCTCGAATCGAAGACCCGCGGCCGGGAGATCCCCAAGTCGGATTTCCAGCACAGCTTCGCGGTTTACGAGCCGTATTTGAAGACCGGCGACCCTTATTACAACCCACAGTTGAGCTTGAAGACTTCGAAGGCCGAGTTGCGCAGCGAACCCGAGGACATGCTCGCGTTCGCCCGGCAATTCATCTGATGCATCCGGCCGAGCTGAAACGCAAGGTTGTCAATCGGCTAGCCCGAGCCTCGTGGCTCGGCCTGCGCGACACGGTCGACGCGGCGCGGGAGGCGACGCGTATCCGGGACCTCATGGGGCTGGTCGAGGCGCTGGATTTCAGCGAGGACGACCTGGAGGCGAATCGAAAGCTGCTCGCCGCCGCCGCCCGCTTGCGAGAGCCAATCGGTATCGTCAACTGGTTTCTTCCTTATTTCCAGTACGCCTTCTACGGCGGAATCCATACCATTCTCCGTTTCGCCTCCGGTTTGCTGGAGCGGCACGGTGTGCGCAGCAACTTCATCATCTACGACCGCCCCGGCGCCTCCGCGTCGGAGATGAAGGCCAGGCTGGTCGAGGCCTTCCCCGCGCTCGCCGCCATGCCGCTGGTCGTGCTGGGGGCGGCCACCGACCCGGTTCCCGATTCGGATGCCAGCGTCGCTACCTTCTGGACCAGCGCATTCGTGGTGATGAAGAACCGGAACACCAAGCGGAAATTCTATTTCGTGCAGGACTACGAGCCGCTCTTCTATCCCGCGAGCTCGCGGTCGGCGCTCGCGGAGGCGACCTATCGTTTCGGAATGCCCGCCATCGTCAATACTCCCGGTTTGCGAGACGTTATCGAGCGCGAATTCCGCCTCCCCGCCGTCGCGTTCACTCCCGCAACCGACCCGGAGATTTTTCATCCCCCCCCGCGGCCGCGCCCGCGCACGCCGTTTCGGGTCTTCTTCTACGGGCGGCCCGAGACCGAACGCAACGCCTTCGAGATCGGTCTTTCCGCGCTGCGCCGGTTCCAGGCGCGCAATGGCGATGCGGTGGAGGTGCTGGTCGCGGGAAGCAGCATTCCCGAGGCGATCAGGGCTTCGGCGCCGGGGATCCGCTTCATGGGCCTGTTGCCGTACCGCGATACCGGCGATTTGTATCGATCATGTCACGCGGGGCTCGCGCTCATGCTGACGCGGCATCCCTCGTACTTGCCCTTCGAGTTGATGAGCTGCGCCGCGGTGCCGGTGGTCAACGTGAACCCCGCCAACACCTGGCTCTTGCAGCACGAGAAGAACGCGCTGATGGTCGAGCCCTCGCCTTCGCTCCTTTCCGACGCGTTGCAAAGCCTGGCCGAAGGTCACGACTTCCGCGAGCGACTCTCGCAGGAGGGAGCGCGACTGGTGCGGAGCTTCACCTGGGACGATCAGATCGACCGCGTGCTGCGTTTCATGAATGGCGGGGACGCGGCGCGCTGATCGGTCCCTGCCGCTCGCCGGCGCCGCCTTCCGCGACACGAGTCGACCGTTCCGCGCTCGTGGCCAGGATCACGCTCCCGGCAAGGGCGGTCGCGAGAGGCAACCAGAACCCGGCCGGCGGGCTCCACGCCGGATGGAAGGGAAAGAACCAGGATCCGCTGCTCCCCACGGCGGAGCGGTGCGCATCGGCATAGACGGCGACGATCTGGAGCGCTGAGCAGACGAAACAGACGCCGGCGCAAAAGGCGGCGAACAGACGGCGATCGAGCCGGTCCGCATGCCGGCCGACGATCTCGCCGGCGACCAGCGGCACGATGACAGCGACCGGAAGTACGTGGCGGCCCTGCGCCATCCACCCGATCGGTCGCAAGATGAAGGCATCCAGGAGCAGCGGGACGGAGAGCGCGAGAAAGATGGCGAGCAGGAGCGCCCAGCGCTCGCGCGGTGTTCCCCGCCAGAGCGCGAGGGCGATCGCCGCGACGAGGAGGAACGACCAGAGGAGATAGGCCGCGTCGGGCATCGACGAGTCGGTGTACTGGAAGACGCCGATTCCCTCGCGCAGCCATTCCGGATAGGAGCGCGCCGCTTCCCGGAGCGCAATCGCCGCAGGCTCGCTCCGCGGAAACCGCAGTTTCGGCCCGTACCTCGCTTCCCAGAGGCGATTCGCTGCCGCCGCCAGGCCGATTGCCGCTGCGGTGAAAGCGGCGCTGCGCGGCGCGGAGCGGATCTTCGCGAGTGCGCCGGGAAGGCTGCACAAGAGCGCACAGGGAGCAATCAGCAACACGAACAGCGGGCCCAGCGATCGGCAGAGACAAAGGGAGGCGCCTCCGATGGCGACGGTCGGCCACGCCATCGGGGCACGGTCGCGACCCAGGGCGAGCAAACCCACCCCGAATGCGACGGCCGCGGCGACCTCCGGTCCCGTGGGATTCAGCGAGGCTGCGAGGTAGATCGCCATCGGGGTCAGGGCGAGGAGGAAGCCGGGCAGCGACGGTCCCGAGATGGCCGCCAGGGCGAGCGCGAGGAGGGCGAGGCACGTCAACGCGTTTGCGGCCCGCGCCAGCGAGAGCGCGCCCGGCGGAGTCTTCGCGAGTTTGACCAGGAATCCCGGCAGCAGGAAGGCGGCGGGCTGGTAGGTCCCGGTGACGACATTGCGGACGACCGGTACCGCGGGGGGAGGCGGGATTCGCTCGATGCAGGCGGCCGACGCTTCCGCATGAAAGGCATTGCAGCCGTAGCCGTCGGGCGAAAGTCCGGCAGGCACCTTCACGGCGCGCACGGCCTGGGCGACCCAGGCTTCCTGCGCGGGGGTGAGCGCCGGATCGTGGAAGCTCGCCACACGCTCCCCGAGGAGATGGCCCTGGCCGATTCCGACGGCGCGAAGATAATGAGACCATTCGTCGGGCGCGGAAAAGGGAGCGGCGCAGAGGACCCAGGCTGCCAGCAGCAAAGCGTATCCGGCGACGATGCCGCCGGAGGATCTGCCTGCGAGAGTCATCCCTCAGCGCGAACCGGCGGTGCCACTCGCGCGATCGGGCGGAGCGCAGGCGTCGCGATACTCGCTTCCGGCGGCGGACGCGGCGCGCCCGGGGCTGGAGGTCTTCTTGCAAACGAAGAGCTGGATGTCCCCGAACCGGAAAGGAACGTACAGCCTGCCAAGCCGGGTCTTCTCCGCCACCCAGCGGAGCAACCCTGCACCGGGGACCGACAGCGCTCCGAGCTTCCGCAGGAAATAGTCGACCGTGATGATGTGACAATACTTGCGCACATGAACGATCTCGAACCCCGCCCGCCCGAGCATCTGTTTCAGGATCTTCTGGTCGAAGTAGTACAGGTGCATGTCCATCATCCACGGCCAGCGCTCGCCCAGCAGGCGCGGAAACCAGTTGCCGTAGTCGAGGGTGGAAAAAGCGAAAACGCCGCCGTCGCGGAGCCGTCCGTTGATCTGCTGCAATTCGCCCGCGGGATCGGAGACGTGCTCCAGGACGTCCCAGGAGCATATGACGTCGAATCCGGGAAGGTCCGCGGGAACGTCCTGGAGGCCGCCGGTAACGCTCGGAACGCCTAGCTTCTCGCGCGCATAGGTCGAGGCCCAGACGGATGGCTCGGCTCCGAGGACTTCGTATCCTCGCTCGCGCGCGATGTGGAGGAAGATACCGCAATAGGAACCGAGCTCGAGGAGCCGCCCGGATCGGGGCAGATATCGGGCGATTCGATCGAAGTTGTAGGTAAAGGTCTTTACTCGCGCATCGACGTTGTCGAGATAGGTCTTGTCTTCGACCTGCGAATACAGCGAAAGCACCTCGGCGCGCGGAAGCTGCGGATTCGTATAGACGAGACCGCAGCAAAGACATTGAACGATGCGGCCGTGAGAAGCGTGGCCGGTGCTGGTGCAGCTGTACGCTGCGCTGATCACCTTGCCGTCGCTCGTCTCGGGATATTCCTCCACGTGGTAGGGGGAGCCGCATGCGTTGCAAGGAAGCAGGCGATCGTGGTTGCCCGCCGCGCCGGACGCACGGGGTCGCAAGCCTCCGCTTCGCAGGACGCGGCGGAGGAAGAGGCGCGCGAGCGTGGTGAAACCGCGCCAGATCTCCTTCTTGGAGATCTTGGTGGCTCCGGCGCGCCGGTCGGTGAAGCGGATGGGGAACTCGTCGATCCCCTTGGTGAGCTTGCTCACGTGGTAGAGCGATTCGACGAAATAGGAATATCCGTCGGAGCGGATGGCATCGACGTTCATGCGCTGCAAGAGCGCCCGCCGGAAGCCGCGGTACGAGGTGGTGGTTTCCCGGAGCGGGATGCCGAGCAGGCCGCGGGTGAGCGTGTTGGCGATGCGGCTCAAGAGCACGCGCGACGGAGGGTATTCGCAACTGCCTCCAGCCGCATACCGGGAGCCGATGACGAAGTCCGACGCTTCGAGGCGCCGCACCATCTCCGGGAGGTATCGGGGGTGGTGGGAGAAATCGGCGTCCATGGTGACGAGCAAGTCGAAGCCGTGGGCGAGGGCGTACTTGACGGCGAGCTTGTGTGCGGTGCCGAGCCCGTTCTTCCCGGGTCGGTGGATCGCGTGCAGGCGCGGGTAGCGGACCTTCAGATCTTCCAGGATGCTGCCCGTCCCGTCGGGCGAGCTGTCGTCGACCACGAGCATCTGGCACGACGGAAGCGTCTCGAAGACTTCCGCCACCAGCGCGCGGATGTTGTCCGCTTCGTTGTAGGTGGCAGTGAAGACCAGGATGTCGTTCGTCACCATGTCCACGGACCCGGGAGAATGACCGACAACCACTCAATCCGCGAGGAAATACTTCACCAGTTGGGCCGCGTCGCCGCAGGCCGGATTCCAGCCCGTCCTCTCCGTGAATCGACGGTGGCTGCCGCGGACCAACGCCGGCTCGCCTCGCCGGAGACGGTCCGGTTCGGTGACGAATTCGACCTCCACGCCCATCTGTCGGGCTAGCTCGCGGGCCACGTCGGACAGCCGCTTCGCGCAACCGCTGCACACGTTGAACACCTCGGGGCTCGACCGCGGCAACGGTCCCTCGAGCAATGAAACGAAGGCCGAGATCAGGTCCTGGAGGGAACCTAGATCGCGCTCGAGCTCCAGGTTCCCTACCGGTATGCGGACTCGTGCCGCGGCTCGATCGCGATCGAGGATCGCCTTGTACAGGTGCGGAAGGAAGAAGGTGGAAAGCTGCGATTTATGGGTATGGTTGAAGAGCCGGAGAATGGTGGAGTGCATTTCCTCGCGGCGTGAAGCATCCTGGATCAACAGTTCGGCCTGCCACTTCGTCCGCGCATAGACGTTCTGCGGGTCGATGCGCCGGCCTTCGTCGATGACCAGGTCGTGCACGATCTCCCCCTGGTCGGGAGCCGCGTAGACCTGCGCGGTGCTTGCGAACAGCAGCCAGGCGCCGGGAGCGTGCCGCCGCATCGCTTCCAGGAGATGGGAAGGCGAGGGAAGGATCCGCTTCGCAAGTCGGGACGTGGCTGATGGCGGCGAGATGGACGATGGCATCCCAGGGCCCCGCGCGGAGCGTTTCTTCGACCGCCGCGAAGTCGGTCAGATCGAACGCAGCCGCGATGGGCTCGTGCCCTGCCTTTTGCAGCGCCGGCAAGAGGCGCGACCCGACGAAACCGCCTTGCGCTCCGGTCACGAGCATCCGCCGTCGCGAAACCACTCAGGCGCCCTCGATCATCTTCTGCTGTGCGACGAGCTTCATGTCCGCATCCACCATGCGGTCCACCAGTTCCTCGAAGCCGACTTCGGGTTGCCAGCCGAGTTTCTTGCGAGCCTTGGATGAGTTGCCGATGAGCAGATCGACTTCCGCGGGACGGATGTAGCGCTCGTCGATCTTGACGTACTTGCGCCAATCGAGGTCGGCGCGGGCGAAGGCAAGCTCGACGAACTCGCGGACCGAATGCGTCTCGTCGGTCGAGACTACGTAGTCGCCCGGCTCGTCCTGCTGGAGCATGAGCCACATCGCCTTGACGTAGTCCCCGGCGAAGCCCCAATCCCGACGCGCGTCCAGGTTCCCCAGGCGAAGCTCGTGTGCCCGGCCATGCTTGATCATCGCTACGCTGTAGGTAATCTTCCGCGTGACGAACTCGATGCCTCGCCGCGGCGACTCGTGGTTGAAGAGAATCCCGCTCGAGGCATGGATTCCGAAGGACTCGCGATAGTTGATCGTGATCCAGTGGCCATAGAGCTTCGCGACGCCGTACGGCGAACGGGGATAGAAGGGCGTTTCCTCGGTCTGGGGCACCTTCTGGGCCTTGCCGAACATCTCGCTCGTCGAGGCCTGGTAGAAGCGCGCCTTGGAGTGGCCCTTGCGGATGGCCTCGAGCATCTTCGTCACGCCAACCGCGGTGAACTCAGCGGTGAGCACTGGCTGGGCCCACGAGGTCTGGACGAAACTCTGCGCAGCCAGGTTGTAGACCTCGTCGGGCTTCGCGTGGGTCACGGCATCGATGAGCGACGACTGGTCGAACAGATCTCCCGAGATCAGCTCGATGCGATCGAGGATGTGGGCGATCCGGTCGGTGACGAGCGTGCTCGAGCGCCGCGTCAGGCCGTACACCTTGTAGCCGCGCGAGAGCAGAAGCTCGGCGAGGTACGAGCCATCCTGCCCGGTTATGCCCGTGATCAAGGCGGATTTCATCCGCAGCCCCCTACCCGGGATTTTCAGGGGGCCGGAATGTACAGCAAGGGTCGGTCGAGCTCAACGGGCACCGCCGCCGGTTCCCGCCGGAAGCGGGTCAGTGGAAGCGGCCACGAAAGGCGTACAGGTACCAGCGGAGATACCTGGGCAGCCATCTCCACAGCCGGAACCGGGACGCTCCCGCCACACGGTCGGTCCAGGTCGAAGGCACCTCCGCGATCCGCCGGCCGGCGACATAGGCCTTGACCACTGCCTCCATCCCGATCTCGAACC
>Ga0209474_10005378_pt1 | contig 10910 bp, 8 predicted proteins | sample GraSoiAngelo_145_FD_185902 | JGI IMG/M metagenome (GOLD analysis project Ga0209474, IMG submission 185902) | Grasslands soil microbial communities from the Angelo Coastal Reserve, California, USA - 14_1009_05_20cm (SPAdes) (version 2) | ecosystem: Environmental > Terrestrial > Soil > Grasslands ... | reverse complement strand
CGCAAGCAGGCCGAGCTGCCGATCGTCTACCTCGGTTACCCGGTGCCGAACCAGCAGTCGCCCGACGCCGCGGCGCTGGAGGTGCTGTCGGTCGTGCTGGCCGGCGGTCGCTCCTCGCGGATCTACCGCGATCTCGTCTACGAGCGCCAGCTCGCGCTCGAGGCCGGCGGCGACTACTCCTACTTCTCGGTCGACCCCAACCTGTTCTGGTTCTGGGCCACGCCGCTGCCCGGCCAGACGCCGGAAACGCTCGAGAAGGAGCTGCTCGGCGAGATGGACCGCCTCCGGAAGGAGCCGGTCAGCGACGAGGAGCTCAAGCGCGCCAAGAACCAGATCGAGGCCGGCTTCGTGTTCCAGGAGGATTCCGTGCACCGCCGGGCGTCGCTGCTGGCGCGCTTCGAGCTGATCGGCGGCTACGGACTGAGAGACAGGTACCTCGAGACGATCCGCGCGGTCACCGCCGCCGACCTCGAGCGCGTCGCCAAGGCCTGGTTCCCCGGCGAGCGGAAGAACGTCGGCATCCTCCTGCCCAAGCCCTGATGAAGAGACTTCACCGTCCGCTGGCGTGCCTGGTCGCGGTGCTCCTGCTGCTGGCCGCCGTGCCGGCGCCGGCGGCGCCGATCGCCCACCGCGAGGTGCTGCCGAACGGCATCGTGCTGCTGGTCGCCGAGCGGCCGGGTGTGCCCATCGTCGCCGTGCGCGTGTTCATGCGCGCCGGCGCCGCGTTCGAGCCGACGGACCACGACGGGCTCGCCAACCTCACGGGGGCGCTGCTCACGCGGGGAACGGCCAAGCGCACGGGGCCCGAGCTCGACTCGGCCATCGAGTTCGTCGGCGGCAGCCTCGAGGCGGGCGCCGCCCGCGACGGTCTCACGGCGTCGCTGTCGATCCTCAAGCGGGATCTCACGCTCGGCCTCGACCTGCTCGGCGAGGTCGTGCTGTCGCCGACGTTCCCCACCCAGGAGCTGACGCGCAAGGCGGCCCAGATCCAGGCCGCCATCAAGCGCTCGGAGGAGGATCCCGGCACCGTCGCCGGCCGTGCGCTGACCCGGCTCGTCTTCCCCAACCATCCCTACGGCAAGCCGGTCGAGGGGACGATCGAGTCGGTCGGCAAGCTCACGCGCGACGACGTCGTGAGCTTCTATCGCACCCACGTCCGGCCCGACACGGCCATCGTGGCGGTGGTCGGCGACATCACGGTGGACGAGGCGCGCCGCGAGATCCTCAAGCGCTTCGGGGGCTGGACGCCTCCGGCGCCGCCGGCCCCGAGCGTGTCGCCCGCGCCCGGCGGCGCTCCGCCGCGCAGCGAGACGATCACCAAGGACCTGACGCAGGCCACGATCCTGCTGGGCCGCCAGGCAGTGCGCCAGGTCGATCCCGACTACTTCCCGCTGGCGGTCGGCTCCTACATCCTGGGCGGCGGCTCGGCCTCGCGCCTCTACGGGCGCGTGCGCGACGAGGGCGGGCTCGCCTACGCCGTCTTCAGCTACGTCTCGCCCGGCCGCTACGGCGCCGCCTTCACCGTGTCGGCGCAGACCCGCACGGCCGAGACCGCCAAGGTCGTCGACATCTTGCGCGCCGAGCTCGGCCGCATGACGCGCGATCGCGTGCAGGACGACGAGCTGAAGCTGGCCAAGGACTACCTCATCGGCAGCTTCCCGCTGCGCCTGGATACGACGGCCAAGGTCGCCGACTTCGTGATCGCCATCGAGGAGCAAGGCCTGGGTCTCGATTACGCCGACCGCTACAAGGCCAGCATCGCGAAGGTCACCGCGGCCGACGTGCAGCGCGTCGCCCAGAAGTTCTTCGTGCCGGACACCTTCAACCAGGTCGTGGTGGGCGCCGCGAAGTGATCCAGGCGCTCCTGGTGACGGCCGCCGTCAGCCTCGCGCTGGCCGGGCCGGCGCGGGCCGCCTCGTTCACGCTTGTCGACTCGGACAAGCGCGCGGCCATCCAGGCCGGTGAGCGGAGCACTACCAGCGAGACGTTCGACCGCGAGTGGCGCGTCGCCAACGGCGGCGGCGAAAGCGTGCTGGTGCTCACGCCGTTCCATCGCCTCGTGGTGGCCGCCCGCCACGCCGCCTTCAAGAACGAGCCGCTCAAGCCCGGCGAGGTCGACCGCACGCTCAAGGAGGACGCCGGCCGGCTGATCGTGTGGGTCAACCTGCGCGGCCGGAGCCAGGACTTCGCGCGCTTCTACGTCCCGCGCCTGGTGGCCGGCGACCGCGAGATCAAGGCCGCGTTCGTGCAGAACGAGCGCCCGGCCATCCGCCAGGAGGACGGCGCCTACGTGGCCCGCTGCGTGTACGGCTTCCCGGTCCAGGATCTCGCGCCGCGCGCCCGCGTGGCGCTCATCGTGGCCGACGGCGACGGCCGCGACGTCAGCCGCTTCACGCTCGACCTCGCCGGCATGCGCTGAGCCGCGGTCATGGTGCCGGTGTCGTGGACGATTCATCGCGAGGTCGTGCTGCTGCTCGGCTGGGCCCGGGCGATCCTCATGCAGTTCGCGCATCCCCTGGTCGCCCGGGGCGTCGCCGATCACAGCGGGTTCACCCGGGAGGGCTTCGGCCGCTGGCGCCGCCTGCATCGAACGCTCGGAGCGATGCTGACGCTGACGTTCGGCACCGAGGCCGAGGTGGCGGCGACCATCGCGCACATCAACGGGATCCACCACCGGGTCCGGGGGCGGCTGGCCGTCCCCGAAGGACGCTTCGAGCCGGGCCACGCGTACGGCGCGAACGATCCCGCGCTGCTGCGCTGGGTGCACGCCACCTGCCTCGACTCGTTCCTGCTGACCTACGAGCTCTTCGTCGCGCCGTTGTCGATGGCCCAGCGCGACGCCTACTGCGCCGAGAGCGCGGAGGTCGAGGTCGCCATGGGCATGCCGGCCGGCTACCTCCCGCGCTCGCACGACGATCTCGCGCGCTACGTCGCCGGGATGCTGCAGGGCGACGAGATCGCGGTGTCCGACACGGCGCGGAGCCTGGCGCGGGAGGTGATCTATCCTCCGCTTGGCCGGGTCGCCTGGCCGGTGACCTCACTGATGCGGCTGACCACCATCGGCCTGCTGCCCGCGTCCCTCCGGGAGGCGTATGGCTTCCGGTGGACGCCCGGACGCGAGCGAAGGCTGCGGCGGGCCGCGGCGACCGTGCGATACCTTCGTCCCTTCGTGCCGTCCTTCGCGCGCGAATGGCCCATCGCCCGTCGCGCCACGCGGCGGAAGGCCGAAATCGCGGTGTTATAATTCGCCCGCACGCCGCGATATCCAGCCTGGTGTGAGGGGGTCCATCATGAAGGCGGTTCGCATCCACGCTCCCGGCGGTCCCGAGGCGCTCACTTACGAGGACGCGCCGCCGCCGACGCCCAAGGCCGGCGAGGCGGTCGTCAAGGTCGACGCCGCCGGGCTGAACTACATCGACGTGTACTTCCGCACCGGCATGTACAAGGCCGAGTACCCGCTCACGCTCGGCATGGAAGCCGGGGGCACCGTGAGCGCCGTCGGGCCCAATGTCAGCGACGTGAGGGTCGGCGACAAGGTCGCCTACACCGGGATCCCGGGCGCCTACGCGGAGTACGCGGTGGTGCCGGCCGCCCGGCTGGTCGTGCTGCCCTCGGGGGTCAGCACCCGGCAGGGCGCGGCGGCCATGCTGCAGGGCATGACCGCGCACTACCTGGCCTGCAGCACCTACCCGCTGAAGAAGGGCGACACCTGCCTGGTGCACGCCGCGGCCGGCGGCGTCGGACTCCTGCTGACCCAGATCGCCAAGATGCGCGGCGCCCGCGTCCTCGGGACCGTGTCGACCGACGAGAAGGCCAAGCTCGCGCGCGAGGCCGGCGCCGACGAGGTCATCATCTACACGCACCAGGACTTCGAGGCCGAGGTCAAGCGCCTCACCGACGGCAAGGGGCTGCAGGTCGTCTACGACTCCGTCGGCAAGACCACGTTCGACAAGAGCCTGAACTGTCTCGCCCCGCGCGGCCTGCTGGCGCTCTACGGCCAGTCGAGCGGACCGATCGGCACCTTCGATCCGGGCCTGCTCGGCGCCAAGGGGTCGCTCTACCTGACGCGGCCGAGCCTCAACGCCTACATCGCCTCGCGCGAGGAGCTGACCCAGCGCTCGGGCGAGCTGCTCGGCTGGATCCGCGACGGCAAGCTGAAGCTGCGCATGGAATTCGAGTTCCCGCTCGAGGACGCCGCCGCGGCACATCGCGCGCTGGAAGGCCGCAAGACCACGGGGAAGGTCTTGCTCGTGCCATGAACCTCGCCCGGTGGGCGAAGTGGGCGATCGGCGTCGTCGGCGCGCTCGTCCTGCTGATCGTCGTGGCGCTGATCGCGGTGCCGTACCTCGTCGACACCCCGCGCATCCAGGCCTACATCGCCAGCACGGCGACCCAGACGCTCGGACGGCCGGTGAAGTTCGCCTCCGTCTCGCTGCGCGTGCTGCCGCTGCCGGCCGTCGAGCTGCACGACCTCGACGTGGCCGAGGACCCGAAGTTCGGCGCGACGCCCTTCCTCAAGCTCAAGACCGGCCGCATCCGCCTGCAGCTGCTGCCGCTCCTCACCGGCCGTGTCGAGCTGGGCGACATCGTGCTCGACAAGCCGGCCGTGACCGTCGTGCAGGCTGCCGACGGCCGCCTCAACATCTCGACGCTCGGCACCACGCCGCCGCCGAAGCCGGCCGGCGAGCCCGGCAAGCCCGGCGAGCCGTCGCGTCCGGGCGGCGGCCCCGGCGCCCCCGGCGCCATCCCGATCTCGCGCGTGCTCGTCGACGACGGCACGCTGACCTACGTCGCGCACGGCAAGGGCGACGCGCTGACCCAGTATCGGGTCGAGGGGCTCAACGTCACCGTGACCGGCGCCGGCACGCAGCTCGAGTTCAAGGGCGACGCCAAGGTCCAGCCCGGCGCCCTGTCGCTGAAGCTCAGCGACGGCATCGTGGCGCTCAGCGGCACCCGGCCGCTGACCGACGCCTCGCTGCGAGGCAAGGTCGGAATCGAGGCCAAGGACATCAAGGACCTCACGGCCGTGGCCGCCGGCCCGTCGCCCGCGCTCGGCGGCGGCATCAAGGGCACGCTCGCGCTCGGGGGCACGCTCGGCGCGCCGACGGCGGCCGGCGACGTGCAGCTCTCACCGCTGACGGTGACGCAGACCAATCCGCAGTGCCCCGAGCCCAAGCGCCGGACGCTGACCCTGCCGACGGTGAAGCTGAACGTCGGCTGGCAGGAGCAGCGCCTCATCGCGCACCCGCTGAACGCCGCCCTCGGCGACGGCACGGTGACCACGCAGCTCACCGTGACCCTGGGCCGCGGCATCCACGTGCAACTCGCCGACCTCGGCATCAAGGCGCTGCCGCTCGAAAAGGTGCTGGTGGACTACCTCTGCCAGGGCTACGCGATCACCGGGCCGCTCGACCTCACCGGCACCCTCGCCTTCGACGTCAACGACATGCTCAACACACTGTCCGGTCCGGGCCAGATGAAGATCGGCCGCGGCAAGGTGGTCGGCCCCAAGGCCCTGGCGCTGATCGGCAGCGTCGTGCGCGTCGGCTCGGCCATCTCCTCGCTGCTGTCCGCCGACTTGCCGACCCGGATGTTCGACGCGCCGCTGGAGTTCGACTCGATCACCGGGACCTATCAGATCACCCACGGCGTCGCCACCACGAAGGACCTGCTCTACACGAGCCGGGTGATGAAGGTCCTGATCGCCGGCGACTACGGGATCGCCAACGGCCGCCTGAATCTCGACATGACCGTCAACCACGGCCGCGGCGAGGTCAAGGCCAAGATCACCGGCACGACGTCGTCGCCCTCGGTGCGCGTCGCGCCCGGGACGCTCCTCCGCGACGTCGACCCCGGCAAGGCGGAGAAGGGGATCCAGGACCTGCTGAAGCGCTTCGGGAAGTAGGCGTGACGGTAGCGAACGCGTGCGTCAGCGCCGGGCGCCCGACAGCAGCTGATGCACCTTGAACGGCCCGTCGGGGTCGCGCTCCTGCGTCTTGTCGTGGTAGCGGTGGCACTCGACGCAGCCGCTGCGCGCGCCACCGGCTGGCTTGTGGCAGTCGCGGCACGTCCCGATCGCCGGCATCAAGACATCCTTCGTCTCGGTGCTGGTCGTTGCCTTGTGGCACTCCACGCAGGCCAGCGGGCGATGCGGGGCGTGGTCGAAGCGCGCGTGCGGTAGCCAGCGTGCGGGAATCGCCGTCGGCACCACCTGCGGGACCGCGCCGCCGCTCTTGGTCAGCGCGTGGCAGTACTCGCAGCGCTGCTTGAAGAGACCCGGCTCGATCGTGCTCAGCTGGGTCGAGACCCAGGCGGACCCGCCGCCACCGCCCGCGCTGCCGCCGCCGGCGGCGGCGCCGCCTCCACCGGCACCACCGGCGGCCGCGTCGCCGCTCGATTCGTCGCTGCCACGGCGCAGCCGGCGCGGCGACTCGTCCTGCGCGAGCACGATCTCCGGCTCGAGCGACGACCGACGCCGCAGGCCGCGCGGCGTGTCGGGCTCCGGCGCCGGAGCCTCTTCGCCGCCGCCGCCGCGTCGGAGGCCACGCGGCTGGTCACCGGCCGGCGGCGCCGCCGCCTTGACCAGCTCCAGATCGACGCAGCGCTGACGCAGCGCCTTGCCGGCCTCGCCGGCGGGAATCGACTGGCACGCATCGAAGGCGTCGGCGATCGTGCCGCGCAGGTACGCGTGCACGACGCCGGCCTTGGCGTGCGGCACCACCGCGGGCTTGTCGGGCGCCGCGCTGTCGACGAAGCGGCCGTCGAAGTCCAGGGGATGGCAGGCGGCGCAGTTCTTCTCGTAGGCGACCGGCTCCATGTACTCCCCGCGCGCGTCCGGCCGATGGCAGAACGTGCAGGCGAGCTGCCGGCCGCCCTTCGCCTTGACCAGGTGCGCGGCGCCGAGCTGCGCCTCGACGTCCTCGATTCCCTTGAGATTGACCTTGAGGTGCTTGGCGTGATTCAGGTTGATCTGGGCGGTGTCGCGCAGCTCGGCCTTCTGATCGAGCCGCACGCGGCGCACCTTGTCGCCCTCGTGCACGTTGACGGCAAACTCCGGATGCTGGCGCAGCGCCGTGATGTTGGCGTGGTAGGCCGGCGGCTGGCCGTCCTTCGTCTTCAGATCGCGATGGCACTGGGCGCAGTGCTGGTCGGCGATCTGCACGAGCAACGCGCGCCCGCCGTGCTCGCGATGGCAGCTCGCGCACCGCGGCTGGAACGCCTCGTTGACGTGGTGCCGCGGCCCGGCGTGGCAGGCCTGGCACGCGTTGTCGGTGACGCGGGCCCAGTAGCCGGGCGGCGGGGTGCCGACGACCCCCGCCGCCAGCATGGTCGCCGGCGCCGCCGCCGCCGGCGCGGAGACGGCCGGCGCCGGCCCGGGGCCGTGGCAGACCACGCAGTCCTTCTCGAACATCGTGTGGGCGGTCGAGACCCGACCGCCGTTGTAGATGCGCTGGTCGCCCCGGACGGCGTAGACGAGCAGCCAGAGGGCCGCCACCGCCGGCACGGCCACCGAGAGGATGAACCGCCAGCGGCGGAACGGGTGCGGCTGCTTGAAGTAGCCGAGCGCGATGCGCTTGGCCCGAATCTTCGACGAGTACCGGGAGTCGCCGGCCGCCATCAGTACCGCAGGGCGATGACCGCGTGGGCGGTGCCGAGCAGCAGCAGCGCCAGCGACAGCGGGATGTGCAGGAGCAGCCAGCCGTGCAGCCAGTGGTGCAGCCGCTTCTGGTCGCGCAGCTGCCGGCGCTCGTCACAGGTGGCTTCCAGCTCACCGACGGTGTTGTGCAGCAGCGGTGGCAGCGCCGTGCGCAGCTCGCGGAACAAGGTCGCCGCCCGGGCGGGATTGAGCATCACGCCGTTGCCGTGGACGACGGGGTCGAGGAACGGGCGGATCTCGGTCAGATAGGCGTCGCGTAGCACGGCACTCTCGGGGGTCGGCGCCAGGGGCGCCGGGTGCGCGCGCGGCGTCGAGCGCGGCTGCCCGACGCGATCGACCAGCCCACCGCCAGCCCGCCGCTCGGCCGGCGCCGGCGGCGTGTCGACGAGCAGCGGCCCGCAGGCGGCGGCCACCAGCTCGTCCGACTGTCCGCGCAGCTGCAGCACGATCGAGTCGATCTGCTCGTAGACGGTCTCCAGCGGCACCCGGGTGAGCATGAGCCGTGGCATGACCTGTTGCAGGAGCAGCCCCAGGATGCCGCTGACGATCACGATCCCGAACAGGATCATGAGCACGGCGGTCAGCGGCCCGCCCAGGCGGAAGCCGCCGTGGAAGAGGATGAGCGGGAAGCTCAGCAGCCCGAGCCAGATGTGGCCGCGCATCCAGAACGTCCCGCGCCCGATCTGCCAGGTCGGCACCTTGCGCCGCGCGCCCAGGGCGCCGGCGAACAGCATCAGCGCCGAGCCCACGACGCCGAACGTCAGCCCCACCGCGCTGCCGCCGCTGGGGCCGTTCAGCGCGTGACGGACGTAGGGAACGTAGATCGCCGTCGCCGCCGCCAGGACCACCAGGCAGGCGATGATCCAGCTGCGATGGGACCGGTCGATCAGCATCCGGCGGCTGTCACTTGGCGATTCCGAAGAACTTCAGGGGCTCGATGCGATGCAGCGCATCGTGCGGGCACGCGTACACGCAGGCCGGCTCGGAGTAGTCACGGCTGAGGTCGCAGGTGGTGGCCTTCTCGCGCACCACCGCCTTGCGCATCCCCGGCTGCTCGGGATCCTCGGCGTTCACCATGAACGGATGGAGATTGATGTTGCCGTACGGGCACTGGTTGGCGCACAGGCCACAGCCGATGCACCAGTCCTCGATGATGATCTCCAGCGAATCCGGGTGCCGGCGGATGGAGCCCACCGGGCAGCCGACCATGCAGAGCGGATCGCGGCACGAGCGGCACGACGTGGCCACCAGGAACTTGTCGTAGCGCAGACCGTCGCGCACCAGGCGGGTCACGCCGTCGTGGGCCGCGGCGCAGGCCCGCACGCACTGGTCGCAGCGCGTGCAGCGCTCGAGGTCGATGACGAGCAGGTTCTGGGCCTCCATGAGGCCCTGACTCAGGAAGTCGTCGAGCTCGAGGGTGCCCACCGTCTGCCGCTGCTTGGCGTCGGCCTCCAGCCGGGCCTGCGCCACCTCGGCCAGCCGCGTCTGGATGTCGGGGAACTCGCGCAGCATCAGGTGGAAGTCCTCGGCCTTGATGCGCACCGCTTCCACGTGGTCCAGCGCGGTGCAGGTGCTGGTGCGCACGCCCTCGCCGCCGAGCAGGCCGATCTCGCCGAAGTAGTCGGGCCGGGTGAGGTAGCGCAGCACCATGTCGCCGCCCGGGAACGCCTGGCTGACCTTCACGAAGCCGATGCGGATGAGGTAGAGGCTGTCGGCCTGCTCGCCCTGGCGGCAGATGACCTGGCCCGGCTCGAAGCGCACGAGCTCGACCCGGTCGCGCAGCCGGCGCACGAAGTCCTGGCTCACGGTGTTGAAGATCGGGACCGTGCGCAGGTGGGTGTCGAGCGCCCGCTCGCGATAGCGGCGATCGAGGGTGGCCTTGAAGACCTTGTCCTTCTGGAGCATCTGCAGCACGTTGCGCAGCATCTCCAGGACTTCGGTCTCCTCGATGGCCCGCACGGTCGCCGAGCGCGGGTAGAAGCTCAGACAGGTCATCTCGCCGAAGAGGTCGCCGGCGCCCAGCTCGGCGACCGGGTTGCTCAGCTCCAGGTCGACCGAGGCGTCGATCGGGATGTAGCGCGGGGCCGCCGCCGCCGGGGCCGGCGCCTCCTCGTTCAGCACCAGCTCGGTCAGCTTGCGGAAGAAGCCCTTGCGGCCGCCCGGCTCGCCGCGCCGCGTGGAGCTGTGCCCCATCGGCGTCGCCAGCGAGACCTGCACCTTGCCGCTCAGGATGTAGAAGGCGGTCGAGCCGAAATCGCCCTCGCGGCAGATGATCTCGCCGGGCTTGAAGCGCCGGCGGACGACGGCGCCGCGGTTGAGGTCGAGGAACGTGCCCGACATCCGCTTGAAGATGTCGAGCTTCTGCAGCTGCTCGGCGCTCATCTCCTCGCCGGCCGGCAGGTCGACGTCGACGATCTTGCGATTGGTCAGGGCCCCGGTCGGGCAGGAGACCATGCACTCGCCGCAGCCGACGCAGGTGGAGGCGGCCATCGGCACGTCGGTGTCGAAGGCGATGCCGGCCTGGTGGCCCTTGCCGGTGCGGCCGATGACGAAGTTATTCTTCACCTCGGAGCAGCCGCGGATGCAGCGGTCGCAGAGGATGCAGGCGGTGTGATCGACGGCGATGAAGAAGGACGACTCGTCGCGGCCGCGCGGCGCGTCGCGGTGGGCGAAGCGCGGCGTCGTCACCGCATAGCCGGCGCCCAGCCGCTCCAGCTCGCAGTCGCCGGTGGCCCGCTGCCGCGCGCACGGCGAGGGGTGATCGGACAGCAGCAGCTCGACCAGCGTGCGACGCGCGCGCTGCACGCCGTCGGTCGCCGTCGCCACGACCATGCCGTCCTCGGCCGGCCGCACGCAGGCGGCGGCCAGCACGCGGTTGTTCTTGACCTCCACCGTGCAGACGCGGCACACGCCGACCGGCGTCTGGTGCTGCGCGTGACACAGCGTGGGGATGTCGATGCCGAGGCCCCGGGCGGCGTCGAAGATCGTCGTCCCCGCCGCCACGCTCGTCTCGCGCCCGTCGATCGTCAGCTTGACCGCTCCGCCGGGACTCATCACACCCCCGTCATCGGGCACACGCCGGCCGGACAGCGCCGGCGCAGCAGGTGATCGTCGATCTCCGGGCGGAAGTGCGTCAGCACCGACTTGATCGGCACCGGCACGACCTGGCCCAGGCCACAGATGGACGTCAGCGTCAGCGCGTGCGTGAGGTCGTCGATCACCGCGAGATGCTCGGACCGGCCGTGGCCGCGGG
>Ga0209474_10005377_pt1 | contig 10911 bp, 9 predicted proteins | sample GraSoiAngelo_145_FD_185902 | JGI IMG/M metagenome (GOLD analysis project Ga0209474, IMG submission 185902) | Grasslands soil microbial communities from the Angelo Coastal Reserve, California, USA - 14_1009_05_20cm (SPAdes) (version 2) | ecosystem: Environmental > Terrestrial > Soil > Grasslands ... | reverse complement strand
CAGTGAGCGAATGCGCCCCCAGTCGCGAGCTACTCGTACGTGTAGAAGCCGCGCCCGCTCTTGCGGCCGAGGAGGCCGGCGATCGCCATCGCGACGAGGCGTGGGGGCGGCGCCATCCGTGGCTCCCGCAGCTTCTCCCAGAGGGCCTCGCTCGCATGCACGTGCACGTCGATGCCGACGAGGTCGACGAGCTCGCAGGGGCCCATCGGCCAGCCTGCACCGTGCTTCAGGCCCGCGTCGAGGTCGGCGGGCGTGACACGCGCCTCGTCCAGCACCCGGATGGAGTCGTTCAGGAGCGGGATCAGGACACGGTTGACGACGAAGCCGGGCGTGTCGTGGCAGCGGATGGGGTGCTTGCCGAGCCGCTCGCCGAGGGAGTAGGCGGTCTCGAACGCCTCATCGGAGGTCAGCTCGGCGCGAACGATCTCCACGAGCGGCATGAGGGGCGCAGGGTTGAAGAAGTGCATCCCGACCACGCGCTCCGGCGTCGAGGTCGCGCCCGCGATCTCGGTCACGGAGAGCGCCGACGTGTTCGTCGCGAGGACGGCGTCGGGGCGGCAGACGCGCTCGAGCTCCGCGAATAGCTCCCGCTTCGGGCCGAGCTCCTCGACGATCGCCTCGATCACGACGTCGCAGCCGGCGAGGTCGCCGAGGTCGGTTGTCAGGGTGAGCAGCCCGATGTCGAACGACTCGATCTGGCTCTTCTCGACCTTGCGCGCGAGGAAGTGCTCGATCCGTCCCCGCGCCTTCTCCCCCAGCTCGTCCGTCACCTCGCGCCCGACGGTCTCGAGACCGGAACCGACCGCGAGCTGCGCGATTCCCGCGCCCATCGTCCCGAGCCCGACGACTCCGATCTTCATCGCGCGGAGCCTAACCGGGCCGCCGCAGGCGGCACGGGGTCTTCCGGCCGGGCGGCGCCGGCTTAGCCGGCGACGCTTCCAGCCCTGAGACGTAGACTCGCCGCGGACGTGCAGGTACGCGAGGGCACCGTTGTCTTCCCGCTCGACGGCGAGGAGGCGGAGACGTGGTACCGGGTGACGGGCGAGCTGCGGCGCGGCGATCCCGATGCCCCGGCGCCGCTCGTCGTCCTCCACGGCGGTCCCGGCGGGACGCACGACTACCTCCTCTCCCCCGCCGCCGCTCGTCGTCCTCCACGGCGGTCCCGGCGGGACGCACGACTACCTCCTCTCGCTCGCCGACCTCGCCGACCTCGCCGACCGCCGAGCCGTCATCCATTACGACCAGGTCGGCAACGGCCGGAGCACGCACTACCCCGACCGCGGCGCGGAATTCTGGACGGTCGAGCTCTTCGTCCGGGAGCTACACAACCTCGTCGACGCGCTCGGCATCCGCGAGCGGCATCACGTTCTCGGTCAGTCCTGGGGTGGCTTTCTCGCGGAGGAATACGCGCTCACGCAGCCGCCGGGGCTGCGAGCGCTCGTACTCGCGGACACCGCAGCGTCGTGGGCGGACTTCGCGAGCGAGGCAGGCAAGCTGCGCGATGCGCTGCCGGAGGACGTGCGGGCGACGCTCGACAAGCACGAGGCGGCCGGCACCTACGACGATCCCGAGTACGTCGAGGCGTGTCTGGTCTTCTACGGGCGCCACGTCTGCCGCATCCCATGGCCGGCCGAGGTAGCCGCCACATTCGAGTGGCTCGAGCGAAACCCGGTCGTGTATCGGACGATGAACGGCCCGAGCGAGTTCCACATCATCGGATCCTGCAAGGACTGGCAGATCAAGGACCGGCTGCACGAGATCCGCCGGTCGGCGCTGATCGTCTCTGGCCGATACGACGAGGCAACGCCGGCTTCGAGGAGTCGTCGCACATGCCGCACGTCGAGGAGCGCGAGCGCTACATGCAGGTCGTCGGCGGCTGGCTCGCCCAGCACGACTGATCACACGGCGGGTCTATCCTCCGGCCCGTGCGTCTCCACCCGCTGAGCCGCCTACCCGATCCGTGGCGAAGGATCGTCGATTGGCTCGTCACGATCGGCGTCGCAGTCGCGTTCGTCCTCGCCTTCGAAGCGGAGCTGGCGAAGCCGTATCGGATCCCCTCCTCATCGATGGAGCACACGCTTCATTGCGCCCGCCCCGTCGCCGGCTGTCTCGGCTCGACGAGCGACCGCGTGCTGGTGAACAGGCTCGCCTACGCGCTTGGGAGTCCGCAGCGGGGGCAGATCGTCGTCTTCAACGCTCCGGCTCGGGCAAGCGGCTGTGCGGCCGGCGACGGCGGAGCGACCTTCGTCAAGCGGTTGATCGGCTTGCCGCGTGAAACGGTGCGCGAGGACGACCACGGCTTCATCTGGATCCGGTCCCAGGCAGCGACGACGTGGACGAAGCTCGAGGAGCCGTACCTCTCCTCCGCAACCCGACTGGCGGACACAGCCCACTTCGGCAAGAGCTGGTGGGTACCAGACGGCGAATACTTCATGCTCGGCGACAACCGGCCCAACTCCTGTGACTCGCGCGCCTGGGGAGCGGTGCCGAGGAGCAGGCTCATCGGCCCGGTGATCCTCACCTACTGGCCGCCGAGCCGAATCTCGTACCGCGCCAGCGGCTGGTAGCTGCTCGGATCAGACCCGCTCGACGACGGCAGCGATCGCCTGGCCGAAGCCGATGCACATCGTCGCGAGCCCGTAGCGCGCCTGCCGCCGCTCGAGCTCCGAGACAAGCGTGGCCGTGATCCGGGCGCCGGTCGCGCCGAGCGGGTGGCCGAGGGAGATGCCGCCGCCGTTCGGGTTCACGTCGCCCGCCTCGTAGCGCTCCTGCAGGCCCGTGTCCGCGAGGAACTGGGCGACGACCGAGGCGAAGGCCTCGTTGACCTCGATCACGTCGATCTCATCCCATGTCAGCCCGGCCTTCGCGAGCGCCTTCGCCGACGCCTCGGGATTGCCGTGGAGCATCAGGTGCGGATCAACGCCGACGACCCCGAAGGAGACGAAGCGGGCCCGCGGCTCCAGTCCCAGCTCCGACGCCTTCGCCTCCGAGGCCACCAAAACGGCAGCCGAGCCGTCGACGATCTGGGACGAGTTGCCGGCGGTCACGACACCGTCGGGGATGAACGCGGGCTGGAGCGCCGCCATCTTCTCGAGCGTCGTCTCGCGCCTGACCGCCTCGTCGACCGCGAAGCGCGTCCGCACGAGGGTCGCGCCGGAGTCGGGCGCAGGCACGTCGAGCTCGATCGGGACAACCTCCCGCTCGAAGCGCCCTCCGTCGATCGCCCGCGCGGCGCGCTGATGCGACTCGTAGCCGATCCGATCGAGCTCCTCGCGCGTCAGCCCCCACTGCTTCGCGATCCCCTCGGCCGAGATCCCCTGCATCACGATGTCGTGGTGCTCGTACACGAGCGGGGACATCGAGCCGTTGTTCGACCCCATCGGGACGCGCGACATCATCTCCACGCCGCCCGAGACGACGAGGTCGAGCTGACCCGACCAGACCGTCGCCGCCGCGTTGAAGTTCGTCTGCATCGAGGAGCCGCACTGCCGGTCGACCGTCGTCCCTGCCACCGAAACCGGCCAGCCGGCGGTGAGCGCGACGTTGCGGCCGATGTTCCACGCCTGCTCGTCGACCTGTGTCACGCAGCCCCACTGCACATCCTCGATCTGGGCGGGATCCACGCCGTTCCGCCCCACGAGCGCGTTCACGACCTGCGCGGAGAGCTCGTCGCCGCGGATGTGCGAGAGGGTGCCGTTCTTCTTCCCGATTGGACTGCGGACAGCGTCGACGATCATTGCGCCGGGCCTTGTTGCGCCGGATCGGGCCATGCAAGAGACTGTACCGCGGTCGATGCTGCGCAAGAACGCCAAGATCGAGCTCCTGAAACGCGTCCCCCTGTTCGAGCGCTGCTCGAAGCGCGAGCTCGGCGAGATTGCGATGCTCGCGGACGAGCTCGACCTGCCCGACGCCCGCAACCTCACGCGTGAAGGCGCGAGCGGCTGGGAGTTCATCATCCTCGTCGAGGGCGCAGCCGACGTCGTCCGCAAGGGGAAGACGGTGAACGAGCTCGGTCCCGGCGACTTCGTCGGAGAGATCTCCCTCATCACCGGTGCGCCGCGCACGGCGACGGTGAAGACACGGGGGCCGTCTCGCATCCTCGTCCTGACCGCGTCCGGCTTCCGGACGCTGATGCACGATGTCCCCTCGATCCAGGACAAGGTGCTCGCGGCGCTTGCCGCGCGCCTCTCGCCCGACGACTAGCCGCTAGTCGCGAGCGCGCGGCACGCGCGGCTGCTCGACGTGCGCGAGGTACGTCGGCGCGGCAAGCTCGAGGACGAGCCGCCGGCCCTCCGTGTCGCCGCGCTCGAGCTCCTGGAACGAATACCCGACGTCGCCGCCGAGGACGACCGGCCCTTCGTCCGTCTCCACGACCACGATCTGGTGCCCCGCGCTGTGGCCGGGCGCCGGTACGAGCCGCACACCGGAGAGGATCTCCGCCTCCCCGTCGTGCTCGACGTAGGTGGCGCCGGGAAAGTCGACCCAGTCCCGCACGGTGTAGTCGTCCTCGGTGCGCGCGTCGGCGAGCTCGCGCCGCTGGACGTGGATCGGGACGCCGGGGAAGAGCCGGTTGCCGCCGCAGTGGTCGAAGTGGAGGTGCGTGTTGACGACGACCGCGACGCGGCGGACGAGATCGTCGGGCAGCGGGTGCGGCGTCGGCTGCCACTCCTCGTCGAGCTCGGGCGTCGTGTCGATCATCCCGGTGTCGACGAGGACGAGACCGTCGGGATGGTCGATCGTGTCGGAGAAGCCGGGCCAGCGGTCGCCGGAGAAGACGACCTCGCTCGTCAGGTGCCGACCGATATCGTCACGTCTGAGCACCGCCGGAGCATATGGCTACCACGACTGAAGAATGGATCGAAGTCCACTCCCCGTACAACGGCGAGATCGTCGGCCGCGCGCCGAAATCGGGTGCCGACGACGCTCGCCGGGCGATCGACGCCGCCGCGCGCGCGCTCGAATCGCCGCTGCTCCCGCACGAGCGGGCGGCGATCCTCGACCGTGTCGCAGGCCTCCTGCGCGAACGGCACGAGGAAATGGCGCGGACGATCTGCTCGGAGGCGGGCAAGCCGATCAAGACCGCGCGCGTCGAGGCCTCCCGCGCCGTCTCGACCGGACGATCTGCTCGGAGGCGGGCAAGCCGATCAAGACCGCGCGCGTCGAGGCCTCCCGCGCCGTCTCGACCTACACGTTCGCCGCGGTCGAAGCGCGCAAGCTCGCCGGCGACGTCGTGCCGATGGGAGCCTCCGAGGCCGGTGAGGGCAAGATCGCGTTCACGCTCCGCCGGCCGGTCGGCGTCATCGGCGCCATCTCGCCCTTCAATTTCCCCTGCAACCTCGTCGCGCACAAGCTGGCGCCCGCGCTCGCCGCCGGGTGTCCGGTCGTACTCAAGCCGGCGAGCCAGACGCCGCTCTCGGCGCTTCTCCTCGCCGAGCTCGAGCAGGAGGCGGGCCTTCCGGACGGCTGGCTCAACGTCATCGTCGGCCCGTCCGGCGAGATCGGGGACGTGCTCGTCCAGGACGAGCGAGTCCGGATGATCACCTTCACCGGCTCGAGCGGCGTCGGCTGGGGGATCGCGGAGCGCGCCGCGAAGAAGCGCGTGCGGCTCGAGCTTGGCAACTCGACGCCCGTCGTCGTGGCCGCCGACGCCGACCTCGATCTCGCTGCCTCGAAGCTCGCCGCGAACGCCTTCTCCTTTGCCGGGCAGAGCTGCATCTCCGTCCAGCGGATCTACGTCGAGCGGCCCGCTCTCGACGGCTTCCTCGAGCGCTTCCTGCCGAAGGTGGAGGCGCTCGTCGTCGGCGACCCGGCGGACGAGGCGACAGACGTCGGGCCGGTCATCGACGAGGACGCGCGCACGCGGATCGCCGCGTGGGTCGAGGAGGCCCAGGCCGCGGGGGCGAAGCTCCTCGCAGGCGCCACGGACGCCGAGCCACTCGGCCCGCTCGTGCTCGCCGAGGCGCCCGAGTCGGCGCACGTCGTGTGCGACGAAGTGTTCGGCCCCGTCTGCGTCGTCAACGCGGTCGATTCGCTCACCGACGCGTACGAGCGCGCCAACGGCACCGAGTACGGCCTTCAGGCGGGGATCTTCACCGGCTCGATCGCGACGGCGCTGGCCGCGGCCGAGGCGCTCGAGTTCGGCGGCGTGACGGTCAACGAGGCGCCCACCTTCCGTGCCGACCAGATGCCGTACGGCGGCGTCAAGGGCTCGGGCAACACGAAGGAAGGGCCCGCCTACACGATCCGCGAGATGACCGAGGAACGGCTCGTCGTCCTGCAGGCCTAGAACGTTTCCCGCGGCGTCAAGGGCTCGGGCAACACGAAGGAAGGGCCCGCCTACACGATCCGCGAGATGACCGAGGAACGGCTCGTCGTCCTGCAGGCCTAGAACGTTTCCCGCTCCAGCCGCGCGGGGAGGCTCTCTTTCGTGTGGCGAACCAAGGGCCGGTCCCGTTTGCTGCAAAGACAACGACTATGGCGACTTTGTGACAGCGCCCGCTACCATGTAGGATCGAGCCCCGGGGCAGAGGGGAGCTCGCGGGGAATGGCTTCGGACAAGGCCTTGCGGCGTGTGCGGGAGGAGACGTAGACGCAGTGATTGAAGAGAGAACCGCCCAGTTGCAGCAGTGCATGTATCAATACTCACGGGCCATTTACCGCTCCGTGAAGGACATGATCGATCCGTATTCCGACCGTCAGACGCAGCTCGATTCGCGCCGCGGTGTCCTCGTCGCCTGTGAGACGACGATGGAGCGCCTCGCCAGCGATCCCCTCTACTTCGCCAAGCCGGAGCGGGCGCTGTTCCAGGACATCCGACGCTTCTTCCCCATCACCGCGCAGGCGCAGGTCGCATGGGCGGTGGAGCAGGGCGTGAAGGCCGCCGTCGACTTCATCGAGGAGCAGATCGAGTCGGGCCTGCTCGACGGCGGCGTCGCCCGCTGCCGGGCCACGACCCGCAAGGGCAAGCCGTGCCAGCGGACGCCGCTGCCGGAGCGCGACTACTGCCCCTCGCACCAGCACCTCGAGACCAAAGCCGCGGCCTAGCCGCTTCCCGCCGTCCACAGGCTTCCACAGGTGCGATCCACAGCCGCCCCGCTGTAGGCTCGGGACGGGTGTCGCACGACACAGACAAGCTGATCCGGCAGCTCTCGCTCGTCGCCTACCTGATGGCGGAGCGCCGGGCGATCACGGCACGCGACGTCAAGTCGAATGTCGAGGGCTACTCGGAGATGTCGGACGAGGCCTTCGCGCGCCGCTTCTACTCCGACCGCGCCGAGCTGCTCTCGCTCGGCGTCCCGCTCCAGTCGCAGCGTGACGAGTTCACGGGCGAGGAGCTGTACACGCTCCGCTCGGAGCAGTACTTCCTCCCCCAGCTCGAGCTCGAAGACGAGGAGCTCGCCGCGCTGCAGACGGCCTTCTACCTCCTCGAAGGGAAATTCGCGTACGCAGAGCCGCTGCGCCTCGCGCTCCAGAACCTCGCGCTCGGGCGGCCCGGCTTCGTCGAGGCGCGGACCGAGACGGCGAGTCGCGTCGAGGTGCTCGACCCGGACTACTCACCGGAGACGCCAGGCAGGCTGGCGAAGCTCGAGAACGCGATCTCGAAACAGCGGACGGTGCGGTTCGAGTACTGGTCGATCTCCCGGGACGAGGTGAGCGAGCGGACGCTCAACCCGTACGCGCTGCTCCCGGACAACGGGCTCTGGTACGTCGTCGGCCACGATCTCGACCGGGACGAGATCCGCACCTTCCGCGTCTCCAGGATTCGCGGGGACATCAAGTTCGCCACGCGGCGGGAACGGGACTTCCGCGCGCCGGCGGACTTCGACGTCGAGCTCTACCGCGGCCGGCCGCCGTGGCAGATCGGCGACGTCGTCGGCACTGCGCGGATCGAGGTGCTGGGCGACACGGCCTGGTGGGTGCGGCGCGCCTACGGCTCGACCGGCCGGCTCGAGGACGGCGTCTTCGTCACCGACTACTCCTCCATTCCCCAGCTCTCGTCGTGGGTGCTGCGCCAGAACGGCCGGGCCGTGCCGCTCGAGCCGCCCGAGCTGAAGCGGGACGTCGCCGCAGCGTTGCGGCGCGTGCGCGAGCAGCACGAGGGCGAGGCCCCTCAGGCGGCGCGCGAGAAGCCCGCGGCGACGGCAGATGGAAGCACTGAGCGCCCAGCTGGGCCCGTGGCGCCCGAGCGGTTCGCCGTCCTCCAGGCGCTGCTCGCCTATCTCCTGGCGGCGTGCGGCGAGGAGCGGGACGCCGAGATCCCGGAGTCGGAGCTGTTCGAGCACTTCCCGTCGATCCCGGCGGACGAACTCGAGGAGCACCTGTCCCTTCTCAACCTCGTCAACTTCGGCGGCGGCTGTTACACGGTGTACGCCGAGCTGCGCGACGGCTCGGTGCACGTCGACAAGGAGCTTTGGGGCGACACGTTCCGCGCCGCGCCGCGCCTGACGCCGCTCGAGGCACGCGCAATCCGGCTCGCGCTCGAGTACGTCGGGCCGATGATCGCCGCCGACGCGCACACGCCGCTCTCGCGCGTCCGCAAGAAGCTCGAGGAGACATTCGGCCGCTTCGAGCTCGCGCAGACTCCGGAGCCGCAGGTCGGCACCGAAGAGGTCGACCTCGTGTCGAGGCTCGCGCGCGGCATGCGCGAGCGGCGGCTCGTCGAGATCGAGTACCAGAAGGAGGCCGACGCGGCGCCCACGACGCGGCTCGTCGAGCCGTACTCCCTCGAGCGGCAGCTCCCGAACTGGTACGTCCACACGTGGGACCGGACGAGCGACGGCGCGCGGTCGTTCCGCCTCGACCGGATGCGGAGCGCGAAGCTGAAGCGGGAGCGGTTCGAGCCGCGGGAGGGCTTCGAGCCGACCCGGCTCCGCGACGCGCGCACCGCAAAGATCCTGTACGACGCGGAGATCGCACGCTGGGCGATCGAGCGCGGCGCGCGGCCGCTGGCCGACGGGAGCGCCGTCCGCGACCTGCCGGTCGGAAGCGACGAGTGGCTCGAGGGCGAGGTGCTCTCCCTGCGCGGCGACGCGGTGCTGCTCGAGCCGGACGAGCTGCGTCACACGATCGCGGCACGCGCCAAGGCGCTTGCGAAGGAGCTCGGCGTCGAGCGCCTCCGCGCACCCGCCTGAGGCGCCGGACGCTCGCCTGAGGCGCGTTCGTGACTGACCCCTTGAGGCTTAGTCAAGGCTCTTGCGATATAGCGCTACCTCAGTAGGCGCGCCGCCGAAGAGAGGCTGGGGCTCAGACTTGACCTGCTCTAGCACCCAGCCATTTCGCTCGTAGAAGCGTCGGGCGCGGGGATTAGATGCCAGAACCGTCAGCACAGCACGTCGAAAGCGTGTCGCGAGTTGCTCGTGTGCGCAGTCGATTAGTCGCTGTGCCGCCCCAGTTCCCCACCAACTCGGATGGACGTAAATCGCGTACAGCTCTCCTGCGTCAGCCTCTTCAGAGGCGGGTCCGATGATTAGGACGCCCACCACTTCACGCTCCGATTCGACCACATAGGGCCACCGCTCGGGGTTTGCCAATACCTCGCGCCACAGCCCCTCGCGGCGCGCCAGCGTCGGAGCGTTCGGGACACCCGCATACGCTGCCTCCGACGACTCGTGATGTACCCGTGCCGCGTGGGGCACATCCTCGACGCGAGCCGCGCGGACAAGCACCGCAGCATCTAAGCACTCGGCTGGGCCAGCGTCCTATCGGCCGACGGGCAGCGTCAGAGTGAACGTCGCGCCAGGCTCGTCCCCGGAGCTGACGTCGAGGGAGCCGCCGTGGGCCTCCGCGATCGAGCGGGCGATGAAGAGGCCCAGTCCGGTTCCGCGATCGAGCGGGCGATGAAGAGGCCCAGTCCGGTTCCCGGCTTGGACGCGCCGGGCACGTCCACTCGGCCGAACTTCTCGAAGATGCGCGCTTGCTGGTCACGAGGGATCCCGGGGCCCGCGTCGCGCACCGCGATCCGCACGGCGCCGTTCCCCGCCGCTGCCGAGACGCGCACCTCGCCGCCTTCCGGGGAGTACTTGACGGCGTTTTCGATCAGGTTGCCGAGCACCTGGCGGAGCCGGGCGCGATCGCCGCGGATTGCAGGCAGCGCTCCGCGGACGGAGGCGACGACGGTTACGTCCTGCTGGGCCAGGGCCGCGGTCTCGACCGCCTCCTCCACGACGCGGCCCAGGTCGACCTCGTCGAAGCGGTAGCTGAACGTCCCGGCCTCGATCCGCGACGTGTCGAGGACGTCGGCCACCAGCTCGGCAAGCCGTGCCGTCTCGTCGCCGATGAGCGCGAGGAACGACTCCCGCTGCGCCGCCGAGAGCATCCGCCAGCGATCCTGCAACGTCCGCGCCGCCCCGATCACGGCGGCCATCGGGCTCCGCAGCTCGTGCGACACGAGGGAGACGAAGTCGGCCCGGAGCTGTGAAAGCCGGGCCAGCTCCTCGACGCGTCTCCGCTCGGCCTCGTAGGCACGGATGTTCTGCACCGCCGTCGCGACGAGGCGACCGAGCAGGGCGACGAGCTCGACCTCGTCCTCGCTGAAGGCGTCCGGGCGCTCGCGCGAAAGGCTCAGCATCCCGATCGTGCGGGCGCCGAGCAGGAGCGGCGCCACGAGCTCGCTGTGCAGGCCGAGTGCGAGGAGCTGGTCGTCCGCCGGGAACACGCGCTCGGTGAGGTCGCGGCGGACGATGACCTTCCCGTCGAGCACGCGTTCCAGCACGGAGCCCTGGATTGGGTCGGCGTTGCCCGGCGGGAAGACCTCCCCCGCCCCCCGGCCGGCCGTGGCGATCGTGGTCGCGGTCTCGTCCTCCACGAGGACGATCGCCGTCCGCTCGAACGGGACGAGGCCGCGCAGCTCGCGGATGAAGGCGCCGAACGCCTCGTCGAGCACGAGCGACGAGCCGAGGGCGCGCGCGCATC
>Ga0209474_10005371_pt1 | contig 10919 bp, 10 predicted proteins | sample GraSoiAngelo_145_FD_185902 | JGI IMG/M metagenome (GOLD analysis project Ga0209474, IMG submission 185902) | Grasslands soil microbial communities from the Angelo Coastal Reserve, California, USA - 14_1009_05_20cm (SPAdes) (version 2) | ecosystem: Environmental > Terrestrial > Soil > Grasslands... | reverse complement strand
TCCGGAAATAGAGCGTAGAGGATCCCCTCGATGACCAGCACGAGGGCGAGGGCCGTCCCCAGATCCCGCATCAATCGCGGCGAATGCCGTCAATCGGGGCTAGCGCATTGGGGGCAACGGGCCGTCGGCCGGCAGAGCCCGGGCTCATCGCGTTGCTCGCGGCGCCGAGCCGGATGGAGTTCCGCCTGCTGCCGCACCCTCTCCCGCCCAGCCGCCGAAAAAGCGGAAGAAATTGCCCTCCGGCGACAGCACGAAAGAGGTGTCCTTGCCGTTCAGCCCCTCGCGATAGGCTTGCAATGAGCGATAGAAGGCGAAGAACTCCTTATCCTGATTAAAGGCGTCGGCATAGATCTTGATCGACTGGCCGTCGCCGTCGCCGCGCACCCGCTGGGCGTCTCGCTGCGCCTCGGCGAGGATGACGGTGCGCTCGCGTTCGGCATTGGCGCGCACATTTTGCGCCGCCTCGGCGCCCTCGCCGCGATATTGCCGGGCCTGCTGCTCACGCTCGGACTGCATGCGGGCATAGATCGCCTGGCTGTTCTCCTCCGGCAGATCGGCCCGGCGCAGCCGCACATCGACGACCTCGATGCCGAAGGGTTTGGCCTGCTCGGCGACGTCGTCGCGGATCTGCACCATGATCGCCGCGCGCTTGTTCGATAGGATGTCGTTCAGGGTGACGCTGCCGAGGACGCGGCGCAGGCTGCCGGTGACCAGCGCGGCGAGGCGGGCGCGCACACCGCCTTCCGACCCGACGGTCTGGTAAAACTTCAGCGGATCGACGATGCGGTAGCGGGTATAGGTGTCGGCGACGAGGCGCTTCTGGTCAGAGACGATGACCTCCTCATGCGGCGGTTCGAAATCGAGCACCCGATTGTCGTAGAGGATGACGTTTTCGACGAACGGCCGCTTGACCCAGAGGCCCGGCTCGATAATGACCCGCCGCGGCTGGCCGAGCTGCAAGACCAAGGCCTGCTCGGTCTGATCGACGATAAAGAACGAGCTCATCGCCAGGATGCCGCCGACCACCAGTACCACCCCGATGATCGCGAGAAGCCGGCGGTTCATTGGCGGCGTCCGATCGAAGGCTGCGCCCCGGCCGGCGGCAATGCCGAGGATGACGGCGTCGACTGCGCCGACCCCGGGGCCGGCGCGGACGGGCTGGGCGGTGTGGCGCTGAGCAGGTTGGGCAACGGCAGATAAGGTAGAACACCGCTCTGGCCTTGCGCCGCTTTGTCGATGATCACCTTGTTGCTGTTCTTCAGAATCTCTTCCATCGTCTCGATATAGAGGCGTTGCAATGTCACGTCCTGCGCCACCTTGAAGGCGCGATAAACCGCGGTGAAGCGGTCGGCGTCGCCCTGCGAGCGGGCGATGATTTCCTGACGAAAGGCCTCGGCCTCCTGGCGGATGCGCACCGCATCGCCGCGCGCCCGCGGGATGATGTCGTTGCGATAGGCCTCGGCCTCGTTGCGCAGCCTCTCCTTATCGGCGAGGGCGCGCTGCACGTCGCGGAAGGATTCGATGACTGGCGCGGGCGGATCCACCTTGGCCATTTGAGTCTGGGTGATGACGATCCCGGCGCCGTAGGAATCGAGGATGCGCTGCAACAGGTGCTGGGTTTCCGACTCGATCTTGCCGCGGCCCTCGGCGAGCGCGTGAGCGATCTGGGTCTCGCCGACGATCTCGCGCATCGCGCTTTCGGCTGCGGCCTTCACGGTCGCCTCGGGCGCCCGGATGTGAAACAGATAGGCCTGCGCGTCCTTGATCACCCAGAAGACCGTGAAGTTGATATCGACGATGTTCTCGTCGCCGGTCAGCATCAACGCTTCTTCCGGCAATTGGCGCGCACCCGCGGCGCGGCCCTCGCCCGAGCGATAGCCGATCTCGGTGCGATTGATGCGGGTCACGCTCGGGGTCAGAACGCTCTCGATCGGCATCGGCAGATGGTAATTGAGCCCGGGCTGGGTGGTGCGGTTATAGGCACCGAAGCGCAACACGACGCCGACCTCGTCAGGCAGGACCCGGTAAAAGCCGCTCGCCACCCACAACACGACGATCGCGACCAGGACGACCGCCACGCCGGCGCCGGTGCCGAAGCCGCCGGGCAGGATTCGCCGGAAGCGGTCCTGACTGCGGCGCAGCATCTCTTCGAAATTGGGCGGCTGCGGGCCACGCGGCCCACCGCCACCGCCCCGGCCGCTGCCCCAAGGGCCGCCACCGCCATGGCCTCCACCGCCCCCGCCGCCGCGCGGCCCTGTGCCCCAGGGTCCGCCGCCCTCACTGTGCCAGATCATGCCCCGAAACCCTTCCGCGACAGCGAGCGCTGGCGCGTTTCCTCCCACAACGGCGCAAGATACGGTTGCCGGACCGTTGGCGCCGAATGTCGGCGATAGAGGGCGCGCGCGGAGGTGTTGTCAAGTGGCGGCGGGCCGCCTAAATGCGCTCAACCCCGGCCAGGAGCCAGGAATGTCGATCACCGAAAACCAAATCCTCGACGCGCTCAGAGCGGTGCGCGATCCCGAGCGCGGCGGCGACATCGTCTCGCTCGGCATGGTGTCGGGCGTCGTGATCCGCGACGGCAACGTCGGTTTTGCGATCGAGGTCGAGCCGGAGCGCGGGCCGCGTCTTGAACCGCTGCGCAAATCCGCCGAACGCGCGGTCGAAGCCTTGCCCGATGTCGTGTCGGTGACGGCGGTGCTGACCGCCGAAGCGAACGCACCCAGTGGATCAAGGGGTGGCAGGCGAGGCGAGGCTGCGCCACACAGCGCGGCGCATCCCGGCGCGGCGCATCCGGCGCCAGGTGCCGGTCAGGCGCTGGCGCCCGGGGTCCGCGCCATCGTCGCGGTCGCTTCCGGCAAAGGCGGGGTCGGCAAATCGACTGTCGCCGCCAATCTGGCGCTTGGGATGAAAGCCAACGGGCTGCGGGTCGGCGTGCTCGACGCCGATATCTACGGCCCGTCGATGCCGCGCATGCTCGGCATCTCCGGCCGGCCGCAGATGGCCGATGCCAAGATCCTCCGGCCGATGGAGAATTACGGGCTGAAATGCATGTCGATCGGGTTTCTCGTGCCCGAGGACACGCCGATGATCTGGCGCGGTCCGATGGTGATGAGCGCGTTGCAGCAGATGCTGCGCGACGTCGCCTGGGGCGAGCTCGACATCATGATCGTCGACATGCCGCCCGGCACCGGCGACGCGCAATTGACGATGGCGCAGCAGGTGGCGCTGGCCGGCGCGGTCATCGTCTCGACGCCGCAGGACATCGCGCTGATCGATGCCCGCAAGGGGCTCAACATGTTCACCAAGGTCAACGTGCCGGTGCTCGGCATCATCGAGAACATGAGCTATTTCCTGTGCCCGCATTGCGGCGAGCGCAGCGACATCTTTTCGCATGGCGGCGCCCGCCGCGAAGCCGAGCGGCTCGGCACCGATTTCCTCGGTGAGGTGCCGCTCGATCTGGCGATCCGCGAGACCTCCGACGAAGGCCGGCCGATCACCGTGTCCCAACCCGGCTCGCCCTATGCGCAGACCTTCCGCGATATCGCGGCCAAGGTGTGGGCAAAGGTCGGCGGCGACGCCCCGGCCCGCCGCGCCGCGCCGCGCATCGTCGTGGAGTAGGCGCCGGGCGGTCACAGCCTCAGCCCGCCGACATACGACGCCAGCTCTTTCTGTGCTGCCGCGAGCGTGCTTTCCGTTTTTGCGATCGATGCCGCAACCGTGTCGATGGCGGTTTCGGTCTCGGCGAATTTGTCGAGGAGGCGTTTGCGCAACGCCGTGTCGCGGCCGAGCGCGGTGAGATCGTCGCGCAGCCGGCTCTCATCGTCGACGAGTTGCCCGCGCTGTTCCTTGAGGCGGTCGAGTTCGGCGCGCTGACGCGTTATGGTCTGACGCCGGGCGCCGAGATCGGTTAGCACCTGCCGTAATTTCGCATCCAACTCGGTCGAGACGGCCAGCGCGCCGATCTCGTCATCCTCGCTGTCCAGCAGCCGGATGGCTTCCTCGAGCGGCTGGTCCTCGACGACCGTCAGCGCCGCCTCGCTGCCGGCGATGTTCACCGAGATGCGGTAAGCGCCCGCGGCCATCTCGACGCCGCTCGGATCGGGCATCGTCAATTTGAAGCCGGCATGGCGCGGATGCTCGACGATCAGCTGCGGCGGTGCGGTATTTCCTTTGACCCGGTAGGTGGTGGTCTGGCGCAACACCCGAGTGACCCGCAGGATCCCATCGGCGATCGTCGCCTTGACGATCGGCCGTTGCTCCGCGGTGCTGCGGTCCACCAGTAATTTGCTGTCGACGGCATAGCTCAACAGACGTTTGTCGCCGACCGGAAAGGCCGCGAGCCGCGCGTCGCCGAGGTAGAGCGCGCCGCGCTCGGCATTCGGCTGATAAAGCGTCAGCACGCCCGGCGGCAAACCGGTATCGCTATTATTAGTCAATTCGATCGCGGCCAACGGGTGTTGTGCGGCGGCCGAGGCCTGATAGACATCAAGGCGGCGCGCCGGCAATTCGCGGTCGAGAATTGGCACGAGCAGGCTCTGGCCGGCCGCAACGCTGACCTTGTAAGGCAGGGTGAAGGCGATCTGGGTAACGCCTTCGCTCGCTTCGGCGCTGTCGATGAGCGCGGGCGGCGGAGCTGCCTGCGCAATTTCGTCCATCGCCGTCGAAGCCGGCGCCGGCGCGGCCAGTGCTCCGGCAGGCGCTGCCGATTTCGCGCTGCGGCGTAGCTGAGCGGCGGCGACGCTGCCGGTGTCCGGCTGCGGCAACACGCGGCCCTCGACTTCGACCGGTACGGTCGGGCGGTTGACGTAGTAGCTCTCGTACAGCGCCTGCCGGAACGTCACCAGATTGCCCGCGATTAGCGTCAGCTCGATGTCGTGCCACGCCTGACCGCTGAAATTCTCCAGAACCGCCCAACCCTGCAGCCGCGCTCTGTCCGCCTGCGCATCGCCCGGCAGGCTGAGCCGATAAGTAGCCTTCCACAGCGGCGCCCCGACAACATAGCCGACCCGTACCCGCCGGGATCCGCTACCGCGGCTCTGCAGTGTCAGACGGCGGGTCTTGTCGGCTTGCAGCGTGGCAAGCTGCGCCAGCGTTGCCGCCAGCCGGTTTTGCAGCTGCGCGTCGGCAAAGGCGATCATGCCGACATCGTCGAGCGTGATCTGCTGCAACCCGGCGTCGGTCATCAGCACCAGGCGGAAGCGCGTCACGGTGACATTGTCCGGACCGTGCTCGGTCTGCGGATAAACGTGCACCAGCCGGCCGGTTACCGGGGTCGGACTCGCAATGCGCAGCTCGGCGCCCAGCAGCTTGTTCAGCAGGTCCGCGAGGGAGTTCGCCGCCCCCTCGAACGGTGTTCCGCTGAGGATCTTCGTCTGCGGCTCGCGGCCGGGCAGGGTGATTTCGCCGGCGGTGCCGCCGCTATCGTAGACGACCAGGCTTTTCAGCACGTCGTCGACCTGGTCGAGCGCGACATCGAGGCTCAGCGTTGCATCGCCCTGAACATCGGCCTCGTACTCGAAATAGCCGACCCCGCCGGTCGACAGCACCACCCGCTTCAGCGACAAATCGGCCGCGCTCGCCGACCCGGCAACGAGCAGCACGATCGGAGCCGCAAGCCAATATCGCGATCGCCGAGTCATTTCCCGTCTCCCGGATGTTTCACCGGATGCTCGACAGCGAGAATGGCGTTTTTGCGGTACCGGGATGTTCAATTAAGGCGCGAATTCAGCCTTCGCATCAGGCGGTTTGTCAGCGGTCCTGCGGTGGGATGCCGCGGATCCGAGTGCTGAATTCGACAATGCCGGCGCGGTCGTATTTCAGCTTGCGTCGTTGGGTCGAGGCGGGCCGTGCCGTCAGGCCGACGCCGGGACGCCACTCGTTTCGCGGCCGGATCGGGCGCGGCACGAACCCGCCGCCGCAATTCGGACAGACGTTGTGCAGGATCGTATCGACGCATTCGGCGCAGAACGTGCATTCATAGCTGCAGATGCGGGCGTCCGCCGCGTCCGGCGGCAGATCCTTGTCGCAGCATTCGCAATTCGGCCTGAGTTCGAGCATCGATCCCCTCGCGGCGTTCAGGCGCGCGCCTGCACGACCCAGTTGGCCGCCGGCAGCAAGATTCCCTCCGGCCCGTCATGGCCGCTGAAAAAGCCCTCGACGCCGGCACGCACCGCATCGCGCTGCTCGGGAGCCAGCGACGGCAGAACGCGCGTCAGCGGCCCGAACGTCATCATAAAATCCGCCGCTTCGGCAACGCCCCCGGGCGGCGCAAGGCGCATCTTCGGGTCGAGCCGGATCAGCTTCACCTCGCGAAACCCGGCGCCCTCCAGAATGCGATGCACCCGTGCCGGATCGGCCCAGGAGAACGGGCCCGGGTCTTCCGGCCCCGGCGTCGGGAGCGGCGGCAACAGGTGGCGCACCGCTTCGAGCGGGCCCTGTGGCCACAAATTCTCACGCGCGGTGCGGAATACCGCGAGCGACAGTCTTCCGCCGGGCTTTACGGCGCACCGGACATTGGCAAAAGCGGCGGTCGGATCGGCGAAAAACATGACGCCGAACCGCGAGAACACGAGATCGAAACCGTTCGGCGGGAAAGGATGCGCGGCAACATCCGCGACAACCGCCTCGGCCTGCTTCAGACCGGCGCCTGCGATGCGCCGCTGTACCTGTGCGATCGAGTTTTCCGAGATGTCGGCGCCGAGGACACGGCCCGTCGGGCCGACCCGTTTCGCCAGTTCGAGCGTCGTCGTGCCGCCGCCGCAGCCGATGTCGAGCACGGATTCGCCGGGCTGCGGCGCCGCGAGATCGAGGATCTGCTTCGTGAACTCCGCGACGACGCGGTCCATGCGCTCGTGCTGGTCGGCCCAGACACGCGTCGCCGAGCTGTTCCAGAATTCGCGCTGCGCCGCATTGGCGTCGTTGACCTGCGGATCGGCCATTCGAGTCCTCGATATCGGTGGATTTATGCCCGGATTTCGACGACGTCCTGCGCGAAGATCATCTCCTCCTGGCCGACCAGCGCCGGGTCGCGCGGCGATTCGAGATAGCGCGCAAACACCCAGACGCCGTCGGCCGGGTTCGAGACGATCTCCGCGACCGCGCCGTCCGCCAGCGCAATCCGCGTCCCGGGCGCCAGCGCCCGGATGTTGACCGGATCGCTCATTCCGGGAGTCTCGGACCGAGCGCCGTGCGTCCTTCGAGACGCCCGCTGCGCGGGCTCCTCAGGATGAGGATTTTCTTTGATGCCATCAAAAACTCACCTCATCCTGAGGAGCGCTCTTGGAGCTAATCCGGGAGCGCGTCTCGAAGGACGCACAGCGCAGTTGCAGCCAATTCATTCCGCCGCCGCGCTGGCAATCGAGTCCGAGGCGTCGCGGCGCCAGGTCATCAGCTCGTCCCAGCTGTCGGCCTGCATGAACTCGGCCCAGCGGCGGTAGAGATTGCGCGCCGGCTGTTCGCTGGAGCGCACATCGGTGATGTCGATGACCTCGCCCGGGATCCGAAGCCCCTGCCATTCGAAATTTTCGACCGCGGTGCCGATGCCCTGCTCGTAAGTGTAGGGATAGCGGCGCGCGATCGTGCCGCGGCTGGCGGCATGCGCGTAATTCCAGTTTTCCATGTCGTCCTGCTCGGTCATGCCGCCCGGGCCGGAATAGCGGATGTAATAGTCGCGCAGGAAATTCTTGACCTCGGACGGCGCGTCCTTGTCGACAAAGAACCAGCGCCACACCTCGGTCTCGTGCGCGCTCTTCGGATGCCACGCCGCCATCGTGCGCGGCTGGCGCGACAACAGCGCAGTGTTCGGGAAGATCTCTCCGGGCGCTCCCAAGAGACGCGCCTTATCGCCGAGCCGCCGGCGCCGCTCCTCCTCGCAATGGCGGAAATATTCGGCGACGAGAGGCGTGTTCTGATAAGCCGGGCGCGGTTTTTCGTCGGGCGGCGACAGATAGACGATCGACTGATGGCCGCGGTCGGGCAGGCAGACATGCAGTTTGCGCCCGGCCATCAGCTCGCTCATGTCGCGACGGCCGCTGCCCGATGGTCCGATGCCGGCGAGGTCAACCGACCGATGGCTGATATTGTGATAGGTATCGCCGCTGAAATTCTCGGCCGGAAATTTCCAGTTGCACGGGATCAGCCATTTCTGCACGCCACCGAGCACCTCGGCCTGCCCTTCGCGCCCGTCCCAACCGTCGAGCTGCAGATCGAGAAAGCGCGTGCCCTCGCCGAGATATTCGAGAAACGGCGGCGCCGCCGCGGCCCAGGTAGCCCAGACCGAGCCCTTGTAGAGAGCCAATTGCGCGACCTCGACGAGCCCCCATTGCGAGCGGTCCAAGGTAGAGTGATACGCCTCGCGAAAATACGGTACGCCGACGAGGCGGCCATCGGTGCTGTAGCTCCAGCCATGATACGGACAGGTGAAGACGGCGGTGTTGCCTTCGTCGTAGCGGCACACCTTCATGCCGCGGTGCCGGCATGAATTCAGGAAAACGTGCACCTCGCCGGCGCGGTCGCGGCACAGGATGACCGACTCCTCGCCCATCCGCGCTGCGGCGTAATCGCCGGGGTTCGGGATCTGGCTCTCATGGCCGATAAAGAGCCAGGCGCGCGCGAAGATCTTTTCCTGCTCCTCGGCGTAGATCGCCTCGTTGACAAAGATCTCGCGGCTGATCTGTCCGGTCTTCAGATCGACCAAACCCGGGCGGTAACCGGGTGCGCCTGCCATTGTCATCGGTGCCTCCTGTTCCGGGAGATTGCTTCGTCGCTGCGCTCCTCGCAATGACAATGGAATCGGCTGTCATTGCGAGCGAAGCGAAGCAATCCCCATCCGACTAGAAGAAGAACGTCAGGTTCTTGCTGAGCAGCACGTTCTGGTCGAGCAGGATCGTGCGCCGCGCGATGCGCCAATCGTCACCGTCACGGCGCAAGACATCCTCGCGCTTGCCGACCAGGATGTCGGTCTCGGTCTCGACCCGGTTGCGATAGATCAGGAAGCGGCAGCGGGTCGTGACCTCGCGCGGCTCGGCGAATGACGGCGTCGCCTCGATCAATCGCACATTGGAGACGAGGTGCGAGATACGCGATACCGGCTCCTCGGCCCAATGGATGCCGGTCTGGATCTGCCGCACTCGCCGGGTCAGCGTGTCCTTGCCCTCGTCGAACCAGGCGATGTCCTGCCCCTCGCGGGTGAACTCGCGTTGTTCCTCACCGTATTTGACGTTCCGCCGCATCGGCATCCAGTAGCGGATGTCGTCGGTCAATAGCCCGAGCCAATCGTCGTAGCGGCGCTCGTCGAGGATCTCGGCCTCGCGATAGAGGAACTCGGCGACCTCCTGGGTCAGCAGCAGGCGCGCGATCCGCGTATCGTTATCACTCATCCCGCAGCTCCGATCTGAGCTCCACCCCGGCCATCGCCTCCAACACGCGCGCCACGATTGGGAAGCCTTCCTGCCCCCAGCCGCGAGCCTGGGCCTGTTTGTACATCTCGGAGGCCAGCACGCCGAGCTGCACCGGCGCGCCGACCTCGCGAGCCAGCGCGCAGGCAAGGTCGATATCCTTGGCGACAATGTCGAGGGTGCCGCCGGAGGTGAACATGCCGGTCAAGACCGAGCGCGGGATGTTGTCGAAGGTGCGGCTCTGACCGGCGCTGACCGGCACGATCTGCGCCAACACGCCGAGATCGATGCCGGCCTTGGCGGCGACCAGCATGCCTTCGAGCGCTGCGATAAAATTGGTGTAGCCGAGATATTGCGTGACCAGCTTCGCGACGCAGCCGGCGCCTTCCGGCCCGACATGGAAGACATTTTTGGCGATGGCCTCGAGCAGGGGCCGGCAGCGCGCGAACACGGCGGCATCGCCCCCCACCATGACGGTCATGTTAGGCGGGCGGCCGCTGACCGGCGCATCCAGAAAATCGACCCCGTGCTCCCGGCAAGCCGCCGCCAGACGCCGGATCGTGCTCGGCGCGTTGGTAGTCAAATCGATATAGGCGCCGCCGCCGGGCAGCCCGGCGAGAAGGCCGGTTTCCGGGTCGAGCGCCGCCGCCTCGACCTGGCTGGGACCCGGTAGCGAGGTGAACACACATTCGCTCGCCTGCGCCACGGCGCGCGGCGTATTGGCCGTGGCAGCGCCCTGCTGTTCGAGCGCGCGTGTCGCGTCGTGGCGGATGTCGTAAACCGTCACCTGATGCCCGGCCGCGACGAGGCAGCCGGCGATTGGCGTCCCCATCGTCCCGGTGCCGATAAAGCCTATGCGCATTGGCCTATCCTGCGCTCTCTTAGGCGGCATCATCGGCGTATCGCCGCAGGCCGGCAAGAACCCTCGCTTCGGGGTCCCGGCGAAGGCGAAGGCCGGGATCCATTCATCAGCTGCTCATGCGTTCGCAGAAATGGATCCCGGCCTCCTGCCGGGATGATGATGTTTGTCAGCGGCCGAGCGTGGCCATCAACTCGCGCCATTCCCGGGGGGAGAGGCCGCTGTCCTTCTGATCGATCTGTTCGCCGGCCAGCATGCGCTGGATCACCTTGAGCCCGGTCGCAGAGATCGAGGCCGCGTTCATGCGGTATTCGACAAAGGCGGCATGGGTCATCGGTACCCAGCGCTGCATCGTGCCGAGCATCGCCTCGGCATAGGCGCGGATCTCGTATTGCGCGTGCGGATCGGCGCGCAGACTGAGGAAATGCATCAGATTGTGCAGATTGGTTTTCCAGTACCACTGCGTATAAAAATTCAGCGACAAATTCATGCGCGCCAATTCGCGCGCGAGGCCCGGCCAGGCCGGGTCAATAGGGGCGCCGGCCTCGTCCTCGTTCAGCATCGCCGCGTAGCCGGCGTAGGCGCGCTCGGAATCCTCGCGCAGCAGGTCGAGGATGCGCCGCCCCGCCTCGCCTTCGAGGACCGCGCCGCGGCCCTGGCGGTTG
>Ga0209474_10005369_pt1 | contig 10920 bp, 12 predicted proteins | sample GraSoiAngelo_145_FD_185902 | JGI IMG/M metagenome (GOLD analysis project Ga0209474, IMG submission 185902) | Grasslands soil microbial communities from the Angelo Coastal Reserve, California, USA - 14_1009_05_20cm (SPAdes) (version 2) | ecosystem: Environmental > Terrestrial > Soil > Grasslands... | reverse complement strand
CGAGCGAACCGATGTATCGCGCGCTGCTGAAGCGCGATCCGAGCTTCGAGGGAATTTTTTTTGTCGGCGTTCGCACGACCGGGATTTTTTGCCGCCCAACTTGCACGGCGAAAAAACCGGCGCGAGAAAACGTAGATTTCTTTGCAACGCCAAGCGAGGCATTGGACAACGGTTACCGTCCCTGTCTGCGTTGTCAGCCGATGGACCCGGACAAACGGCCGCCCAAATTGATCGAGCGCCTGCGCACCGAAGTCGACCGCGCTCCGGGAGGACGGCTTACAGACAAGGAGTTGGCGGCGCTGGCGATCGATCCTTCCACGGCGCGCCGCCAATTCAAGCGCCACTATGGAATGACGTTTCAGGCTTATCATCGCGCGCGCCGAATGGGTCTTGCCTTGAGCCAGGTTCGGAAAGGTCGCCGCGTGGATGAAGCCAGAAACGGCAGCGGCTTTGAATCGGAGAGCGGTTTTCGCGAAGCGTTTACGAAGATTTTTGGCGAACCACCGACGAATGCTAAGACGCGCGCGCCCCTGCTTGCGGAGCGAATCGATACGCCACTGGGCGCGATGATCGCCGTTGCGGACGACGAAGGTTTGCGCTTGCTCGAATTTATCGACCGCCGCGCGACCCAGAGCGAATTGTCGATTTTGCGGAAGCGATTGCGAACAAATGTAGTGCCGGGAGAACATTCGCACCTGACTGCGACGCGCCAGCAACTCAGCGATTATTTTTCCGGCAAAAACCTGGAGTTCGATATTCCATTAGCGCCAGTCGGGTCAGAATTTCAACTGCGCGCTTGGGAAATCCTGCGCTCCGTTCCGGCGGGTGAAACACGCTCGTATTCTTGGATGGCAAAGCGTCTGGGAGATGAAAACGCGCGCCGCGCGGTTGGCCGCGCTAATGGAACGAACATGATTTGCATCATTATTCCCTGCCATCGCGTGATTCGCGCTGATGGCACGCTTTGCGGGTACGGCGGCGGATTATGGCGCAAGAAATGGTTGCTGGAGCATGAGCGGCGCTTTGCTCATAAATGACAGGTGACGCCTTGATGGGTGGTCATCACTTCATCTGGTGTCCCGTCATCAAGCCGTAAACAACCAGGGCCGCCCTGATCAGTGGGAACGGCGAGAACGCCAATCGAATCCGTGGGCCACGAAAGAATTCCGTCAAGACGACGCCAATCTGCGCTCCAACAGCTGCGCCGGTCTGCATCACGAGCGCGATCATTATATCCACGTTTCCCTTGATGGCGTGCGATATTGTCCCGTAACTGGCTGAGATTATGACTTCGAAAAGATCCGTTCCTACGGCGACCTTCGTGGGCACGCCGAGCACGTACGCCAGCAACGGCAGGCGCACGTAGCCGACGCCGCCGCCGAGAAATCCAGCGAAAAGTCCACCGATCAGAGCAACCATCACGATGTTCCAGAGCGAAATGCTCTTTATTTCCGACTCGGCGAGCTTGAGCATTGGCCACGGCTTGATTCGCTGAACCTTGGCAGAAAAACCACCAACTGCCGACTCGTCGTCTTTGCCTTTACGCCTCTCGATGCGGTTTCCTTTTCCTTTTATCGTCGCCCAACTCTCTCACGCCATAAAAGCGGAGATTAATACTAGAACCACGATAAAACAGATGCCGACGATCAGGTTCACCATCTTCAATTGTTTCAGGTACTGGATGGCTTGGGCGCCCGCCTCAGTGCCAATGATGGTTCCGCCTGCCATAATGAGAGCCAATTTTAAATCTACGTTACCGCGGACCAGATGTTCGCGCCCCGCCACTATGGATTTTCCAACGATGTGCGCCAGGTCGGTACCAACTACAAAATTCATGGGCACAGTCCTAATGCGCTCGGGCGAACAATAGGTCCTCGTTGCCTAGAATTCGGGCACAAGCAACCATTGAAACGTGCGAGAGAGCCTGAGGAAAATTTCCTAACTGACGCTTTTCGCGCAGATCGTACTGTTCGGAGAAAAGTCCGAGATCATTGCGCAAATCGAGCAAGCGCTCGAATAATTCTTTCGCTTTTTTTTTCCGGCCAAGAAGGTGCCAACAAGAAGCCAGCCAAAACGAGCAGGAAATAAATATTCCTTCGGTGCCTGGCAATCCATCAACGCCACATTCGTTTGGCCGATAGCGTCGAACGAAACCGTCTTCCATCAGCTCTCGTTCGATCGCTCCCACGGTGTTGCGGACGCGTTTGTCCGATGTTGGCAAGAAGCCGATGAGCGGCATTGTAAGGAGGCTCGCGTCCAGTGCCTCGGACCCATAAACCTGAGTGAACGCCTTTTTCTTCTTGTCATAACCGCGGTCGCAAACTTCGGCGTGAATTTGATCCCGAATTTTTCGCCAGCGACCGACGTGCTCAGAAAGGGCGTCCTCGTAGTTCTCGACCAATTTGATCGCCCGGTCGAATGCCAGCCACGCCATCATCTTTGAGTGCGTAAAATGTTGGCGGCCGCCGCGCACTTCCCAAATTCCTTCGTCCGGGTCTTGCCAATGTGACTCCAGGAATTGTATCAGGTCGACCATCACCGGCCAATCGGGTTCGGTCATTTTGATTCCGGCATCATCAGCTTGCCACATGGCGGCCAGCACTTCGCCATAGACGTCGAGCTGAAACTGATTTACAGCTGCATTCCCGATACGCACCGGTCTGGAATTTTCATAACCTGAAAGCCACGGGATCTCGTACTCGTTGACACGGCGTTCGCCACGCACGCCGTAAATCGTTTGCATTTCTGCCGGGCTGTTCCCGATGGCGCGCAGCAGCCAGTCGCGCCAGGAGGTGGCTTCAGCGCGATAGCCCGCGCGCATTAACACGAGGAAAATGAGCGCCGCATCTCGCAACCAGCAGTAGCGATAATCCCAATTACGCTCGCCTCGTATTTGCTCCGGTAATGAACTGGTAAGCGCCGCGACCAAGCCGCCAGTGGGCGCATAGGTCAGTCCTTTAAGCGTGATCAGTGAGCGCACCACCGCATCGCGCCATTTCCCTTCACTTTGAAATTGTTTCGTCCAATCCCGCCAAAATTTTTCCGTGTCGCGCAATCCCTCCTCCGGATCTTTCGTTCTCGGCGGATCGGTATGAGAGGCGAACCACGTAAGCACAAAAGGGACACGATCTCCTTTTACCACGGTAAACTCGGCCACGGTGCGATTTTTCCCGCGCTTTGTTTCGACCGGGCTTCGAAAGATCAAACCATCGGGGCCGGCAATTGCTTCGAAGCCCTCGTGTTGCCAGCTTTTTCGCACCGCCGGCTCGATGTGCCCGTAATCGAAGCGGATGATCAGTTCCATTCGCATCGACACTTTGCCGCGCAAACCTTCAATGATGCGGATGATTTCCGGATTCTCGCCGCGCGGGGGCATAAAATCGATCAGGCGCACTGCGCCATTTGCTGTCTCCAGTTCTGTTTCCAGGATTAGCGTGTCGCCACGGTAACGGCGGCGCGTCTTTTTAACCTTATCTTCTGGGAAAAATCGCCAGTGGCCATTTTTTTCGTCCCCCAGCAGCGAAGCAAAACATGCCGGCGAATCAAACCGGGGAAAGCAAAGCCAATCAACGCAGCCGTCGCAACTTACCAGCGCGCCAGCTTGCGTATCGCTAAGAAAACCGTAGTCCTCTATCTTTGTATGTTTCTTCGCCACTAATTCTCCCTTTTACCGGCTGTAGCCTCTTGTCCCGCCGTAGCTTGGCGAAGGCGCGGGCTCTCGAACTACTATTCGGATTTCGCGAGCCTGGCGATCTCATCACGCGTTAAGCGGAACACCCTCCGTTGCGTCCCAGCGCGATCGTGTTCACGCACGCCCTTGCCGCAAAATGACCAGCAATACGATTAGGAGAATCACGCCCAAGACGTCGCTAAGACGATATGTCCAGTGCTCGCTATATGGCCACCCCGGCAGCGCGGCAAGAACCAACAGAATCAGAATGATGAGAAGAATAAAGCGCGACATCTTTCATTAATTCGCGCCTAGCGCAGAGGGCACGCGCAAATTTTTTTATTCAGTGCCAGGAACGCCGCTCAGGGATGTGTCCCGAAAGCTTTCGCGGCACAGCTAGAAGGCGCAAAAAAGCTACGGCGAGGGCGAAGTGTTGATGTTGACTTCAGTTTTTTCCTTTTTGGTCTCAGTAGCTGGAGATGGATTTACGATTGTGGTATGGCTCTCTTTCTTTTCCGCTGGCGGGTTTACCACCGTCGTCCTGTTTTCTTTCTTCTCCGCTGGCGGATTTGCGACCGTCGTTTCCTTTTGTTCGCACGCGACAAACAACGCTACCGCAGCTAGGAGATGAATGTATTTCTTCATATAAATGAATCGGAATTCAAAAGGAACTCTGTCGCCTTTGCATGCTAATCTGTTTTGAGTAACAAGGCCCTCCATCGCGACTGAATGGTCGCGCCGCTGGACTCAGGGTAACACCTCTCTCTGCCATCATTTCATCTGATGCCCGGTGAGCAATCCATAAACAATCAGAGCCGCTCCGATCAGGGGCAAAGGGGAGAAGGCCAGTCGAATCTTTGGACCACGAAAGAAGTCCGTCAGCTTGACGCCGATCTGCGCTCCGACGGCTGCGCCAGTGTGCATCACCAGCGCGATCAGGATGTCCACGTTTCCCTTGATGGCATGCGATAGCGTCCCATAGCTGGCTGAGACGGCGACTTCAAAAAGATCTGTTCCCACAGCCACCTTGGTGGGCACGCCGAGCGCGTACACCAGCAACGGCATGCGCAGATAGCCGGCGCCGCCGCCGAGAAATCCGGCCAGGAAACCGGCGACTACCGCAACGATAAGGATCATCCAGAACGAAATGTTTTTTATCCCCGATTCGGCAAGATCTATCATTGGCCATAGCTTGAAGCGCTGGATCTTTTCGTGGAAACGGCGAACTGCCGGCGGGGCGGTTTTGCCTTTGAGTCTGAGCTCTGCGACGTGGCTTCGCTTTATTGTCGCCCAGCTTTCCCAAGCCATAAAAGCGGAGATCAATATTAGAACGCCAATAAAAACGACGCCGACAACGATGTTTACCATTTTGAATTGTTTCAGATACTGAATCACTTGTGCGCCCGCCTCGGTGCCGATCATCGTTCCGCCCGCCATGATTAGGGCTAACTTCATATCGACATTGCCGCGCACCAGATGCTCGCGCGACGCCACAAGAGATTTACCCACGATGTGGGCGAGGTCGGTGCCGACAACAAAATTCATCGGGAGACCTGTGACAAACAGCCCGGGCCCAGCAAGAAAACTGCCGCCTACTCCGAAAAATCCGCCGAATATTCCGACAATGAATCCCACAGCGGCCAAATATATCGGGCTGATATGCTGGCCAGATATCGGGAAATCCATTCGCCCTCCCTCAGTCGGTCTTTGATTTGATGACCTTGAGAAGCGCCACAGCAACGATCTCCAACACTACGCCTTGCCCGGCGACCAACGCCCAGGCCACCAGGGCGTAAATCAGCTTATTTTGATCGAAGAGATTTTTTAACCAGTTCGAAAGAAAGCTTAAAACAAGAAAGAAATAGCAAAGGAGTAACCCTACATAAATCCCAATCTCGAGGGCGAACTGCTTGCCCGACGGGGCGCTGTCTATCTGCTGTGCCTTGGTCTTTTTCTTTACCAGTTCGATGGCAAAAGCCTTGATCTCGTCCCATGCCGTTTTCTTTTTCATGTTCAGTCCGTCTGGATTTCGATTTTGCCGGGTTGGGGCGGCGCCGGGACAAGGTCGAGTTCCGGACGAAGCAATTTTTCTCCCCACGCCGGAGAAAAATTGCATTTTGCTTAACCACTTTTTCGGCGTTCGTCTCTCTCTTTGGCTACGCCTTTAAACGGTTCTTCGTCCTTTTTCTTCTCCTTGAACTCGCCGCGTTTTTCGCTGCCGGGTGTTTCGTCGCGCTTCGTCCACTGTTCGCCTCGCGGATTCTCCACCTGCGTACGCTCCTTCACCGAGCCTTTGCGATAACCTTCACCTGTGTCTTTTGCCATAACATCACCTCCTCCCTCTTAAAGAAATCGTCAAAAGAGTCCCTTTTGCGCGTAAAGAGCGCTTCGATTTATCTCGGCTCCGCGATCTCGTCAGATCGCACCCAATAGCGCCAGGATTATTACAATCAAAAGAATTAGACCGAGTCCGCCGCTGGGATAATAGCCCCAACCGCGGCTATACGGCCATGCGGGAAACGCTCCAATCAGCAGTAGAATGAGAATAATTAACAGAATTGTGCTCATAAAGTCTTAATCCTCCCCAGAAGTTACATGTTCAACAGTCGCTCGAAAAATGCGCGGTAATGCTGCAGAGCGACACGCAGATCTTCGGTGGAGACCTTATCGCCGCGACCCCACTGCCCCTCTAGTTCGGAGCGTGCTTTGGCAAAACTGTTCGCCAGCCGCTTCATTGCTTCCGCCACTAATGTATCTGCTCGGTCAACAGCACGTCGCGGCTCGTCTACGAATCCGGCTTGAATTTCTGTCCAGCGTTTACGAAAGTCGTTCGCCTCGCCCTCTGGAAAAAGGGATCTCGCTGCCTTATCGGATTCACCGGTGGGCTTGGCGTGCTCCAAATCTTTAGCCACCTCGGCCGTTGAGGTTGACTGATTCGCCCGCTGTTCGTCGCGAACGGTGTCGCGGGATTTCTTCTCTCGATCTTCGTCTTCAGTTTTCATTGGTTGCCTCCGGCTTTTGCAGTTTCCGTTGTCTCTAGGAGTTCTTCGAATAGCGAGCGATAGTGTATCATTGCCTGGCGCAAATCCTCCGTAGTCGCTTGGCCCTGGTTGTTACGCGACGCGATATCATGGGCAGCGCGGTAATTGGTGACCACGTTCGGATGATCAACTGAGATATCCGCGGAGCGCTGGTCGAAGTCTCCCACTGGATAGCCACGCGTCTTCATTACTTCTTTCACCAGGTCGTCGGCTTCGCCAATCGTTTTGGATGGCTCGTCCACAAAGCGCGTTTGCGTTTTTCTCCAAGCGTTTGCAAAGCGGCTGTGCTCTTCAGGCGCGAGCACTCGAATATCTAGCTTGCGGATCCGTTTCTCACGCGCCGCGAGTTCCGCCTCGGCTTTGCGCGGCCCACCATATTCTTTGACGGCGTGCTTATATTCGGGCCCGAATTGCTTGTGCAGGTGTCGTGAGCGCCGCCGCCGTCGTTTTACGACAAATAGTCCAAGCGCAATCACCACGACCACCGCGATCGCGATAATCACCCATGTTGTGATAGTGATATTCACCTCGATCTCCGTCTTCTAGACAAATGCTTTTTCCCTCTTTCTCCTCAGACTTTTAGCAGACGCGGACGCGTTCAAGCGCGAGCATAAAACGCACTCTATATTGAATACGTGAACACGGGGCTATTCGCGCGTAGGGAAAAACGCGAACCGCTAAATTCATGTTCGTGGCGCGGAATAAGGAAGAACAGATTCTAGAGTGTCTTCAGATTTGTTAGGCGTCCTTTGTGGCTCTTACCTGATACTTTGCGCATCGAAACAACGTGACGCAAAACGGGGCAAGAAACACGCGCGCGGGGCAACGAATGCGATTTCTTTCTGAGGAGGTGAAAGATGCTACGTTGGGCTTTAATTTTTTTGATAATCGCATTGGTGGCGGCGCTTTTTGGATTTACCGGTATCGCTGTGGCGGCGGCTGGGATTGCCAAATTCCTGTTCTTCCTGTTCCTGGTGATTTGCCTGGTCTTTTTCATTATCGGCATGTCGGCAGGTAGAAGAATTCCGTAAGACTTAAAGTCCCATAATTTAGAGCCTTCGTGTCAGGTGGCGTGGGTCGCAACGCGCTCCGCGTGGTATGATTCTGTTGCGGCAGGGCTACGTCTGGAAACGACTTAGCGCACGTTTCTCTGGAGAAGGGAATTTCCATGCGCCCAAAATTTATGCGTTCGGACGGGATCGCCCGAAATTTGCTTTGGCTCTTGGTGATCTTGATTGTGTTTTGTGCCGTGGTTCTAGTCCGCAGTTGCACGTAAGGAAGGCGAAGATCATATGATGGCGATATTTGGCATTGAGATTAACTGGTGGCACGGCTTAACAGATTTTCTCACCATAACGTTCGCCTACCTGCTCGCGTTGCCGATTGGCTGGCATCGACTAAGAGAGGAGCGCGGCATTGGTTTACGGACATATCCTCTGGTGGCAATTGCCAGTTGCACTTTCTTATTGGTTGGCGAGGCAATGACTGGAAATCCAAAAGCGGATCCACGCCTGATCCAAGGTCTGATGACCGGGATTGGGTTCCTCGGAGCGGGGGCCATCTTGAAAAAAGGAAAAAGGATCCAAGGCATCGCTACCGCGGCAAGCATTTGGAGCACCGCCGCAATGGGTGCAGCAGTTGCCTACCATAATTATGAGCTCGCCGTGATTTTGAGCGCCGTTACTTTCGTCACCCTGCGCTGGTTCCCGCCCCCGCTCTCAGCGGAGTGATCGTATTCCCAAAGCGCGCCCGGGAGGATTCGAACCTCCGACCTACGGATTAGAAATCCGTTGCTCTATCCGGCTGAGCTACGGGCGCATTTGCCACCTAAAGTGACATAGACGGAAAGATTTCGCCTGCACTTTTTACCGCCGGACGGGGCCTTCGCACCTGCAGCATGCCCCAAAAAATTGACCGCGGCTTTGATTTTCCCGCTTCGGCGGCCACCATTTCCGCCTGATGGAGAGCCGGCGTTCAACGATCGTTTCAGTCATCCTATTGCTCATCCTGGCGCTGGCAATGTTTGGCGATCTTTTGTTCGTCGGCGGCACGCGCGTGCTCGGACATCCAGGCAGCGATATGTTCCTGCAATACTTCGCGTGGCGCGAATTTGGTTTCCGAGAATTAGCGAAGGGAAATCTCGCTCTCTGGAATCCGCATATTTTTAGCGGAGCGCCTTATTTCGGTGGAATGCAAGGAGCGCTGCTGTATCCGCCGAATTGGCTCTTCCTGTTTTTGCCCACGTCTGTCGCGATCAACTGGACGGTAGCTGTGCATGTTTTCGCCATTGGCGCATTCATGCTTTGTTGGATGAAACAGCGGGATCTCTCAGCTGCCGCGGGTTTCTTTGCCGGCACACTGGTTATGTTTTGTGGCGCGTTTTTCCCGCACATTTTTGCCGGGCATTTGCCTCAGTTGAGCGCAATGACGTGGTCACCGCTGATTTTTTGTTCAGTGGAAGCGATTTTCAGGACCCAGCGTGGTCGCTGGTTGTTGCTCGGAATGCTCGCGGTTGCGATGCAGATATTGGCTGGGTTTCCACAATACGTTTTCTACACCGGAATCATTGCCGGACTTTACACCGCATTGCGATTGATCGGTCATTGGAGTTGGCGGCCTGCAGCGGCCCTACTAAGCATCTATCCGGGCGGCGCTCTTCTGGCAGCTGTGCAGTTGCTGCCTGCCATCCAGACAACGCGCGAGACCACGCGCGGCTTCAGGCTGCCTTTTCAATTTGCCTCCATGCTCGGCCTTCCGCCGGAGAACTTTGTCACACTACTCGCACCGGATTTTTTCGGCCAAATGGCAAAATACTGGGGGCGCTGGTATTTATGGGAAACATCGCTTTTCATTGGCGTGGCTGGGTTGGCGTTTGCCATCTACGCGGCGATTTGGTGCGAACGCACAATCAAATGGCGGCCGCTGATTGTCGTGTTCGTTAGTTTGCTATTGGCCCTTGGCGCTTACACCCCATTATTCAGTTTTCTTTATAACTGGGTACCCGGCTTCGATCGCTTTCGCAGTATTTCGAAGTTTAGTTTTCTGGCATCGCTGTTTCTTTGTCTGCTGGCGGCCACCGGACTTGAGCGGTTGCTTAGGCAAAAAAGAATCGAGGTTTCATTTGTCGTCGCCGTTTTCGCGGTTGCGACGGCATTGAGCCTAGCCGGATGGTGGACTGCAACCACCGCGTCTTGGCGAGCGCTGATGAACGCCAGTCGTTCCAGTGGCCAATCTTATTTGTTTCCGCAACTCTACGCGAGCGCGGAATTTGTTAGCCAATCACAGCACCGCGCGGCCATGTCGCTGTTTGTCGCCGCTGGAGTTTGTGCGCTGCTCGGCATCATCTTGGTCTTCGCCAACCAACGGCCGCGTGCTCTCTTCGGTGTAATTGCTTTAGGCATAGCGGAAATGTCTGTCTTTGCATCCGGCATACGTGTCACGTTTGACAGCGCGACCATCGCAAATTCCGATGAGAAACGTTTTCTCGATGAGCATCCTGGCGATTACCGCGTCATGAATGTGGCGAATCCGAACAGTGCGATGTTCATCGGCGCGCAAGACATGTGGGGTTACGAAGCGACCGTGGTGCGGCGTTATGCCGAGTTCATGACCTGGAGCCAAGGCAATGATCCCGACCAGGCAATGTCGTATGTGAGGTTCGTTCGCTACGATCCACTTTTTGCCATGCTGCGTCTGCGCTACGTCTTTGGTCAACATGGAGCCGAACTGGAAATCGGCGATGCGCCCGAGCCGCCCATGGCTCATTTCCACCTGATTCCAAGCTATCGTGTTCTGCCGGATCGGAATGCGATTTTCAATGCGTTGCGCTCTGTTACGTTCGACCCGGCGCGCGAAGTAATTCTGGAAACCGAGCCGGAACCAAAACCCTCGCCAGCCGAAAGCGCCGGCACAGCCAGAATCGTCGCCGCTTCAACTGACGCGTTGGAAATTGAAGCCGACGTCGAACAACCATCAATTTTATTGATCACTGACTCATTCACGCCATCCTGGCGTGCTGTCGCTTTACCGCGAAGCGTCCAGACAAATTACAAATTGCAGCCAGCAAATTATATCTTGCGAGCTGTGCCGCTAATAGCCGGTCACCATCATCTGCGCGTCGAGTACGCCCGTGATGCGCTTGCAATCGGAGGGTGCATTTCAATTCTCGCCAGCGTTGCATTTCTTACGGCGCTAGCCTGGTGCTGTAAA
>Ga0209474_10005368_pt1 | contig 10924 bp, 11 predicted proteins | sample GraSoiAngelo_145_FD_185902 | JGI IMG/M metagenome (GOLD analysis project Ga0209474, IMG submission 185902) | Grasslands soil microbial communities from the Angelo Coastal Reserve, California, USA - 14_1009_05_20cm (SPAdes) (version 2) | ecosystem: Environmental > Terrestrial > Soil > Grasslands... | reverse complement strand
ATTCAGCAGGCGCTCTATCAGGACGCCGAGGCGTTCTTCGCCGGCATCGACAAGCTGGCGTCCGCCAAGTCGCTCAATGAGGCCGTGCAGATCCAATCCGAGATGGTGCGCGCGCGCGGCGAACTGCTGGCATCGCGAGCCAAGTCGACCACCGAATATCTTGGCAAGCTCGTCGCCGATGGTGCGAAGAGCGCGCAGGACAATTTCGCCAAGGTCTACACCAAAACCGCCTGATCGCACTCACTACTTGCGTTCAGTTGCGTCAGTTCGAAGGCCCGCTCTGCGGGCCTTCTTTTTGAGGCGCGCTCGCATCGTCATTGCGAGCAAAGCGAAGCAATCCATCTTACAATTAGCTGAAACGTGGATTGCTTCGTCGCTCCGCTTCTCGCAATGACGGGGCGGGACTTGACCTCATCGGCGCAAATCCTGCGTTCCTTTTGAAAGCCGCCATGACCGTCCCGGCCACCTTCTCCTTTGACGCGCCTGGCGATGCCGCTCGCGCGGCCGAGCTCCGGCGGGTGAAGATGCTTGCGACGCTGGTGCTGGCCGGCACGCTGGCGCTGTTCGTGATCGCAAAGGCGCTGCTGCACCTGCATCCGGCCTTCGGGTTCGTGGCGGCGTTCGCGGAAGCTGCCACTATCGGCGGGCTGGCCGACTGGTACGCCGTGGTTGCGCTATTTCGCAGGCCTTTGGGATTGCCGATCCCGCACACGGCGATCATCCAGAGCAACCAACAACGCATCGCGGACAAACTCGGCGAATTCATCGAGCTGCATTTTCTGGAAGCGGCACCTGTGGAAGCCAAGCTGCGCCAGATCGATTTCGGCTCCTTCATTGCCGACTGGCTGCGCGACCGCAAGCGCAGCGCCGATCTCGCCCGCTTCACGCTTCGGCTGTTGCCCGAAGCATTCACGGCCACCGAAACGTCGGGCCTGATGGCGTTCATCAGCCGCCGCATCACCACCCAGCTGCAATCGATCGATCTGGCGCCACTCGCCGCGGGAACGCTGCGCGCCTTCGTCCAGGAGGGCCGGCACAAGGGGTTGCTCGACGACATCCTGCGCGTCGTTCATCAATCGCTGACCCAGCCCGAAACCATGGCAATGGTGCGCGAGAAAATCCGTAGCGAACTGCCGACGCTTCTCAGGCTTTATCGGGCCGACAAATACCTGGTGAACAAGATCGTTGCATCGGCGAGCGCGTTCTTCGAAGAGGTCCGCGCCAATCCGAGCCATCCGTTCCGTGACGAATTCGATCGCATGGTGTTGTCGTTCGTCGACCGGCTCGGCAGCGACCGCAGCTATGCCGATCGCATCGACGGATTGAAGCGCGACCTGTTGGCCCGTCCCGAACTCGCCGACCTCGCCCGGAATATCTGGTCCAACGCGCGCTCGTTCATCGAGCGCAGCGCCAGCGGAGAAACGCACGTGCTGCACCAACATCTGACCGGAATGTTCGTGAAAGCAGGCGAGGCGCTCGCGGCTGATTCCGAACTGCGCGCCGAGATCAATCAGGGGCTGGTTGTCGTGCTCCGAAGCTTTATCGCCGACCAGAAAAGTGGCGTCTCGAGCTTTATCGCCGATCAGGTCAAGGCCTGGGACATGAGGCAGCTGATCTCGCTGATCGAAATCAACATCGGGCGGGATTTGCAATATATCCGTTTCAACGGCTCGCTGATCGGCGGCCTTGCTGGCCTGGCGCTCTACACCGCCGAAGTCCTGCTGCGGCTGTTGTGACCGGGATCACTGGGTCGGGTTTATCCGTTGAGACCTATTGTCCCATTGCAGGTCCCCCGCTTGAATATAGCGAATCAGCGCCATAGCTGCTGGAATGCTGCGCTGCGGAACGATGGTGTCTGAGCCGCGTTATCGCTCGCCAAGCCGTTCGACGACCGAGAGGAAAGACAATGTCCGCTACCGCCCAGACGCTGCGCCCGCCGTCCAGAACCCTGATGTTTTTGGAAGCTAGGGCGATCCACGAGCTTGGCGCATTTATCGGCGCATTGCCGCTGCTCAGCCTGGCGCCGAAGGGCGATGGTCACCCGGTGTTAGTGCTGCCCGGGCTTGTCGCATCGGACAGCTCGACCCGTCCGCTGCGCGGCTTTCTGCGTAATCACGGCTATGCCGTTTGCGGCTGGCGCCAGGGCCGCAATCTTGGCCTGCGCGAGGGCGTGCAGCGCGCGATGTTGGATTTGGTGCATGAGCTTAATGACACGCACGGGCGCAAGGTCAGCCTGGTCGGCTGGAGCCTTGGTGGCGTTTACGCACGCCAGCTCGCCAAGATGATGCCGGATCGAGTGCGCTTCGTGATTACGTTGGGCAGCCCGTTCGCCAGCAGTCCAAAGGCGACCAACGCCTGGCGCGTCTATGAAATGGCGAGCGGCCGCAGGGCCGACGAGCAAGATCATCGGTTTGGCGGATCGCTCGCGGAACCGCCTCCGGTCCCGACGACTGCGATTTTCAGCCGCACCGATGGCATCTGTGCGTGGCAGGGCTGCGTCGAAAAGACCTCCGCCTTCGCCGAAAGCATCGAGGTCGAAAGCAGCCATTGCGGCATGGGCCATCATCCCGCGGCGGTGTATGCGGTGGCCGATCGCCTGGCGCAGCCCGAAGGCAAGTGGGCGCCGTTCGACCGCAGCGGCTGGCGCAGCCTCGTATATCCCGATCCCAACCGCTGAGGTCAGCGACGCCGCAGCAGGCGAGCGTTGTTGTAGATCCTGAAAACGCGCTATGCGTTGCGGATGCCGTATCCGCTTGCCCGCATCATCGAACAGCTCAAGCGCGAACCCTCGCGCACCGGCTCCATCGCCATCACCGTGTTCGGCGATGCGATCGTGCCGCGCGGCGGTTCGGTATGGCTCGGAACGCTGCTGGAATTTTTCAAGATGCTGGATATCGATAGCGGCGTGGTGCGCACGGCGATGTCGCGACTGGCGGCCGACGGCTGGCTCGAGCGCAACAAGGTCGGTCGCAAAAGTTTCTATCGACTGGTTAAGAAAGGCCGGCAAACCTTTGATGCCGCGACTAAACATATCTACGATCCGCAGCCGTCGGATTGGACCGGGCGATTCGAACTGTTGCTGATCGGCAGTAGCGAAGATCGCGACGCCTCCCGGGAGGCGCTGAAGAATGCAGGGTTTGGCAGCCCGCTGCCGGGCGTGTGGGTCGCGCCGTCGGGCGTTCCGGTCCCGGAGGAGGCAGCAGCCGCGATCCGGCTGGAAGTTTCTGCCGAGGACCATAGCGGGCGGCGCCTGCTCAGCGAGAGCTGGCCGCTCGATCGGACTGCGGACGCCTATCTGAAGTTCATGAAGACGTTCGAGCCGGTGCGCGCCAGGATCAATCGGCGCGCTCGGCTGTCGGACAGCGAGGCGTTCACGGCGCGGATATTGCTGATCCATTACTATCGTCGGGTGGTGCTGCGCGATCCCCTATTGCCGACCAGTTTGCTGCCACGGGACTGGCCGGGCCGGGCTGCCCGGCAGCTCTGCGGCGAGATCTACCGCGGCCTGTTGCCGGCTGCCGAGCAATGGCTGGACCGGCACGGTTCCAACGAGAGCGGCCCATTGCCTGCCGCCGGTGCCGCACTGCGGCAACGCTTCGCAGACGGGATTATGTTACATAAATAACTTGAATTTCCAACATTCTGTTATATGTTGATCGCCTCTTGGGAGACCGGCCATGTACACGCAGGCGCTCAACACCGCGGAAACCGATGACAGCAATAGCGAGGACGGCGCACGAGCGGTGCTGTTCCAGGCCCGGATCGATGCCGAAGACCGCATCGAGCCCAACGACTGGATGCCGGCGGCCTACCGCAGGACGCTGACGCGGCAGATTTCGCAGCACGCGCATTCGGAAATCGTCGGCATGCTGCCGGAAGGCAACTGGATCACACGCGCGCCGTCGTTGCGCCGCAAGGCGGCGCTGCTCGCCAAGGTGCAGGACGAGTGCGGCCATGGGCTTTACCTCTATGCCGCGGCCGAAACGTTGGGCGCCTCGCGCGAGGAACTCGTCGATCAGATGCTGGCCGGCAAAGCCAAATATTCCTCGATATTCAACTATCCCACGCTGACCTGGGCGGACATCGGCGCGATCGGCTGGCTGGTCGACGGTGCGGCGATTATGAACCAAATTCCGCTGTGCCGCTGTTCCTACGGCCCCTATGCGCGGGCGATGATCCGCGTCTGCAAGGAAGAATCCTTTCACCAGCGGCAGGGCTACGAAATCATGCTGACGCTCGCGCGTGGCTCGGACGAGCAGAAGGCGATGGCGCAGGACGCGCTGGACCGCTGGTGGTGGCCGGTGCTGATGATGTTCGGACCGCCGGACCAGGTGAGCCAGCACAGCGACACTTCGACGAAATGGAAGATCAAGCGCTTCTCCAACGACGAACTGAGGCAGAAATTCGTCGATGCCACGGTACCGCAGGCGCAATATCTCGGCCTGACAATCCCCGATCCCGGCATGAAGCGCAACGAGACCACCGGACATTGGGAATACAGTCAGATCGACTGGAATGAATTCAAGCAGGTGCTTGCCGGCAATGGTCCTTGCAACCGCGACCGAATGGCGGCGCGGCGAAAAGCGCACGATGACGGCGCGTGGGTGCGCGAGGCGGCGCAGGCATATGCCGACAAACGCAGCAGCCGAAGGGCCGCCGCCTAGGCGCGGCAGTTGATGGAGATCATGATGGCTACGCCGAACACACCGCTGTGGGAAGTCTTCATTCGTAGCCGCAACGGGTTGGCGCACAAGCATGTCGGCTCGCTGCATGCCACTGACGCGACGCTGGCGCTGCAGGCCGCGCGCGACATCTACACGCGGCGCGGCGAGGGCCTTTCGATCTGGGTGGTGCCTTCAAGCGCGATCACCGCCTCCGATCCGAGCGAGAAGGGCATGATGTTCGAACCGGCCGAGTCCAAGATCTATCGCCACCCGACGTTCTATGAAGTGCCCGAAGAAGTCGGACACATGTGATTTTTCGTCCTCGTGCGTCTCGAACCATGAGGCCGTGGCTATCCTTCGAGACGCGCGCAAGGGCGCGCTCCTTCAGGATGAGGAAGAACGATGATCCTGCGTTAGCGCCGTCTCGAACCATGAGGCCAATGGCGCATCCTTCGAGACGCCTGCTTCGCAGGCTCCTCAGGATGAGAAGAAGTGGACAAACATGGCGACAGCATCCATCCAGGTCTCCGAAACGCCGCTGGTGCTGTATGTGCTGCGGCGAGCCGACGACGCGCTGATCCTCGGCCACCGGCTTTCGGAATGGTGCGGACACGCGCCGATGCTGGAAGAGGACATGGCGCTCGCCAATATGGCGCTCGATCTGCTCGGCCAAGCGCGCGAACTCTACAGCTACGCCGCGAATGTCGAAGGCAAGGCTAACGACGAAGACAAATTCGCGTATCTGCGCGACGTCAGGCAATATCGCAACCTTCTGCTGCTGGAACAGCCGAACGGCGATTTCGCGCGAACGATCGTGCGGCAGTTTCTCTACTCGGCATTCGCCGATCTCTACTGGCGCGCGATGATGAATTCGGCCGACGCCATGCTGGCGGCGATCGCCGCCAAATCCGAAAAGGAAAGCGCCTATCATCTGCGGCATTCGTCGGAATGGATGGTCCGGCTCGGCGACGGCACCGAGGAAAGCCACGGTCGGGCGCAAGGCGCGATTGACGATCTCTGGTCCTTTACCGGCGAGATGTTTGGGATCGACGCCAGCGAGCGCGCCTTGATCGATGCCGGGATCGCCGTTGATCCCGCCAGCTTGCGCCCGCAATGGATCAAGACGGTTTCGGGCATCGTGAGCGAGGCAACCCTGGCGCTGCCGAAAAGCGACTGGATGCAGCAGGGCGGCCGCAGCGGCAGGCACAGCGAGCATCTCGGGCACCTGCTCAGCGAGCTACAGTCGATGCAGCGGACGTTTCCGGGTGTCACATGGTGAGCGCCATGTTCAAGGAAGACCAATTGCGGCAGCGCGCCTGGGACATCGCGGCCGGCGTGGTCGATCCGGAAATCCCGGTCCTGACGATTGCCGACCTTGGGGTGCTGCGTGATGTAGCGCTCAACGAAGGCTGTATTGAGGTTGCGATCACGCCGACCTATTCGGGTTGTCCCGCGATGAACATGATTACGCTTGAGATCGAGCTGGCGCTGGAGCGTGCGGGCTTTCGCGGCTCGAAGGTGCGCACCGTGCTGTCACCGGCCTGGACTACCGACTGGATGAGCGAAGAGGGCCGCCGCAAGCTCCGCGAATACGGCATCGCGCCGCCGCGAGCCGCAAGCTCCCGCCGTGCGTTGTTCGGGATAGAGCGGGTGGCGTGCCCGCAATGCGGATCGGAGGATACCGAGGTATTGTCTGAGTTCGGTTCGACCGCTTGCAAGGCGCTGTGGCGGTGCAAAAGCTGCCGTGAACCGTTCGACTATTTTAAATGTCACTGAGTATGTCCGCCTCGATTCCACGTTTTCATCGCCTCGCCGTAAACGATCGGCGCCGTGAATCCAAAGACGCGGTGTCGCTGACGTTTGAGATTCCAGAGGCGCTCGCCGACGATTACCGTTTCAGCCCCGGGCAATATCTGACGTTGCGCACCACCATGGACGGGGAGGAAGTGCGGCGCTCCTATTCGATCTGTTCCGGTCCTGACGACGGCGAATTGCGCATCGCCGTCAAAAAGGTCGACGGCGGAGCGTTCTCCAGTTGGGCGGCCGATGAGCTCAAGCCCGGTGACCACCTTGAAGTCATGACACCGACCGGCCGATTCGGGGTGGCGCCGGCTCCGGGCGAGGCGCGGGTCTATGTCGGGTTTGCCGCCGGCTCGGGCATCACGCCGATACTTTCGATCGTAAAAGGCGTACTGGCGCGCGAACCGGACAGCCGGTTCTTTCTGTTCTATGGCAACCGCTCGAGCATGGGCATGCTGTTTCGCGAGGCGCTGGAAGAACTAAAAGACCGCTTCATGCAGCGGCTTTCGCTGTTTCACGTGATCTCGGGCGAAGAGCAGGACATCCCGATCCTGCACGGCAGACTCGATGGCGAGAAGGTGAGGGTGCTTTTGCGCTCGCTGGTGCCGGCGTCGAACGTCGATCATGTCTTCATCTGCGGTCCAACAGGCATGAGCGAGGACATCGAAGCGACCTGCAGGGATCTGGGCATTGCCGCCGACCGCATTCATGTCGAGCGTTTTGTCTCGGGGCTCGGCGGCAAGCCGCGTCCCAGAGCCCCGGTACCCGTGAGTGCGCCGCCAAAGGCGATGGCGTCGTTGATCATCGACGGCAAGCGCCGCGAGGTGCCGGTCGCGGAAGGAGAAGCCATTCTCGATGCGGCAACGCGCGCAGGCGTGGACCTGCCGTTCGCCTGCAAAGGCGGCATGTGCTCGACCTGTCGCGCCAAGCTGGTCGAAGGCAGTGCGCAAATGGAGGTGAACTACTCGCTGGAGCCGTGGGAACTCAAGGCGGGATTCATCCTCACTTGCCAGGCGCGACCGACATCGGACAAGGTGGTCGTCGACTACGATCACGTGTAGGAAAACGCATCGCGACCGCTTCTCCCTCGCCCCGCTTGCGGGGAGAGGGTTGGGGTGAGGGGGACTCTCAGCAGATTCGCGCTTGCGGATAATCCCCCTCACCCGGATCCAAGAGGATCCGACCTCTCCCCGCAAGCGGGGCGAGGTGAGTCTGTTTTCTACCCCTTCGGCCGTTTGTCGAACACGCGCTTGGCCTTGCCGAGCGATCGTTCCAGCGTATCGGGCGGCACCGCTTTGATGCGGGCGTGGATGCCGGTCGTGTTCTTGATATGCGTGGTGAGGAGTTCGGTATGTTCGAGGAGACCGCGGCCATCCCAGCGTTCCGGCCGCGCTTCCGCCAGCACCGTCATCACGTCCATGCGTCCCTCGCGTGTCAATTCGACGACGAAATGACCGCCGCACCACTCGGTGGCGAGCAGCACTTCCTCGATCTGCGTCGGAAACACGTTGACGCCGCGCAGGATGATCATGTCATCGGAACGCCCGGTCACCTTTTCCATTCGCCGCATGCCCGGCCGCGCGGTGCCGGGTAATAGCCGCGTCAGGTCGCGGGTGCGATAGCGGATCACGGGAAACGCCTCCTTGGTCAGCGAAGTGAAGACAAGCTCGCCTTTTTCGCCGTCGGGCAGAACTGCACCGCTCTCGGGATCGATGATCTCGGGGTAAAAGTGATCTTCCCAGATGTGCAGGCCATCCTTGGTCTCGATGCATTCCTGCGCGACCCCGGGGCCTACCACTTCGGAAAGGCCGTAAATGTCCGTCGCGTCCATATCGAACGACTGCTCGATCTCGGTACGCATCGCATTAGTCCATGGTTCGGCGCCGAATATGCCGATTTTCAACGACGATTTTCGCGGGTCGAGCCCCTGCCGTTTGAATTCGTCCAGTATCGCCAGCATGTAGCTTGGCGTTACGGTGATGATGTCGGGCTTGAAGTCGTTAATGAGCTGCACCTGCCGCTCCGTCATGCCTCCGGAGATTGGCACCACTGTGCAGCCGAGCCGCTCGGCGCCGTAATGCACCCCGAGCCCGCCGGTGAACAGCCCATAGCCATACGCGTTGTGGATGATCATGCCCGTTCGGCCACCCGCGGCGCGGAGCGAGCGGGCCATCACGTCCGACCACATCTCGATATCGGCTCTGGTATAGCCGACGACGATCGGCTTGCCGGTGGTGCCGGAAGAGGCATGAATGCGGACCAGCTTTTCGCGCGGCTCGGCGAACATGTTGAATGGATAGTTGTCGCGCAGATCGGTCTTCACCGTGAACGGAAAATGATTCAGGTCCGACAGTTGCCGAAAATCACCGGGATGCACACCGGCTTTGTCGAATGCGTTCTTGTAGTGCGCCACCTTGTCGTAGGCGCGCGCCAGCGTTGCGGCCAGTCGCGTGGTTTGCAGTGCTATGATCTCGTCGCGGGAGGCGCGCTCGGCCTGGTCCAGCTCGTCGCGGTAACCGCCAGGTCTTGATCGAACATTGGTTACGGACATCGCCGTCTCCTCAACGCGGCTGTTATTCGGTCTTGGCGTCGGGTTCGGCTGAGCGCACCCAAGCGCCGCCGATGGTGCGGGAATGACCGCGCAACTCGGCAATCGCTGTTTGATCGACGGTGACACTCACGTCGTAGATTCCGGAGCGCCCGGTTCGCGAGATTTCCCGCGCGGTCGCGACCAGGAGATCGCCGAGCTTGCCGGGCAGGATAAACGAGATATTGCACTGCGCGGCGACCGCGCGTTCGTTATGGGAGTTGCAGGCAAACGCGAATGCCGAATCAGCCAGCGTGAAGATAAAACCGCCATGGGCGATGCCATGTCCATTCACCATGTGCGGCAGAATCTTCATCGCCAGAACAGCTTTCCCGGCTTTGATCTCGAGGAGCTCCATGCCGAGACCTTGGCTGGCGTCGTCTTCCTTCCACATGGCCTCCGCGCATGCGCGTGCCAGATCATCGGGCGAGAGCGTGGTCTTGAGGTTCATTGCGCTCTCCCCGCGCGGATCGTTCGACGCGATCCGGTCAGGTCCGGATGCAAAACGCTTCTCCCAAGTCCTGTCCACGTCCCGCCGGGCTGGCCGGAACAAACCTCTTTTTAGCCGAAGTTTGCTTCTCTGCAAGGCGTAGACTGGGGTATGCAAGGGGACGTTCTAGCAACCACGGAAATTGCACCCTATTTTCAGCGCTCGCGGACTATTCAAGCCGTGGCAGGCGGCGCAGCCGCAGAAAGCTCAAGGGAACGCAGCTATGCGGGAGGCTGGCAACATCGTCGTAGTGAGCGGGTTGCTCATCGGTCTCGCCTATGGCGCGATCGGCTTGCTCAGCGGCTTTTGTCTGCTCAGCGGCCTGCGGGGCTGGTGGGCCGAGGGCGACAGCCGCCTGATCAGGACTTACGCATTGGCGCTCGGAGTGGCGATCGCAGCAACGCAGCTGCTGGCCGCGGGCAACGTCGTCGACATCGGCAAATCGATCTATCTGCAGCCGACGTTCTCGGCGCCCTTGATGTTCATCGGCGGATTATTGTTCGGTTATGGCATGGTGCTTTCGAACGGCTGCGGCTCGCGAGCGCTGGTGCTGCTCGGTCGCGGTAATTTGCGGTCCTTTGTGGTGATCATCGTCCTGGGCATCGCCGCGCAAATGACCCTGAAAGGCCTGATCGCGCCTGGGCGCATCGCCCTGCTGCACGCATCACAGGCTACGCCGAAAGTGGTGACCTTGCCGGCGCTGTTATCGACCCTCGGCATCGGTGAGACATTCGCGCGGACACTTGCGGCTTCGGTAATCGCGGGAGCCCTGATTATTTTCGCGTTTGCCCACGCGCCGTTCCAGCGTGCTCGGGCCCAGATCGCCGCTGGCATCGCCGTCGGCTTGCTGGTCGCCGCCGGCTGGCTCACGACCGGCTATCTCGGCGCCGATGAGTTCAATCCTGCCGCGGTCACCTCGCTTACTTTCATCGCCCCGATCGCGGACGCCGTGCAATATGCGATGCTGTCGACCGGGCTGAGTCTGAATTTCGGCATCGCAGTTGTTGCGGGCGTGTTCGCCGGAAGCCTCGTTACGGCGCTGGCCACGGGCCGCTTCCATTGGGAAGGCTATTCGTCGCCCCGGCACATGCTGCGCTCGATCGGCGGCGCGGCGCTGATGGGAGCGGGTGGCGCAATGGCCTATGGCTGCTCGATTGGCCAAGGCTTGACCGGCGTGTCGACGCTGGCGCTGGCATCGTTCGTCGCTGTCGGCGGAATCCTGCTGGGCACGGCGGCGGGATTACGCGGTGTGCTCAGAGTGCAGTCGCTGGTAGGGGCGCAGGATCGCCGTCAGGCCCGCTGACGTGAGGTCGCCAGACGCATCACGTCGAGATAGCCGGGGCGCACTTCCATACGCCTGATCAGGCCCTTTTCCATCAGCAG
>Ga0209474_10005367_pt1 | contig 10925 bp, 9 predicted proteins | sample GraSoiAngelo_145_FD_185902 | JGI IMG/M metagenome (GOLD analysis project Ga0209474, IMG submission 185902) | Grasslands soil microbial communities from the Angelo Coastal Reserve, California, USA - 14_1009_05_20cm (SPAdes) (version 2) | ecosystem: Environmental > Terrestrial > Soil > Grasslands ... | reverse complement strand
TCGACCTGCGCGACCGCTACGGGATCACCCAGATCGTGGCCCGGGAGGGCGAGGCCGCACACGAAGCGCTCGGAAAGGTCAGGAGCGAGTGGGTGATCGCCGTGACCGGTACGGTGCGGGCGCGGTCCGCGGAGACCGTCAACGCGAGACTGCCGACCGGCGGCGTCGAGGTCGCCGCATCGTCGATCGAGGTGCTCAACGAGGCCAAGACCCCTCCGTTCTACGTGAACGAGGAGACGCCGGTCGAAGAGACGCTGCGCTGGAAGTATCGCTACATCGACCTGCGGCGCGACGGACCGAAGGAGCTCATGCGGCTGCGGCACGAGGTCGTGGCGTTCATCCGCCAGTACCTGACCGCGCGAGGGTTCTGGGAGATCGAGACCCCGACCCTCATCCGCTCGGATCCGACCGGCGCACGCGACTTCCTGGTCCCGTCGCGCTATTACCCCGGCCGCTTCTGGGCGCTCCCGCAGTCGCCGCAGCAGTTCAAGCAGATCCTCATGGTCGGCGGGATCGACAAGTACTTCCAGATCGCGCACTGCTACCGCGACGAAGATCCGCGCGCCGATCGGGTCTACGAGCACACCCAGCTCGACCTGGAAATGAGCTTCGTCGACCGCGAGGACGTCATGGCGACGCTGGAGGCGCTGTACGTCGAGATCTTCCGCGCCTTCGGCCGGAAGCCCCTCGCGACGACGCCCATCCCGCGCATGACGTACGAGGAAGCGATCCGCCGGTACGGGATCGACCGCCCGGACCTGCGGTTCGCCATGGAGCTCGTCGATCTCACCGATGCCCTCAGGGCCACCGGCTTCAATGCCTTCCGGTCGGCGATCGACGCCGGCGGCGCCGTGCGTGGCCTCGTCGTGCCCGGCAAGGCCGGCGCGACGCGGAAGGAGGTCGACGACTGGCAGACCCTCGCGAAGACCAGGGGCGCGAAGGGGCTGGCATCGTTCGCCTTCGCCGGGAGCGAGGTGCGGTCGCCGGTCGCGAAGTTCCTGACGCCGGCGGAGCTCGCGGCCGTGCGGGACGCCGCGAAGGCGCAGGACGGGGACCTGCTCCTCGCTGTCGCGGACTCCCACCACACCGCCAGCGTCTCGCTCGGCGTGCTTCGTGAGCGGCTCGGCCCTGAGCTCGGTCTCGCCGATACGGCGAAGCACTACGCCCTCTGGGTCACGGACTTCCCGCTCGTCGAGCGCACCGCGGAGGGCGGCTGGACCTTCGCCCACAACCCGTTCTGCGCGCCGCTTACGCCCCAGGATCTCGACCTCCTCGATTCCGATCCCGAGAAGGCCCGGTCCAAGCAGTACGACTTCGCGGTCGACGGGAAGGAGATCTTCGGCGGGAGCGTCCGCATCTACCAGCGCGCGGTGCAGGAGCGCGTCTTCGAGCAGCTCGGGGTCTCGAAGCAGGAGGGGGCGACGCGATTCGGCGCGCTCCTGGACGCGCTGGAGTACGGCGCACCGCCGAGCGGCGGCGTCGGGGCCGGGATCGACCGCCTCTGCATGACCCTCGCCGGGACGGAGAACGTTCGCGAGGTCCAATCGTTCCCGAAGACCCAGACCGGGTACGACCCGCTGCTCGATGCGCCGGCCGAGGCTGACCCGAAGCTCCTCGAGGAGCTCGGCCTCCGCGTCGTCGTCAAGCCGCCGAAGCCGTGACCGTCGACGCCCTCGCGACGAGGATCCAAGACCTCGCGGGGGAGACGGGCGGGGTCGTGGGCGTCGCGGCGACGCAGCTCGCGACCGGCCGCCACATCGGCTACCGCGAGGACGAGCTCTTCCCCACGGCGTCCGTGATCAAGCTTCCGCTCCTCGTGACCTTGTACGAGGACGCGATCGCCGGGCGCATCGACCTCTCGGAGCGGGTCACGTATCGCGACGACACGAAGGTCGCCGGTTCGGGCGTGCTCCAGTACCTGGACGACGGCCTGCAGCCGACCCTGCGCGACCTCTCGGTCCTCATGATGTCGGTGAGCGACAACACCGCGACGGACCTGCTGTTCGACCGCGTCGGCAAGTCACGGATCGAGGCGACCATGGGCCGCCTGGGCCTCTCGAGCATCCGCGTGCCGTTCGACATCCGCGAGATGCTCATGGAGCTCGTCGACATGGACCATTCCAAGCCGGGCGGGTACGAGGAGCTGCGGCGACTGCTGCGGCTCTCGGCGGGCAGCGGCGGCCGCTCGATGATCCCCGATCAGGCGGATCGCGCGACGCCGGCGGACATGTGCCGCCTTCTCGCGCTCATCGAATCGCGCTCGATCCTCGACGCCGACGCGTGCGCCGCGATCATCGAGCTGATGAAGCGCATCCAGGCCGCGACCCGGATCCCGGGGCTCCTCCCGAAGGGCACCGTCGTCGCGCACAAGACCGGCTCGTACCGCCGGCTCCGCAATGACGTCGGGATCGTGTACGCACCGAACGGGCCGTACGTGATCGCGCTCTTCGCCCGCGACCTGGTGAACGACAACATCGATGACGACGCCGCGCTGGCGCGGATCTCGCTTGCCGTGTACGAGGAGCTCGCGGGCTAGCGGCGCTTCTCCAGATCCTTGGTCCGCTTGCCGATGGTCACTCCGGCGGCGTGCATGTGGAAGACGTTCACGTCCTTGATCTTGTGGCCGGATACCCGCAGGCCCTCTCGGATGTCACGCTCGAGCTGCGCCCAGTCACTGGCCTTCGAGCTGAACGGATCCGTCGGATTGATCGAGAACGACACCATGCAGCTGATGCCGTCCGCATGACCTGGCATGTGCTCCTCCTTCGTGCGTCGCGAAGAGTGTGGCGGCGGCGTCAAGAGGTCGCCATACTGCCGACGTGCCGCAGGAGCGACGGCTCGTGACGGTCCTCTTCGCCGACATCGTTGGGTCCACGACCTTGACCGTGAGCAACGATCCGGAGGTCGTGCGGGAGCGGCTGAGCGTGCTCTTCGCGCGGACCCGGGACATCCTCGTCCAGCACGGCGCCACGGTCGAGAAGTTCATCGGCGACGCGGTGATGGCCGTCTTCGGGATCCCGACCGCGCACGAGGACGACGCGGAGCGTGCGCTTCGCGCGGCGCACGCGATGCTCATCGCCTTCGCCCTCCCGAACGTGGGTCCGATGCAGCGCGTCGAGCTCCGCGTGGGGGTCAACACCGGCGAGGTCGCGACGGGATCGACCGAGAGCGATCAGTTCCTCGTCACCGGCGAGAGCGTCAACCTCGCGGCGCGACTCCAGACCGCGGCGGCGCCGGGCGAGATCCTCGCCGGACCCCTCACGAGGCGACTCGCCGCCGGGGTCGCACGGTTCGGCGCGCTGCGCCGCGTACCGGCAAAGGGGATCGGTGAGGTCGAGGCCTGGCCGGTCGAGGGCCTCGCGTCACCCGTCCCCTCGGGCGGTCACCTGCCCGTGCCGAGCGCGGCGTTCGTGGGACGGGAGCGGGAGCTGCGCGTCCTCGGAGCCCTCTGGGCCCAGGGCACCGCCACGGGTCGTCCGTACCTCGTGAGCGCGATCGGTCCGGCCGGCATCGGGAAGACCCGCCTCATCGATGAGTTCGCCGCGGGGTTGACCGGCGCGCTCGTCCTGCGGACACGCTGCCCGCCGTACGGCGAGGGCCTCGCGCTGTGGCCGATCGAGCAGATCCTCGGACCGATGCCGGAGACGACCCAGCCGAACATCGTGGGCGCCTTCCAGCGGCACCTCGAGGCGCTCGCGCAGGATGGCCAGGTGGTGCTCATCGTCGAGGACATCCATTGGGCCGAGCAGCCGATGCTGGACGCGATCGAGCAGCTGGTGGACCGCGCACGAGGGCCGATCTTCGTCGTCTGCGCGGCGCGCGTCGACCTCCTCGCGTCGCGCCCGGAGTGGGGCACCGGCCGGCCCAACGCTACCCGCCTCGAGCTTCCGCCCCTCGACGATGCGGCCGTGGGTCACCTCGTCGACTCGCTCGATCCCGCCCCGGCGGCCGCCTCGGTGCTTCCGTTCGTGCTCGCGCACGGCGAGGGCAACCCCCTCTTCGTGCAGGAATATCTGCGCGCGCTACGCGAGGACGAGGGCATCGCGATCGGAGGCGGCGTTCCGCCGACGCTGCGAGGCCTCATCGCCGCTCGCCTGGACCGGGTGCCCCAGGAGACGCGGGCCGTGCTGCGCGCCGCGAGCGTCGCGGGACGTACGTTCACACCGGAGGTGCTCGCGGCGATCATCGACGAGCCGCGCCTGGACGAGCGCCTGGCCGACGCCGAGCGGCTCGAGATCATCGTCGCGCTCGATCCCCACGGCACCGCGCTCCGACGCCTGTCGTTCGCCCACATGCTCTTCCGGGACGTCGCGTACGCCGGCGTGCCGAAGGGGGAGCGCATGCGGCAGCACGACCGGCTGTCACGGTGGCTCGAGACGACCGAGACCGGAGACCTCGCCCTCGCCGCTCATCACGCCGAGCAGGCCGCGCTCCTCGCAGGCGAGCTCGCCTCGGACTCGGCGCTCGCCCTGGCTCGACGCGGGTTCGCGAGGCTGTGCGCGGCCGCGGGGCAGCGTCGCGCGCGCACCGACAGCCACGGCGCGCTCGCGCTGTACCGCCGCGCTCTCGCCCTCGCGGACGCGGCCAACGAGGATCCCGCCACCCGGCTCGAGACCCGGGCCCGCGCCGCGATGGCATGGCTGCGGATCGAGGGCAGCGCGGCCGCGATCGCGGAGCTCGACGCGGTGCTGGCCTCCTCACGCGGCCTCGTGTCCGCCAGCCTCCTCGTGCAGCTGCTCGTCTGGCGTTCGACGATCAGTGTCCTGGACGACCAGGCCGAGGCCGAGCGGTTCGTGGCCGAAGCCATCGGCGTGGCGGAGCGCGCGAACGACCGTCCGCGTCTCGCCTATGCGCGCTGGGCCGGGGCGGACCTCCGGGCGGCGGCCGGGGATCTCGACGGCCAACGCGACGCGCTCACCGCCGTGGTGCGCGACATGCTCGAGGCCGGGACGTCGTACTGGCTCGTGCCGAGCCTCTGCGACCTTGCCGAGAACGCGTTGGAGCGCGGCGACACCGGCGCGGCCGAGTCGTTCTCGCACGACGCGTTGCTCGCGAGCGAGCGGGTCGCGGCGGCGATCCACCGTTTCCGAGCGCTCGAGGTCGCGAGCCGGGTGCGGCTCGCGACGCAGGACGTCTCCGCCGCCGGTCGCTACGCCGAAGCCGCGACGGTCCTCGCCCGTGAGCTCGGCGAGCCGTACGCGTCCGCCCGGGCGGCGCTGGCGAGCGCCGCGTACCGGCGCGCATCCGGCGACGTGCCCGCGGCGCAGCGGCTGCTCGAGACGGCGCTCGCCGATGAGGAGCTGGTGGCGCGGCCGACGATGCGCGGCGTCGTGGCCGAGCTCCGAGCGGCGCTCGCGATCATTCGCGCCGAGGGTGGCGATCATGCGGGGGCGCAGGCGCTGCTGGCGCGTGCCCGCGCGGACGCGCCGGCGGCCGACGTCCGGCCGCGCCGGCACCTCGAGGCGGCGGAGTCGGCGGTGCGCGGTCGTGAGGCCCCGCCCGCCCTGCGCGCCTAGACTTTCACCCATGCGGCGCGTCTATCTCGACCATGCCGCCACGACTCCGGTCGACCCGGAGGTCGCCGAGCTCATGGCCCAGGTCCTCCGTGAGGTCCCCGGCAACCCCTCGAGCATCTATGCCGAGGGCCGGCGCGCCCGTGCCCTCGTCGACCGGGCCCGCGGGGAGGTGGCCGGGGCGATCGGCGCCGATCCGGCCGAGATCGTCTTCACCTCCGGTGGCACCGAGGCGGACAACCTGGCCCTGCGCGGCGTGCTGAAGGCGCGCGAGGGCGAGGCCGACGGGATCGTGACGACCGCGATCGAGCATCACGCCGTCCTCGATACCGCGCACGATCTCGAGGCCCACGGGCAGGCTCGGGTGACCGTGCTTCTGGTCGACCGGACCGGCCGGGTCTCGCCCGATGCCGTTCGCGCCGCGCTCGATGACCGAACGGCGATCGTCTCGGTGATGCACGGAAACAACGAGATCGGGACGCTGCAGCCCATCGGGCTGATCGGGGCGATCTGCCGGGAGCGCGGGATCGCCTTCCACAGCGACGCCGTGCAGACCGTCGGGGCGCTCGACATCGACGTGCGCGCCCTGCCGGTGGATCTCCTGAGCGTGAACGCGCACAAGTTCTACGGGCCGAAGGGCGTCGGCGCGCTGTACGTCCGCCGTGGCACGCGGATCGCCACCGTGCAGACCGGCGGCGGCCAGGAGAAGGGCCGTCGCACCGGGACCGAGAACGTCGCAGGCATCGCAGGCCTCGGAGCCGCGATGCGCATCGCCGCGACGAAGCGCGTCGCCGAGTCGGCGCGGCAGGCGCGGCTGCGCGACGCCCTCATCGCCGGGATCCGGAGGACCATCCCGGACGCGACGCTCACCGGGCACCCGAGCGATCGGCTCCCGAACAACGCGTCGTTCTGCTTCAGCGGGACCCAGGGCGAGGCGCTCGTGGTGTCCCTCGATCTCGAGGGCTTCAGCGCGTCGAGCGGGTCGGCCTGCACGAGCGGCGACACCGAGCCGTCGCACGTGCTCCTCGCGCTCGGCCTCGAGCGAGAGCTCGCCCAGGGATCGCTGCGGCTCACCGTCGGCCGGGACACGACCGACGCCGACGTCGAGGCCCTCGTCGCGGCCCTGGCCCGGATCGTCGCGCGGCTCCGGGCGGCTTCCGGGACGCCGGTGCCCGCGTGATGCAGACGGCCGAAGACGCCTACAGCGCCGCCGCGCTCGATCATCTGACGCGGCCGCGCAATCCCGGCACCCTCGCCGAGCCGAGCGGCACCGGCGCCGACGCGAACCCGTCGTGCGGGGATCGCACGACCATCACCCTGCGCGTCGACGGTGGCCGCATCGCGGAGATGCGATTCCGGACGTTCGGCTGCACCGCCGCGATCGCCGCGGCATCGGTGCTCACCGAGCTCGCCGGCGGGCTGCCGGTCGACGAGGCCGCGCAGCTCGAGCCCGCGGACATCCTGAACGCGCTCGGCGGGCTCCCGCCGCGGAAGGAGCCGTGCGCCCTGATGGCCATCGGGGCGCTGCGCGCGGCGTTGATCGACGCGCGCGTGCGGGCCTCGACGTGAGCGACCGCGTCTTCGTCGCGATGAGCGGCGGGGTCGACTCGGCGCTCGCCGCCGCGCTCCTCGCGGAGCGCGGCGAGGACGTCGTGGGCGTGTGGATGCGCCTCGCGCCCGCGGGCGCCGCGGACGCCGCGCCGCGCTGCTGTGGCACCGACGAGGCGGGGGAGGACGCCCGCCGCGCGGCCGCGCACCTCGGGATCCCGTTCTACGCGCTCGACTACGCGGAGCTCTTCGGGCGCGAGGTGGTCGAGCGGTTCGTACGCTCGTACGCGACGGGCGAGACCCCGAACCCTTGCGTCGCGTGCAACGCGTACGTGAAGTTCGAAGCCCTGCTCGGCGACGTGACCCGGAAGTTCGGCGCATCGCGCCTGGCGACCGGTCACTACGCACGCGTCGCGGCCGACGCGTCGGGCCGGCGCCGACTGCTTCGCGCCCGCGACGCGGCGAAGGATCAGTCGTACGCGCTGTACATGCTCGGCCAGCGCGAGCTCGCCACGCTGGAGCTCCCGATCGGCGAGCTGGCGGACAAGGCCGAGACCCGCAGGCTCGCCGCGCGGTTCGGGCTGCCCAACGCGCAGAAGGCGGAGAGCATGGACATCTGCTTCATCGGCGGCGATTACCGGGAGTTCGTGCGCGAGCGCGCGCCGGAGGCTTTCGGGGCCGGACCGGTCGAGCGGGCGGATGGCCGGGTCGTCGGCATGCATGCCGGGCTCGGGGGCCTGACCGTCGGCCAGCGCGCGGGCGTCGGCGTCGCGACCGGCGAGCGCCTCTACGTGCTGCGACTGGAGCCCGAGCGGAGCGCGGCCGTGGTCGGACGGAAGGACGAGATCGCCACCCGGGCCTACCTGTTACGGGACGTTACCTTCACCGCGGACGCGCCCCCCGCGGACCGCTTCGCCACGACGGCGGTCCTCCGGTACCGAGGCACGCCGCTTGCGTCGGCCATCCGCATGTCGACGGACCGCAGCACCGCCGTGCTCGAGCTCGCCCAGCCGGCTCTCGTGGCACCGGGCCAGGCCGCGGTCCTGTACCGCGATGACGAGGTCATCGGCGGAGGCGTGGTCGACCGCCCCATCGGGGACTAAGGCGGTGCGCGTCCTCATCCGGCTCGTCGCGATCACCCTCGCGGGAGCGGTCCTGTACTACGCGGGCGTGGTGAACGCGATCGTCATCTACCGGCCGAGCGGGTACGGCGCCGTGCTCGTCGTCCTCGGCATCGCGCTCAGCGGCGCGATGCTCGTCGTGGCGATGGTCGGCGACGGCCGCGGCGAAGCCGAGACGGCCGCGCAGCCCCGCTACGTGCGGATGCACCGGATCGCCTGGCTGGTCGTCTGCGTGATGGCCCTCGTCGGCGCGTCATGGCTGATCGCCGCGCCGCGCCAGCAGTCCGGGGACTGGACCCCCTACCACAACGACGCGATCGCCCTGAACGAATGCGCCGCCCGGCTCCTCGTCGACGGCCGCGATCCGTACGCCGAGCTCGACGTCTACACCTGCTACGCCCGCCTGGGGATCGGCGCCGACCGCACGACACCGCTGCGCCAAGGGCTCTTCGCGCGCGACGGTTTCTATCCGAGCGACAGCGAGCTCGACACGGTGTGGGCCATCCAGAGCCACGACAGCGCGCAGCAGGTCGAGTTCGAGTCGAAGCCCTCGTACCCCGCGCTGTCGTTCGTCCTCATCGCGCCATGGGTCGCGCTCGGCTGGGACACGAATGTCCTCTACGTGCTCTGCCTGATGGCGTCGATGCTGCTCGTGCTGCTGCGCGCGCCCTCCGGCCTGCGCCCGTTCGTGCTCACCGGGCTGCTCGGCGCGGCGAGCCTGGCGGCGTTCGCCGTCGGCGGGAGCGCGGACCTGCTCTACGCGTTGCCGTTGGTCGGCGCGTGGCTCTGGCGGGAACGTCGCTGGAGCGGTCTGCTGCTCGGGATCGCCGCCGCCACGAAGCAGCTCGCGTGGTTCTTCGCGCCCTTCTATCTGCTCGCCGTCCTGTCCCGCCAGGGCTGGCGCGTGGCGCTGCGGCGCTCGCTCGAGGCGTTCGCCGTCTTCGCCGTCACCAACCTGCCGTTCGTCATCATCGATCCGCAGGCGTGGCTCGCGGGCGTCAGCGCGCCGGTGGCCGACCCGATGTTCCCGCGCGGCGCGGGTCTCATCTTCCTCGTGGTGAACCACCTCCTGCCGCTCTGGCCGCCCATCGCGTACACCGCGATGGAGCTCGTCGCGTTCGCAGTCTGTCTCGTCGTGGCCTGGCGCTCCCGCCGGACGAGCCCCGAGCTCGGAGCGGTGCTCGCGACGCTGCCGCTCTTCTTCGCGTACCGCAGCCTGTTCAGCTACTTCTTCCTCCTGCCGCTGTTCGCGTTCGCGGGCATCGTGCGGATGCCGGTCGGCACGCTCGAGCCGGAGCTCGCGCGGGCTTCCGGGGCGGTCACGATCTTCGCGTTCCCGGCGCGGATCCTCCCGCTCCGCAGGCGGAGCCCCGTCGCCGCGAGCGCCCCCGCCGCGGCGGACTAGCGGTGCCGCCCAGCCTCGTGCCCCTGGCCCTCGTCGCGGTGGGCGTTCCCGCGGCGATCCGCGCCGCGCTCGGTCGCCCGAAGGGCATGCTCGCCGCCTGGGTCCTGTCGGTGGCGGCGGTGCTCGCCGCCCAAACGCTCGGCGAGATCGGGGGCTGGCGGACCGGTACGCTCGGGGAAGCGCAGGTACTCTTCGCCTGCGGTGGCGCGGCTCTTGCCTCGCTCACCGTCGTGCTCGCAGAAGCCCTCAGGGAGTGATGACAGATGGGATTCGTACTCGGTCTCTTGGTCGGCGCCGTCGCGGCGCTCCTCTACGCGCCGAAGCCCGGCGACAGCACGCGTGAAGATCTCCAGGTCCGTGCCGACGAGCTGAAGCGGCGTGCCGACGACCTGCAACGCATCGCGCAGCGGATCGCCGACGAGGTCTCGGTGAAGGGCCGCGAGATCCTGGACGACGCGAAGCGGCAGTGGGACAGCACCGGCGGCCGCGGCGGCGGCCCCACCGGAGGCACGGGCTCCAAGCCGATCTAGCCGACGTATCCTTTTCAACGGGGAACGCGGGAGCCGGTCCACCGACCGTGACCCGCGTTTTTCGTTACGTGAAAGGGAAGGCGCCGTAGACAGCCAGACCATCCGCGAGCGCTTCATCAAGTTCTTCGAAGAGAAGGGACATCACCGGCTGCCCAGCGCGCCGCTCGTCCTGAAGGATGACCCGAGCGTCCTCTTCACCAGCGCCGGCATGCAGCCGATCGTGCCGTACTTCCTCGGCGCGAAGCAGCCCCCCGCGAAGCGCCTCGTCACGGTCCAGAAGTGCTTCCGCACGACGGACCTCGACGTCGTCGGCACCGACACGTACCACAACACGTTCTTCGAGATGTTGGGCAACTTCGGCATCGGCGATTACTGGAAGAAGGAGGCCATCGCCTGGGGCTGGGAGCTCCTGACGACGCGGTTCGAGATCGATCCGGCGACCCTCGTCGCGACGATCTACTTCGACGACGACGAAGCCTTCGACATCTGGACGAAGGAGCTCGCGCTCCTGCCGCCGGAGAAGGTGTTCCGGCTCGGCAACCTGGCGAAGGGCGACGACACGAACTTCTGGTCTCCCGGCGCGACGGGGCTCTGCGGTCCGTGCAGCGAGGTCTTCGTCGACCGGGGATCGCAGCCGGGCGCGCGGCCGCACGAGTGCAACCCGGGCGAGGACTGCGGACGCTACCTCGAGATCTGGAACTTCGTCTTCCAGACGTACGACCGACGGGAGGACGGCACCCTCGTCCCGCTGTCGAAGCGGAACATCGACACCGGCGCCGGCCTCGAACGCACCGCGCAGGTGCTCCAG
>Ga0209474_10005364_pt1 | contig 10929 bp, 4 predicted proteins | sample GraSoiAngelo_145_FD_185902 | JGI IMG/M metagenome (GOLD analysis project Ga0209474, IMG submission 185902) | Grasslands soil microbial communities from the Angelo Coastal Reserve, California, USA - 14_1009_05_20cm (SPAdes) (version 2) | ecosystem: Environmental > Terrestrial > Soil > Grasslands ... | reverse complement strand
GAGAAGGCCGCTACGTGCTGCTCTGCGTCTCTGATACCGGCACGGGAATGAGCCTGGAGACGCAAGCGCATATTTTTGAGCCATTTTTCACCACCAAGGCGCAGGGCAAAGGCACCGGCCTGGGCTTGGCTACGGTCTACGGCGTGGTCAAGCAGAGTGGCGGATTTATCTGGGTTTACAGCGAGCTAGGAAGAGGTACGACGTTCAAGATTTATTTTCCGCGAGTCGATCAACCGGTCGAGCGGATTGAACACGCACCAGTCTATTCCGAAGCGCCGCGCGGGACCGAGACCATTTTGCTCACGGAAGACGAGCGGGACGTCCGCGAGGTGGCGCGCGAGTTTCTGGAATCCGGGGGTTATACGGTCATTGAGGCGCGCGACGGAATGGAAGCCCTTGGGCTTGTCGAGAAGCATGAAGGCGCCATCGATTTGTTGATTACGGATATGGTGATGCCGCGGATGACGGGCCAGGAGCTTGCCGCACGCTTGAAAGAACAACGGCCGAGACTCCGGATGTTGTACATGTCGGGGTACAGCGAAAGAGCAGCGGCGGATTCGCTGCGGGCTGAGCCCGGGGTGCGCTTGCTGGCAAAACCATTCAGCCGCACCGCGCTTCTGCGCACGGTACACGAACTACTGAAGAACAATTGAGCCTTAGCTGGGTTTCTAAAGGCCGGAAGGCAATTCCAAACTCTGCAAAAACCCGTGCATTCCAGGAGAGCCAACAATGACTCTGGGCGAAGCAACCTGTTTGCCTGCAACAGGTTAGAGGAAGACTTAAAGTGATACTTTAACTTTGTCCCGCAAAGTAGCTTGCGGCTTGCCCCACCCTCCCCTTTCTTCTTTCTAATGAATGCGCGGGTGCCGCTTGTGCCAGTCGGTGTGCAATTGGAACGTGCGCGCGGCTTGGATGGCGGCGATGTCGTCTCCGGCCCCCGCCATGAATTGGATCCCGATGGGAAGATTCTTTTCCGTGAAACCGCAAGGAACTGAGAGCGCGGGCAAGCCACAGAGATTGCCGATGGCGCCTTGCGGATCCGGGAACGCCAGCCCGGTTTCCAGGTTGAGCGTGAGCGGCGTAGCGGGAACGGGTTGCGACGGGGCCACGAGCACGTCGAAACTTTCAAAGATGGCACCCATTTTCTTCTGCAGGATTTCACGGACTTTGAGGGCCTGCTGGTAATCAGCGGCGGAATACTGCTCATTCAAATAGCCGAGGATCTGCGCCAGCGGGTCGGTTAGTTCGCTGAGCTTTCCCGACCGAATCAAGGAGCGGAAAGAACCCGCCGCTTCCACCTCCACAATGAGAGAGGCGGCGTCCTCCCACGGACCGACGGGTAAGGCAACCTCTTTCATACCGCTGAATATTTTCTTCAGGGAGGCCTTTGCCGCTGCGACTGGTTTGCCCGCTCCTCCCTCGAAGGACTTCCAGGCATTCGAAAGCCATGCAACGCGCAGCTTGCGCGATTCGACGGAAGGCGAGTACGTGAAGGCAGCTTTGTCGATAGGAATCGTGCCGCGATCTCTTTGGTCGTGGCCCGCCATGGTTGCAAAGATGCGTGCGCAATCTTCGGCGCTGCGAGCCATGGGGCCGATTTTGTCCATGGAAGGAGCAAGGGCCATGGCACCGTAGCGGCTGACGCGGCCGTAGGTGGGACGCAGGCCGCTGATGCCGCAAAACGCCGAAGGACAAATGATGGAGCCCCAGGTTTCCGTGCCGATAGCAAAAGCGGCAAGACCCGCGGCAACAATCGCGCCGGAGCCTGAGGAAGAGCCACAAGTCCAGCACGCGAGGTCCCAGGGGTTCTTTGCCTCACCTTGCAACGACGCGGAAGCAAAGCGGTAGCCGGAGCCGCCGGCCAACTCAATCATCGAGGCTTTGCCGATCATCACCGCGCCGACGTTTTTCAAATGATCGATCACCGTCGCGTTGTAATCGAAGACTTGATTGGCGTAGGGTTTTGCTCCCCACGTGGTGGGAACGCCTTTAACAGCGAGAAGGTCTTTTGCGGCATAAGGAATGCCGTGAAGAGGCCCGCGGTAATGCCCGCGCTGGATTTCCTTTTCGGCGGCTTTGGCTTGCTCGAGGGCGATTTCGGGCGTGAGCATGGCATACGCATTAAAGCGCGGCCCGAATTTCTGGCTGCGATCGAGATAAACCTGCGTCAGCTCGACGGGAGAAAGCTTTTTTGATTCGATGCGTTTCGCGAGTTCGCTGACCGAAAGATAGAAGATTTCTTCGCCGGGCATCGGGGAGGCTCCTCAGGGTTTCTTCCGCGCGCCGGAGGCGTTGCCGGTTTCGAGCGCGGCGGGCTTTTTCTCGCGTTCCATTAAGGGTTTCAGATAGAGAGCAGGCCCATCGCCATTATCGGATGGGTAGGCGCGAAGACGGTCCAGTGCGGCTTGGCCCTCGGCGGCAATTCGGCGGAGGTCCGATTTTTGTGCGTCGTTCAGGCGCGAGCCGTATTGCGCGAAGACGGCTTGAATGCGCGATTCCATTTCCGTCGTGCTTTCGGGCGAGAGTTTTGGCCCGCTAGTCGTGGGCGCTTGTAATGGCGGGGCTACCACAGCAGCGGATTCGCTCTTGAGGAGTTCGCCAGGTGAAAGAGAGGCGGCGGCGGAAACAAAGGCGGCGCGGCGAGCAAATTCGCGGCGAGAAATCGCAGAGCCATTCTTAGCGCTCATCGAGGAGCCCCCGGATTAAAAGTGCATTCGAACGGCGTAGAGTGAGGCTACAGAATCCAGCGGCGAGCGTCAACCTGCCCGCGCGAACAGTTTCCGCAATGAACTACGAAGGTACCAATGCGATGTATCGGGAACGGGCCGCGCGACGATGCCAGCACGAGAGGAACTTCCCTGGCAGACAGCGACGAACTTATTCGTGACGCAGGGCGATCAGGGGATCGACCTTCATCGCGCGACGCGCCGGGATGTAGCTGGCCAGAGTCCCGACGGTAACGAGCACCAGGGAAACCAGCGCCAGCGTCATCGGGTCGTATAGGGGCACGTTAAAGAGCAGGCGCTTGATGAGGCGCGCCGCAGCCGCAGCGCAAGGTATGCCAATGGCAATGCCCATCAGGGTGAGCGTCAGCGTCTCGCGCAGGATCATGCTCAGAACTAAGCCAGGTTGGGCGCCAAGCGCCATGCGAATTCCGAGTTCATGGGTCCGGCGGGAAACGGAATATGAGATCACTCCAAAAATACCCACTGCGGCAAGGACCAACGCAACTACGCCAAACAAGGCGAGGAGCAAAGTGCGAAACCGCGGCTGCGCCACCGAGGCGTCCAAGGCCTCCGGAAGCGACATGATGTCCGTCAGCGGCAAGTTTTTATCGATACCGCTGGTTGCTTTTCGGATTGCTCCTACCACAGCCGAAGGGCTCAGCGTGCTTTTGACGACCACTTCGCCTCCAAAGAGAGGGGCTTGGTCGTACGGCACATACAACATGGGGCCCGGCTCCTTGCCGAGTGAAACATCGTGTACGTCCCCGACGATGCCGACAATTTCGCGCGAGACGATGCCGTTGGCAGGAAAGCCGAACGTGAGATGCCTGCCCAGTGGATCTTCGTTAGGAAAGTAGCGTTTGGCCAGCGCTTCGCTGATCAATGCCACAGGCGCCGAGGAAAAGGAATCGTAGTCGTTGAGCAAACGGCCACGAAGCAGCGGAATGCCCATCACGGAGAAATAGCGCGGGCTGGCGGGGACGTAATTGGCGGTGTCGGCTGTCCCTGGTTGCAGCGGTGGATGGCCGACAATATGAAAGCTGAGGGCGATGGAGCCATCCACGATGGGCAGTGGACCGGCAATAGCCGAATTCTGCATTCCGGGTTGGGCCTGAAGACGCGTGATTAGTTCTCTTGAAAAAGCAACCCACTGTTTCGGCGTTGAGTATTGAAATTGTGGCAGGGAAACCATGGCTTTCACGACGTGGTTTGGCTCGAAGCCCGGATTTACTGAGGTGAGCTGGGCAAAACTGCGCATCAGCAATCCCGCTCCCGTAAGAAGAACCATTGCCAAGGCGATTTCCGTAACAGCCAGGCAATCACGGGCGCGGCGCGGACCTGCCGACTCTCCGGCGCGAGCCCCTTCGCCGAGTTCCTTGTGCGGATCAGAGCCGGCAGCGAACAGCACAGGAGCGAGTCCGAACACAAGGCTGGTGGCGAGAGAAAGCACAAAAGCGAAGAGCAGGACCCACCCATCCAAACGGATCGAGCGCAGGCTCGGCAAACCGGAAGGCAGGAGCGGCACAAGAGTGGCTATCCCCCAGTAAGCCAGGAGTGTCCCGATAAGGCCCCCGAACAGCCCAAGGATGGCGCACTCGGTGAGCAGTTGGCGGGCAATACGCCTCCTGCCAGCGCCTAGTGCAATTCGAATAGAGATTTCCTTTGACCGCGACGTCGCGCGGCTCAAAAGGAGATTCGCTATGTTCGCGCAACCAATCAAGAGCACCAGGCCGACGGCCCCCAGGAGCAGAAGCAGCGGCAATCTCACGGCGCCGGTGATGGTTTGCTGCAACGGCTGAATTCCAATCGTCCATCCCTTCTCCGCAGGAAATCCCTTGGCTAGCCGCGCACTGATCGTGTCCAACTTCGCCTTGACCTGATCGAATGAAATATCAGGGCGAACTCGGGCAATCACGGCCATCCAGTGCTCTTGAGGCGGGCGAGTCATCCAAACGCTAAACAGCGGGTCTTGAGCAAGGGGTATCCAAACCTGGCTGGTTTGATCGAGGAAAGGCGTGTGAAAGCTCGCGGGCATCACGCCAATCACGGTGTAAGGGCGCATGTCGAGGGTAATCGAACGGCCGACGATTCCCCGGTCGGCTCCAAATCGGGCACGCCATAAATTTTCGCTGAGGACTGTGACAGGTGCAGCCCCGCGCTTGCTGTCCTCGGGGATGAACACGCGACCCAGCAGCGGCTCAGCCGCAAGGACCGAAAAGAAGTCGGGCGTGACGACCACCGTGCTCACCTCGGAAGGGTCTCCGTAGCCCGTCAGCACCAGAGCGTGGCCACCAAAGCCGGCGATTGCACTGAACGGGCGATTGCCATCCCGGAGTTCCGTGAAGGCCGGATATGACATTCCAAGCCCGGAGATTCCGGCGTCCTTCTTAGCCTCGGACACAAAGACGAGCTGGCTGGCTTCCGCGTAGGGTAACGGGCGGAGCAAAACTGCGCTGACAACGCTGAAGATAGAGGTGTTGGCGCCGATGCCAAGAGCGAGCGTTAGGACGGCGACGGCGGTGAATCCCGGGGACTTGCGGAGCATGCGAACGGCGAAGCGGAAGTCTTGCCAGCAGGTTTCAACGAACGATTCCCAGCCGGCTGAACGAACCTCTTCTTTTGTAGCGTCCAGGCTGCCGCGCTCCAAGCGCACGGCGCGGTGCGCGTCTTTGCGGCTCATGCCATGTTTCATCTTTTCCTCGACTGCCATGTCTAGGAAGCCGTTTAGTTCTTCGTCCAACTCCCGGCTGACCCGTTCCTTTCGGAGCAGCGATCGCAGCCCGCTCGCGATATGTTGCAGCAAGGACATGGCTCTTTACTCGTACCTCAGCGCGACCATCGGATCGACGCGCATTGCCCGCCGCGCGGGAACATAGCAGGCCACCAGAACTATTCCAATGAGCAGAGCAGAGACCCCTACAAAGGTTGTGGGGTCAGTTGTCGTCACGCCGTAAAGCATCTTCGCAAGTACGCGTGTAACCGCAAGTGCTCCGGCTAGACCAATAGTCACTCCGAAAACCGCCAACAGAAGGCCTCGACCTACGATTAGCGCAAGTATGTTGCGTGCTTCTGCTCCTAGCGCTATTCGAACTCCAATCTCGTGCGTGCGTCGCGTCACCAAATACGAAATTACGCCGTAAATTCCGGTAGCCGCCAAGATGGTGGCAATTCCAGCGAAAATGCTGAGTAAAAGTGTATTGAAGCGTCGCGCTGAGATTGACGCCGAGTAAACAGTCGTCATTGGTGCGGCCTCTGGGAGAGGCAAGTTCTTGTCGAGCTCGTGAAGTTCCGCCAACACCCCGGAGGTGAGACTGCTCGGGTCTCCGACAGTACTGACGACGAGGCTCATGTACGGGAGCGGATTGTAAGGCAAGACGTTCTGTTGATAGGGCGTGTAAATCTCGATGTCTGGGTCTGCATCCAGTGCGAGGTCCCGCACGTCTCCCACAACTCCCACAATTGTCGGCCAGGGCGCTGCTGCTGGGTCTGCAAATGTTATGTGCTGACCAAGGGGGTCCTCATTTGGGAAAAAGCGTCGCGCGAAGCTCTGACTAATAATGACGACGGGAGGCGCTGAACTGGCATCGGCCTTCGTAAATGTGCGTCCTTTGATGAGAGGGATGTTCATCACTCGAAAGTAATCTGGACTTACGAGACGGTCCTGACAGCTCCCAGTCGAGCTGGACACGTCATTTGCGCCGCGCCGTTCGATAGTGAATTCGTCCGAATCACGGCCAGCGCCGAGTGGGAGATCGTTAACAGCACCTGCCGCCTTGACCCCAGGCAGGGTCGCAATTGCTTCCAGGAGCCGAGTGTAAAAGTCAGCCTGTTGCCGGGAATCTGCGTAAGAATACTTCGGCAGAGTCACCTTGGCGGTGAGAATGTTCTCAGTCTCGAACCCCGGCTTGACATTCAGCAAACCGACGAACGTGCGCGTCAAGAGTCCCGCTCCGATTAGCAGAACCATAGAAAGAGCGATTTCGGAGACCGTCAAGAAGCCACGAAGCCGGAGACTGCCGTCGCTAGTCGCAGTGGTTTTGCCGCCCTCCTTAAGCGATTCACTCGGACTCCGTGAAAAAGCCTGAAAAATTGGAGCGAGACCAAACAGCAGGCCGGTCGCCAGCGAGAGGAACAGGCAATACACAAGTACAGTGGCATTGATCGTGATGGACGTTCCTTGGGGCATGCCGGCGAGCAAGAGTCCTGTCAGTAGTTTGATCAGCCAAAAAACCAGGAGGAGGCTCAAGGCCCCGCCAACGAGAGCTAGAAGCACACTCTCGGTAATCAGTTGCCGCGCAACGCGTCCGCGACTTGCACCGAGCGCCGTTCGAAGGGCAATTTCTTTCTGTCGCGCAGATGCGCGTGCCAATTGAAGATTTGCCACATTGGCGCACGCGATGAGCAGGACGAAGCCCACAGCACCGAACAAAATCAACAGCGGTGACCTTACGTCTCCAAAGATTTCATCACGCAATGGCTCCAGCTTCGTTCCCAACATTACACCGGAGTGTTCGTTCGCTTCGGCAGTCGTTGCAGGAGGGGCATTGCTCTGTTCGGTCGTACTTGAGTATTCGCGCCTCAGGCGGGCAGCTATGATGTTCGCTTCGGCTTGAGCTTGCCGCACCGTGATGCCTGGATTGAGCCTTGCGATGACGTTGAGATAATTGTGTTTACGTTCGGAGTTGTCGCGAGTGAGAACAATCGGGACCCATAGGTCCATTGGTCCGTAATAATCAGGGATAGAAAAGTCGAAATCGCGAGGCATGACGCCAACGACTTCATACTGATTCGCGTCCAGCCGAATCGTTTGACCCACAATCTTCGAATCTGAGGCGAAGCGTCGTTGCCACATCTCGTAGCCAAGCACAACCACATGATCATGCCCCGCCTGGTTTTCATCCGAGAGGAATGTGCGCCCCAGCATTGGTTGCGTCCCGAGCACTCTGAAGAAATCTGCTGTGACTCGCCCCGCGTGGATCTTTTGCGGATTCTCCACGCTGGTGACGGTGAATCCAGTTCCAGAAAACGCGCCCATATTCTCGAAAACGCGATTCTGTTCCTTGAAATCCAAAAAGTTGGGCGAAGAGAGCACCATTCCACCGTGCCTGCAACAACCTCTCGGTTCTACGCCCCAGACCATCACGAGCTGCTCAGGGTTCTTGTACGAAAGCGGGCGAAGGATTGTGGCGTTCAGCGCGCTGAAAATGGCCGTGTTCACACCGATGCCCAAGGCCAGTGTCAGCACGGCGACGGCAGCATATCCGCGATTCTTGCGCAGCATGCGCAAGCCGATGCGCAAATCCTGCCAGCAGGTTTCAACGAAGGATTCCCAGGTGGCCGCACGAACGACTGCCCGCGTAACTTCGAAATTGCCTTGTTCCAGGCGCACGGCGCGAAGCGCATCTTTGCGGCTCATCCCGTGTTTCATCTTTTCTTTAGCCGCCATGTCGAGGAAATCGCGGAGCTCTTCATCCAACTCCCGTTCGACTCGTTCCTTTCGGAGCAGTGACCGGAGACCGCTCGCTATATTTCGCAGCAAGGACATGGCCCTTTACTCGTACCTCAGCGCCACCATCGGATCGACGCGCATCGCCCGCCGCGCGGGGATGTAACACGCTGCAAGCGCGACAACCGTCAGCATAAGTGCCACCGTCGCGAAGGTGAGCGGGTCAAATGGGCTTATACCGAAAAGCAGACTGCTCACCAATCGCGTTCCCGCGAATGCGGCAGTGATTCCAATACCGACACCTGCCGCTGACAACCTTGCTCCACGACCTAGAATGAGGCTCAGAATGTTGCCGCCATGCGCGCCAAGCGCCATACGAATACCTATTTCGTGGCTCCGCTGCGAAACTGAATATGACATCACGCCATATATCCCAACGGCAGCCATAACCAAAGCCAGTGTGGCGAGTCCACTCAACAGGTCAGCCTGCGTAGCCGTTTGTGAAGTCTGCTGATCCACGATTTCGTTCATGGTCATCAGATCATTGAGCGGTTCTTCAGGATCGATGCGAGCTACTAAGCGCTGCAATTCTTCCTGAACTTGGAGAGGTTCGCTGACTGTGCGCACAACTAGAAATCGCGGCCACTCCCAACTATCCCTTGATTGTAAATATGGACAGTAGACCTCGTAGCGCGTTGGTTCGTTGAGTCCAACCTCTTTGACATCGTGCGTCACCCCTACGACTTGAAGCCAGCGCGAGTTGCTGTCTGCCCTTCCAAATCTCAATCGCTTTCCAATCGGATCTTGATTGGGCCAGAAGTCCTGCGCCGCTTTCTGATTGATGATGGCCACCTGCGGCCCTTGTTCCCGGTCACGACTGTCGAACAATCGTCCGCGGACGAGCGGAATTCTCAGAGTCTCCAGAAAGCCAGGGGAGATCACGCGATAAACTACAGTCGCAGGGAGCTCGTTCCACGTGCTCGACCCCTCAGGTGTAACCTCCTCGCGCAGCCCGCCCTTCGAGGTCAATGGCATTCCGCCGGTGAGTCCCGCGCTTTGCACTTCAGGTAGCGTTCTAGTCCCTTCGAGAACTCGGTCCAGAAATTGAGTCCGCTGGAGCCAATCGCGATATTTTGGTTCGGCGAGATCGAAATTGAGGGTCAGCACATGAGCCGTTTGAAATCCGGTGTCTACACGCCGCAGATTCCAGAGACTTTTAAGGAGCAGGCCTGCACAAACCAGGAGCACCAGCGAAAGTGCCAGTTCTGTGACAACGAATAGGTCACTCACCTTTTGCCGGGAGCCGGCGCTCCCGCGGCCACGCTCACGTAGTGCCTCGCTGAGATCGACCTTTGCAATCTGGCGTGCGGGCGCCAGACCGAACAGAAAGCTGGATGCCAGCGAAACGAGCACACTGAAGCTAAACACCGACAGGCTGAAGGTTAAAGAAGTTGTGTGCTGAAGATCTGCGGGAATCAGATGCTTCAGCAATGCGAAGCTGCTGATGGCAACGCAGGTCCCTAAGACTCCTCCCAGGATGGAAAGCAGTGCGCTCTCCGCGAGAAGCTGGCGAACGATACGACTGGTGCTCGCTCCAATCGCCGCTCGCACGGCAATTTCAGCTCGCCTGTCAGCAGAGCGAGAGAGCAGCAGGTTTGCCACGTTGGAGCATGCGATCAACAGAATTAGCCCAACGGCGGTCATTAAGATGATGAGTCCGCGTTTCGAATCGTGAGTGTTGCTCTCCTGCAGCGGTTCGGCGAAGAAGCGGCTTACCCCGAGCATGTCGTTCGGGTATTGCCGTTTAACTTGGCTGGCTAATACGTCTAACTCGGCGTTGGCTTCTTCGAGAGACACTCCGGGCCGCAGCCTGCCAACGGCGATCAGGTATCGCGCACTGCGCGCGGCTAGTTCCTGTGATGTAAATGCGCGAGGCACCCACACCTGAACAGGGCTGATTTCTTTATCGGGAAAAGAAAAACCTGGCGGCATTACACCCTTCACTGTGTAAGGCTCGCCATTCAGGCGAATCGTCTGGCCAATAATTCGCTCATTCCCTGCGAATTCGCTCTGCCAAAGAGAAAAACTCAATAACGCAACGTGATTCGCCCCGGGCCGATCCTCGTCTGCAAGAAATGTCGTGCCAATTAAGGGCTGTGCGCCCAGTACCGCGAAAAGATTGTAGGTCACCAGCGCCCCGGACAACTGTCTTGCGCCGGTCGTACCACGGCTGAAATTGAATGCCGTTTCGTTCATGGCGGCTACGTCTTCGAATACGCGGGTCTGCGCCTTCAGGTCGAGATAGGTTGGCGGAGAAACGCGGATTCGCGGATAACCCGACTTGGCGAGGTCTTCAAAGAAGGAAACAAGACGCTGCGGGTCGCGATAGGGAAGCGGACGGAGCAACACCGCATCGACCACACTGAAGATTGCTGTGGTCGCCCCGATGCCGAGAGTGAGCGTCAGTACGGCTACAGCGGTAAAAACAGGGCTCTTGCGCAGCATGCGCAGGCCGAAGCGCAAATCTTGCCAGCAGGTTTCAACGAAGGATTCCCAGGTGGCCGAGCGGACCTCTTCCTTCGTAACGTCGAGGCTGCCGCGCTCCAGGCGCACGGCACGAAGCGCATCTCTGCGGCTCATGCCTTGCCTGATTTTTTCTTCCGCCGCCATCTCCAGAAAGCCGCCCAGTTCTTCGTTCAATTCATCATCGACCTGCTTCTTCCGGAAGAGTGACAGAAGCCCACCTGTTATATTCCG
>Ga0209474_10005362_pt1 | contig 10930 bp, 12 predicted proteins | sample GraSoiAngelo_145_FD_185902 | JGI IMG/M metagenome (GOLD analysis project Ga0209474, IMG submission 185902) | Grasslands soil microbial communities from the Angelo Coastal Reserve, California, USA - 14_1009_05_20cm (SPAdes) (version 2) | ecosystem: Environmental > Terrestrial > Soil > Grasslands... | reverse complement strand
CTGATTGAGATCGGCCTAGCGCTATTTATTGTCACCATTATTGTGAATATTCTCGCCGGGTTAATGGTCTGGACAGTAACACGCGGCACGCCAGCGAGGACCAATGCCTAAGCGCCAGATCAGCCTGCGCCGACAAATGACGGACTACTTTTTTACCGGACTGGCCGCAAGCTTGTCGGTAATCGTGGTTAGTGCTCTGATTGCCATTTTCGCGTACCTCGTATTGAAGGGCGCGGGATCATTGAACTTGTCATTTCTCACGCAAACTCCGAAGCCGGTAGGCGAAACCGGGGGCGGCATGGCGAACGCGCTCCTGGGTTCAGTCATGATCTTAGGCATAGCCAGCCTGTTCGGTGTGCCGATTGGAATCGGTGCCGGCATTTATCTGGCGGAATACGGCCGCAATCGGTTGGGAAAATTAGTGAGATTCACGTCCGACGTTTTGAATGGAGTTCCTTCGATTGTGATCGGCCTCGTCGCTTATGGCCTGGTAGTGATCCCGCAAAGGCATTTCTCGGCGTTCGCAGGCGGAGTGGCGTTAGCGATCATGATGGTGCCTACAGTCGCGCGCACCGCCGAGGAAATGCTTTTGCTGGTGCCGCACGCGGTGCGAGAGGCTGCGTTTGGTCTGGGCATCCCGCAATGGCGGACGACGTTGTCGATCACTCTGCCGACGGCACGGGCGGGAATCATCACCGGCGTGATGCTGGCTTTCGCACGAGTGGCTGGAGAGACGGCGCCATTAATGTTCACCGCGTTCGGAAATCAGTTCTGGAGTTTCAGCGCTAATCAGCCGATTGCGGCATTGCCGCTGCAGATTTTCACATACGCCATTACTCCCTATGATGATTGGCACCGGCAGGCGTGGGCCGGGGCATTAATGCTAGTGATGCTGATTGTAGGGACTACAACGCTGGTGCGGTTCGTGTTCATGCGCCGAATGCTGAGAGGGACGAGCTAAGCCATGGCAACTGCCATCGAAGTTCGCGACCTGAAGGCGTGGTTCGGTAAAACCGAAGCCCTTCACGGCATCAACATGTCGGTAGCAGCGAAGCACGCTACTGCTGTAATCGGGCCGTCTGGCTGTGGTAAGTCCACATTTATACGTTGCCTCAACCGAATGCATGAGACCAATCCAGAAGCCAAGGCAGAAGGTAAGGTCAAAGTGGGGGGCATGGATATTTATGAAATGCCAGCAGTCGATGTGCGACGTAGAGTCGGCATGGTGTTTCAAAAGCCGAATCCATTTCCCACGATGACGATTTACGAGAACGTCGCGGCGGGATTGAAGCTGAACGGCACGCGTAACCATAGAACTCTCGATGAGGTTGTCGAGCATTCCCTGCAACAAGCCGCGCTGTGGGACGAAGTAAAAGATGTGCTTAAGAAGAAGTCCGGGGCCAGTTTGTCGGGAGGTCAGCAACAACGTCTGTGCATTGCACGTGCTTTAGCTGTCAGCCCTGAGGTAATGTTGATGGATGAACCGGCGTCCGCACTGGACCCGATCTCGACAGCCAAGATCGAAGATCTTATCTTTGAGCTGAAGCAGAAGCTCACGATTGTGATCGTCACCCATAATATGCAGCAGGCCTCGCGGGTGGCGGAATTTACCGGATTTTTTCTCATGGGCAATCTGATTGAGTTCGATAAAACGGAACACATCTTCACTAATCCATCCGATAAACGGACGGAGGACTACATTACCGGCAGGTTCGGATGACACGAATTCCGAGCAAGGCATTGATTTGGCCGTTCAGGCGTATTCACAGCGCGATCCAGTGCTATGCCAGCGGGTCATATCAAACGAGGCCGGAATCAACCGTGCTGAGCGCGAGGTGGATGAGTTCGCCATCGATCTACTCGCCATGCAGCAGCCTATGGCGATCGATTTGCGCTTTATTCTCGCCGTGATCAAGATCAACGCCGATCTCGAGCGAGTTGGAGATCAGGCGGTAAACATTGTGCAGCGAGTAATGAATATGATCGAGCTGCCAGCCTCCGAACTTCCGGTTGATATTCCAGCGATGGCCACCAGTGTCCGGGCCATGATTCGCGATGCTCTGCGGTCATTCATTGAGGGCGATCCCGAGTTAGCGAAACATGTTCTCGGAGCCGATGATGAAATTGACCGCCTGAATCACGACGCTTTTGCCGCTCTCTCCAGCTACATGCAATCGGAGCCAAACGGCGCCGTGCAAGCCTTGGATGCTCTGTCTATTGCCAGAAATCTGGAGCGAGTTGCCGATCACGCCACGAATATCGCCGAGGACGTCATCTTCTGGATTCGCGGCGCTGACGTTCGTCACGGCGCCGGACATCACTCAGTGGGGAGCTAAGCCGATGGCCCAACCCATCAGCCCTGCAATTTTCATTCTGGAAGATGATCCCGATATTGCCGGGCTGCTGAAACACCATCTCCAGCCCGCCGGATATGGGGTTTCATGGTTTCCGACTAGCGGAGGATTTATTGAAGAGATGCACACGCGCCGACCCGCGCTGGTGATTCTCGACATCATGGTGCCTGGCAACAGCGGATTGGATGTGGCGAAGTCGATGCGTAATAATTCCGCGCTGGCGGGTATCCCAATCGTTTTCGTGACGGCGCGAACTGCGGAATCCGACCGCTTGCGGGGCTTTGAAATTGGCGCCGATGATTACATTACAAAACCCTTCAGTCCAAAAGAGGTCGTGGCCCGCGTGAAAGCGGTATTGCGGCGTTTTGAGCAGCCACTGAAAAAAGAGACGATTCGCGCGGGCGATATCGTGATTGACACTGCGGCCATGCGGCTTACCGTGCGCAATGAACCGGCGGTCACGACTGCCACGGAATTTCGGCTGATTGAATTCCTCGCATCGCATCCCGGGCGCGTATTCACGCGCAAGAGCCTGCTTGACGCAGTTTGGCACGAGACGGCTTTCGTCACGCCGCGCATTGTTGACGTGTATATCCGACGACTGCGAGAGAAAATAGAACGTGATCCGGAAAAGCCCAGACATATTCATACCTCGCGCGGCGCCGGATACATGTTCGAGGTCCGTAAGTGAGAAAGCGGGTCTTCCTAAAACTTCTGTTCCTGATCGTTATAGTCGTGGTGGTTTCAACTGCCGCGTTGACGATCTTTGTTCGTCGCAATTGGGAGGCTTCACTTCAGGCGCAGGTTGATCGGAATCTCGAAGAGAAAGTTCAGATGTTTGCCGCTCGTGTCAATCATGAAACTGGCATAGTCCCTTTTCAACAAATAGCTAACGAAGAAGCCGCTGCGGCGCGCGCGCGCGCAACTATCATTGATCGGTCGGGCAAGGTTCTTGCGGATTCGGAAGCAAGTGCACCTGAAATGGAGAATCACGCGACTCGGCCTGAGTTCATGTCGGCATTTGCTGGGAAGCCGAAGCTGGATACCCGGACTAGTCGCACGCTGGGGATTCCCTTCCGCTATGCGGCGGCCCCAACATCCTTCGGTGCAGTTCGGCTGGCGTACCCACTTTCTTCGATCCAGCAGATGGGGCACAAGGTACAACGGGAATTGCTGGAAGCCTCGGCAATTTCCCTTTTCGTGGGCTTCGTCATTGCATTAATCGGAGCTGAGAGCGTTGCTCGCCGTTTGCGTAAGATGGTAGTTTTCGCCCAGGAAATTGCCGCGGGTAATTTATCCGCACGTTTGCCCGACTCCGGCACTGACGAAATTGCAACCTTGGCAGTGGCGCTCGACAAGACCGCCGCACGACTCGAAATGAACTTCCGCAATCTGGAGGCCAGCCGCCAGCAACTCGAAACGCTGCTCAATAGCATGGAGGATGCAGTGGTAGCGGTCTCGCCGAAGCGCAAAGTGGTGTGGTTCAACGGAGCGATGAAGCGGCTGGCCGCTAGCTCTGTCTCAGTAGGGACACCCTTGATTCGTGCACTTCGCGATCCTGATTTTCTGCGCGCTGTTGGAGATGTTTTGGAGCAGCAGAAACCGCAAAGCGCCACGCTCTTCTCGATTACTCCCGGCCGAACGTTCAGCATGACTTCCGCGCCTTTGCCCGACGGCGGGGCAGTTTGTGTGCTTCGCGACAATACGGCCATTGCGCGCGTCGAGCGCACAAGGCGTGACTTCATCGCGAATGTTTCGCATGAACTTCGTACACCGCTCACATCGCTACTGGGATATACAGAAACCCTTATAGATGAATCTTTCGACTCCAAAAGTCGAGAGTTCCTGGAAATAATTCGACGCAATGCACAACGCATGAGCCGATTAACTGAAGATTTACTAACGCTGGCGCGAGTTGAATCTGGCGAAGACAGGCTGCAAGAGGCGCCGGTTTCTGCTCACGACCTGCTGCGAGACGCGCAAGCTGCTTTCACTGAAATCACTAGAAATCGCGGAGTGACGATAGAAATTGTCGAATCGCAGGAGTTCGAAGTTCTCGCCGACAAAGAAGCTATCCATCAAGTGTTTTCCAACCTGATAGACAATGCTTTGAAATATGCAACGAGCAGCAAAAAAATTGAAATCGGTGCGGTCGAGCGGACAGGCGAAGTCGAATTTTATGTTCGTGACTTCGGTCCCGGGATTCCCTCTCAGCATTTGTCCAGATTGTTCGAGCGTTTTTACCGAGTCGATAAGGCCCGCTCGCGTGAGGCCGGAGGCACGGGGCTTGGCCTCGCGATCGTGAAACACATTGTCTTGAATCATGGAGGTCGCGCCGGGGTGAACAGTGAACTCGGCCATGGATCAGTGTTCTGGTTCAGGCTCCCGTTGGCGGAAAACTCGGTTCCCGCGGTCTCGGAAATTCAGCAGAAGAGCTGATCGCTCAAAACCGGCAATCAATATGGCTTCCCGTCCGGATAGTCCAATTCAAACAGCGACTCCAGGCCGGTTCTCCGTAATAACTCCTTCACTTCAGGCGAGGTCAGCCTGCGTCCGGGGCGCTCGTCAGCATTGGCAAAGGAATACGCAACCGTCGCCAGTACAGCAGTGTGCAGGCTCAACATTCGAGGATCAATTCGCTCGAACGTATCGATGATGGTGTGATGCCGGGCGTAATAATCCTGCGGCTCAACTGCAAGGGAGTAGGCGGGAACGCCGACCACCATGAATGATTCTTCATCGGAATCGAAGTCTGCATCCGTGAAAACACGATCGACGCCGAGCGGAGCCAGAGGCGATATCAGTTTCTGAGTATTGGCTGCGAGGTCGGTGCGACCGTAAAGTTTGAAGCCGAGCGGGGGCTGCACGCCCGCATCGGTGTTAAACACTGCGCGAATTTTATCCAGCTCTTGCTTGTGCTGTGCGACGTAGGCGCGCGAGCCCAGATCGGACTGCTCCTCCCCCGAAAAAAATACAAAGCGAATGGTGTGCCGCGGCCGGATTTTGAGCAGTTTTAGTATTCGTGCGGCTTCGAGGACAGTAGCCACTTCTGCGCCGTTGTCATTCGCGCCCTGAGCCGGATCCCAGGCGTCGAAATGAGCTGTAAGAAGAACCATTTCGTTGGGATCCGTTCCGACTAGGTCCGCAACCACGTTTCGTTCAGGAACGGGGCCGCTGCTGAACGAATTCTGCACATTCAGACGAATGGTTACCGAGCCATGGACAAGTAAGCGTCGAAGGAAAGCAGCGTCTTCTTTGGCGATCGAAAGGATTGGCAAAGGCCCGCGCGGATAAATTAGGAACGCTGAGGTGTACAGCATGCGGTCCGGTTTGTCAGATACGATGAACATCGCGGCAGCACCAGCATTCGCCAGCTGGCGCGCGAGCAGATGTCGAGTCGCAACGTAATTGGTCGAAAGGCCATTGCTTCCCAAGTCCACGAGCACTGCGGCGCCGTGCACCCGATCAGGCAAAGGTGAGTGTCCATCACCTGTTGCGGCAACGTCGACAATTGGAACTTCAATTGGTCCCCGAGTGCCCGGGGCCCAACCGTATGAAGAAACATATAAATCGCGCCGTACGGGACTAACTACCTCGCCAGTTGCGGGCCCGTGTTGCCAACCGGGGTTGATCGTATATTCCTCAAAGTGCGCATTATCAAAACCGGCGCCTTTCAATTGCTGCAGGATCAGATCAGCGGTAGCCTTCGATTCCTGGCTTCCAGTTATGCGTCCTCCGATTCTGTCGGTAAGTGTCTCGAGAAAATTGGAAGCGCCGCCACTGATCATTGAGTAGCCCACAATCCGCGCCAGATCGTCTTGATTTAAAGCGGTTGGAGCGGGCCCATTCGATGAAACGGCTTGGCCAAATCCAGCTCTGAGCAGCACTGCCAAGACAAGAAATACAGAGAACCGCATTGGCATCCCCAAGAGAAAAACTGATGTTTAAAACCAAACGGAATTTTTAACCCGAGAACAGCATCTCTATCGAGTACAAGCATAATGCCAGCAAATTGCGAGGTCCGAAAGAGGTGAAATCTGCTCGGGAAAGAAAAACGGGCGCCTGATTAAAAAATCGAGACGCCCGTAAACTTCGCTGAAGCAGGTGAATCCGGTCTAACTCACCTTGCGCTCCCGACTAAGGCCTTCCGCCGAGCGATCCTGAGACGGTCCGACGCTGCATGTCGTGCATGCTCGTGTGACTTCCTTCCGCCGCTGACGAAGGCGGTCCTCGAAGGTCGACCACCGCGGACCAATTCCAGTAGCGCCAGTTTGAACTTCCACGGCATCACCGGCGGCCGGTATGATGCGCGAGTTCACCTCTGCTCGTTCGCTGGCAGTAAGCTGGCTGCCGATTGACCCAGACTGGGCAGGCATTTCGTCGGGTGTCGGGGTAAGGTCACGGTCCGACCCTTTGCGATGCTGCACCGGCCCAGCGTGCCACGACCGGTCGAATTTGTTTTCGTAATCGCGCCACCTATCTTCCGAGTAAAGATCGGATTCGTTGTAGGGCGGAAAACTCTCGATCTGCTGTTTATCCACATTGACCATGAAATCTCCATCGTGCTCGGCCGAGGAATGAAGCCGATGAGCAGGCACAAGGAACTTCTTAGTCGAAAACCAGCCGCCGGCATCCACAACCACGGTACTTAATAGATCCGGTCGAATGGTCAAAAATCACGTCGTCAATCTTGCCGAGTTTCTCGTCGTTGCGGCCATAAATAGCAGCGCCGCGAATGTCATCTTCTGTGTTGAGGTCCTCAAAGCGATAGTCGCGCAATAGTCCGTAGTGTGGCATGCATCCTCCTAAAGGAACCCTGATCTGAGCTCCTGAATCATTAAATTGCTCGTGCGGCTTTAAGATGCCTGGCCCGAGGATTCCGACCGCTCGTGCACTTTTCACAGTAATGGATCGAATACGTCCAGGAAATTCACTGAAATCCTTGGTCTATAATCAGACACTAGCGTTTCCCTAAAAAATCATGCATCTGCATCTCTTCCCTGCTCTTTTTGCCAGCAGCGACATCGTCGATCTGGTTCGCGAAACGGGGCCCGTAGCGCAGGCCGTGCTGGTTGTGCTGCTCGCCTTCAGCTTGGTTTCGTGGTCAATCATTTTGTCGAAATGGAACATAATTAAACGTGCTCGCGTCCAGAGCGGCAGGTTTTTGCGTGCTTTCCGCCGCGCGCAGCGGTTGCAGGACATGGGCAGTGTTTCCGAGCAGTTCCGTCCGAGCCCGCTGGTCGGCGTCTTTCAATCAGGATTCAGGGAATTCGAACGCCAGGTTAGTTCAACCGGCTCCTTGAGGAACCCGCTGGCGGTACAGCGCGCCATGCAGATCGCGTCGTCAGAGGAAATGACGCGGTTCGAGCGAAACGTTCCTTGGCTGGCGATTACTGGCGCTGTGACGCCATTCGTTGGCTTGTTCGGTACGGTTTGGGGAATTATTGACGCATTCCACGGGCTTGGAACCAGCGGCGCGGCCACATTGCGGGCGGTGGCGCCTGGAATTTCCGAGGCGCTGATCACAACTGCCGGCGGTTTGGTGGTCGCGATTCCTGCTGTCATTGCTTACAACCTGATCGGCGGCTCAATCCGCGACTTCGCTGCCCGCTGTGATGATTTTTCGTTAGAGATGTTGAATGCCGTCGAGCGCCAGCCAATGGCATCCCGGGTTGCTGAGGAGGTTCGGCGGTAATGGCATTCACCGCGCCGAACGGCCGCACACAAATTGCTCTCGCGGACATCAACATAACTCCCCTAGTCGACGTCGTACTGGTGCTGCTGATTATCTTCATGGTCACCGCGCCAGTGCTGCAATCCGGCATTGAAGTCGCCGTCCCGAAAACACGTACCGTCAAGGAAATTACCGAAGAACGATTGGTGATCAGCATCAATAAACAGCAAAGAGTGTTTTTGGGAAACGACGCGGTCAACATTAACGAGATCGGCGCCAAGCTCCGGCAGAAAATCCGCGATCCGCAGCACCAATCGATTTTTCTGCGCGCCGACGAGGACGTCCCATTCGGAGCTTTTGCCACGGTCATGGATGCGGTGAAGCAATCTGGAATCACCAATGTCAGCATCGTGACCCAGCCGCTTGATACACATGGCAACCGCTGAGATTTTCTTTGAACACGAACGCTGGGGGCACAACTTGGCGTGGTCGGCGGCGCTACACGTTGGCGTCACAATAGCGATAATCGTGTATGCATGGATCGCTACAGGTGGACATGGATCGAATTGGGGAGCGGGCGGCGGGGGAAGCGCAATGGGGGTGTCGTTGGTGAGCAATGTTCCCCTCCCGGCCAATCCGGTGCAAACACAAAGTGTGCTGGCAACAGAATCTAAGGGAATTTCAAAGTCGCAGTCCAAGCCGGTTGTTGAAGAGCCCACTGCGGTTCCGATTCCGGAGAAGAATGCGAAGCGAAAACCGGCACGCCAGCCCACCGAGACACAACGCCAGCCGCAGCCTGAACCAAAGGAGGAAGCCAGCAATGTTGTCCCTTTCGGTGAAGGCGGACCCGCAGCTGGGCCGTACGCGTTATTTTCGGTTGGCGCGGCAAAAGGCGGCTTCGGTTTCACCGGCGGAGGCGGCGATTTTGGAGCGCGTTTTGCGTACTACGTGCGAGCTGTAAACCAGAAGGTTTCTGAAAATTGGCTGAGGTACGAAATTGATCCGCGAATTCAATCCGGCAATCGCGTGTACGTAACATTCGATATCGATCGCAGCGGACATCCGTCGCATATACAAATCGAGCAGTCAAGTGGGGTGCCTTCGCTGGACACATCGGCCTTGAGGGCTTTGCAAAGAATCGATACTTTCGGACCGCTGCCACAGGAATATGCCGGCAACAAGGTCAGCGTGGAGTTCTGGTTCGACTACAAGAGATGATTTCCACATTACCAATCACGCAAGCGGGATCAAACTATGCATAGCTGCTCCTTGAGAAAAATGTCCTCTCGTAATACGATACATTTCATTCCTCTGATAACCCGATTTGCCGCGATAGCTTGCCTTCTACTCACGTTTATTCTGTGGGCCAGAGTAAGCGCCTCCGCGCAGGATTGGATAAAGACCGGAACCGGCCTAGGAGTCGAAAAAATCCGCATCGCTGAACCGGATTTCAAAGCCTCGACCCCGGCGCCGCAAAACACTGAATTGCTCAAGACATTTAACGACACACTCTGGAATGATCTGGACAATGCCGGCATCTTCGACATGGCTTCGAAGAGCTTTTACCCGCTGGGGCAAGTAGGCGCTCCCGCCGACGTAAAGTTCGATACCTGGTCGGCTGCGCCGGTAAATGCAGCAATGCTGGTGTTTGGGAACCTCGGTGCGACGGGAAATAGCGTCACGATCCAGGGTTGGCTTTACGACGTTAAAAATACCGCGTCACCCCAAGTGCTTGGGAAGCAGTACACCGACGTAGCTACCACCCAAGAGGTGCGCTTGATCGCGCACAAATTCGCCGATGAAATCATCTTTCGGCTCGGCGGTGGAATTAACGGGATTGCGGAGACGCAGATCTTTTATGTGAGCTCGCGGAGCGGGCACAAAGAAATCTGGGGCATGGATTACGATGGGGCCAATCAGCACCCAATCACTACGCTTGGGTCGATTTCTCTTTCGCCGCACGTTTCTCCGGATGGTTCACGACTGGCCTTCAGTTCATTTACCGGTTCCGGCTGGGAAGTTCGGATGTATTCCTTCGATCTGAACCGGCTGATTTCTTTCCCTCGCTTCGGCCGCACGAATCTTACCCCGGCATGGGCCCCGGACGGCACCCACCTTGCGTTTTCATCATCGCGATCGGGAACACCTGAAATTTATGTCGTGGACCAATCCGGCGGTAACCTCCATCGGATTACCAATTCAGGCACAACCAACGTTTCGCCGACATGGAACCGCAAAACGGGTTCGGAGATTGCCTGGGTGAGCAGGCATGGCGATATGCCGCAGATCTATTCAATGAGTGCCGATGGGACAAACGTGCAGCAAATAACTGATCAAGGCTATGCGGTCTCACCCGTCTGGTCTCCGAACGGCCAGTTTCTGGCGTTTTCGTGGATGCGCCATTACGGACCAGGGGCGCCGGGTTCAGAGGATATTTACCTGATGGATGTGGTCAGTAAGCAGTGGGTGCAACTGACTCACGATGGTGGAAGAAATGATTTTCCATCATGGTCCCCTGATGGAAGGCATATTGTTTTTCAATCAAACCGCTCAGGATCTCTGCAGATTTGGAGCATGCTGGCGGACGGAACGAACCAAAAGCAGTTGACCACATCGAGTGGTAATTCGGAACCTGACTGGAGCTGGAAATAGATTTGTTACTTGTACTCAGGCGTGAATTCCTGATATGTCTGATAGACAATAAACATTTGCATGGAGCCGCGTATCGCAAGATGCGCGAAATTCGGGAGGAAAACAATTGAAACAATCGACTCTGAGATCTTTCGCCCTCACCTTCGCGCTGAGTGCGATTATGCTGCTAGGCGCGTGCCATAAGAAAGCAGCCCCACCGCCGCCCCCACCGCCACCCCCACCGCCGCAACCGACCGCGTCGCTAACAGCG
>Ga0209474_10005360_pt1 | contig 10931 bp, 8 predicted proteins | sample GraSoiAngelo_145_FD_185902 | JGI IMG/M metagenome (GOLD analysis project Ga0209474, IMG submission 185902) | Grasslands soil microbial communities from the Angelo Coastal Reserve, California, USA - 14_1009_05_20cm (SPAdes) (version 2) | ecosystem: Environmental > Terrestrial > Soil > Grasslands ... | reverse complement strand
AGCCAGCGATGATCGTCACAAGTTCCCGGAAGTGACTCCGGAATACTGGGACGAGCGCATGAATGTTAATCTGCGGCACCACTTTTTCGCGATTCAAGCCGTGGCACCGGGAATGAAACGTGCTGGCGGCGGATCGATTATCAACATGAGCTCCATTTCGTGGATGATCCCGTCCACAGGGCTGCCCGCATATATAACCGCCAAAGCGGGAATCGTAGGCCTTACGCGTACGCTCGCACGCGAACTCGGGGGCGCGAACATTCGGGTCAACTGCATTTCTCCAGGCGCCATTATGACCGAACGTCAACGGCGATTGTGGATGACTCCGGATTACATTGCGGATATTATGCAGAACCAGAGCCTGAAGCGTGAACTTACGCCAGATGACGTAGCCAAAATGGTGCTCTTTCTGGCGTCGGAAGAGAGTTCAGCGATCACCGGTCAAAATTTCGTAGTCGATGGCGGTTGGGTCTGATTTCCAGCACTGAACTGCATTCAGCCGATTTCTTCTAACATGGATTGCATTTCGGATTGCGCGTGGGCATCGCCCTTGCGCTCAGCCGTTGCGATCCCGTCGTGCAACATCTTCCTGGCTTCTTCGACGCGCTCCGCTTTCACCAAGGTTTGCGCGGCCATAAAATAACCGGCAGTGTAGTCAGGATTAGCGGTTAGGAGCTTGTGGAACTCGTCGAGTGCTGATTCCAATTGCCCTGCATTCGAGTACTCCATTGCCAAGCTATATCGCGCCAGAAAGTTGTTGGGATCCTGCGAAAGGATATCGCTCAGCAAGGCGGTGCGGTCCATCTGACTATTCTCCACAATCAGTCACAATTGCCAAAGCTACTGGTGTGAGTACAATCGATCAGCACAGATTCCAGGAGCTTTATTTTTGGCTTGTCCGTTTTTCATGCCCACAGAGCGCGCGGATGACATTGCCTTCCCTCATCCTGCGCGCTTGCCATTAGGATCAAGCTGGCGCGGAGGCTGCACGGCTCCCGGTCACCAGCAAGCAACGCTGAGCAGTACTGAGTTGGAATCGTGCAATCTCGGATATGCAAAGTCGTGCTCCCGTTTGCCTCAGGATCGCGCCTGCGATGCCGTGAGGTTCTGTGTGGCGACTGACTCGGCACAGATAATTTCACTTCAGTTCGTGCTCGAGACGGCATACCTTCCAACCGAGCATGGGTTCCTCGAATATTCCCAGAGTTTGAAAACCTGGACCGCACCGCATTCTGACCACCGCGTGCAAAGAATGGCAGAATGTTTTTTACAGTCTTATTTTGATCGAAAATGCCCATAAACGAAGAGCAAGAACGCCTGATGCCCCGACCGGTTTGTGATTCGCAGTCGGAGATGAACGAAATCGTTTTGCCCAACGACGCCAATCCTTTGGGAGCACTGCTCGGAGGGCGTCTGATGCACTGGATCGATCTGGCCGGGGCGCTCGCTGCGCATCGTCATTCCCGCAATTATGTAGTGACCGCATCCATCGATCACTTGGATTTCTGGACTCCGGTGCACGTCGGCGATCTGGTCGTCCTGCGCTCTTCCGTAAACCGGGTGTTCACGACTTCAATGGAGGTCGGGGTCACCGTATGGGTGGAAAACTACTTACTAGACGAACTGAAGCACGTGAGTTCCGCTTATTTGACTTTCGTCGCGGTTGATGCCGCAGGGCGGCACCTGAAAGTCCCTCCTGTAATTCCCGAAACTGACGAGCAAAGGCGCCGCTATGAGGACGCGGGCCGCAGACGCGAGATCAGGAAGGCCGAACGTCAGCGCAGGCAGGCCAACGTCCCCTAATTTAAGTGCGGCTACTGCGTTGAGCGCATCCAGAATCGTGCCCAGCCGCTCACTGCTATAATCCTGCGAATTCACAGGTGCAGAAACTTGGAAGGTGCACAAAAATGTTGGTGGCCGCGGCGCTTGCCCTGAGCCTTTGTTCTATCGCATGTGACGGTTCATCTTCGGCTTCTATTACTCATACCCAAAATCCTTTAGTAGCCCAATACCAGGTCTCCGCGCCGGCGGGATCCACAGCCGTCGTGGAATTTGGACCAGACACAAATTACGGCTTCATGACAGCGGCTGTGCCGGTTAGGACAGGACTGGCGTCTGTTCTGGTTGCAGGAATGAAGCAGACCTCGACCTACCACATGCGCGCGGTCATCACGCGCGTGAACGGCACGAAATACTTCGATGCGGACCAAGTCTTCGTTACAGGGCAAGCGCCGGCAGATCGCATACCAATTATGTCCGTGACTTTGCCATCCGGATTCGCTCCCTCGCCCGGAGTGCGCCTGCTGGGCCTGAACCCTCCGCCGTATAACCCTGGCAATCCTCTGCGAGTTGTGGCACTTAATCCAGATGGCGAGTTGATCTGGTACTACGACTTTGATCCCGATCTAGGGACGGCACAGCCCATTAAACTGCTGCCCAATGGCCATTTCCTAATGGTGCTTTTCGGGGGCACCACCGGACCAGGAGGAATGGTTCGCGAAATAGATCTCGCTGGTCGAACCATTCACGAATTTACGGTAGATCAACTTAACCAATGGCTTACCACGGCGGGAGTCACCTGGAAAGCCAACGCCATCCACCATGACATTACCGAATTGCCGAATGGCCATCTTCTTGTATTGGTCAACACGAGAAAGAAATTCATCGGCCTGCCCGGACATCGTGGGATAACGAACGTACTCGGCGATGCCATCGTCGATCTGGATTCAAACTACAAGCCAGTATGGTCATGGTCGGCATTCGATCATCTCGATGTAAACCGGCATCCGATGCTGTTTCCCGATTGGACGCACGCCAACACTATCGCGTACTCGCCCCAGGACGGGAACATTGTGCTCTCGCTACGCAATCAGTCGTGGGTCATCAAGGTCGACTATCGAAATGGAGAAGGCACGGGGAATGTTATCTGGAAGCTGGGTTATCAAGGGGACTTCACTTTGCTCGATTCCCCTTCGCCGTCTGATTGGTTCTACGCCCAGCATTTTGCACATTTTGCTGATTCAAAGAGCACCGGCGAGTCTCAACTTGCAGTGTTTGATAATGGGAATAACCGTTTCCCGGATTTCAGCGGGAAAATCTGCCCTTCCAGCGCTGACGAAGTCCAGTACACCTGGCCGGCATTGTTCGGCAGGCACATTCCGGATTGCTACAGCAGGCCGGCGCTCTTCGGCATTAATGAAACCCGCCGAACCGCCAGATTATTATGGTCCCACGTTGTTCCCTATTCCTACTGGGGCGGCGTAACCATGGATCTCGCAAGTAAGAATATGTTTTTTGACATTACAAGCCCATCGGACCAAATCGTTCGACCAGTGAATAATTCCAGGCAGCGCCTGACGAAGACGGTATTGGAAGAATTGGCAATCCTGAGCGTGGTTCTGGTGATTTTATTTGGGCCTATTCCTAAGGTCCTCATGCCGTTAGCGGCGAGTCCAATCCTGGTGATCGGAGCCTTGCTTCCAGTGCTCGGCGGCATCGCGGTGGCGATTGGATTGATGATCGACGCAATTGTTTTAGTTTCCGGTCAGAGCGAAATGAGATTTGATCAAAAGGATAATCGCGCGAGACGTGGTCACGTTCGGGGAACACTGATTTCAGCTCTCCAGCGAATAAACAGACCGAGTTTCTTCGTAGTGGTTGCGATCTCGATTTCTTTCCTCCCGATGTTTACGCCACAAGACAAAGTTGATGCGAAAATCGTGGAGGTTACGCGTCAGCAGCCCGCCGAGCCTGTTTGGGAACTCTATGCAAGCGGCCAGGAGTCTTATCGAACAGTTCATCTGTCCAGCCTATATCCTGGAGTGCAGTGGCAAAGTTCGGCGGCCAAGTAGATTTATTCTGCGGCGAACATTATCGAAGCTCGGGGTTCCTTGGGTTCAAAAGCTATAATAAAAGGATGAGTCGGCGTCAGGTCGCATTCTTTGTTACAGCATTTTTTCTGTTGGGCAGCCCGGCATATGCCTATGGCGACCCGACCGGAGGAACTTTTTTTCAGGTTTTTCTTCCAATGCTGGCCGCGGTTTGGGCGATGTTTCTAATATTTGCTAATAGGATTCGGCGAGCAGTAGCCGGATTCTTCGCTAAGTTGCGGGGCTCAAAACCTGAGAAAGTGGCCTCCAGAGAAGCCCCAGACGAAATCCTACATCGTGACTAGGCGGATGATTTTAAACTGAGCCAGTTAGCGGGCCACTTATACCCCTTATCGCGAATCAGTGGTCCCCATTCCTCATCTACGGCCTCCTTCTGCGCCGGCGAAAGCACGAATCGATTGCGCTGATGATTCGACACGCTAGCAATGTGCTGCAGCAAGGCGGGCTCGGCTTCATGGAAGCCGCTCAATTTCAGCTCGGAATAAATTCGCCTTATCTCGGTAAGGGGATCAGCGACGAGATCCTCGTAACGGACACGGGACACCGTTCCCGGTCCCAAGCTTCGCATCCCCTCAGCGATTGTCTCCTCGTGAATCAGATATGCGGCAAGAACAAAGTTTTGGATCTGCTCAGCCGAATACGACTCCAGGCTATACATGTCCAAGAGCGTCTGCCAAAGCTTGAGATTTGAGGCAAACACTTCGTACGGATTGCGTTCGATGATCACGAAACGCGCGCCAGGAAACAGTGACGGCAAAAAAGACAACCTGAAGCCGTGTGTCGGTGACTTCAGCACCATCGGCTTACTTTGCTGGACGGTAAGCTCGCGAAGGAACAGCTGAACTGTCTGCTTCCAGCGGTGTTGTTGCTCGGTGGAACCATGTCGCAGATCGAGCAGTGTTCGAGAATCGGACATCAGCGAAGGGACAAGCAACGCTTGATACGGAGACGGCGCGCCCATGCAGAGCAGAGCGAACTCGTCTTCTTGCGGCGAAGCCCAGGAATACTGCATGTTGTCCATCGGACGATACGCCTGCTCCTTGCCGCGACGTTTCTGGAATCCCTGCTCCGTGAGCAAAAAATGGGCGGCGTTCATGCAGGCATAGGTACTTGGAAATCCGAACCGAGCATCACAGCAAAACAGCTCGTGCAGGAAGGTCGTTCCCGATCGCCAAAAACCTAACAAGACAATTGGCGGGGGAACTTCAACTTTTGCCAGCGCTTCTGCATACGCGACGGCCTGCATTTTCGCCAGGAACGAATTCGTCGCGCTGGCCGAATAGTACATCAGGCGAGTTCCAGGGCCTGCACGCGAACGATTGCGATTGATCTTGCTGGCCAGTCGTAGCCACGCATTTCGTGACAATCGCAGTCTTTGCTTCATCTTCGGAAGAGCTGCCTGCGAAATTCCCAAGCAGTATTGACGAAATTTTACATGATTGAGCGGATGCAGCCCCTTCGGGAGCAATCGCGTTACTTAGGTCATCTTTAATGGGGTACGAATTCGGGTGATGATACAGATGATCTCGGGAAACAGTCTGCATGCAAATAGATGATCTGCTGCGAATTGCGATGGAGCGGCGCTCCTCCGACTTGCACCTAAAGGTCGGAAACTATCCTCACCTGCGAATTGACGGCGACTTGGTGCCGCTGACTGATCAGCCGCGTGTGACTGCCGAAGACATGCTGACTATGGCGTTCAGCATGATGTCCGCACGGCAAAAGCAAAAGTTCAAAGAGACCAGCGAAATTGATATGGCTTACGGCGTCGCCGGTTTGGGACGCTTCCGTGTGAACGTGTTCCAACAGCGCGGGAACGTAGGGCTGGTACTCCGCGTGATTCCGACGAAGATTCGCGCGTTGGATGAATTGTATTTACCGAAGGTGATTGAGCAGATTTGCGAAATGCCGCGCGGCCTGGTGCTGGTCACGGGCGTGACCGGCTCAGGTAAATCTACAACGCTGGCGGCGATGATTGACCGCGTGAACTCCACCCGCGCTGAACACATTATTACGATTGAGGACCCAATCGAATTTCTGCATCGCGACAAGAAAGGCTATGTAAACCAGCGTGAGGTAGAAGTGGACACGCCAAGTTTTTCAGCGGCGCTGAGAGCTTCGTTGCGTCAGGATCCCGACGTGATCCTGGTCGGCGAAATGCGCGATATGGAAACTATCGGGACGGCATTACACGCGGCGGAAACCGGCCACATGGTTTTCTCAACGCTGCACACACTCGATGCAGTTGAAACTATTAACCGAATCATTGCAGTGTTTCCGCCTCCGGAGCAGAAACAAATCCGCCTGCAGTTGGCGGCAGTGCTGCGGGCCGTGATCAGTCAACGACTGGTGCGGCGGAGCGACTCCGAAGGGCGGGTTCCGGCGGTCGAGGTGATGATCAATACGGCTTATATCCGCGAATGTATTCTGATACCGGAAAAAACACGCGCTGTGCGGGACGCGATTTCTGCCGGCACTTCGCAGTATGGAATGCAAACGTTTGACCAGTCTCTGTGGGATTTGTTCCAGGCAGGACTAGTGGCTTACGAAACGGCACTCGAGAACGCGTCCAATGCGGACGACTTCAAATTGCGTATGCAGGGAATTTCCTCCACGAGCGATATGTCGAAGAATGCAATGCAGGCCACGGGCTTTGGAGGAGGGCGGTAAGCCGCTTCTGATTCAAAGCTGATCGCAAAGGCTGCAGGGACAGTAGTCGAGCGGACTTAAGAACACACAATTAAATAAGTGAGTACGCAGCCGCTGCAATTGGACGGCGCTCACGTTGGTGAGCGTCTTCGCATCCGAGAGCAACCAAGGCGTCCTTAAACGATGAGATGTCGAACACACAATTAAGATGTGTGCGGGTCAGCATTTCGTAAACGAACGGACGCGGATTCACCAGCTTAAGATGAGAGCGATTGTTCTCCGTCCAATGATGCAGGTATACGAGCAGAGTGAGACCGCCGGCGTCGATTGACTCCACTTCGGAGAGATCAAGCACCGCAACCCGCGCAAGTTTCTCCTGAAGCACCGCATTGCGCAATATAGTTTCGTGGCCGCGCACAATTCTTCCCGCGCACTTTATTACCACTACGTCTCCGGCCCGTTCACTCTTTACCGTAAGCATGACTAACTCCTATGCAGGTATTACGTATATAGACGCATTGAAGTTCCCATTGTCATCAAAAGTTTCGTAAAGATTCTGTTAATATCCGCAATCGGAAGTATTAATACTTTGTTGCGATTATGAGCTTTTCGCGCCGTAAGCTGGAAACCGAACACGAGTTATATGAGTACGCTGTGGGCGCACTGGGACGTCGAATGCGCTCGATTGCGGAACTGAAGCGATTGTTACGGCAGAGAGTAGATGCGGAAAGCGAGATCGGAGTCACGCTGGTTGAACTAGTGATTCGAAAGTTGAAGGACCAGGGATATTTGAATGACGCGAAATATGCGGCCACGTATTCCGCATTCAGACGTGATAACGAAAAATTCGGGCGCAGGCGCGTGACCACGGATTTGAAGATAAAGGGTGTTCACGGCGAAGTAATCGACCAGGCAGTGGATTCAGTCTTCAGCGAAGTAGATGAAGAGAAACAAGCGCGGGAATATTTGCGGCGCAAGCGACTGAAGAAACCTAACAATCAGAAAGAGACAGCGCGAGTGTTTCGGCAACTGATGCGGGCAGGCTTTGGCGCGAAGACAATCTTCATCATTCTTCGCAAATGGGACATCGAAGAAGAACTCCTCGAGAGTTTTGAAGATGAATCCACTGAACCTGAGGTTTAGTGTTTTTCACGCGGGCAACTTGTTCCGCAACAAATCTTCCACGTCTCCAATCTTATCGCCAAGCGTATTCATCTTGCGGGCCAGACCTTGTATTCCGGCTTCAGCCCGCCTGTTCACCTCGTAGTCCAATTCGCTTCGCAGGCGGTCTTTCTTGTCCTGACGGTTTTGGCTCATCATAATGACCGGCGCTTGAATGGCCGCCAGCATCGAGAGAAACAAATTGAGGAGGATGAAGGGATACGGATCCCAAGCACGATGCCCGAGCCAGACATTGGTAGAGGAATAGATCACCAGAACGGAAAGAAAGGTGATGATGAACGTCCACGATCCGCCGAAGCTGGCAACTGAATCGGCGATACGTTCACCGTGGGTTTCCTCTTCCTCAATTATCTGATTGGGATTACGGCTGGCCCGCACGCGAACGAGTTGCTGCGAGGCGTGGAATTGACGTCCCAGCACCGTAAGCATATCCATTCCGGCCATGGGCTTGCGTTGCAGCAGCACCGAAATGTCGTGGCGATCCACCTCCAGACAGACAGTTTCTTCCTGCGCGATTGCAGTGGTCTGATGTGGAGTTTGTTCAAGCATGGAAGCGAAGCCGAAGAATTCCCCTTTCGAGGGCTGGTCGACCACCACCTCCTGGTTGTCCTCATCCACCGTAGTTACTCGCACTGTGCCCGAGACGAGAACATAGGCGCGATCCCCCGGGTCACCCATTTTGTAAATTCGCTGCCGCGGAGCGAAAGTTTTCAGCTCGACTTGGTTGGCTAGGACCTCGGTCTCTTCGTCATCTAGCAAGGCGAAGAGCGGCACTTGCCGCAGAACAGTAGGATTACAGGCCATGGTTCCTCCCAGAAAATCACTAAGAGAATGGCATAAGAAACGAGGTGAAACAAACTGCCCAATTAACGGTTTCCCTGCCCTAAGCTGGAGTTGTTCTCATTTAGAATTGAATTTCCATCATGCTGACTGGTTCTCAGGTTCGACGCAAATTTCTGGATTTTTTTGTTCAGAAGGGGCACCGCGAGGTGCATTCGTCGTCACTGGTCCCGCATAACGATCCCACGCTTCTGTTCACCAATGCCGGAATGAACCAATTCAAAGATGTCTTCCTTGGCCTCGAAAAGCGCGATTACAACCGCGCAACTACTTCGCAGAAGTGTGTGCGGGCCGGGGGCAAGCACAACGATCTGGAAAATGTCGGCTTCACCAACCGTCATCATACGTTTTTTGAGATGCTGGGAAATTTTTCCTTCGGTGATTACTTCAAGAAAGATGCGATCGCGTATGCGTGGGAGTTGATCACGTCTCCGGAGTGGTTCGGAATCCCGAAAGACAAGTTGTATGTGACCATCTTCAACGGCGAAGGCGGCATACCCCGCGATGCTGAAGCGTCCGACTTGTGGATGGCTCAAGGAGTCGATAAGTCCAAGATTTTCGAGTTTGGACTGAAAGACAATTTCTGGCAAATGGGCGATACCGGGCCTTGCGGACCGTGTAGCGAAATTCACTACGACATGGGACCGGCAGCTTCGGACCAAGGACACACAGATTGCGCTTTCGGTTGCGACTGTGGGCGCTACGTCGAAATTTGGAACCTGGTGTTCATGCAGTTTGACCGGGATGCGTCGGGCAAACTGAATCCGCTGCCCAAACCTTCGATTGACACGGGCATGGGGCTGGAGCGGGTGACCGCGGTGCTGCAGGGGAAAATTTCAAATTACGATACTGATCTGTTCGTGCCCTTAATCAATCGTGCAGTTGGTCTCATCCTTGAACAAAATCCTCGTGGTTTCAGAACGCCGGATCGTAAGTTTGCAGCAGCTTCATGGCGAGTAATTGCCGATCACTCTCGTGCCGCGATGTTCCTTGTCGCCGATGGAGTACTCCCCTCGAATGAGGGCCGTGGCTACGTCCTGCGCAAAATCGTCCGCCGAGCTATTCGTCACGGCAGACTGGAAGGGGCATCGCAACCTTTTCTTTTTCAGATGGTTTACGCAGTTGCTGATGTAATGCGTGCTGCCTACCCCGAATTGGAAGAATCGAAGCCGAGAGTTGCTGATGTTATTAGGTCTGAGGAAATTCGGTTTGCCCATACCTTAGATTTGGGCTTGAAGCGACTTGAGGACACCATTCAAGATCTGTTTTCCGCCTCGATGCAGCAGCACAAGTTTGCGGCCAGTAGTTCACCTGAAGCTATAAATCGAAATATGTTTCTAGTCTTCTTGCACAATCGGGGCGAGGAGCTTAGTTATCCCGGAGATCAAGCGTTCAAGCTTTATGACACATTTGGACTACCACTGGACTTCATTCAAGACGCTGTCCGCGATGCGGGGCTGAGTTTCGATCAAGCTGGTTTCGACAGAGCCATGGTCGAGCAGCGTGAGCGCGCTCGCGCTTCCTGGAAAGGGGCTGCCAAACAAACGGCTAACCCTGCATATCAACAACTTCCAAAATCGACGTTTGAAGGCTATCTGCAAACGCGGTCTGAAGATTGCGAAGTGCTGGCCATCATCAAGAACGGACAGGGTGTGCAGGAGCTGAGACCCGGTGAAGAAGGCGAGGTCATTCTTGATCACACTCCGTTTTATGCGGAAGCCGGCGGCCAGGTCGGAGATCGCGGTGTTTTTTACAGCGATGAACTGAATGCGGTCATTGCCGAGGTTAAGGGATGTTACTACCCGGTGCAGGGGGTGAGAGCGCACCAAGTGGTCGTTAAAGGTGAGTCAAAATCCCCACCCTCCGCAAAGAAGGCGGAAGGGTGGGGCACTCTCAAGGTCGGCGACAAAGTTGATGCAGTCGTCGACACCGGCATTCGCGAATCCACCATGCGGAATCACACCGCCACGCATCTGCTTCAGGCTGGGTTGCGCGAGGTGCTGGGTACCCATGTGAAGCAAGCTGGGTCGCTGGTTGCACCGAACCACTTACGTTTCGATTTCTCGCATTTCACTGCGGTCGAAGATGAAGAACTGCAGGACATCGAAGACCTCATTAACAAAGAAGTGCTGCGGAACCGGCGGATTGAGGTCATTGAAAACGTGCCGATTGACGTGGCGATCAATGAGTATCACGCGATGGCGCTCTTTGGCGAAAAGTATGGCGACCGGGTGCGCGTCATCAAGATCGGCGACTTCTCGACCGAGTTGTGCGGCGGCACTCATACCGGGGCGACGGGTGAGATTGGGCTGATCAAGATCCTCAAGGAAGGCGGCGTTTCCTCGGGAGTGCGGCGTGTAGAGGCGGTGA
>Ga0209474_10005359_pt1 | contig 10932 bp, 9 predicted proteins | sample GraSoiAngelo_145_FD_185902 | JGI IMG/M metagenome (GOLD analysis project Ga0209474, IMG submission 185902) | Grasslands soil microbial communities from the Angelo Coastal Reserve, California, USA - 14_1009_05_20cm (SPAdes) (version 2) | ecosystem: Environmental > Terrestrial > Soil > Grasslands ... | reverse complement strand
GTCAGACCGTGACGATGGGAATCATCAGCGCGAAAGGACGAACGAATCCGGCCGGCAGTCTCGGCAGCGGTAACTTCGAAGACTTCTTACAAACTGATGCACCAATCAATCATGGCAATTCGGGCGGCGCGCTCATCAACACGATGGGCGAACTGATCGGCATCAACTCGCAAATCGTTCCCGGCAACGGTGGCGCGAACATCGGCATCGGCTTTGCAATTCCGTCGAACATGGCGAAGAGCGTCATGGATCAGTTGGTGAAGAACGGCAAAGTTCGGCGTGGCCAACTCGGGGTCGTCGTTGGTCGCGTGACCAGTGACCTGGCGGCAAGTCTCGGCATGCCGGAAGCGAAAGGCGTGATCGTCAATTCGGTGCGCAGTGGCAGCGCTGCGGAACGAGCAGGCATTAAGCAAGGCGACATCATCACTGCGGTGAATGATACGCCGGTGAGTGACACCAATGCGTTTCGAAATCACGTCGCAAGCATGGGTCCGGGCGCGGAAGTTACATTGACCGTGCTGCGAGAAAATCGCGAACAGAAGATTCGCGCGACGCTGGGTGAGTTCAGTGAAGAGACAGCGCGCGCGCAGAACGAAAACCCGGGCGGCAACCCAAACGCGGAGGAGGGAGGGAAGCTCGGTATCGCAGTTGAGCCGCTGACGCCCGACATCGCGCAACAGTTGCAATTAAAGCCGGGAACAACTGGCTTGGTGGTGGACACAGTCGATCCGACTGGCCCGGCACTCACCGCCGGCATTCAACGCGGGGATGTGATTCAGGAAGTGAATCGGCAACCAGTGCGTACGCCGCAAGATTTGCGGGCCGCGCTCGATAAGAATGGAAATAAGCCGGCACTGCTCCTGATTAATCACCAGGGCGAGACGTTCTTCATTCCGGTTAGACCGCGACAGTAAGCATTGCGGAATTTCCCACCATGATTATCGATAAGCCTGCGGCGGCGCGGACACCGCAGACTTCGGCGGGACCGAAATGGACTTGCTTAAGTTGGCCTGAGTCGTTATCCTGCGTTTCATCAATAGCACGAGATTGCAAGCATGCGGCACGTCGATAATCCGCCAAACCCTTGGGTTAGCCACTCGGTCGAATGGATCGGAGAACCGCCTCCGGCCAAGATCGAAGTCTTTGAAGAAACGGAAACTCGCTCAATCATCAGCCGCAATGACAGTCCTGATGTCGCGTTCGATTTTTCAATCAACTGTTATCGCGGCTGCATTCACGCTTGCACTTATTGCTTCAGCCGGCCGACGCATGAGTATCTCGATTTCGGCGCCGGCACTGATTTCGAACGCAAGATTGTCGTCAAAGTAAAAGCCGCGGAGCTTCTGCGCAAAGAGTTGATGAAGCCATCATGGAAGGGCGACGAGATCGTTTTCTCGTTCACCTCCGATCCGTATATTCCGCTCGAAGCGAACTACAAGCTAACGCGCGCGTGTCTGGAAGTCTGCGCGGAGTTTCGGAATCCGGTCGGCATCGTTACTAAGTCGGCGCTGATTCGGCGGGACATCGACGTGCTTCAGAAGCTTTCCAGCGAGGCCAGCGTCGGCGTGTACTTTTCAATTCCTTTCGCCGACTACGAAATCGCGCGTGCTGTCGAACCGTTTGCGCCTTCGCCAAACGCGCGCTTCACGGCGATGAAGGAATTGGCCGACGCCGGCATTCAGGTCGGCATTGGCATAGCCCCAACGATTCCCGGCTTGTCGAGCGACATCCCCGAGCTCTTGCAGCGCGCGAAGGATTGCGGCGCCACGAAAGCGTTCATCAACATGCTGCGTCTGCCGGGAAGCGTGGCGCCTTACTTCGAACAGCGTCTCCGCGAGAAGTTGCCCACCAGAGCTGATCGCGTGCTAAATCGGATTCGCGATGCGCGTGGGGGAAAGCTCAATTCGAGTCAATTCGGTGAACGCATGCGCGGCCAGGGTCAATACTGGGACGCGCAAGAAAAACTCTTCCACGTGTACGCTAAGCGGCTGGGCTTCAATGAGCATCGTGTCGGCAGCGACACCCACTCGCCCTCGCGAACCTTTCGGCGTCCCAGCCCGCAAGGCTCATTGTTTGGCTAAATTTTTCATTCGTTTGCATTGCAGAGTCCCATCACGCCTGCTACTTCTTTGCGTGAAAAACCACTGGAAACCAAATTGCTTTGAGTGTTATCTAAGGATCAGGTTGACTAAACAAAATACTGGGGGTAAAAGGTAGTCTCCCGATGCCCATACCAATTCACGATCTTTGGTGGATAGCCGCGGGCGGCAGTGCCGGAGCGGGCGCACGTTTGATGAAAGCGCGCGTTGAGTCGGTGATCTCTGCGCGCCGCCGTCGCAGTCTGCCCGATCCAACCGGTGAGTTGCTCAGGATGCAAATGTTGTATGGCTACAATCCGCATTCGCTCGTGAGCATTGCGCCCGGCGCGCAGCGTTGGTCAACACCGGACATTGATGGCGCGATCATTTACGGAGAGTTCGGTCGCGTCTGGTTGGCTGCGGGAGATCCGTTAGCTTCGCGCGAAGAGATGGCTGAACTCGCGCGGCAGTTCGCGACCTTCGCAAAGCTAAAAGGAAGAGTCGTGGCCTTCGTTCCCACGACCGCGGAGTTCGCGAATCAGGTTGCACCCGACCATTTCAATGCAGTGAAGGTTGGCGCCGCGCCTTACTTCGATTTGAAGGTTTGGAATCCCCGTGGCGACTGTGCGAAGAACTTGCGCGCAGGTGTGAATCAGGCGCGCCGAGCGGGCGTTGAGGTGCGGTACTTTGATGACGCGGACGAGCAGTTGAGAAAAGAAACTGCTGAATTATGTTTGCGCTGGCTGGGTACGCGTCGCGCGGCGACGACATTTGGCTGGCTGATAGCGCTCGATCCGTTTCTGCATTCTGAATACAAGAAATATTTTGCCGCACGTGCCGAGGGAAAACTCGTAGGCTTTGTTGCTGCCAGTCCGATTCCGACACGTAAGGGCTGGTATCTCGAGGATGTGATCAGCGCGCCCGATGCTCCGCAGGGAACAGCGACGCTCTTGGTCGTTGAAGCACTGAATGAATTAAAGTCGCAGGGTGCATCGCTGGCGACTTTGGGAACTTCGCCGTTGGCCTCGGATGGCGCGAATGATCTACCAACGAATCGAGTGATTGCGCGCGCGCTCGAAATGGCAGCGCGACGGCTTGGTTCGTTTTACAACTTTGAAGGGCTGCGTCGATTCAAGAGCAAGTTCGTTCCCACCTGGTGGGAGAGCGAATACGCTCTGGCGCAACATGGCGTCGCGATTCCTCCGCGCGTCGGACATGCAATTGTGCGCGCGCTAGTGCCCGGCGGCTTGACGCAATTGCTGACGCGGCAGGCAATTCGCGCAATCAAAGGCGGTGGCGAATAGTCAGTCGGCCGACCCAATCCAAGATATTCAGTAACTAAATCCCTCACGTCCCCGTCTAAAGTAGCAGTCCCCCAATCGAACGATTGTGAGCGTAACCGGTCGACTTAAACAAAAGTACATCGCGTCGCGAGTGGCGCACGATCACCCGCTCGCCGAATCCGTTTTCGTCAAGGTTGATGACGCTGATCTTCACTTCGTCATTAAAGGCTCTGGTCGTCCGGTCGTCTTCATTCACGGCAATCCGGGATCGTGTCAGGACTGGTCGAGGCTCTATGCGCCGGTGTCATCGCGCTATCGAATGCTGGCGTTTGATCGGCCGGGACATGGTCATAGCCAGCGACCCAATCATCGCGACATCACCGTCGACGTGCAGGCGCAGATGCTGCACGAGGCTTTAAGTAAACTCGCCATCGATCGGCCGTTGTTAGTCGGCCATTCGTGGGGCGCGGCATTGGCGCTCGCCTATGCGCTGCAATTTGGCGAAGCAATATCAGGAGCTGTGCTGTTGGCGCCGGCTGCATACGAAAGTGATGACGGCGTCTCGTTTCTCACGAAGCTGCCCGCGTGGCCGCTTATCGGCGACGCCGTGAACTTCATCTTCACACCTTTGCTGGGTGCCTGGGTCGTGCGCACTGACCTCGCGAAGGCGTTCGCTCCCGATACCATTCCCAAGAAATATCTTCGGCACGTCCTGTCAGAATGGACTCGCCCCAGTAAGGTGAAGTGGTATTCCGTTGACGATGCGTTGCTGAATGAAAGTCTCCCGAAGCTCACTCCTGGTTACTACGAGATCCGAGTTCCTATCTCGATTGTGACGGGAGACTCTGACCTGATTGTCCCGGTTGATCAGAATGCACATCGCCTGTACGACGTTTTGCCGCATTCGAAGCTGACAATCCTTGACCGGACCGGCCATCAAATCCCGTTTACTCGGCCAGACGCTGTTATCGAAGCCATTGACAGTCTGGCCGCGATGACGGCCGCCGCCCTGATCGCGAGCAATGCCGACGCAATTGTTTCTTAACAATCCACTAGAGACAGTCCGCCGCCGACCTCTGTATAATGACCGCACCGAACAACTGAACCTACCGCAGGAGGACAAACGGATGTTTATTCGAGATGTCATCCAGGATCGCGAACCCTATTCGCTAAACGAAACGGCGAGCGTCCTTGAGGCCGCCGAGTTCATGGCGACCAGAAGGATTGGCGCGGTGTGCGTACTCGATCGAGACGGAAAGCTGATTGGCGTTTTCTCGGAGCGCGATCTCTTGAATCGAGTTGTCGTGCCACGCAGCGATCCAGCGTCGATGAAGCTGGGCGAGGTGACGAGCCCTTTGCGCGCGGTGATTAGTTGCGATGAAACGCCCCATCAAGCCCTCGAACGAATGGAAAAGATTGGCAGCCGCCATCTGCCCGTCGTCGATGGCGACAAGTGGGTCGGGATGCTTTCGATGCGCGATCTCCTGCGCGTCGAACTCAGCGAGCAAGGCGACGAGTTGAAGCTGCTGCAGGAATACATCAGTCAGTGAAACGATTTTATTTGACATTTGATATTTGAGATTTGTCATTGGGCGATCGAAACAACATGGAGTCAGTACCGTCCGCGTAAGCGGATAGGTTAAGCGCGAAACTCAAAAGTTAATGGCCCGCTTGATCCCACCTGCTGACGCAGGTGGTACTGACCTCAGCACACATCGCTCACGCGGTTGCAGAATTCCCAAATGAAAAATGTCAAATATCAAATGGCAAATAATTCCGCGTTGCTGCGTCTAACAAGTATGAGATTCGCTGTCATAGCCTTCTCGATCACGGTGATTGCCATCGCCTGTAGTCATCCGCCTCCCGGTCGCGGCGCCGGTGAAATCGAAACGTCACAACTGACTCAATCGTCGTTCAAAGTAGAAACTGTAATTCCCAATCTGGAAGTTGTGTGGTCGATCGTTTGGGCGCCGGACGGACGCATGCTCTTCACTGAGCGACCCGGCCGGGTGCGTGTGTACGAGAATGGAAAGCTGCGACCTGAACCACTCTTCGTTGTGCCAGACGTCGAACCACGCGGCGAGAGCGGATTAATGAGCATCGCGCTCCATCCGCAGTTTGCTGCGAATCACTTTCTTTATTTGTCTTATGCATACAACTCGAACGGACAATTGGTTCGCGTAGTTCGCTATCGCGAGACGCCGACCGGCTTCGTCGATCGCAAGGTCATTATCGAAAATATTCCCGCCGCGCAGTTCCACGCCGGATGTCGTTTGCGATTTGGGCCGGACGGAAAGCTTTACATCACGACGGGCGATGCAACCGACCGTGAACTGGCGCAGAAGCTTGATTCGCTCGCCGGAAAAATTCTGCGGTTGAATGATGACGGAACCGTGCCGAAGGACAATCCGTTTGTCGGTCAACAGAATGCGCGGCCCGAGATTTGGGTGTACGGCAGTCGTAATTCCCAAGGCATCGATTTTCAGCCAGGCACGAATCTGCTCTGGGAAACGGAACACGGCCCGAGCGGCTTCGATGGTCCGGGCGGCGGCGACGAAGTGAACATCATCGAACGCGGCAAGAATTACGGCTGGCCCCTGATTCATCATCGAGCGACACAAGCGGGAATGGAATCTCCCATTCTCGAATACACGCCCGCGTGCGCGCCCGCGAGCGGCGCCTTTTATCGCGGTTCACAGTTTCCGCAGTTCAAAGGAAACTTCTTTTTCGGTTGTTTGGTCGGTAAGCGAATCATTCGCGTGGTCACGAATGGCCGGCAGGTTGTGAGTCAAGAAAATCTTCTTGAAGGAAAGTACGGTCGAATCCGCGATATCGCGGAAGGCCCCGATGGCTATATCTACTTCTCTACGTCGAACCGCGATGGGCGCGGCTCTCCAGCGAGCGATGATGATCGAATTTTGAGATTGGTACCGACTTCGATTGTGCGGTAGTGGTTAAACCTTCTGCGCCAGGACGGCGGTCTTACTCCAGCTAATAACCTGAAGCGGTGGGAAGCGGTAGTGGCTGACTAATGTGAAGTGACGGTCGGTAGCTTCGGAAACTTCTTCCGGCGGATGCGCCTTAAATCTGAAGAGCAACTCGAGAACTTTGCTGGCAAGCGACGGTCGAATCGGCAGGTTCAGCAAATAGCCGCCGCGTGACATCACGCGGGCGAGTTCAGTGAATCCTTCATCCAGCGGCACGTACTCCATCACGCCGCTGGTCACAACCAAATCAAACGTCTCTTCTGCAAACGGTAGTGTCAGCACGTTACCTTGTGCGAATCGCACTTCCTGCTCGTTCGGATTGGACTTGGCGACGTACTTTTTCGCCGTGGAAATGACAGATGCTGACAGATCGACCGCGGTGATCTTCACGGGCACTCTCAAATTTCGCAACAGCGCCATCGTCAACGTTCCGGTTCCACAACCAGCGTCCAGCACCTTCGCGTTCTCAAACACCGGTAGCGGATGTGCCTCGAAGTACTGGTCAAGCGAACGACCATAGCCATTTAATTTGAAGGTGAGGTCATATAACCGCTCGATGCGATCGTAGTAGGAGCCCGCGCGAGCTTCGGTCTTGGTCGCTGTCAGTACGTATTCGGCCATTTATGATTGCGGAAGCTATACCGCGCTATTGAAGCGCAGCCGCGCAGCCACGGTCAAGTTAAGAATACAAAAACGAGGGGCATTCTAACCCAGCGAAGACAAATTCCAAAATATCCCAACAAATAATTTGCGAGTACGCAAGAATCGGCCGTGCACCGCGTTCTCAAATCGTCAGGCGTAGTCTTTCTAACGAAGGGAGTAAGGCACATGTTCAAGAAAATCTTAACCGGAGCAGCGGTCTTGTCGGCAGTCGCGGTCCTAACTGCGGCTGCTTTTGCTTTGAGATCGCAGGCCACGAGCACAGCTAACGCGGAACCGGTGACCGCTGAGGAAATCGAGTCCATGGTTAAGCCGGCGGTGACGGACAATGGTTTCTCAGTCGAGGTAATTATCGACGGTCGCGCGGCGATGGAGTATGCGGCGGCTGGTCGCCGTTACATTGAGGCGCTCGAAAATGCCGAGTACGAACTGCGGATTCATAACCCAACTGGCTCTCGAGTGGCAGTCGCGCTGGCGGTCGATGGGCTTAACTCGATCGATGCTCGCCATACGAGCGCGTGGGACGCACACAAATGGGTGATCGAACCATATGGAACGATTAGTGTCCGCGGTTGGCAGATGAGTTCTGAGAGTGCGCGACGCTTCTATTTCACGACTGAGCGTGATTCTTACGCTGCGAAGTTGGGCCAAGCCTCTAACCTTGGCCTGATCTCAGCCGTGTTTTTCCGCGAGCGGCGGCCGATTACGATCTTGCCGGTGACCCCGGGGCCTCGTCGCAGTGAAGATAAAGAAAAGGACGAGCGGTCAGGCTGGCCGAGCAGCAACAATAGTCAGAACGCGCCCTCGTCCGCACCTTCGTCGACCGGCGAAGCAAGGCGTGATGCCGCTAAGCAGAGAAGTGCCTCTCCGTCGTACTATCCTCCGCCCGATGACGAATCAGCAGCGACCGGCATCGGACGCTCGGTTCCGAACGGAGTGCAATGGATCAAAATGGATTTGGATCCGCGACCGGCTGGTGAGGTCACCATCCGCTACGAGTATCGGTCGGCTCTGGTGAGACTCGGAATTATTCCGCGAGATTATCCGCGTCCGGATGTCCTGAATCGACGCGAACGCGCGCAAGGATTCGAGCCGAAGTATTGTCCGGAGCCATGAAGATAAGAGACAGGGCGACGGGGAGACACGGCGACTCGGAGAAATGCTTTACTCGCCCTGTCCCCGAATCCCTCCGTCTCCGTGTCTCATTTCACGCTTAGCTCTTTGTTCTTTGCAGCCGCCCGTCGATTCAAGTTCGCGTCATAGAGTTGTTTGTACGCGCGATAGAACGACATGACTTTGAAAACGTAGTTCTTCGATTCGGTGAAGCCGACCTCGGCCGCGAATACGCCCGCGTCGCCCTGGTTCGTGCGGCCGAGCCAACGCGCGACGTTGTCTTCGCCACCGTTGTATGACGCCGCCATGGCTTCCTGTAAACCAGCGAACATGTGCGAGAGTTGGCTGAGATATTCGCTGCCCACTGCGATGTTTGTTGCCGGTTGATAGAGCGAATCGTCAGTGACTTGTTTGAGTCCGGCCTGCTGCGCGTAACGTTGCGCTGCATCGATCGTCAATTGCAAAAGCCCGCGCGCCGCCGAAGGCGATTTTGCGTTCGGCTTGAATTGACTCTCCTGCTTCATGATTGACAGAACAAAGCGCGGATCGAGTCCGCGTTTCTTTGCCTCGCTCACCACTTGAAGCCGGAACGCCGCCGGGTATTGGTCAGCAGTTCTTTCAATCGTGTTGCGCACCGGTTGCGCACGTTGGTTGGCGAGCTGACGCGCGTCTGCTTCAGACATTGCCGCCAAACGGCTCGTCGCCAATCCACCGTAATAAGAATCCAGGCGATCTGAAATCATTGAGAAGAAGCGAATAGCTTCCTGTGTTCGTCCCGCGCGTTCCATCGCGTGCGCTTTCAAGTAGAGCACTTCGTCAGCGCTCGTATTCGAATCCTTCGCAATCGGTTTCTGCAGTAACCCATCCGCGGTCTGCACCGCATGATTCCAATCTCCCAACGCTATGTCCAGACGCAGACGCGCGAAGATCGCGCTCGTTTCCGTCGGCGTGCCGGGAAATCTCTGTCGCGTCTTCTCGATCCAGACGAAGGCGTCCTGTGGCCGGCCGGCTTCGCGATACCCATCGATGATATTGAGATGAGCTGTCTCGAGGCGCTCTCCATTCGGATATTTATTGATGTACTGGATGTAGCGATCGGCAGCTTCTGCGCCGCGGCCCATGCGCAGCAGCGACGAGGCTGCAAAGTTCGATCCTTCGCGACCTTCTTTGGTTTCCGGATAATCACGCGCCACGCGTTCGTACATCTGCTGAGCGTCTGCGTAGCGACGTTCCTGATAATACGAACGTGCCATTCCGTAAATTGCTGCCGGCACGCTCGCATCACTGGGATAATTGTCGAGCACGGCTTGCCAATGTTCGCGCGCGGCTGCGAATTGCCGGTTCGTCATGTAAACCGTCGCGCGCCGCATGTGTTCAGCCGGCGTAATTTCCGTTTGGACTTTGCTGTTTTTCGCACGATCGATTCGGTCGCTGGCTCGGACCGCGTTCAGTGAGGCATCAGTCGCGCTCTGTGCGAACACACGCGCTGTTGCTGTCACCAGGAAAAAACCAGCCAAGAGCGCGATGAGAAAACTTGAAAGCTGCTGAAGAAGCTCTGTTCCCTCTCCCTTTGGGAGAGGGTTAGGGTGAGGGTCCAAAGGATAGCGAAGAATAGCTGACCTCTCTATTCCTCTCTCGCTAGCTGCGCCCCTCACCCCAGCCCTCTCCCAAAGGGAGAGGGAGTTCTTCGACAGCCTGCTAGGCACTCGGGACTGACGTTGTGTCTTCAATGATTTCATAACTCGTAATTATCTCAGCCGTGCCGCGCAGGGTCGCGGCGACACTGCAATACTTCTGATCCGAAAGCTCGATCGCGCGTTCGACCGCGTCCCTGGAAACGCCTCGGCCCCGAACGATGTGCTTCACGAAGAGGCGCGTGTACGCCCGCGGATGTTCTTCGCGACGTTCGCCGCTCACTTCGATGCGGTAATCCGTGATTTGTTGCCGCTTCTTACGCAAGATCGAAATGACATCGACACCCGTGCATCCTCCCAAAGCAAGCAACAGCAACTCCATTGGCGTAGCCGCACTGTGCCGTTGGGAATCCGTCTCAATTGCTTGGGCGTGTCCTGAAGGTGTGATGCCAATAAAAAAATCGTTCTCGGCGAAGTGGATTGTGGCTTTTGTGGTCGTGTCGATCATTGTCTGTCGAACGCAATTTTCAACGAAAGAATAACATGCTCGTTTTCAAAACGCTGCTGAACGACACTGATACTTTTCCTTGCAATCAAATCGTTAGCTGAACGCTCCGCAATCGTGTCTTCCCGCGGCAACGCCCTCGAAGTGCCGCGAATCCCAAACCATATCGAACCTTTTTTAGGTTAAGGCTCTCCCTCTTTTTTGGTACATCATTTGATGTGCAAAGGCTTAACCAACTTAATAGAACCAGGAGGGCTCAAATAATGACGAGACGTTTGATCACAGCACCTTTATCGATTGTGTGCCTGTTGATTGCGGGTCTGTTCGCTCAGGCGCAGGAACAGAGACCGTATCGAGGCACCTATAGTTCAGTAAGACAAATTATTTTGCGCCTGGAAAATCGCGCGAACCTGTTTCGCAACAGCATGGAAGAGTGGAGTCGCACGTCGACCGCGGCGTACGGCGCCAACGAAGACGTCAACGTGACGGTGCGCGATTTCAACGACAGTGTACGGCGGTTACGCGATGGATTCGATCGCCGGCAAGCGACCAACTATGAAGTGCAGGATGTTCTGACGCGAGCTTCGCACATCGACGACTTCGTCGGGCGGACTTCGGTGGACGCACGAACCCAAAACCAATGGTCTACGATCCGTTCGGATCTTACGGAAC
>Ga0209474_10005358_pt1 | contig 10934 bp, 8 predicted proteins | sample GraSoiAngelo_145_FD_185902 | JGI IMG/M metagenome (GOLD analysis project Ga0209474, IMG submission 185902) | Grasslands soil microbial communities from the Angelo Coastal Reserve, California, USA - 14_1009_05_20cm (SPAdes) (version 2) | ecosystem: Environmental > Terrestrial > Soil > Grasslands ... | reverse complement strand
GCCATCAACACGGCCAACTGGAACCTCGAGGGTCACTCCGCCTCGGCGACGCCGTTCTCGCAGCTCGGCGCGCTCTTCGCGGTTCCGCCGGGACAGAGCGTGATCGTCGACAACAACGGGACGATCCCGTACACGCCGGAGGGTCTCAAGAAGCGAGAAGAGAATCGGGCCGGATGGCCCAAGTCGGATCCGGAAGCCCGGTGCTATATGGCGGGGCTGCCGCGGGCGACGTATATGCCGTATCCGTTTCAGATCGTGCAGGGAGAGAAGGACATCCTCTTCGTGTACGAGTATGCCGGCGCCAATCGGAACGTCCACATGATCAACCACACCGAGTCTCCGGTCGACAGCTGGATGGGGTGGTCGAACGGCAAGTGGGATGGGGATACGCTCGTCATCGAGGTCAACGGCTTCAACGACCAGTCCTGGTTCGACCGGGCCGGCAACCACCACAGCGACGCGCTCATCGTCACCGAGCGCTATTCCGTGGCGGCCGGCGGGAACGGTCTCAACTACGAAGCGCGGATGGAGGACCCGAAGACGTTCGCGCGGCCCTGGACGATCCGTATGCCGCTCTACCGCCGGGTGGAGCCAAACGTCCAGCTGCTCGAGTACAACTGCGTCGAATTCTCGGAGGAGCTGCTCTACGGCGACGTGAAAAAGAAGCCGTCGAAGTAAGCCCGAGGAGTGGCGCTATACTGTTTCCGAGGTCGCGCCATGAGACTGTTCCGCGTTCTCGCCGGTACCGCGCTGCTTGCCGCAACTGCCGCGCCGGTTCTCGCGCACCACTCGTTCGCGGCGGAGTTCGACGTCAACAAGCCCGTCACGATCAAGGGCACCGTCGTCAAGATGGAGTGGGCCAACCCGCACACTTGGATCCACATCGACGTGGCGAGCCCGGACGGAAAGGTGGATCAATGGGCGGTCGAAGGCGGCGCGCCGAACGCGCTGCTCCGCCGCGGCTGGACCAAGAACTCGGTGCCCGTGGGCGTCAAGATCATCGTCGAAGGCTTCCAGGCGAAAGACGGCACGTTTCGCGCGAACGGCCGCGACATCACGTTTCCGGACGGGAAGAAGCTGTTCATCGGCTCGGAGGGCACGGGCGCGCCGGACGAGAAACCGGGCCGCGGCAGGGGCGGCAATTAGATCCCCGGGCCGAGCGCACGCGGTTCACTCCTTCAACCCTCCCACAATCTTCGCGTACAGCTTGTCGTAGATCGCGAGGCGCTGTCGATCGGGCGCCTCGTCGATCTCGCCGAGGATCATCGGCGCGGCGGCCGCGGCGTCGAACGCAGGCCAGCGCGGCAGGCCCGTGCCGTTGGGATCGCCTGTACGCGCGAAGTTCAGCCAGTACGTTGAGACGCGCTCGGCGAGCGCGCGATCCGGCGCCGATGCCGAGGCAAGCTCCGGCGAGCTCGCGTCGGGAAACACGCGCGGCGATCGGAGATTGTTGAACACGTACGGAATCTCGGACGCGTGCGTCGCTTTCAGATTTCTCGCGTCCGGCGCATGCGGCGGCTCGTGCGTGAAGAAATACCAAAAGGCGCGGTTCCCGCGCTTCGCCTGCAGGCTTGCGTACAGGCGCATATGCCACGCGAGCTCATCGCGGAACGCCGTCTGCGACGAGCGCGTCGCCTCCTCGTCGGAAGCGGCCGGATAGAGTTTCAAGTAGTCGTCGGCCAGATCGCCCAAGCGCTGGCGAACGCGGTTCGTCCACGCCGCCGCGGTCGTGTTGCCGGCGAACGTGCCTTCGTCCTTGTTCGATCCGACGAGGACGTCGACCGGCTGCTGCCGCCTCTGCGCAAAGGTCAGCGACTGATCCTCCGGGATGATCCAGCCGTCGACAATCATTCCGGCGCCGAAGAGCGTCCGTGAGATCTCGTCGGCCGATTTCGCGCGAAGCTCGTCGAGCGGCATCAGCGGCGGCGGCGGCGCGCCTCGTCGTCCTGTCGGCTGCTCGGCCTGCTGCCGTGTACGCATCGGCGCGACGCTCAGACCCATCCATGCGCCGCTCTCGGAGATCGCACGGCGGAACAGCCCCGCCGCTTGCGGCGAGCCGACGAGACCGGCAGCCATCGCCGCGCCGGCCGATTCGCCGAAGATCGTCACGTTGCGCGGATCGCCGCCGAACGCGGCGATGTTGATCTGCACCCATTTCAGCGCCGCGATCGTGTCCATCAGCGCTTGATTGCCGGATGCGCTGTGTCCCGACTCCTTCGTCAGCTCGGGATGCGAAAAGAAGCCGAACGGACCGAGCCGGTAATTGAACGTGACGACGACGGCGCCCTGGCGCGCGAGCGCTGCGCCGTCGTTGTGCGGGCTCGAGCCCGCGCCTTCGGAGTACGCGCCGCCGAAGATCCAGACCATCACCGGACGCCGCTCGGACGCCGAGCTGGCGGCCGTCCACACGTTCAAGTACAGACAGTCCTCGCTCGCCGCGGGCGAATCGGGAAGATCGACCGACACGTTCAGCCGTCCCACGCCCTTCGGCTGCACGCAGACGTTGCCGAAAGTGTCGGCGCGGCGAACGCCGGTCCACTTCGCTGCCGGCTGCGGCGCGCGCCACCGCAGCCGACCGATCGGCGCGGCCGCGAATGGAATGCCCTTGAACACGCGGACGCCAGGTGCGGCCGCGGCGGCGCCGGAAATCAGGCCCGCATCGATCCGGACCGGCTTTTGGACAGCCGCGCGCAGGCTGCCTACGATCGCGAGCGCGGCGGCGAACATCGCGCCTGTTGCGGCGGCCCTGCCGACTCGTAGTCCTACGATTCTCATGGTCGTTCCGCGTCGCACGCTCGCATTCGCGAGCCTGCAGGTCCGTGATAGTTTACCCGCGCCTCATCGAGGATCTCCGAATATGGCGACCCGTCGCCGGTTTCTCACCACACATGTCGGCAGCCTCCCGCGGCCCGACGATCTGATTGCGATGATCTGGGCGAGTGAGGACGGGATTCCCGTGGACGCCGCGGCAATCGAGGAGCGCGTGCGACGCGGAGTGCCGGACGTCGTCGCGCGACAGATCAACGCCGGGATCGACATCGTCAACGACGGGGAATGGGGGAAGCCGAGCTACGCCACCTACATCAAGGACCGGTTGAACGGCTTCGGCGGAAGCGCCGCGACGACCTACGTGTTTCAGGACATCGAGGCTCTGCCGAACACGAAGGCCCGTGTGGCTGCCGACCCGGGGCGCAAGCACCGGAAGGCTCCCGCGTGCAACGCGGCGATCGGCGTGCGCGACATGGAGGCGCCGCGCAGAGATGTCGAGCGGTTGAAGAGCGCGGTCGAGGCGCACGGCGCGGCGGGCGCGTTCCTGACGGCGGCCTCGCCGGGAGTGACCGCGTTCTTCTTCAAGAACGAGTACTACCGGACGCACGAAGACTACGTCTTCGCGATCGCGGAGGCGATGCGGCACGAGTACGAAACGATCGCGGCCGCCGGCGTGACGCTGCAGGTCGACTGTCCCGACCTCGCGATGGGACGCCACACGCAGTTCAAGGACCTCGACCTTGCCGGCTTTCGCGAGCAGATGGAGCTGAACATCGAGGCGCTCAATCGAGCGCTCGTGAACATTCCGGCCGGGCAGGTCCGGATGCACTTGTGCTGGGGCAACTATCCCGGTCCGCACCATTACGACGTGCCGCTCCAGGAGATCATCGACGTCGTGTGGAAGGCGAAGCCGCACGCCATCCAGTTCGAGGCGGCGAACCCGCGCCACGGCTACGAGTGGGTGGTGTTCGAGACGGTCAAAGTGCCGGAGGGCAAGGTGCTGATACCGGGCGTGATCGAATGCCAGTCCAACTACATCGAGCATCCCGAGCTCGTCGCGCAGCGCATCGAGCGGTATGCGCGGCTCGTCGGCCGCGACAACGTCATGGCCGGCGTCGACTGCGGCTTCAGCATTCACGTCGGATCGGGCGGTGTGGATCCGGATGTCGTCTGGGCCAAGCTCGCCTCGCTCTCGCAGGGCGCCGCGATCGCCAGCCGGAAGTTCTGGCCGTAGGGCGGCCCTTTCAGGGCCGCCGAGGCGAGGCTGAAAGCCTCGCCCTACCTGGCTACTTGCCTACGAGATGCCGGATGTCCTTCTCGTTTTCAACGCAGATCTCGTCCACGAGCTCGGTGTTGAGCACGATGGCCTGCGTCAAGGTCACCGTCCAGGGCTTGGTGTACGCCTTCGGATCGTCGATGGTGACCTCGACCTCGAGATGTCCGAAGTCCGGCCGTCGGATTCGCTCGCGAACCTTCGCCGCGTCGGTCAACGGCGTGCCGGCCGAGTCGAGCCACAGACCATCGCGGAATCCAATCGAATCCACGACGAGCGTGTCGTCGATCCACTTCGCGGACGAATACCCGTTCCACGACGGCTGAGGATCCTCCGGCAGCGGCCGTCCGTCGAGGAAGACCTGGCGATAGTTCGCGTTCAGCTCGTCGAGCATCACGAGGAGGCGCGGCGTCTGGATGAACTTCTGCATGTGCGGCAGGCCATACGAGCGCACGAACGTGTCGGGCATGCAGCGCACGTGCGGATCGTCTTTGGCGTGCTGTTCGATCTGCGTCTTCACCTGCTGCGCGGCCCACGGCCGGTACGGGAGGCCGCCCGGCGTACCCGCACCGATGTTGATGCCGTAGCGCGACATGGGCAACTCCGGGCCACAGACTCGGAACTCGTCGCCCCGAGGAGGGCACGGTCTGCCGTCGCCCGTGAGCCACATCCCCGAGAAATCTGGTTTGCCCTCGCGTGTGCGGGGCGTTGGCGCCGTCAGGCCGGGTTTCCCGTCGGCGCCACTCGGCACGTCCGCGGTCGGATACTTGAACCACTGCGCGCCGAGCGGCGTCGACGCGCACAGGAAGAAACCTGCGGCGACCACCGCGACAAGCGCCGATGACGTCAAGCGTGAAGCCATGGTCCTCTCCTGAACGCCGTGGATCGTAACTTACTTCGCGCGGCCCTTGTAGCCCTGCGCGATCGTCTGAATCGCCCAGACCTGCGCCGCATTGGCCACCTCGGTCCCGTCGGCGTCCTGCGCGCCGCGCGCGAGGACGAACAGCGTCTTCTTGTCCTTCCCGCCGAACGCGCAGCTGATGACGCTGCGCGGTGTGGGAATGACGCCGAGAAGTTTGCCGTCGCGTCCGATGACCTCGACACCCGCGCCCGTCGTCACGTAGACGCGCCCCTGCGAGTCAATCGTGCTGCCGTCGCCGCCGCCCGCGGTGAACGTCGCGAACACGCGCTGGTTCGTCAGCAGTCCACCCGGCTGCACGTCGAACGCCGCGAGCGTCGTCCCGTTGGTCACGTAGAGCGTCTTCTCGTCAGGGCTGAGGACGACGCCGTTGGTGAAGAGGTTTTCGCCGTACCTGGTGACCACACCCTTCGCGTCGGCGTGGAACAGTCCGCCCATCGTGAAGTACACGCCGCCGCGGCTGTCCGCGGCCACGTCGTTGATGACGCCGCCGATGCAGTCGAGCGGCTCGCCCTGGAAGCTGTCCGCCAGGAGTTTTCGCTCAGGCGAGAGCTGCTCGATCTTCATGCGCAGACCGCGCTCGATGATGAACAGGTTTCCCTTCGCGCTTATCGACAACGCGCCGCCCGTATGCGTGGCGGAGTACGCGACCGACGGTTTGCCGTCGCGATCCAGCTTCACGACTCTGCTGTTGTCGTTCTGGGCGATCAGCAACCCGCCGTCGTCGGTGCCGACGATGCCGTCGCCGTTGTTGCCGCGCTCCTGCCAGACGAACGTCCATGTCCGGCCGGCGGCGACGACGCCGGGAATTTCCGTCACCGCGGAGTCCCTGACGCCTGGCGGCGGCGCAGCGCCGGGTGCGCCGCCTCGCGCGCCGCGGCCGCGGGCGGCCGGCGGCGGCGTCTTGCACGTCGCGATCAACGCCGCGTAGCCGGGATCGAGCGGCCCCTGCACCGACGGCGCCGGTGGATTGGCGGGCGCAGGCGGTAAGCGCGGCGCCGCGTTCTGTGCGGCCAGGAGCGCCGAACCGAGCGCACACAAACCCGCCGCCAGAATTCTCATCGATTTCAAGATCCACCTCGAGACGTCCCCGGCCACGCATGCGCTTGCCAGCAGGAGAACGGCGGCACGATACTCCCTGCTGCGCGCTCCATGATCGTCCATTTCAATTACGGACTGCAGACGGCGCATAAGAGGCTCGACGGCTCGCGCGAGAGCATCGCCGATCTCACCGGCCGCGTTGCGGCATCGCTCGCGACCCTTCTCCAGCACGGAGAGGTCGACGCGCGGACGCTCTCGACCCTGCGCATTCACCTCGACTGGATCCAGTACCGCGCAAACTTCCGCGACCCGGTCATCGTCCGGCGCGCGATCGACGCGGAAGGCCGCACGCTGCCGCTGGCGGAGATCGCGATCGACGTGCGGCAGGTGGACGCCGACCGGCTGGTGTCGCTGCTCGCCGATGCGCAGAAAACCCTGCGAGGCCGGCCCGCTGGTGGAGGCGAGAACCGGCCACTCGTCCTCGACGAGTTCCGTCCGCTGCGCGACACGATCGTCTGGCGGTTCGGCCGGCTGTACCGGGAGCGCCTGGCTGATTGGGAAGCCGCGTTCGGAGCGGGATGCGACGCCAGGCCGGAAGAAGGCACGTCGGACGTCGATCATCCGCGCGAGGTCGCCGATTCGGTCGGCGACTTCTGGACGCTGTTGCGGGATCTGGAAGCGCATGGTCGGCTCCCGCCGGAGATTTACGTCCTGCACGTCGGCGTCGCCTCGGCCGCGCGCGCGCGTCGCTGGCTCGATACGTTCAAAGCGCTCGAGGAACAATACGGCAGCGAGTACTATTCGCGGCTCAAGGTGCTGCTCGGCGTGCATTCACAGGGCGCGCTCGACGCCGCCCCGTCTGCGATGGGGCCGCACGGACCGATCGCGAGCGTCGTGCCGCTCGATCCGATGAATCCGGTGCGAACGCTGTCCTTCCTTCGCTTCAAGGTCCTGTACGTCCATCTCGCGAACGTCTACACGCACCTCCCGTTCGACGAGCTGGTGCGCCGCGACGACCGTGTGTACGTCGTCGAGGCGCGTCCGTATGTGAGCGCCGCGACAGCGCTGCATCTCGCGAAGGAGTTCGGCGTGGCGGAGACCGAGCTGCCGGCGCTCGTGCAGCGCGTGCTCCTCGCGGGCCCGGACGGGTTCGAGGATCGCGGGAAAGGGATGGCGTTCTGGCGCTGCGTCTGGTCGGCGCTTCGCCTCGAAGAGCGATTCCGCGCGATCGATCACGGCGAGGACGGCCATGTCCCCGCGGGCTTGACGCTGGAGCACCTCGACGATCTCCTGGAGGCGGCGCCGCATGACATCCGTTTTCAGATCTCACGCGGGGCGGCCGAGAGCCTGGCGAATACGCTGCCGCTGCTCCACCCCCGCGGGTATCTGCAGGCGCAGGACATCTTCGTGTCCGCGCTGGACGAGTACCGCCAGGGCTTCCGGGGGCCGGGCAAGCTCGATGGCGCGGTGGCCGCCTGGGTGAACGGCGCGCTGCTGCGCGCGGTCGCAGTCCGCGCGGGGTACGACGTGCACTTCGCGCCGTTCCGCTATCGCGCCGACTCGAAGGCCACCATCCTTTACACCACGCAGCGCGACTGACCGCCATGGCCTTGCCTCTTCTCTACACGACGGTGATCGGCAGCTACTCGATGCCCGAGTGGCTGAAGCGGGCGAAGAACGATTACCTGCAGCGGCGCGTCAGCCGCCACGACCTCGACGAGATGCACGACGCGGTCCGCAAGAGCTCGATCAAGGACCAGGAGGTCGCCGGCGTCGACGTCATTTCGGACGGCGAGCTCCAGCGCGACAACATGATCGACTACTTCGCGGAGCGGCTGCCCGGCGTGCAGATCGATCTCGGGTCGAAGCGGTTCTACTACGACTACTACGACAGCGTCGTGCGGTCGAAGCTTGCGACGGGCTCGCTGGGCCTCGTCGAGGAAGCGCGGCTCCTCCGCCGTTTTACGGACCGCGGCACGAAGGTGACCATCTCGGGCCCGCATACGCTCGTCAAGCGCATTCAGAATCAGCACTACGCCTCCGAGGAAGCCTTCGCGCTCGACCTCGCGCGCGTGATGAACCTCGAGCTGCGCGAGCTCGCGCGGGCAGGCGTGACGGATCTGCAGATCGACGAGCCGTACTATTCCGGCTTCCCGGAAGATCTGCCGTGGGCGGTGCGCGCGATCAACGCGATGGTGGATTCGGTCGACGCGCGACTCACGCTGCACATCTGTTACGGCAACCGATACGGCAAGCCGTCGTGGGAAGGCAGCTACCGCTATCTGTTTCCGACGATCGCGGAAGCGAAGGTGCATGCGATCTCGCTCGAGTTCGCGCGGCGCGGCGACGAGGACCTGCAGCTGTTCGACCAGTTCAGGCTGCCGTTCGCGCTGGGTCTCGGGGTCATCGACGTCAAGAGCCACGACGTCGAATCGGCCGGCGTCGTCGCCGATCGCATTCGGCGGGCGCTCGAGATCCTGCCGGCCGAACGGCTCATCATCAATCCCGATTGCGGCCTCGTGCACCTGCCGCGCGACGTCGCATTCATGAAGCTGTGCGCGATGGTGGACGGGACGCGGCTCGTGCGCCAGGAGGTCACGCGCTGACGAATCCTCTCGCGGATGCCGTGGCGGCGCGCCGCTTCTGCTATGTTGTCGAGCTCGTGGCGTCGGCGTTGAAGCGCGAGGCGCAGGTCCTCGAGATTGCCGCGAAGCTCGCCGTGATGCCGGAGATCGTCGCCGGCAGCGTGACCAGCTACGCGGGCGGACGTTTCGGCCAGGATCCGGTGCGCGTCGCGACGGCGATACGCGCCCGCGGCCTGCCGCCCAACGTGCATCTCACGTGCGTCTACGACGACCGCGCGAAGATCGTGAACACGTTGAGGGCTCTGACGGCTCTCGAGCTGTTCAACGTGTTCGCTCTGACCGGAGACTATCCGGCCGAGGGCCAGGCCAAGGCGGTCTTCGATCTCGACTCCGTGCAGCTCGTCGCGCTCGTCGCGAAGATGCGGGCCGGGGGGCGCGCGCCGTTTCACATCGCCGTCGCAGTGTCGCCGTTCAAGTACGCGCGCACCGACTGCCTGTACCAGTACCTCAAGCTCGAAAAGAAAGTCGCGGCCGGCGCCAATCTCGCGATTACCCAGGTCGGGTGGGATGCTCGAAAGTTCGCCGAGCTGAAGCGGTATCTCGACGAACGCGCGATCGACGTGCCTCTGCTCGGCAACGTCTACGTCCTCGGCCGCCGCGCGTCGGAGCGTATGGCCAAAGGGCTGCCGCCGGGCTGCTGGGCGTCTCCTTCGCTCGTCGACACGATCAGCCGGGAATCCGGCGCGCCCGACGGCGGCCTGGAGGCGCGGCTCGAGCGCGCGGCGCGAACGGTCGCCGTGCTGAAGGGGCTCGGCTACGCCGGCGCGTACATCGGGGGAACGCATGATCCCGATCATGTGGCGCAGATCATCGGCCGCGCGCGCGAGCTCGAACCCGAATGGGAAACCTGCGCCGCCGATCTCCAGTTCGGCCAGCCCGGCGGCTTTTACTTATATTCGTCCCCCGCGCCTGCGAGACGGCGGCTGCCGATGATCACACGCGCATTGGACGGCGCCGGTCGGCTGATGCCGGTGACGCGCGACACGTGGCTCCGCCGCCGCCTGCAGCGGCTGTCGGCCTGGGTCGATCGGCGGCCGCCGCTCCGAAAGCTGACCGAGCGAATCGAGTATGCGATCAAGCGTCCCCTCTTCGGGTGCGAAGCGTGCGGCAATTGCGTGCTGGGACATATGGAGTATGTCTGTCCGCAGACGTGCCCGAAGCAGATGCGAAACGGGCCCTGCGGCGGCACGTTCCTCACGCGCTGTGAAGTCGTCGACCGGGAATGCATCTGGGTATCGGTGCATGAGCGCGCGGAAGCGGCCGGGCGCGTCGACCAGTTGAAGACGTACATCCCCGCGCCCGACCGGACGCTCCAGGGGACGAGCTCGTGGATCAACTATTTTCTGGGCTGCGACAGCCGCCCGGGTCATGACACGTCCTTGCCGGACAGAGGAGGTTATCGGCAGTGAGCCCCAAGAATCTGGAAGACGCCATCAAGGCCGCCGGCAGTCCCGTGACGATGCTGCGCAATTCGCCGCTGGGGCCGTACGTCTATCCCGTGGTTCCTTCCGAGTTCTCCAATTGGAGAGATGAGCAACGGGCGTGGCGCGAGACGTGCGTCCTCTTCAACCAGTCCTATCACATGGCCGACATGTGGATCGAAGGCCCGGACGCCATCAAGCTGCTCTCGGCGACGGGGATCAACAGCTTCACGAACTTCAGCGTGAACAAGGCCAAGCAATTCGTCGGCTGTAATCACGACGGATACGTCATCGGCGACGGGATCCTTTTCTATCTGGACACGGACAGCTTGCTGCTCGTCGGACGTCCGTCGATTCACAACTGGGTTCAGTATCACGCCGAGACCGGCGGATACCGCGTCTCCCTGTCCCGGGACGAGCGGTCGATTGCTCGCGACGCGCCGATCGTGCGGCGGCTGTACCGGTACCAGATCCAGGGGCCGCGAGCGTCCCAAGTCCTGGCCAAGCTCAATGGAGGCGCGATTCCCGAGATCAAGTTCTTCAACATGGGCGAGATCAAGATCGCCGGGCGACGCGTCCGCGCGCTGCGCCACGGAATGGCCGGCGAGCCGGGCCTCGAAATCTGGGGGCCGCACGAGGAGCGCGAGGAAATACGGGCCGCCATCGTCGAAGCGGGCGAAGAGTTCGGGCTTCGGCAGGTGGGCGCGCGAGCGTACGCGACCAACACGCTCGAGTCCGGCTGGATTCCCTCGCCGATGCCCGCGGTCTACTCCGGTGAAAAGATGAAGGCCTACAGGCAGTGGCTGCCGGCGAAGGGCTATGAAGCGACCGCGGCGCTCGGCGGCAGCTACGCCTCCGACAACATC
>Ga0209474_10005357_pt1 | contig 10935 bp, 13 predicted proteins | sample GraSoiAngelo_145_FD_185902 | JGI IMG/M metagenome (GOLD analysis project Ga0209474, IMG submission 185902) | Grasslands soil microbial communities from the Angelo Coastal Reserve, California, USA - 14_1009_05_20cm (SPAdes) (version 2) | ecosystem: Environmental > Terrestrial > Soil > Grasslands... | reverse complement strand
GAGCGGCGGCTGCAGGCGAGGATGGTACAGTCTAGAGACAACAGTCGCTGAGCCGCCTTCGCAGCGCGATTGAGCCGCACTTCGTGCGGCAGCGGCTACTCGTCTTCGCTCTGCTCCAGCTTGGCGCGGAGCAAATCGCCGAGCGTGCCGAAACCCTTTCCCGGCGGCATGCGCTTGTTCATCTGGCGCTGGTACTCCCGGTAGTCGGAAGCTCCTTCCGCCCGCTCCGCGGCGCTGCGCGAGAGGCGGTAGCGGCCGCGATCGTCGATGTCGACGATCTGCGCCTTGAACTGCGTCCCCGGGGGCAGCGTCTTCTTGTTGTCGCTGCCCCGAGGCGTCCCCAACTCGGCGTTCGGCACCAGCCCCTTTCCGCCCTCCCAGTGCACGAACACGCCGAACGGCTCGCACTTGTCGACGGTGGCATTGACCACATCGCCCACCCGGGCGCGCTTCTGCTTCTCCGGCGTGGGACCCGCGGGCGCCTGCGCCTCCTCCTCGCCGATCCGGCGAAGGGCGATGCGCCGCTGGGCATCGTCGACCGACTCGACCTGCACCCAGATCGTCTCTCCTTCTTTCACCACCTCGCGCGGATGCTGCACGTGCCGGTCCGAAAGCGCGGAGACATGCACCAGGCCATCCACCCCCGGGAACAGCTCTACGAACGCGCCGAACGGCTGCAGCCGCGCGACCTTGCCCTGAAGCCGCGCGCCTTCCTTGAGTTGCGCCCGGGCCGCGTCCCAGGGATCCTGCTCGAGCGCCCGCAGCGAGAGGGCGACCTTCTCGTGCCCCTTCTCGTCCTTCTCGATGCGCAGCACCTGCACCTTCACGTGCTGGCCGGGGTGGACCACGTCTTGCGCGTGCGCGACGCGCGCATGGGACAGCTCGGAGACGTGGACCAGCCCTTCCAGACCGCCCAGATCGACGAAGGCGCCGAAATCGCGCACGGACGTGACCGTGCCCTCCAACTGCGCGCCGACCTCCAGCCGCTTGCGCAGCTCGGCAGCCAGCACGGCGCGCTCCTCCTCGAGCAGCGCGCGGCGGGACAGGATCGCGTTTCCACCGCGGATCTCCCCGACGCGGAACTTGAGGCGCTGCCCCACGAACTGCGACTGATCCTCGACGAACCGGATGTCGACCTGCGAAGCGGGAACGAAGCCGCGCATCCCGCCCAGATCGACTTCCAGGCCGCCTTTGTTCTGCCCCGTCACCAGGCCCTCGATCGGGATCTTCGAGTCGAGCGCCTGCTGCAGCATCTCGCGGCCGGCTCCCTTGGGAACGGAGCGCGTGACCACCACGACGCCCTCGGTGACCGAGAGCAGGTATCCATCGAGCGTCTCGCCGGCGTGGACGAGCAGATCGCCCTTCTCGTTGCGCAGCTCGCGCAGATCGATGATCCCTTCGCCCTTGCCTCCCAGATCAAGGAAGGCGACCTCCGCTCCGAGATGGGCAACGCGCGCCGTAATCTTTTGTCCCACGCGGAGCTTTCCCGGTTTTTGCTGGTCGGATTCCGCGAAGAGTGCGGCGAAGTCGGCGTTCTCTTCAGGCGAAGGCTGCGCGTACACCGAGCCCGGATCCTCGGCGGTTTTCTGCGCGGCATTCTCGGCATGCTGGGCCGGCGGCCCGGAAACCGCGGGTGCGCCGAGCGTCGGCTTGCGCACGACGATGGGCATCTTCCGCTCTTCCTTCTGCCGCGGAGGCCGGCTCTTGCCCTGCTGCTGCGGCTTGGGCGGCTCGGAGGCCGCGCGCACGGACTCGAGGATCTCCTCGAACGTCGGTTGCGCGCTCTTCTTCGGCGCGGCCGGCGGTTTCGGCTCTTCCACCTGGACGCCTTGCAGGACTTCCTCGAACGAGGGCTGATGCTTGCGCGCGCCCTGCTGGTGCTCTTCCGGCTTGTCGCTCATCGAACGCCCTTTTTCCGCTGGAGGCGGGCGGCGCGTCATACCACAGGGCGACCCCCGAACGCCTCAGCCTCGCGCGGGTTGCCTCCCCGCCCCACGCGCTGCCGCCTCCAGCTCGCGGAGTGTTCCCAGGAGCTTGGCATCCGCGTGAAGGTTGGCCTTGCGCATCCCTTCTCCGCCTACGACGACGCGTCCGCCCGTCTGCTCCGCGGCGCTCACGCAGGTCGCGACCTGCTCGCCGACTTCCGAGCTCATCGTGCTGCTCAACGCCACCACCGAGGCTCGAGCACGGAGGATCAGATCGGCGAGATCGCGGGCCGGAGTCTGCGCGAGAGGCGCGAGCACTTCGAACCCTTGCGCCCGCAGCAGGCAGGCCGCCATTCTCGAGGCGATGTCGTGCAGCTCGCCCGCGACCGCCGCGACGACCGCCGTTCCCCGATCGGCGCGGACCGGCTCACCCGGCGGCTCCGCGAGCGGCTGCGAGCGCGCCACCACGTCGATCACTGCTTGCGCGGCCACGTGCTCTTCCGCCACCGAGAGCTTCCCCTGCGCCCACTCGTCGCCGATCCGATGCAGCGCAGGAGTTGCGATCTCGTCGAACAGCTCGGCCAGCGAATGCCCGCGCAGCCGCAGCCCGGCAAGCTGCGCCACCAGCGCTGGGGCGTCGCCGCGCAAGGCCGCCTCGGCGAAGTGGCGGATCGCCTGCTCACCCAGCTCGTCTGCGCCCTGGGCCACGGCCGCAGGCAGCGGTCCGGCGGTCTGGTATTGCCGCTTCTGCACGAACGCGGTGACGTCGCGCAGGCGGAACTTGCGGTGGCCGCCGGGCGTGCGGAAGCAGTCGATCTCGCCGGCGTCGGCCCATCGTTTCACGGTGGCCTCGCCCACTCCGAGCAGCGTTGCGACCTGCCGTGTCGATAGAACGTCCGTGTTTACCCTTTCTTGGCCGGCCTGCACGATGTGGGCATTTAGACGATGAACGAGCGCGGACGATTCGCCCCCAGCCCCACGGGAGAGCTACACCTGGGAAACGCGCGCACGGCGTTGCTCTCCTGGCTGTGGGCGCGAACAGGCGGTGGCGGATACGCCATCCGCATTGAGGACATCGACACTCCGCGCGTCCGTCCGGGGATGGCAGAGCAGCAGCTGGAGGAGCTCGGCTGGCTCGGCCTCGACTGGGACGGTCCGCCCGTGTTCCAGTCGCACCGTACCTCGCTCTACGAGGAGGCCCTGCGAAAGCTCGGCGACCATGTGTATGAATGTTACTGCTCCCGCGCGGAGATCGCGGCGGCGAGCGCACCGCACGGCGACGAGGGCCCGCGCTATCCGGGCACCTGTGCAAGCTTGGCCCGCGCCCAGCGGGCCGAGCGCCGCAGGACGCGCTCCCCGTCGCTGCGCCTGCGCGTCCCAGCCGGTCCGCTCGCCTTCCACGACGAGATCGCCGGAGACCGGTCGTTCGATACCCAGCAGCTGGTCGGCGACTTCGTGCTCCGCCGCGGCGACGGCATCTTCGCGTACCAGCTCGCGGTCGTGGTGGACGACGGCGCGATGGGGATCACGCAGGTGTTGCGGGGAGCGGACCTGCTCGCCTCGACGGCGCGGCAGATCCTCCTGCACCGGCTGCTCGGACAGCGCGAGCCTCGCTGGGCGCACGTTCCACTGGTGATCGCCGGAAACGGAGAGCGACTTTCCAAACGTGACAAATCGCTCTCGCTCTCCGCGCTGCGCAAACGCGGTGTGGACCCGCGTCAAGTTGTCGCGCACCTCGCCCGCCTCTCGGGGTTGGCAGCGCCCGATGCCTGCGAGGCGCGGGACCTTCTCGCCGGTTTTTCTTTATCGAAATTGCCACTGCGCGCCGCGGTGCGGATTGACGCATTGCCCTACTGATTTCAAACAACACGCTCGCGGGACGGGGCCGCGCTGATTGCCGATTCGCAGCAGCGTGTGCTACTTCCACCGGCCCGCGCTCGAACGGAGAGGCGCAAAATGCCCGAGCCGCAGAACCAGATCGGTCCCATCCGTGTGAAGAAGGCGAACTGGAACCTGCCCGCTCCCGTACTCTTCGAGGAGGCGGTGCGCCGGGGAGAGGGTAGGGTCGCCCTCGGCGGATCGCTCGTGGTCGCCACCGGCAAGCACACCGGCCGCGCCGCAAACGACAAGTTCATCGTCCGCAACGCCGTCACCGACAAGAGCGTCTGGTGGGGGAAGGTCAACAAGCCGTTCCCGCAGGAGAAGTTCGACCGGGTGTTCGAAAAGATGAAGCATTTCCTCGAGAACGAAGAGGTATTCGTCCTCGACGCATTCGTCGGCACGCACCCCGAGCACCGGATTCCGGTACGGGTGATCACGCAGCTTGCCTGGCACAACCTGTTCATCCGCACCATGCTGCTGCCCGCGAAACCGGGTGAGTACGACCGCGTCACCGACCCGTTCACGATCATCGATCTGCCCGCCTTCCAGGCGTCGAAGGACGAGGACGGCACCAACGGTCCAACCGCGATCCTGGTGGACTTCCAGAAGAAACTGACGCTGATCGCCAACACCCAGTACGCGGGCGAGATGAAGAAGAGCGCCTTCTCCTTGATGAATTTCGTGCTGCCGCAGAAGGGCACGATGCCGATGCACGCCAGCGCGAACATCGGCCCGCAAGGCGACACGGCGGTGTTCTTCGGGCTGTCCGGGACGGGCAAGACGACGCTGTCCGCCGACTCCCGCCGGACCCTGATCGGCGATGACGAGCACGGCTGGGGCGCCGGCGGCGTCTTCAACTTCGAAGGCGGATGCTACGCGAAAGTGATCTCTCTCTCTCCCGAGGCAGAGCCCGAGATCTACGCGACGACGAGGATGTTCGGGACCGTGCTCGAGAACGTGGTGATGGACCCGAAGACGCGCGAGCTCAATTTCGCCGATGCGACGCTCGCCGAGAACACGCGCGCCTGCTACCCGATCAGCTACATTCCGAACGCCTCGAAATCGGGGATGGGCGGACAGCCGAAGAACGTGGTGATGCTCACGTACGACGCGTTCGGCGTGCTGCCGCCGATCGCGCGGCTGACACCCGCACAGGCGGCGTATTACTTCCTCTCCGGCTATACGGCGAAGGTCGCAGGCACCGAGATCGGGGTGAAAGAGCCTCAGGCCACGTTCTCCACCTGCTTCGGCGCTCCCTTCATGCCGCTGCATCCGACGGTGTACAGCAAGCTGCTCGGGCAGAACATCGCCAAGAACGGCACCTGCGTCTGGTTGATGAATACCGGGTTCACCGGCGGTCCGTACGGCGTCGGCAGGCGCATGTCGATCCAGCACACGCGCGCGCTCCTCAACGCCGCGCTAGACGGCAAGCTCGACCAGTCCAGCTACGTCAAGGATCCACTCTTCGGGTTCGAGATCCCGACCGACGCTCCCGGAGTGCCTGGTTCCGTGCTGGTCCCGCGCCAGACCTGGGGGGACAAGGCGGCCTACGACGAGAAGGCGAGGCACCTGGCGAGGCTCTTCAACGAGAACTTCAAGCAGTTCGCGGACCAGGCCTCTGCCGAAGTGCTGGCGGCCGCGCCAAAGGCGGGGTAGAAGACCCGCGCGAATGTCCGAAAAAGAAGCAGGCATCGAAGTCGAGGGAACGGTGCGCGAAGAGCTCGCGGGCGGGAACTACCGCGTCGAGCTCGACAACAAGCACTCGGTGCTGGCGTATGCGAGCGGCAAGATGCGCAAGTTCCGCATCCGCATCCTGCCCGGCGACCGGGTAAAGCTCGAGCTCTCCCCCTACGACCTGACGCGCGGCCGGATCACGTACCGGCAGAAGTAATCAGTTCGCTTCCTCGATCCGAAACTCGACGCGTCGGTTCGCCGTGCGGCCCGCGCGCGTGGAGTTCGAGGCGATGGGGCGCTTCGGCCCGAAGCCTACGGCCGTGACCTGCTTCTCCCCGACCCCACCGCGGATCAGGTACTCCTTCACCGCATCGGCGCGCGCCTGGGACAGCGTCACATTTTCCTTCCGCTTGCCGACGTTGTCGGTGTGGCCTTCGATCCGCACCGTCACCGGAGCGTCCCGGATCGCCTCGGCGACCTCGTCGAGCACGTCGTAGCTGTCCCGCAGGATCTTGGCGCGGTTCGGCTGGAAATGGATCTGCTGCTTCAGCTCGATGCGGTCCCGGCGCACCACGATCAGCGCCGATGCCCTGCGCGGACAACCCTGGTTTTCGGGCGAGCCCGGTTCGTCCGGGCAGCGATCGTCCTTGTCGGCGACCTTGTCGCCGTCCCGATCGGGCCAGGGGCATCCGAAGTTCTCCTTCGGCCCGGCCAGCTCCGGACAGCGGTCGATGTCGTCCGAGACTCGGTCGCCGTCGCGATCGACAAAGAGCGGACAGCCGCGGTGCTCGGCCGGGCCTGGGACGTCGGGGCAAAGATCGTCGACGTCTGGCACCCCGTCGCCGTCGCTGTCCCTCGCCGTCACGGTCGTAGCGACGGCGAGGGACGCCTGCGGCTCCGGCTTGTTCTTGATCACCACCGCCCGCTTGCCGCATTCCTTGCTCCTCGCGACCGCGTCGTGCGCGGCCGGGGCGGCCGTGACAAGGTGCGCATCGGCTCGCCCCGAGTCCCCCTGATCCAGGGCGAGCCGGGCAAAGCGCAGATTCGCCTCCGCGGCGGCGAGCTCGCGCGGAGCGCAGACCTCTGCGTTCAGGTCACGGGCACCCTTCACCTCCGCCGCGATGGAATCGGCGCGCTGGCGCACCGCAGACCCGCTCGCGCAGGCAGCCGCCAGACAGCATGCAACCGGCGCGATGGAACGGGTCACCGCTTCGGCACCGTGGTGTCGTCCGCCGCCGTCCCCGGACGCGGCTCGGACGCCTTGCGTCCCGCGGCCTGCGCGAAGCGCAGGGCGTCGGCGGCCAGCGCCTGCGCGTCAGCGTAGCGCGCGTGCCCCTGCTCCTCGCGCGCTTTCGCGAGATACAGGTCGGCGAGCGTCGTTTCGTAGGGAGCGTACTTCTCTGCATTGGCGGCGCGGGCGCGCACGAGCGCCCCATCGGCGTCGTCGATCACGCTGGTCGTCGTCACCGGCCCGCAGCCCAGCAGCAGGCAGGCCAGGATTGTTCCGCGCCGTGCCAATGCATTCTCGGTATCTCGCCTCCTGATCCCTGTCTAGTTCTTTGCTTGAACGGCGCGCGCAGGACCCCTAGCATCATCATGTCCATGATCGCCGCCCTGCTCACCGCGACGCTCTCCAGCGCGCCCGTCCTCACCCTGACGGAGCCGCAGCTCGACGCGAAGATCGCGGAAGCGCAGCGTCTTCCCTTCACCCAGCGGCTCGAAGTCCTGAGCGCGCTCTTCCTCGGTGTGCCTTACACCGACCTACCCCTCGGGGATGGCGACCAGGGACCCGAGCCGGGACCGCTGTTCCGCACGGACGGCGTCGACTGCCAGACCTACGTCGAAACCGTGCTGGCGCTGGCGAACGCGCGCAGCCTCGACCACGCCAAGGCCATCCTCGACGACATCCGCTACGCCGACGGCAAGCCCAGCTTCCAGAGCCGCAACCACTTCACCGAAGCGCAGTGGCTGCCGGCCAACGCGCGCAAGGGCTATCTCGCGGACGCGGTGCCGTCGCTGGACAAACGAGCTCCGACCGAGACCCTGGTCCTCGACAAGTCGCAGTGGACCCAGGTCCCTGGACTGAAGCGCCTGATGGCTGCCCAGGTTCCGGACGGAAAGTACCGGGTGCGCTATCTGCCGCTCGACCGGGTCGAGCAGCGCGCGCAGGAGATCGCCCCGGGGACGATCGTGATGGTGGTGCGCGAGCACGACCCGAACCGGGTGGTGCGGATCACGCACATGGGGTTCGTGCTCAAGACCGATGCCGGGCTGGTCGTGCGACACGCGAGCACAGGGACGGAACGCGCGGTGCTCGACGAGCCGCTGAGCGCGTTCGTGCAGAGGCAGCGCGAGTACAAGAAGTGGAAGGTGATCGGCGTGGCGCTCGCGCGGCCGCTCGACGCGTCCCGGCGCGTGTCGCGGATCCGATAGCACTTCCCCGCCAACGTCGGGGAAGCCGCCTTTTGCTTTTTTAGGCCTGCTCAGCCTCTCTCACCCTGCGCTTCTTCTTCCTCCGCCGCCCGCGCCGCCCCGTCCGGATCGGCCTCCAGCGCCTGCTTCCTCTCCGTGAGCAGGGCGCGGGCGCGTTCCAGCTCCCTTCGCGGCACGAGGATGTTGAACCCGTCCACCGGCGACGCGATGGTCCCCACCGGACCGCTGCGCGGCGACTGCACGAGAGCGGGGATCCCGGCGTCCTCGCAGGCAGAGACCAGCAGCTGCGCTTCCATCTGGTCGTCGGCGGCGAGCGCCACCACGAAGTCGCCGGGATCGAACGGCGTCTCCGGCCCCTCTTCCTGGTCGGTCTCGTCCGGGTGCAAGAGGTCCGCCATGGGCGTCTCCTTCGCGGCCAAGGATATCAGCGCGGCAGGTCGAGGTCGACGCGCCAGCGGCCTCCCTCGCGCACGACGCGGTAGACCTGCACGCCGGCATCGTCGGCCGTCTGCACTTCGGCGGAGTCGCCGGTCTGGCTGACGACACGCGCTTCCACGGGGCGTCCCGGCAGCGCGCTGGCGAAGAGCATGGCGCGCCCCTGTGCGGGACCGGCGTCTCCCGCGAACGCACGGGCGCGCGCGGCGGCGGCGTCTGCTTCCTTCTGCGTGCGACTGGATAGCAGCGACCAGGCGGTGGCCGCATCGCCCTTCTGCAGCGCGGCGGCGAACTCCTGCACCGCTTCCGCAGGCCCCGCGCTGCCCGGCGGTGGCTGAGGCGCGGTGCACGCGACGAGGAGGAGAATTGCCAGCAGCCGCTTCATCCCGGGCGCAAGCCTTATCTCATTTGCGCCGTACGTCGCGCCACTCGCGGCCCGTGCGTTCGCTTTGATTCGGGCGGACATCCGCCGGCGGATTGCGGAAGCGCGTGCGAAACACCGGCTGGCCCGTGACGGCATATCGCCGCTCGCGCGTGGACAGGACTTCGGGAGGTTCGTCCGGCAATCTTTCGAACCCCGCCTGAACCCAGGTCTGCTCGCCTTCGCGCGCGTACGCCGCCACGTCCGTTCGGAAATCCACCGTTGCACCGGGCTCGAGCAAGCGGCGGGCCTGGAGGGCGAAGTCCATGTCGACCAGTCGGCGCTTATGGTGACGCCGCTTCCACCACGGGTCCGGGAACTGCACGTGCAGCCCGGCCAGCGAGCGCGGCGGAAAAAGCCGCGGGAACAGCAGCCTGGCATCGCCGTGCAGCACCATGAGATTTCGCAGCCCCCGCTTCAGCGCCCGCGCCCGGATCAGCTCGCAGTCCGATCGCCGCGCCTCGATCACCACCAGATCAATCTCCGGATGGCGCGCGGCGTAGTCGAGGGCGAACGCCCCCCGGCCGGGGCCGATCTCCAGCTCGAGCGGCGCGTCACGCCCGAAATCCCGCTTCCAGTCGGGATAGAGCTCGTCCGGCTCGGCGCACCCGAACACCATGCCGGCCGCGAATAGCCGTCCTTGCCAGCGATCTCAAGCTATGCTTTGGAGGGACTTCCTGGAGGCCTTCCATATGTGGCAGCGCATGAGGCGCGTCTTTCGCTCGATGTTCGGCTGGATGATCTCGGCCGCCGAGGATCCGGAGCTGATCCTCGAGCAGAACATCCGCGACCTGAACGACCAGGTCCCGAAGATGAACGAGTCGATCGCCATGGTGAAGGCAAACGTCACGCTGCTCGAGAAGGAGAACCAGAAGTACAGGAACGACGTCATGGAGCTGACCTCCAAGGTGAAGGCGGCCATCCAGGCGAACCGCGACGACATCGCCACCACCTACGCCACCCAGCTGCAGACGGTGAAGTCGGCGCTCAACCGCAACGAGCAGCAGCTCATGGGCGCACGCCTGGCCTTCGACAAGGCCATGCAGGTGAAGCAGGCTTTCATGCGCGAGAAGGACCGCAAGACGAACGATGCCATGCAGGCGCTGCGCGACGCCCGGCGGGCGAAGTGGCAGAGCAAGGTCGCCGACGCCATGGAGAGCTTCCAGGTTGCAGGCATCGACGCCACGCACGATGAGATGCTGCAGAAGATCCAGGAGAGGACCGCGGTCAACGAAGCGCGCATGGAAATGGCCATGTCGAACGTCGACACGCAGGGGATGAAGATCGAGGAAGAGGCGGAGAAGATCCGCGCCACCGAGCTCTTGAAGCAGTTCAAACAGGAGATGGGGATGGAGGCGCCGTCTTCGGCGCCGGAAGGCCAGAAGACGCTGGGAAGCCGCGAGGGCGTGAAGTCGTAGGAAGGAAATGGCCGACAGCTACCTCAAGGAAGCCTTTCTCATGAGGCCGAACCTGGTCGGGCTCGGGATCGGCGTGGTCGCGGCGACGGTGCTGCCGTTCACCGGTCCGCTCCTGCTCGGTGTGGCCGCTCTCGAGGGCCTCTACTTGTGGTCGATGAGCAACAGTCCCCGGTTCCAGCGCATGGTGCGGTCGCGGCGGGGACCGTAGGGGGCCGCAGCCGGATGCGATCGCATTGGGTGCTGCTGCTTCTCAGCGCGGCAGGTTGCTCCCGTTGCGGTGAACCCAGCGCCCGCGCGCCGGAGGAGCTTTTGCCCGGGCATCCCGGCGCGGCAATCGTCACGGCACCGATGGGGGCGATCGCACAACACCTCGCGGCGCTCGCCGATCGCGCGTCCTCGCTGCCGGGCGGTGAACAGCTTGGCGAGGTGCGGCGCGCCATGACGGTGCAATTGGGCCTCGATCCGCTGACGCGCACAGGGCTCGTCGCCGCCGGCCTGGATCCCGAACGGGGTGGCGCGGCCGTGCTCTTCGAGGGCCCGCATCGCGGCGAGTTCGTGGCTGCGCTCCCGGTAACCAAGCCCGACGTATTCCTGCAGACGGCGCAGCGCCTGCTGGTCGAGCGGGCGGGATTCGCGGCGGTGGCAGCCCAGCCGCAATCGGTAAAGCTGTTCGAGCGGCGCGGAGAGCGCGTCGGAGTGGCCGTGGTCCGCGGCTACGGGCTGCTGGCGAGAACGCAGGATCCGGCTG
>Ga0209474_10005356_pt1 | contig 10936 bp, 13 predicted proteins | sample GraSoiAngelo_145_FD_185902 | JGI IMG/M metagenome (GOLD analysis project Ga0209474, IMG submission 185902) | Grasslands soil microbial communities from the Angelo Coastal Reserve, California, USA - 14_1009_05_20cm (SPAdes) (version 2) | ecosystem: Environmental > Terrestrial > Soil > Grasslands... | reverse complement strand
GTGGCGCTGGCCTCCCAGCGCACCTGGTGTCCTTCGCGCTCCAGCTTGAAGACGATGATCGATGCGATGTTGGGCTCGTCCTCGACGAGCAGGACGCGTGCCATGGCTCGCGGCACTAATGTTAGCCGGTGGCTCCCAAAGCATCCAAGATTCCTGCGATCTACCTCGCCCATGGCGCCTCGGGGGACGCGACGAGCATGCGGCCGTATGTCAAGGCGCTGCAAGCCCGCAAGCTGACCGCCTCCGCGATCGACCTACCCCGCTCCAAGGCCGAGCGCGCCGTGCCGGTGTTCATCGAGAAGGTGCCGGCGGGGGCGATCGCCGGCGGCCATTCCTACGGTGGTCGCGTCTCGAGCATGGCGGCGATGCAGGTCGGCTACGCCGCGCTGATTCTCCTCAGTTATCCGCTGCATCGTCCTGGTCACCCCGAGGACCTTCGGACCGAACACTGGCCGGGGATCGAGTGCCCGGTGCTATTGCTCTCCGGCGAATCGGATCCGTTCGCCCAGATTGATCTCCTCCGCTCCTCGGTGCGGCTGTTGCGTCGCGGGCAGCTCGTGACGTTCCCGGGCGTGGGTCATGGCCTGCTGCCGGTGGTCGATGCCGCGATGGACCGGGTCGACCAATTCGTTCGCGGACTCAGACCCTAAACTGGCCGAATGTGTACCGCGCCCGGCGACGATGATGGTCCCCGTCCCGCGGCGGCGGTCAGCGAGGAGGAGCGAACCTTGCGCGCTGGCGACGGCACGGCCTTGCGAGAGTTCGTGGCCCTGCCGGCCACCGGTTTCCGGCGCGGCGCGGTGCTCATCATCCACGACATCTGGGGGTACACCGACTTCTACAAGGACCTGGCCCGGCGCATCACCCGGCATGGCCACGCCGCGGCGCTGGTCGACTTCTTCGGACGCCAGGGCGATCTGCCGGAGTCGATGCGAGCACCGGAGCGGACCGGCACCAAGCCGGAGGCCATGGCCCGCGCGATGCAGCGGGCCCAGCAGCTCACCGACGACCAATTTCTGGCCGACATGCAGGCGGGCGTCGACGACATGCAGGCGCGAGGCGCCACAGAGGTGGCGTGCTGGGGATTCTGCATGGGAGGACGTCTCGCCTATGTGTCGGCGGCGCGGGTACGCGGGCTTTCCGGCGCGGTGGCATATTACGGCCATCTCCAAGCGGAGGCGGACCGGCTTTCGCCTCTTCAGCTCGCCGCCGAGATCCGGATTCCGCTGTTAGGCGTTTTCGGTGGCGCGGACCCAAACATCACAGCCGATCAGATCGCGGCCTTTCAGGAGAGCCTCAAAACCGATAAAGAAATCGTCACGTATCCTGGCGCGCCGCACGGATTCCTCCGATATGGGGCGACAGCGCACAAGGCCGCGATCGACGATGCGCTGCAGCGAACGTACCGGTTCCTTGACCGGGTCCTGACCGCGCCGGCGACAGCCGCTAGCCGCTGAAGCCTTCCGGCAAGAGCACCTCGCCGGTCTTCGTCTGGACGTAGACCTCCCAGTTGTAGTACGCGAGGAAGGTGCGCTCGCTGGCAAGCATCTGCTGGGCATAGAGCTGGACGGCTCGTACATAGAGCATGCTCGGGTTGTAGGCGTAAATCGCCCGCGTCATATCCGCTGGCGCGCCGTGCGACTGCAGGTAACGACCGGCGGCGAGGATCGCGTCGCGCGGGTTGTTGACATCGCCGCGGCCATAGCTGGCCCAGGTCGCCGGCATGAACTGCATCGGCCCCTGCGCGCCCGCAGAGCTCAATCCCTGGATGCGGCCCATGTTGGTTTCGATCAAGTTGATGGCGGCGAGGTACTGCCACGCGATTCCGTAGGCTTGCTGGACTTCGCGGTAATAACTGAGCAAAACGTCCGGGGCGGGCGGCGCGATGATCCGCCAGTGCGGGAGCGCACTGCTGGCGCCGTTCAGGTCATCGATCTGCTGCGCGGCGCTGATATTGGCCTGGACCGCGGAGCGAACCGACGCGGGCAACGCGTTCAGCACCGCGGGGACCCAATCGGGGTGGGCGGCGAGGAGATGGTAGGCACCTTGCTGGCGCCGCCCAAGACTCACATATTCCTGTGCTGGGGTATCAGGGAGACGGATTCCCTGCTCGACGCCCGCGAGCTCGCCGGCCACGTACGCGGCGTCGACCACGGTGACGTGCGCCGTCGGCGTAGCCGTGGGTGAAATGGCGGGCGTCGGCGTCGCCGTCGGCGTCGATGGGCGTGACGGTGTACCGGCCTGACTTGCGCCGCAGGCGCTCAAGGCGACGGCCAGCATGGGGGCGATCAGTCGAAGAACTGGAGGCCGCATCCTTGCGGGCGGATTCTATGAGCGCCAGATGGCCGAATCAATCAGGCGCGCACTAATGTTTCCGGCTCGCTGTCAGCGGCGGAGAAAGCCGCGACCACGCGGCGCGTTGTGCTCTGATCAGCTATCCATGGACCCGAGTTCCGAAAGACGCGCCGCCGCTTGATGCCTGGCAGTTACGGTTACTGCCCGTGGCGGATCGCTTCATGGCGCTGATGTGGTCTCGACCCGGCGGGCTCTCCCTGCGGACCACCTGGGTGACACCCGCAACGATCTGGCTCGGCATCGCCACGGTCGTCGCTCTTGCTCTTCCAGGATTGTTCGCCGTCCCGTACGGCATTGCGACTGGACAGCTCCTATATGCCGTTGGCGGACTGCTCGCGGTGGCGCTCGGCTGCGGCGGCGGCACGGTGGCGATCTACGGCATCCGGCAGCGCCGCCTACCTCTTCATTAGTCTTCTCCACCAATGGCGGCGTCGAGATTGATCCGCGTGGCTGCTCTGGCGCTGATGTTGATGGCGGGCGCCTGCGGTACGGCTGCGGTTTCTCCACGACCTTCTACCTCAGTGTCAGCCTCCACGACGATGCCCAGGCTGACGAGCGCGTCGATCGCCTATGACCCGGGCAGCAAGCTGATCCTGTTGTTCGGCATGACGGAGGGGGACTCTAAGCCGACGACGTGGACCTGGGATGGCCGCTCATGGACGCAGCAACGTCCGCGATCGTCCCCAGCCCTGCCGAACGGCTCGCTGGCTTACGACTGGGTGACGTCGTCGATCATTTTTTTTGGAGGAACGTATCCCGGTCGCGAGAGCGAGACATGGGCCTGGAAGGACCTCACCTGGGTGCTTCTCCACCCGCCGGCCGAGCCGATTGAACCCGCCAGCGCATACACGTTCACCCTGGCGTCGGACGCTCGGTCGCGGCGAGTGCTGGCATTCGGCGGCTGTTGCGCCCAATCGACGCTGCCGAGCACGACCTGGGCTTGGGATGGCGTCACCTGGAGCCGCCTGCAGCCGACGACCGCGCCGAGCAACCGCGTCGGCGTCAACATGGCCTGGGACTCCGCCATCCAGCGGATCGTACTTTTCGGCGGATATATCAACGGGTCCGGCAACCAGTCGAATGACCTCTGGAGGTGGGACGGAGCAAACTGGATACGCCAATACCCCTACAGCACACCTCCGCCCGAGCTCGCAAACGCGGCCATCGCCTACGACGGCGCGCACAAGAACATCGTCCTGCTCTTCCGGTCTGGAAAGTACGACGTCGAGACCTGGACCTGGGACGGGCAGAACTGGACGCCGCAACATCCCGCGGCGGTTCCGCCGGCGACCGTTGCCTACAGCATGGCCTGGGACGAAGCCACGGGACAACTCGTTCTTTTCGACCTCGTGAGCGTCGTTGCCCCGCAGACCTGGATCTGGACCGGATCGAATTGGGAGCGGAGAGCCTAACGGCTCTTGGTTAGGCTCGCAGTCCCTATCGGAACTTTTCCTGCTCGGCGACGTCTTAACTCCGTGCGCCGCTTGACGGTCGCCGTGCTTCTGCTCGTCCTGACCGCGTGCGGTTCCGTCAAGTACGGCGGGGTGAGCCAGACGCTCACGACGCCCGAGCTGAAGTACCGGCTGGTCGACACCATTGGATCGCCGCTGTTCTGCGGACCGCCGGTGGTGCGCATCCCCTCCGACGCCGAGGCATCGCAAGGGGTCGCCGCGTTGCGATCTCAAGACGCCGCCAGCTTCGACGCAATCGTCCACCACGAGAAACTCGACGCGGCGCACCTTACCGCCGACGACGACCGGCGGATCGTACAGCAGGTCCAGGTCCTCCAGGCGCTGCCACTGCCGGCCGACGGCCAGCTGTTCCGATTCGACTACATCGCGGGCCGACCGTCGCCGGAACACGTCGTCGGCACCATCGACGCTCACGGCACCATCTCGCTCGAGAGCCACGATCCGACCCAGTTCCCCGGCCGGGGTGGCTGTCCCATCTGCCTCGCGGCCACAGCCCGCATTGCGACCCCCGCTGGGGCGATTCCCGTGTCTGACCTTCGGGCCGGCATGCTCGTCTGGACGGTCGAGGCCGGCAAGCGGGTCGCCGCCCCGATCGCGATCGTCCGCCATACGCCGGCACCCTTCGGCCATCGGGTGATCCGGGTCGTCCTCGCCGACGGTCGCGCGGTCGTCGCCTCCCCCGGCCACCCGACCGCCGACGGCCGCCGGGTGGGTGAGCTGAACCCGGGCGACCTTCTCGACGGCAGTCGGGTTGTGAGCATGGATGTCCTGCCATACACCGGCGACACGTGGGACCTGCTGCCACGCAGCGCCACCGGCACCTACTGGGCCGACGGTGTTCTTCTCGGCAGCACCCTGTCGAACGTCGGACTATAAATAGACCGACGGCTGAACAGGGAGACAGACATGACCGCCATCATCGAAGTCGAAAAACTCAGCAAGAGCTACGGTGGCAAGCGCGGCATCGCCGAGGTCTCGTTCCAGGTCGAGGAGGGCGATGTCTTCGGCTTCCTCGGGCCCAACGGTGCGGGGAAGACGACGACCATCCGCCTGCTGATGGCCCTGCTGCACGCCGACGCCGGCACGGCGCAAATCGCCGGGCTCGATTGCTGGAAGCAATCGCTGGAAATCAAGCGTCTCATCGGCTACATGCCCGGCGAGCCTGCCCTCGATCCGAATCTGACGGGCGGCCAGATCCTCGAGTACTTCGCCCACCTGCGCGGTGGCGTTGACCATGCGTACCTCAGGCAGCTGGTCGACCGTTTCGAGCTCGACACCAGCCGCAAGTTCCGCCAGTACTCGACCGGGAACAAACGCAAGGTGGTCTTGATCCAGGCCTTCATGCATCGCCCGCGGCTACTGATCCTCGACGAGCCGACGAGCGGTCTCGACCCACTCAACCAGCAGGAATTCGATCGCATGGTCCTCGAGGCGCGCCATGAAGGGCGCACCGTCTTTCTCTCCTCGCACGTGCTGAGCGAAGTCGAAAAGACCTGCACCACCGTCGGCATCATCCGCGACGGGCGTCTCGTGCGCCTCGGGGACGTCGCTGAGGTGAAGGCCATCAAGCGTTACGAGATGACGATCACGTTCGCCACGGCGATTGCCGTCGAGACGTTCAAGACGCTCGAGGGAGTGATCGAGGTGGAGGCGCTAAATAACGGACATGGGGTGCGCCTGGCGATGCAGGGGCCCGCGGATGCGGTCGTCAAGGCGGCCGCGCGCTATCCGGTCGTCTCTCTGACGAGCTACGAGCCGAGCCTCGAGGACATCTTCCTCCGCTACTACGAAGGCGACGGCCCGCGCTCGACGGAGGCCGACCATGTGGCTTAGGAGCGTCTTCCTCAAGACTCTTCGCGACTACCGCATCCCGATCCTGGGCTGGGGCATCGGCATGGGACTGGTCATCGTGTCACCGATGGCGAGCGTGGCCACATTCCTCTCGACGCCGCAGGCGCGGGAGCAGCTGGTCGGGCTGGCCGCGACCTTCGCATGGAACGCCGATGTGGTCGCGGTGGACACCGTCGGCGGCTATGCGACCTTCAAGATCGGCATCTTCATCTTCTTGATCGCGGTCTGGCCCCTTCTTGCTGCGGGCCGCATGCTGCGCGGCGAGGAAGATCGCGGCTCACTCGACATGCTGCTCTCGCTGCCGCGACCCAGGCTGGGAGTAGCAATGGAAAAGCTGGCGGCGATGTGGACCGCGCTGCTCGCGATGGGTCTGGTGATCGGGCTGCTGACGTTCGCTGGTGGGAAGAAGTTCGGCGGCGACTTCAGTCTGGGCGATGGCCTCCTCTTCGGTCTGAACCTCGCGTTGCTCTGCGCCGTCATTGGCGGCGTGGCCTTGCTGATCTCGCAATTCACTCAGGAGGCAGGCCCGGCGGCCGGCTGGACGAGCGGACTGCTCCTCGTCTTCATCGTGCTGGACATGGTCCACCGCGTCATTCCGAACAGCGAGTGGATCTCACGCTTCTCTCCGATTTACTACTACAACCGGAGCAAACCGCTGGTACCGAGCTACGGCACGAATGCCGGCGCGATGCTGCTCCTCCTCGTCCTGGGCCTGGTTCTCAGTGGCGCGGCCGTCTTCCTGTTCGCTCGCCGCGATGTCGGAGGGACGGTCCCGCTGCCTCGCTGGCTCCGGCCGCCGGCACACGCCGCGAGTCGTACTCTGCCAGTTGGAGACTGGTCACTGCGCTCGGTCTACGCGCGCAGCCTTGGGATGATCGCCATGCCCGCTGTCTGGTGGACGCTGGGCATCGCGGGCTTCGCCGGCTGGATGATTTTCGCCGTCCAGCAGATGGAGGCGAGGCTGTCGACCCTGTTCGAGAGTTCGCCCACCGTCATGAACCTGATCAAGAACATCGGCGGCGGGGACGCCAGCTTCAACGCCGGCTTCCTCAGCGCGATGTTCGTCCTGCTGCCGCTCTTCCTCATGGCCTTTGCCGTCACCCAGGTCAACGATTGGTCCGCCGATGAGCAGGACGGCCGGCTCGAGCTGCTATTGGCGACGCCGCAGCGGCGCCTCGTCGTGCTGCTGGCTCGTTTCGCGGCGCTCGGCTCCGCCACCGTCTTGATCGGGGTGATCACGCTGCTCGCGTCGGCCGTTGCCGCCGCGGCCTCAGGACTCACGCTCGACTTGGGCAACCTGGCGGCGGCCACGCTGGGCATGATCCCGCTGGGTCTGCTGATCGCCGCCGTCGGCTACCTGGCCGCGGGCTGGCTCCGCACGGCCGCCGACACCGGGCTACTGAGCTTCCTCTTATTGATCTGGTTCTTCATCAGCTTCATCGGGCCGGAACTTCAGTGGCCAGATGCGACGCTGCGCCTGTCCCCCTTCTATTACTACGGCACGCCGCTGCTGCACGGGCTGCCCCTGGTTCCGCTGCTGGGGGTCCTCGCCGTCAGCGCGATCGCGCTAAGTCTTGGCGCGCTGCGATTCGTCCGCAAAGACATCGGGGTGTAGGCTCGGTTCGACAAGAAGGACGTTCCTAGAAGCCGACGAGTCGATTCAAAAGAGGTCGCAATGGCAGACACATCCACAACCGAGAAGGCCGCGGTTCACAAGAAGAGCCTTGACGCTCCCGACGAAACGCGCACTTTCGACAAGGGAAAGGCTGAGGTCGCTAATGTCGGTGGGACAAGCATCTTTCGCTTGCACTACGAGCCGGGTTGGCGGTGGTCCGAGCACATCAAGCCGATAGCGAAGACCGATCGCTGTGAGGTTCGGCACGTCGGCTACATGGTCCAGGGTCGGTTGAAAGTCGTCGGTCGAGATGGCTCGGAAGGTGAGCTGAAGACCGGCGACGCCTTTGTCATACCGCCGGGACACGATGCCTGGACGGTCGGCAACGAAACCGCCATCATTCTCGATGTCCACTGAGGCATGGATAAAGTCACAACTCCCACGTCCGCCTGCGCGGGTCCTCGAAGTCGGATGCGGAGACGGTCGGCTGGCGCGAGCCCTGAAACGCAGTGGATATGACGTCGTCGCGGTCGATCCGAGAGCGCCAAAGGGTCCGATCTTCCGCCAGTCTCGGATCGAAGATTTCGATGAGGCCCGACGTTCATCATCGTGTATGAATTCGCCTGGGACAAATTCGATCGAAAGACCGCTGAGTGGTTTTGGATGCGGCGACGCGCCCTGAAGCCAAGAATCCGACAACGACTGAGTGGTCGCACCGCTGCGGATTCCTTGAAGAAGTGGCGGCGAACGTTTCACGACCTCCATCGCTACCCGCAGCTCCGACAGGCGCTGGATCGGCGATTCGCAATGCGATTCTTTACCTGGACGCCCTACCTGCATCAATTTCCAGGGGACGTCGACACAGAAGCGAATGAACGTCGGGCCATTGAGACAGGTGCCATCCAGCCGCTCGGATTCCGGTACGTTGGCCAGCGCCGGTAGCTACGATCCGTTCGCTCCCGGCCCATTTCCTGTCGGTGAGCGGACGATCCAGGCGACCGACCAGGCACGCGGTCGGGTGTTCCCCTGCGACATATGGCACCCATCCGAAGTGGAAGGGTTGCAGCTTGCCGCGCGTCCGCTCATCGTCTACTCCCACTCGGGCGGTGGGAACCGTCGGTCGGCGGCGTTCCTCGCCACGCATCTCGCCAGTCATGGATACGTCGTCGCCGCGCTGGATCACTCCGAGCTCGTCGCTCCGGAACTGGCCCGGCGCGAGGGCGAAGCGGAGAAGGACCGCGCCGCGCGGATCGAGGCGGTGATCGGCAGCAGGGTGCCGGATATCCGTTTCCTCCTTGACCATCTGCTTGGTGGGTTCGGTCCGGCGGACATTGCATTCGACGGCGGGCGGATCGGGTTGGTCGGGCACAGCTTCGGCGGATGGACGGTCCTGGCGACGGCCGAGGTCGAGCCGCGCGTGCGCGCCGTCGTCGCGATGAGCCCAGGTGGAAGCGCCCAGCCGAGGCCAGGGATCCTACCCCTTACTCTCGCGTTCGCCTGGGACCGCGATATTCCCACCCTGTACCTTGATTCCGCTTGCCAACGCCTACGAATTGTTCGCCCGCACGCCGGCATCGAAGCGACTGTTCATCCTGCGTCGGGCTGATCACCAGCATTTCCTCGACGACGTCGAAGGCGAGCACGAAGCGATACGGGCGATGTCGCTGCCTGGCGAGGCGGCGTGGATCCCGGCCGCGATGCAGCCGATCGCTGAACTCTGCTCAGGCGAGCAAGCGCACCTCTTCGTACGCGGGCTCACGCTCGCCCACCTGGATGGCACCCTGAGACAGCTGGGCGCTGCCCGGCGATTCCTCGCGGGCGACGTCGAAGCCGAACTCGCGGCACGGGGCGTCGAGGCGGTTGCGCACCGGCCCGTCTCGGCCGCTGGCGGATCTACCGGCTAGACAACAGGGGCGCGGGTATGACTGGCGCGTGTCAGGGACCATGTAGCCGGAGAGATTGGGCGGATCGGTTGCACATCCGATAGGGGAGACTCCCGACCACGCCACGCCCCTTCAGAACGTCCGTAGGGCTGGTTGGCTTCTCGTGGCCCGGAGCGACGTTCGTGGTTCTCGGCATTGCGGTCCCGGTGGCCCATCTTCGGAGAAGTTAGCGGACGAGGTGGCGGCCTAGGAGGGAAGGCACTGGCGTCAGAGTGGGTCCCGCTGCTCGTACGCGAGTTTGCCTGTCGCTATCAAGGCATGAGCTACCAGGATCAGGTCAACCCCATTACTGGAAAGCCAGCGAACACTCGCACCAGGACACGCACGCCGGCGAGAAAGTGATCGCGATCGGTGACCGTCAAGCTGCCGTGGTTGTTGAAGACGTACTCGTGGCCGCATGGGGGTTGGCCGAAAGTCGCACAGCGCGTTGGCACACCGGGAAGCGTCAGGAGTACGACAAACCAGACGGCAGTAAGCGCCCACCAGCCCGCGGCCGACCATTTCAACCAGCGCGGGAGGAGCCTGGGCCACTGCCTTAGCCGGATCAGGGCAGCGGCTGATGAATACGCACCTGCTGCTCCCACGAAGAAGCTGCAAATGAAGAGCCCCAGGCTCGCGTTCAACGTCCATTCGGGATCAAATGGGAGGTAGGTGGCGAGCTCGATAACCAGCCCGACGAGCAGGCACAGCCCGCTGGCAAACACCACTACAGGCCGAAGCGGGCTCCGGCAGGACCACGTCACCACAGTCTTTCTATGCGTCGATCGCCCAATTGCCGAGGGCGGCTAAGTTGAGCTTGCCTTGGTGCCGACGCCCACCAGGAGTTCGGCTGCCGCCTCGAAACCGGCCGGCCCCTCCAACGAACGCATTTCACCCTCAATCTCTGCCCACGCCGCCTGCTGTTCCGGCTCTGGCAAGCCGGCCAACATCTGTTGCAGGGCGCCAAACGACTCACGTTCGAACCGGACACATTCCGCTGCCGAGCCCAGTCGAAGTGGCGAGCGGACGATCTCGGTCTCAATGTTTTCAAAGTGCGCCCGTCCAAGGGCACCTTTCAGAACTCCCGGTGCTCCAAGACTAAACGCGGACAACCCGGTGCATTTCCGTCAGGCCTCGATCTCGGTCAGGGAAGTAAATGAGGCCGAGACGCGACAGCACCGCGTCGAATGATGAATCTGGTAGGTCGAGGTTTTCTCCATCCATGACCCGGGTTTCGACGTTGGTCAGCCCGCGCTCCCTGGCGACCTGCTCAGCAAAGGCGAGGATATTAGCCGAGATGTCGGTGGCGAGGACATAGCCGTTCGGTCCGACGCGACTCGCCGCACTAAGCGCCGGCTCGCCAGCCCCTGCTGCGATGTCTAGCACCCGATTTCCAGGACGGATCCGCGCGAATTGGAGCATGGTGTCCGTGACCGGATCAAGCCATGTCTGAAGGGTGGGCGTCCAACGGTACCATGCTGTGGCTGCCCTTTGCCACTGTTCGCGAGTCGATTCCTTGAATGCGACAGGATCGAACTTCCGGTCAGTTGCGATTGACAAACCTCCTGAGCTCAGCGGCGCCACGCCGGCCGATGTTCTTTGATTATCCGCCTATGCTCCGACTTGGTCTGACCGCCACCATGAAGGAAAGCCGGTGGCCGACACTATTCGAACGGGAAGCCGTCGCTGGACCGCCGCAAGGCTACGATTGATCGTTATGC